>BNJS01002676.1_pt1 | contig 36586 bp, 57 predicted proteins | sample 8540461 | NCBI WGS metagenome assembly BNJS01 (sample SAMD00202454, study PRJDB9452) | human saliva metagenome | isolation source: human saliva | place: Japan
GTTTTATACTACCCAAACAAAGCAAATGCAAGCAAACCAACTTTAGTACACGCCACCTGACAGCTAAGAAATATATTTACAATAACAAGGTTATTTTTCACAAATTGCAGGAATAAAAACGACTACTTACGCCCTATTTATAACTAACAAGTAATCAAAGACTTACAAAACAGCAATTCAAAAGGTGCTTAATTGGACTTCAAAGGGCGTTAGTTAGACATCAAAAGAGCATCTTTTTGCAAGCCAATTGGGCGTCTTTTTCGAAAGCCAAAAGAGCAGCTTTTAAAAATCATGATGTGAAAAATTATGACAAAAACAATAGACTATTTGCCCTATTAGGCTTATTGGGCTTATTAGCCTAATTGGACCAATTAGCCTAATCTGGCTTATTAGGCTAATAGAAATAATTAGGCTTATTAGCCTTATTAGCCCAATAAGCCTAATAAGCCTATAACAAAATCGGGCCAAACGGTTTCTTCCGTTTGGCCCGATTGTTTATAATCTTCTACTGATTTAAGTAATCAGCAGGTAAGGTCTTTATTTTGTCAGCTAATAATCTACAGCTATGTGCAGGGATGACTGCCTCAATCTTATCGCTTACAGTACCCTCATCAGCATGCTTCCAAAGATCACGTGCAGACCAAGTACCAGTAATACCAACCTTTGTCAAGTCAATAGAACGAGTTGCAGATGCCCTGATCGACGATTGAAGAGACCGATAACCCAAGAGCCATCCTTCATCTGACCATACCATACCTGCACCATCCGTGTTCCAAAGGTTACGCTCCTAATGGCTGACCAACGAAAACCATCCTTCTGCCCGAGCAAAGCATCTCGTCGTTCTGGAAGAACTTCGAAGTCGTCGCCAGTTGGCATATCTGCTGATAGAGATGGTCCACCCTGCCATCAAAGGAAGAGAGATTACAGACATCTTCTCATTATCATCAGCATAGCTTCCGATACGAATGAAGTCGCCATCAAGACGAATCTTCTACGACCAGAAATCTTTGACCAATTGATGAACCATCAAAGGCATTCTCTGAGTTTGGCCATCCACCACGAAGGCTACCACGGTTGTTATCAGAGAAACGATACCAAGAACCCTCAAGAGCATCGGCATCAATACGTACCATATTACCCGCATATCTCTCGATGAGAGCATTGTTACGCAAGTGAGGCATTACAAGTGAAACATATACACCATACTTCTGATGCATACTTGTTAATCCACTGCATACCCCTTTACGTAACGCTCACGCCATAACCCTTATCTATAACGTCAGTATAGTTCATACCATCTTCATACCAAGAGAGGAAGTCCATACGTACGAACTTCACGCCTAAATCAGAATAGTGCTTGAAGAATCCTTCAAAATACTGCTCTGCACCAGGGTGATCGGTTACTACCCAACCAAATTGATCCTTTGAACCAGGATGCTTAATGTCTTTATCTTTTGCTGGATCGTAAGCCAAACTGCTCACCTTAATACCATCAGTTCCTGGGATAACGGCATTGGATTGGTATAATGATGACCCAGAATGGACTATCGTAAACACCAAGTTTCAAGCCCTTCGCCTTCAACTAGCAACAATAGTTGTCAAAGGAACTTCTGGAGAACTCTCATCTTTTGCAGTGCGGCTATAACGTGTCATGTAGCCATCGTCACCACTCATTTGAGGCAGAAACCATCGGTAACAAGCATATCATAGCCATGCGACTTAAGATTGGTTGCTACATAGTCAATAGCCTCATCCCAGTCTTGCTCTGTAAAGATATTTGGGAATGAGCCAGCCTTCTCTTGTGCACGAAGATGACCATATACACTCAATAAAGTGGCGCATAGTCCATACCTTCAGCCTCTGCAACAGGTGTAAGACCCTACTGTTGGGTCAGTCTTATCAACGCTCAGATCGCTGGTTACGTCCCATTCATTTGCTGTTACAACTTGTCAGAAGAGCATGCCAAGCTTGCTAAAAATATTTCTTCATTGTTTTATTCTATCATAAGTAGTTTTTAACCGGTAGCTGTGTGCCTTTAGCCTAATAAAAATCCATGCATTATACTTACAAAACCCTATGCATTGGAGCACCAGCTAACTGGTTATTTATATTATAAACTCTGTTATGCGCTTATGTATTCAGCCTTGAACTTCTTGTTCTTCAAGTCAAGTGTCAGCTTATACTTTCCAGCCTTAGTAACCTTCCACTTCTTGTCACCACAAGAACTTTCAGTACCATAGGCAAGTGCATCCTTGGCTACACCTGTTTCATTAATGACTGTGTCTCTTCTGGAGCAAAGAAATGGCATATCACCTGAAACCAGACTTATCGAGCATAAACTTCGTTTCACCTCAGTGGCTGAACCTCAATAGAGAAGAGATGATCGCCTGTCTTTTGTGATAGAAACACCATTGTCAGCAGTACCATCCTGCAGGAGTTGCGCTACCAATCACTATATATTCTCAGTGTCCCAAGGTGTTGGTGCAGCTGGAGCAGGTGCATCAGCGACAAACTTCGTTACCTTGATTTCATGCTTTGTGAGGTCGAATACAATAGTATAAGTACCAGCTTCTGTTACCTTCCACTTATTGTCATCGCCACCAACACCATACCCTGCTTTTGCAGGATACCATCGTGAGTTGAACTCACAATCGCTACAGGTGCTGTGAGATCAGTTGTTCCATCCATCTGATTTGTCAGGCACAACTCTGAACTCACCTAAGTTTAAATGCCCTCATATGTAAACTGTAAAGGATTAGAAGAGGTCTTATGAAACTTAGCAGAACCGTCCTGTACCTTTGCTTTCAAGCCATCAATATCCCAACCGTATGGCGTTGCATTACCGATGAATGACAACCATTCAGACTCGATAGGAAGGATTGGACCTGCTGGTTCTTCACCTTCATAAGTAACTGTAAGCTTACGTGTGCGGAGGTCGACAGCAAAGGTATAGATACCAGTCTTTGTCACCTTCCACTTATTATCAGCACCACCTTTACGAATATCAATCGCATCACTGGCTACACCTCTATCATTGATTTCTGTATCAGCATGCAGGGTGCATAAACGAATGTAGCACCCCAATCACCCTTTGATAGTGGCAACTTAATCTCGCCACTCTTTAGTTTACCATGATAAGTAAAGAGATATTTATTCTCTGTATCACGTGTCATCTCAAATGGATTGTCAATACTCCACCCAGCAGGGGTAGCATCGCCCACCATATAAAGATGATCAACCTTCAATGGAAGCTCTTCTGTTAGTGACCACGATATCCTTATCATCATGAGCATGATTGGAATGTTAGGCTGGCGCTAAAAGAGGCCAATAGCGCCATTCCATATCTAACTATTGATTTCATCTCACGAATAGGTTTTAATCATTTTAATAAATTACGCTATCATAACCTAGGGTTCTGCTTCATGTCCTTGTAGAGCACCATGATGTCTGGGTGGAATGGGAAGATTTCGATGTGCTTATCGGCATCTGCCTCCCTTATCCCACCATACATCTTCGAACTTACCAAAGCGAGATCAAGTCGATACGGCGACGTCCCTCTGCGAAGAACTCACGTCCCCACTCTGCCAACATCTCCCTTCATATCGAGGGTTTGCTGATACCTTCTGGGGCATAGAGAACAGTGCTCCAATCAGAAGAAGGATAGTTACGCTTGCGTACCATGTTCAGAGTTTTACCTGCTGTAGTGCTTTATCTCCCTGCGCAACTTACACTCTGCAAGGCTATAGATAATTCTCTGGGAGACGTATCTCGCAGTAGTCTCGCTTTCGCTGAAGGTCCTCTTCAGTATCTGGATAGAGAGGATGACTTTGAGCAAACATCCAGCCAGAGTTGTCGTCACCATCCTCAAGTCTACTTTTCAGTCTTGTTGAGCCACTTACTACCATCAGTAGCACCAGACTTACTCAACAGCATCATCGCGTATATCAAGTGCATATCTACCCGTGTAGATCCTTTTCAGATCACTGTGGATGTCCGTCATCGTCAATATATTGAATCTTACCGAAGATGAACATACCTCACGTCGACCATTGTTTAAGTTCTTGTGCATCTTTGAGTCGAGACGTCTGATGGATACTTCTTAAATTGAGCGATAGGCATACCTAACTCGAAAGTTATACTTCTCTCCCTTAGGGGTTTACTAAGATAGGTGAAGCAGATTACTTGAGGTTATGTGAACCTTCCTTACACTTGTATCTTCAGCCCAGTCATTGTGCTGTGAGATGGAGTATGTCCACCAATAAACATCACGCCTTGTAGTGCCAGTGTAGTCTCGCCCACGAGAGCGGGAATGCGAAGATAACCTCATCACACTGTGTCATTATCCCAATCGAGATGCAGCGTCCCAACGGTCGGCTACAGCGTATGTACCATACTTACCATCAAGAATGTCTGAGCATACTTCTCTGCATCAGCATAGCGGTCTTCACCACACAAACTGTGCAGTATTCATATACAGCGAACCAACAGATAGCAGCACCAGCTTCGTGTCCACTGCCTTCAATGTCAATGGCTACGCCTGCAGGGAAGCCTTTCTCAATCAACAGCGTAAAAGCATCCTTCAGTCTTTTCTCTATAAAAGTCGAAGATCTGACGTGGCTGGAACCTGGCGCTGTAGAGTTCTGTGATAGGTCTTTGGAAGCCCAACAGAGTAGTAGACATTACGGAACGCATCTACAGACGAAGATAAAAACCATGCACGGAGAGCACGGTTCTGCTGCGCGAAGGTTGGCGAACTCTCGCTTCCAGAAAAACCAAACTTGATTAGCAGAGGGATGTGTTAAGGTCTTCGGTACGCTTATCAGCCTGTCCGATGCTTCGACAGCTAAACCATTGAACTCAGACTGAGCCTCACCATTCGTGTTAATCCACTTGCCCAGCGGTGCATAGCAGGCCCAGCGACCACCATCATCCCACGGAGTCCTCACGAGTAGGAGTAATCAGTTGGTCGGCTGTTTTCTTCATTCAGTACATGGCGACTCTGGATACCCAGAAGCCATGCATGCAGACGGACAGTACTGCACGGATAACGTCATCCTCTTCGTATCATATGTAGTTTGCTTGATGCTACTCTGGTCGCGTCAGTGTCTCACTAGATCAGTACATACTTGCAGGCTGTCATAAGGCCGCAGGCACTGCTAACAATGCTGCGTATTTTGTACAACTTATTCATTGCTCTTTCATTATCTAAAAATGATTGAACGATTGTTTTAGAAGTCAACTTGCAATCCTAGCATGAACTGGCGTGTTGATGGATAGTATGACGTGAACCCGTTGCACCTGGTGTCAAGACCATTCATCTGATAGGTAGAAGGGTCTACCAGAGAACTTCGTAATCGTAAAAGAGGTTGGTTGCGGTTGCCATAGATACGAACGAGCTATAGATACTTCTTCTTCATATCTAAGTGTATAAGACTTACAGAGAGAGCTTCAAGTAGTCACCAGGCTCAAAGGAAGTAGTCTGAGACGATGGGTTCTGTGTTACTGCAGAGTTCTTACTGTATGCTTTATCCATTACATTACCTTGGGAAGTCTCTTAATACCATAATAGAAGTCATGGATATTGGAAGATATCAAAGCCTAGGGAAGCTGTCTGGAAGAACAATGAAAGCATCTAAGTTCTTATAACGGAAACTATGTGTGCAGAACCCCGTGAACTTTGAAGACCATTGCCAACAAACTGACGATCGTCATCCTGTGCATTATCTGCCAGGACCTTATCACCATCCTTGTCGTAAACAATCCACTTCACCATCAGGGTGATACCATATCCACATATAGAAGCTACCGATACGGCGTCCCTTCTCGATACGTTGCAGTGTATGGAATGGGTATGGATCCTGTGTATTAACCATGTAATAGAAGTCTGACCAACAAACTTACTGTTGAAGCTTAACAGAACTCATTACCCATTGTGCTCCTAGCCAACACATTGAGCGTATAGGGTGAATCCTTCTTCTTAATAGCATTCCCACGTTACATCAAACTCGAAACCACTGTTACGCAGTTGTACCTACGTTCACGAAAGTAGTCGTCGTAAAACAAAGATGGTGGAAACGTCACGTTATAATCACCAAGAGGGTCTTGCTGTGTACGATTGAAGTAGTTGAAAGAAAACCGATGAGTTACCATTGAAACAACGCCCAGATCAAGTCCGATATGTTCGAGTTCTACTCTTCTCCCAGTAGAAGTCATCGTTTGGATTCTCTACAGGACCCCATACTTGATAAGACTTACCATTATACATATATAAGCCAAAGCCCCTGCATTGTGTCAAGTGACTTGATAGTGATTCGAAGTCCTGATTACCTGTCACACCGAAGTCAGCACGAAAGCTTTCACAGTCGTGTCAACCAACTCTTTGTTCTGCCATAAAAGCTCTCAGTCAGAGATACGCCAACCTGCAGACACAGTGGGAAGTTACCCCACCCTGTAATGCTCACCAAACTTTTGTTGAACCCTCATGACGCAAAGAAGCTGTCAACATATAGCGTCCCTTCCAGTCATAGCTTACACGTCCGAAGAAATGCAATCAGCTTAGCAACTCATTCTTATAAGAACCCATACCAAGCTCGTCTTCTTCTTCATGAACTTACCTGTTCCTAAGTTGATGTCCTCAAGAGCATCATTAGAAATCCTTGTTCTCTCTGCATTGAAGCCTGAGTAGTAGAGCCTCTTGATAAGAGTAACCCAAACATAGCCTTTAAACGTTGTGATTACCAAAAGAGTTGCTATAGTTGTTAATCCACTCCAAACTATGGAGAGATTCCTCTTTTATAATCTGTGATGCTTCACCATCGACCGACCCTGTACATAGTGCGGGTGTTGGTTGATGGGCTAAACCACTGTTACGTTATCATAGCTGATGGTCAGCGAACGTCAACTGTGTAGTCAACAACTGCTTTCCGATTGGTCAATAACAATGGGAAGAGATTCAACTAACGGAAATTATCCCCAGTCAATCAACTTGTTGTACCAGTATCTTTACGTCTCTTTCTCCTGCTCAGAGGTTCCAGTCGAGGCTGTCCCTGAAGTTACAGTACGAAAGCGCAGGATTCTGTGGATACAGATGGGTGGTTAGCGTCTATTGCGTTCGGAACACATCCCAAGTTGCGTTCTACGATAGGCAACACGTGGAGCAATACTTCAAACCGAAGGTTATCAAACCGTTTCGTAGTTTGTATGGTTCAAGCTGATACGAGCACCATACTCCTGACGATCCTGATACTATTCATCAATACCCTTTGCATCACGATAGTCTCACCGATGCACGGTAATTAGACTTGATATTACCACCACTAAGCGTCAATGCTATGAACAGTGAACACCCACCGGCTCACTTCCTTCATCCAGTCTGTTGGAACCACCAAGGTCATAACCAGTACCAGAAGCCAATCATTGCTGCGATACTCAGCAGGTGAGCACATATCAAGGTCCTTCTTAGACTACACCAAAGCGCTGCATCCATTATAGAGATGTGTGGAGTGCCATAGCCTGTCCCTTCTGTAGTTGTCACAGAGGATGACACCATTATTTAGAACCACGTGACCATAGATGGCTAGCTGCACCATCCTTGAGACGTCAGCTCGATATCATTTGAAGTTAATATTAGTAAGGTTACCACCTGGTCACCATCAGATGACAATCAATGGACCCAAGTCCTGCATGCGAGAGAGACACCACGCACCTGGATACTGCATCAGTTAGGGTCACCAGCACCAGTATTGGTAATACCAACACCAGCTGCCACCTTACCCTGAATCATCATAGATGGGTCTCACGCTGCTACCTGTGTAGAAGTTCTTAGAAGATACGTGAGAAGACAGCTGAGGTCAACTCTCTTTCATCCATCGTACCGTAACCAACGACAACGACCTCATCAAGGTTAGCAGCGTCTTCTGCAACTTGATTTTGAAATCGGTCTGATTGTTCACAGGTAACTCCCGGTCTTATAACTGATATAAGTCACACGGAGTGTGATTTTGGACTTCAACAGACAGTGCAAAGAGTCTATCGATAGTCTGTCACCACACCATTCTTGTTCTGCTCCACAATGGTTGCGCCGATGATGGGATGTCACCATGTTGGTCAGTTACCGAACCTTTGTACATTGATTTGTTGAGCTGCTACGTTCAAGGTGCAGATGAGTCCCACGCAAGACGGCAAGAATCTTATGCGCATGAACTGCTCTCAGTTTGCAATGGTTTTCATGATTGTTTAGATTTGATTTATGTTTTAAAATTATTTCTGTCTGTAAACGGAACCTTTTAAAAGTATGCAAAATAGCACGAAAATAGGGTTTTATAATAGATAATAACAAGATGTGTTACGACTTATAAATACTCTTCACCATTATCAACAACTTATGACACTATAATATACAAATAAATATGTAATAAATATTAGCTTTGCAACAAGTGTTAACATCTGACAAAAACTTTTAATCTATATGAAAAACCTCATACCTCGTTCTTAACGATCAGTTTACAACAAACCATAAACGACTTGGATAACAAGCAGAAAGACTGATTTTACATTGCTTTTGAAACGCCTTTCAAAAAGCATCGAAAACTATCGATGAAATGGGCAAAAATTGAGTTTCAACGACTTTTAAGCCATACTGACTATAGACTGATTTCTCACCGACAAAACTTAAAAAGAAAGATAGGTTAAAATCATTTTGGATCGTAGAATATACTCAAAAAGGCATTTTTGTACAATCATAAAAGATTTTTCTTTCTACTGACAGTAATTCCTAAGCAACTTCAAAACAAGAATAGAAAAACGATTGAAAGTGAGAACCTATAGTTTTCCTTTCATAGAATTAGCATGAACAATTATATCACTCTGTTTCTCTTCTATACACCAAGTCAGTTATCGTTAGTGCGTCGGAAGAGAAGCAAGAAAGTGTTACACTAAATCATGCGTATTAGAACAGACGTGAAAACCGCTTAACTGATATGAAATTTGTTTACAATACGAAGCTGAAAAACATTCCAAAAGAGCATTTTAACGAATAACAAGACCCCAAGTGTAACTAACAAGTAATCAAATCCTTACAAAACAGCATTTCAAAAAGGTGCTTAATTGGACTTTCAAAAAGGGCGTTAGTTGGACCGCAAAAGGGCATCTTTTGAAGCACTAATTGGGCGTCTTTTCGAAAGCAAAAGACATCTTTTAGAAAAGCAAAGGTGTGAAAATAATTGCAAAAGTAGAGCTAAACCAACAAAAAGGCCCTTCCCAAATGGAAAGGGGTATGACTGTTATGATATCTTAATAAAGAAAATACGAAAGCGTGAAAGCACCTTTGAACCCAACTTACTTCCCCTTTCCTCCTTGCTGTCTCAAACATAGACCTCTCGATTTCAAAAGACTCGTTTTTACATCAAAGTAAATATCAGAAGAAGTGTAATTCTCATTCGTTTCTGCCCAAAACAAGACGGTCACAACTACCGACTACCATCTGACTATTCACCTTAGGAATACCAAAGAAGAAGTAAACAAGGTTATATTCATCACCCACTGATGTCACGGAGAAAGGATGTTCCTTAGTACCATCACCAGTCATGAAGATTGTATCGAGAATGCGTGATAAACGAACAGAATAGACCTTAAGGCTATCGCTCAACATCCATGATTTATCGGGTTCGGTGGTTGAAAGTTTTCTGAAATGATAAATCTAGGACACAATAGCATTGGTATTAAGCGATTGCTGGCAAGAACCTTATCTGCAAGCGTAGCAGCAACATCAAACTTACCTTCGTTCCTTGCCTTCGACATATCAAGTTCCATGAACATATCCCTACCATTATTAAGGTAAGTTCGTCCATAAACAGCCAAGATTTTGTCCTCAGCTGTCAATGTGGTATCAGCGTCAACATTGATAAGAATATCAACTAACTGCTGAACATGTTGTGGATTAGCATTCACTTCTGCTTTATCTTATCCCAATTGACAGACATAAATGTCTTATCCGTCTGTGCTGATACTGCTAACGGTAGCAGTAACAAATATGAAAGCAAACAACTTTCTCATAGTCTTTTTGAATTTGTTTTTATATTTGTTAAGTCTTTGGGTGTTATTGTATTTCCTCTTTTATATAGTTGTCTTAGAATCTCGAGTAATCTTAGGGGTCATAGTTTCTTAGTTTTCCTCATCTTTATAAGGCTGAGCGCTCTCATCTCTCAGCCCAGTCGCTCCTATCTAAGTTTCTATACCCTATTGCCTCAGCGATATGCTGTACTTGTACAGCCTCAGACTCTTCCAAGTCGGCTATCGAACGCGCTACTTTTAGGATCCTGTTATAGGCGCGAGCAGACAGTTTCAAACGCTCCATAGCATCACGGAGCAACTTAATAGAGGCTTCATCGGGCTCGGCAAACTCATGAATCATACGCTCAGACATCTGCGCATTACAATGAATATTACGATAACTGCTAAAGCGATCGGTCTGAATAGCACGCGCACGGATAACACGTTCACGAATAGCAGCACTTGGTTCGCCGGGTGTTGCTTTGTGATATATCTTTGAAGGGGAGGTGCAATCTCACACTGAATGTCGATTCTGTCCATTAATGGACCTGAAATCTTAGCAAGATACTTCTGAATCTGCCCTGGAGTACAAACACAATGATGCGTAGGGTCAGCAAAATAGCCACACGGACAGGGATTCATACTTGCTACAAACATGAAACTACAAGGATAAGTAACCGTATATTTGGCACGCGAAATCGTTATATGACGTATCCTCTAAAAGGCTGTCGGGAAGCACCTCTAAAGTGTGTTTATTAAACTCAGGTAACCTCATCACAGAATAACACCTCCATTATGTGCAAGGGTTATTTCACCCGGCATTGGATTGGCTCCACCACCCACGAGTGCAACCTCAGAGATAGTATGGTGAGGGCTACGGAAAGGACGTTGCGTAATCAGTCCTGTATCACGACGTAACTTACCAGCTATCGAGTGAATCTGAGTTGTTTCTAAACTCTCTGAAAGAGACAAAGGAGGAGGATAGAAGGAAGGCGCTTTTACCATCATACTCTTTCCACTTCCGGGTGGTCCAACCATGATAAGATTATGCCCACCAGCCAGCTGCAACCTCTAATGCTCGCTTCACATTCTCTTGTCCACGGACATCAGCAAAGTCGAGGTCGAAAAGTATATTGATGCTCGTAAAACTCTTTCCGTGTATCTACAAAACAAGGTTCTGGATTCGATGTACCATTGAGAAAGTCAATTACTTGCAGATATTATCCATTCCATAGACCTCTAACGTGTCTACCACAGCCGCTTCGTGCTCATTAGCTTTCGGCACAATGATACCTTTTAAACTTCTCGGCACGTGCCTTGATAGCTATGGGTAGTATGCCTTTAACAGGCTGTAAAGTACCGTCAAGGCTCAACTCTCCCACAAGCATAAACTCTCGCAAACGGTCACAACTCATCTTCTCATTGGCAGCCAAGATGGCTATTGCCAATGGGAGATCAAAACTGGAGCCTTCCTTCTTGAGGTCGGCTGGAGCAAGATTGGCGGTGATATCGGCTACAGGAAACTTGTAACCAGTATTAAGAAGCTGCAGCTATACGGTCATGGCTTTCTTTACCGCCCGTCTGCAAGACCGGTAAGATGGAACAACACGCCCCGTGTGATACTAACTCGACTGTCACGGTGGTGACTTCCATTCCGTTAACAGCTGCACAGAATGTTTTTACAAGCACAATATTAGTTTTTATTCGGCGCCATAACGCTGACGGATGGTGTTAGCAGTGATATTTCTTTCGACAACTTTCCCATTGCGAATGACGATATTATCTGGTATAGTATTAAGACCAAAGGTTTTGAGTAGTGGTGTATTCAGTAGTTTTCCATCACAAACATTGGAAAACTCAATCCCATCACGCTCTAAAGTCTGCTTTACTTCCTTAGGATTGGCATCTACACAAATACCCAGCAGCTATCTTTCCTGCTTTCACGGCATCACTCAGCGCACGTTGGACATCAAGGCTCGTAACTCCATGCTGCCCATGTGCTGATAATAACGACGTCTTTTCCTTGAAAAGTCGTGTTATTAACCGTCTTTCCATTGACATCTTTAGCTGAGAACTTAGGCAACTCTACTACCGATTGGCAGTGAACCCTAACTCAGATAGATGTCGTTGAAGACGACCCAAAGTGGCATTATCGGGGCTGTTCTTTTATCAATAAAGGTAAAAAGTTTTGCAGCCTGCTTATAGTCAGGAGATTCTGTTTGAACAAGATAACGATTAAGTAGATACGCACTCACAGCAGACTCTGGATGGTCCTTGATAAATGCGATTGCATACTTCACCTCCTCTGGAGGGAGAGACACTTCATATCTGTTTACGGAACTTTGTCATGAGTTCATTATCCTCCGTGCCCCCTACCTCCATCTCTTTCAAGTGGGAAGCATCGGCTTTTACATCAACCGCTTCGCCTGATTCGGCAAAGATTGGCTGTGTTGAATAATTAGGGAAGATGATAATTAGTGTAGAAGGTTTGCTACAAGGCTTCTCATAAGAGAAACGACCCGCCTCAATCTTGATGGTAGTCCAAACCCGCAATACCATCATCGGGACTATACACATAAAGCTCACCTTGATTCATATGCAAGAAGCGTCCTTCCATCTTGAAGTAACCGCTACGAGTACCACAAGAAATTAACAGCAGGGAGAACAAAAGAATGTATGCTATTCGCTTCATGCGCATAGGATTTAAGAAGAAGTGCCGCGAGCGGGACTCGAACCCGCACAGCCATTACTGGCCAAGGGATTTTAAGTCCTCGTGTCTACCAATTCCACCATTGCGGCAAACCGTTTGCAAAGATAAGGCTAAATCTTCGAACTGGCAAAGGTTTTGCAAGTTTTTTTATTTATTAGCCTTATTACGTCTATTGAACCTACTATTCCAATCAGGCTAATTACCTTAATTCACCCCCAAAACACCATATGGTTCCGTACTTCTTGCACGATAGCGTATCAGTTTCTTGCCACTATCACCCGAAACAATATTTCCGCCAGTGTTAAGGTTATACTTACGATGACAGTTATTACAAGTACCAAAGCCATCACTACTTACCTTCAACTCATAAGAACGCAGTGGAAGTGTATTCGTATTGAAGCAATTAGGACATTGCAAGTCGTAAGCATAGAAAGGAGAAGGGTTGTCCAAGTTTCCATAACCAACAATGTCCATTGTTCAAGCCCACATGTTTCCAACTCTCAGCCTAAGATCAATCCCATCAAACCACACAGGTGCACTTGATTTCAGTCCTTGATTGTTCTCAAAAAAGAAACAATAACGACCACTGACAACGTTAGTTCTTATCGTACAATACACACCCGGCGATAAAGGATTCATCGCTGAGGCAAGGATTGGGTCTTGATGTGTCTCGTTGTGAAAGGTAAAGAAGTTACGATGACTACTATACTCATAGTCAACTACATCACCACAAGATGACAATAGCACTACAAGCATTAACAAAACAGACTGAACAACCTTCTTCATACCTTACTCCTTTATCTATACAAAAACCATCAAGTCCCTCCTCCTTAGGAAGGAGTGTAAACGTCTTATTCGAATGGAATCATTGCCAACGCATCGGCAATCTTCTCAATCACCTTCCTGTAAAAGGGTCTGGACACCATACCCTTTGCAAAGAAAAGGAATATCGCATCTATCGTGAGTTTCATCTTTGAAGAAGACCTGTAACAGGCAGTATCTGAATCCAGAAATTAAGGATAATGGCGAATTAGCACTTTCAAACTTAATCGTCTTAGGCTCTTCACGCTCTGATAGCGCATAGAAATCTGACTCAACAGGGATCAACATTCACAGACAAGGTCCCGATCAAAGGTGATATTCTGCAATCTTTCTTTTCACCTTTGATCCATTTCATCATTACCCGCAGAAACCTTCTGGAGACGCTCCTTCAGACGCTGTACATTATTCAAGTCGCTCAGCGTGTTATATACACCTGCTGAGAATGGGGAATCTGCTATGCTACTTTCAAACTTTGTCATTGATAATCTTTATTGGGGAGTTTAGAGAGAAGAACTGGAAGAAAGCTGAACTGCTTGTGAATAGAAGTTTATAACCATCTGTAGGGACGCACGAAAATGCTCCCTAGCATAAAATTATATTCAATCAATCCCTAAGAAATAGGTCTTTACTTCCAGCGGAATGATTAGAGATTACTTTTCTCAGTTTGCTAGTCCTTACGCTAATCAGCTGCAACATAGAAACCTCAGACCTTGATATAAATCCAGTCTCAAGTCGCTTTCTACAACATGCTCATAATCGGTGAGGGTAACAAAGTTTTACATTAGCCTCACGGAATGCCTCCTCAGCAACTGGGAAACCATGAGGTAGAAGCATCATACCCACAACCTCAAAACCAGCCTCACGAAAGTGCAGTAACAGCTTTCAAAGAAGAACCACCAGTTGACAAGGTCTTCTACAACAACAACCTTAGAACCGTGGGGAGTTCGCCTTCAATCTGATTCTTCATACCATGGTCCTCTTGTTTCGAACGCAAACGTGTAGGCAGATGGCCAACTCATCAAAGCAACGAGTATACCCAGCGTAGCACCCGTAGCAACACCAGCCACAGCCGCAGCTCTGGGAAGTTCTCAAGGATAGCATGAACCAACTCGAGCTTCACAAACGAACGTACATCGTGGAACGATAACGTCTTTGCAGTTATCACAATAGAATGGTGATCAAACCACTTGCCCATGTAAATGGATCGTTAGGTTGCAACTTAATAGCTTTTAATTCCGGAGCAGTTTGCCTGCAAAAGACTTTCTTTAAATCTTCCATCTTGATAGTTTATGGTTATATACTAACTGCAAACTTACGCATTTTTCTGAGATTAAAGGACAAAAAGACTATAAAAGAAGATAACAAGAACAGATGATGTCTATCAAATAAAGAGTGGTTTTATTTGCTTTGGGTAGTATTACCTCTTTCTTACAACCATCTCAACGCAAACTTTTCCAACGACAACGCAGTAGTGTAAAGGTTTCCTCCGCACCAATGGTGCGGAGCATCAACACAACATGTGCGGAGCATCAACACATCACGTGCGGAGCATCAACACAACAATAGAAAAGGGAGAAAATAATCCGCATCTGCCACCAAAACAGATACTGTTAACTACGAATTACTTGTGAAGATGAGTACTACATATAGACTAACAATAATAAAACAAGGAATAATGAGACAGCTTAATCATTATTCGCAAAGCCAAGTGAGAGGACACTAATCTTGACATTCGTCCCTTTAAGGAGTTCTTTGGCGGCTGCAACGAGGGTGGCACCTGACGTGATTACATCATCAACCAACAAAATGTGTTGATTGTTTAAGGGGGAAGCATCGAGGAGATGAAAGGCTTTCTCTACGTTTTCATTTCGTTCCCAACGACCTTTCTGCGTCTGACTGCCATGAAAACTGATACGTTCTAAGACCTTATCTAAGACTGGCAAACCATGTCCGCACTGATACCACGCGCCATCTCCACACTTTTGATTATGCCCTCTTTCGCTCACGCTGCGAGCAGTGGGCACAGGAACCACAGCTGTAGATTCCATCAAAGAAACCGTCTGTGCAAACTCTGCTGCACAATACGTCCAAGATGCTCACCTATCTCAGGATGACCGCCATACTTCAATTGATAAATCAAACGACTGGTGTCAGAATGGGCTTTATAAAAGAAAAAGGCTGCACCTTTTCTATGGGAATCCTACCCCAAAAGAGACGCACAAGTTTTATTATCATAACTCGACTTAGCATAACCCGTACGAGGGAGACACATGATTACAACAAACACACATCACCCTCCTCCGTAACGGTCAGACGCCTCACCACAAATCGTACATGAACGAGGAGCAAGAGTGTCTATCAGGCGAGCCAATAAACTAATCGTCTCAGTGCTATCGTCTACGTAAGTCAACATCATCATCCGCAGCAACGACCTTCATCTATACACCTGCGGATTAAATCCATCGTAAAACCACGTCCCATCGCAAACTTTATCAGTTTCATTGAACGTTCGTAATCGTTCTCTGCCTTGATGGTACGATACTTACCGCAACAATGGGCGCAAGACCTGAAGATATTCTTCATCTTCCACAGCATCGAGTGATAGGCGATGAGACGGCACTATCGACCTTTTTCATCCACAGAGCTTGTTCAATCTTCCGTCGTCCCCACTTGTTATAGCGCGGATTTTATCACGCACAAAAAGACCCGCATAACGGCTATCATCAACGTAATGCAGCGTTATTAACTTCTCACATAGACACGTGCTTGCGCATCTTCTGATAGTCCCCATTTGGCATCTTCTCTAACATCTCGCCAGAGCAATGTCTCGCCTCGCACATAAATCGGCAAGTTTCTTTTAACGCTTGTGCCCTAATATAGGTCGTTTCTGTATCATGGTCGGATGGCTTTTTGTGAAACGGAGCTACTCAAACTGGTCTTTTCGCAGTTCTATCTGCTTTATAACCCAATTGCTTAACATCTGCTTTACATTATCAATATATAGGTTGGTCTCGAAATAAAGTACCCCATCAGCCGATAATGCCTGCACACCATATTCAGCGATTGCCCGATAGAAGCGTAGAGGGTCATCATCAGGAACGAAGAGCGCTGTTTCTGGTTCATATGCAAGTACATTTCCCTCCATCTCTGTTCGTTCTCTGTCACAGATATAAGGTGGATTACTCACAATAACATCAAACTTCTGCTGCATAGCTGATGCTGAAGGATGAAGTGCATCCTCCATCTTTAGTTCAACACGAACCTGCTATTGGTGTGCACATTCCTCACGTGCAATAAGTAGTCATCACCCGATATATCCCACGCTGTAACCGCCGAGTTGCGTAGGTCGGCAGCCAATGTAACAGCAATACAGCCACTACCTGTTCCAACATCTAAGACCTGTAGGGGCATAGGAGGCTGCAAGGCACAATCAGGTCGGTTGTAATCCTCCTCTATCCAACGGCACAGCACCTCAGTTTCTGGGCGTGGGATCAATACACCTGGAGCCACATGGAAAGTGCGTCCGCAAAAGGTTTCACGTCCTAAAAACATACTGTACAGGCTCCGAACGCTCTCCAAACGAAGGATGATTTTTCTAATTCTCCTCCGCTTCTCGGGATAATCATTAACTTTGGCCTTGCATATATATCGGTCAGCGTAGCCAACTGCACCTCTAACACGTCGAACGATTGCTTGCGCCTCACCTTCATCATATAAAGGAGTGAGTCTAGCCATAAATCTTGGTATGTCATAGCTGCAAAGATAGGAATTTTAATGAAATGAAACAAGAAGAAAAACTGACGAAAAATACATGCGTCGTTGCCTGCAATTAGCTCGTAACGGACAGCTGCTTGCCAAAGCCTAACCCAATGGTTGGATGCAGTCATTGTGAGTAAGGAGGGTAGATTATCGGTGAGGGTTGCCACGTACGCTGTGGCAAAGGACACGCAGAGGTGAACGCTTTTTGCATCTGTGAAGGAAAGAGACGAGGCTTTGCTACGTGAAGCTAAACGGTGTATGTCAGTCTTGAGCCTTGCTCTCATTATGGGAAAAACACCTCCTTATGCCGACTTGATTATCAGTAAGGGTGTGCGCCGTGTTGTGGTGGTTGCATCGATCCTTTTGCCGAAGTGCAAGGGACGTGGGAGTAAAGAAGATTCATGCGTAGCAGGGATAGAAGTGACCGTGGGTGTATTGGAGAAAGAGTGTTAGAACTGAATAAACGGTTTATTACTTATAATACACATAAACGACCTTATGATGATATGAAGTGGGCAGAAGCGAGTAGCCCTCCCTCACCCCTCCCCCAAAGGGAGGGAGTAATCACTCGAGATTCCCCTGATAGCTCAGAAAAAGTCATTGCCAATATAACTATTGAAAAATAGAAACAATAGAATAGATTGTAACTATAAACCTTCTGTGGCTTACATTGGCAACTTGCCGTTGGTAAAGACTATCAGCCATTGATTATCTCTACACCTTTACAAAGATGTTAGTACATAGATGAGGGACTGAGAATGATGCGATACTCGTTGGGAAAAACGACGGAAGAATTAGAACAACCACAGCTGACGGTAAGGGAAATGGAGCGGTCCAAGTCCAGAGAAATTGGTGCTGACAAGTCAACTGACAAAAAGCTGGAGAATACGCAACGCCGACTGAAGTGCTGTCGCATCTCTATGCTGAAAAGAAGCAAAGTCTCATCGTGGAAGGTGGTGCAAAGACTACAGAGTTTTTGGATGCAGGACTATGGGACGAGATACGCATAGAATCGGCTCCTTTCACGGTTAACGAAGGTATCGAAGCGCCAAAACTTCCAGATAACCTACAGTGTTATAAAGGTAGAGAAGTATGTTAACACGATTGTAACTCTACGAGCGAGCGTAGAATGAAATGACATCCATTCGATACAACAAAACGGTTATGAAATCAATTTATCTTCATGAAAAAGAAATTCTTTTTCATGAAGATAAATATTTATTCGACAAAAATATTTCTTTTCATGAAAAATAATTCGACAATAAGACTGAGTTGAAAGTGCAATAGTCTTTTTAATTGCACTTATGTGTCATAATATTTAATACCATATCATCGGTAATACACATCGCTTCCTTACCTATACTTGTTAGGTTACGGATAGACTTATCAACGTCTTCATCAATGATTCCCTCTGCAGACGTTACGTGCTTTGCCCTCCATGGAAAGTGTTGCGAAAGGATAGCTGTCGACACTCCTGATGAGATCTTCAGTGAACAACTTGGCTTGCACTATCACAAATCATACCCGTAAGGTTATCTATCATGTTCTTTTTACTGAATGACAAACATTGATATAATTGCCTCCCATCAGATAAGTAATACCACAACTGGAACCAATACTTGCTACGACACAACCGCAAAGGGCAGAGAGTGCACCAAGACTCTGCTTGATATAGATAGCGGTCAGATGACTCAAGGTGAGTGCTCGGATAAGTTCCTCACGTGTATTCTCATTCTCCTTCGCAAAGACTGCTACAGGATTGGTTGCACAGATACCCTGATTTCCAGAACCGCTATTACTCATCACTGGTATCAAAGCACCACCCATACGGGCATCACAGGCAGAAGCGGTCTTCGCAATAACGTGCGAGAAGATGCTATTACCAAAGATTCCGCGACTCAAAGGACGGTCCATTATCTTACCCAAACAATGTCCATAGTTTCCTTTCAAAGCCTCAGCTGCAGCACGAAGATTATAACGTTTTGCCTCAAGAATAAACTCAATCTCATCGACAGGAGTGGTTGTAGCAAACTCCCATACCGTATTGAGGTTCAGACAAAGGGGTGCTTTTTCGACAGCAGCTGTGCTGGGTTGCATCTTATCGAGCAGAACAGTACCGTCCTTCTCTTCAAAAACAATATTCGTATGGGTACCCATGATGATAGCTGTGGCACGATGTCCCTCAGCCTCACAAGTAATTTCTATGTATAGTTTCTCGGTGATACCGTCCTTCAGTTTGACATCAATTCGATTCTCACTGATAAATGTCTTTGCCAGCCTCCAAAGTAACAGGTGTGAGATCCTGATAACTCCAACTGATATTCTGACTTACCCACCAAAGCACCGAGGGCAATGGCAATAGGCAGACCGATCATTCCCGTTCCCAGGAATACCGACTCTCATCGCATTCTTTCAGAATATTAGCAGAGAGCAACACGCTAATATGTTCTGGTTTCTGACCCTAACAGCTCTGTAGCACGTGCAGTACACAATGCCACAGCCATTGGCTCTGTACAACCCACAGCAGGTACTACCTGCTGGTGTATCAACTCGATAATCTGTTCTCCTAATGTTTCTTCTCTCAAGCATAATGATGTGATTTAGGTTTAGCTTGATATTATTATGATATTAAATAATTCTCCTTCGTATCTACCCGCTCAAACATCAATCTATTTGAGAGAGCTTATTGTCTAACTCTTGTCGCATAGCCTCCATCTTCTGATGACGACTGATAGAGAATGTAGAGCCATTCGCCTCAACATAGTCGAATAACCTATATGATTTCTCCATCAGCATTTGGCGCAAAGGTTGCCCTTTGTAGCTTCCTTCGGCATAAAGTAACTCTGCAACCATATTGATTTTTGTCTATCCGTTCTTCCTCTTTCCACTGTTCCTATGCATATGTCAAAAGCTCGTCAACGAGAGATTACGTAAATCATCATACTCTCCAACATACTGTCTGTAAAGGTCTTTCAAGTCCTTATCTCGCTTCAACTCATCATCTTTCTTTGTTAGAAAGCGCTGAAATTGCAGCATTGAATTCCTCTATCAAGCGAATAAAATAATCTCGTTGTAACATAGTAGATTTCCTTTTATGACACAAAAAGTAAATAAAAATTGATATAAATCCACTTTTTCAGTGTGTAATTAAACATATTTTTAGAATTGAGCTTTATAAGAATTAGCCCTAATTAGCCTAATAAGGCCAACTGGGCTAATAAACAGATACTTGTCAGAACTATGGAAGACTCTCCCACAGCTTCTGTAAAAATTCGTGCTTGGTCATTGTTTTGGACATTACCAAGGATAATCAGCTTCATTCTGGCACGTGTTATGGCCACGTTCATACGACGTAAATCACGCAAGAAACCTATCTCGACCATCATCATCTGGAACGCACAAGAGAAATAAGAATCACGTCGCGTTCTTGTCCTTGAGCCATCAACGGTGTTCACACTGATAAGATTTCGATAGGGTTTGAAGAACGTCGCTTCTTAACAGCTGCGAAGATACTGCACCTGAGCACGATAAGGAGAAATAACGCTCACATCTATCCGCTCATCTAACATACACTGCTTCCCTATCTTAGTAAAGTAATCGACTAAAGTCTTGAGTGTTAGCTCTGCTTCTCCTTTATTTATACGCCCAAAAGAAGAAACCAACAAACTGCTCATGAAAGGCATTTCCCTATCATTATTCAATTGGGAAGGAGCAGAGGTAGCTTTCACTTTCCGTTAAATCATACGATGCAACGACAGCCTCATCGGACGTATCAATCCCATACCATTGGGTTGTCATAATCGAGGATGCCACGATATTTAATCTGCGGAGCGGTCTCCACCTGTCCACCATAGAACCAATCGGAAGAAGCGCATAATCTCTTCGTTCATTCGATACTGCACCTTCAACAGCGTTACAACCTCTGGCTTATTCTTCACGATACGTTCCATCAGGGTCTTTCCTAAGCCTCCACGCAGGGCAGCAATGCTTTTCACAGTCGGTGGAAGTTGACAAATGATCACCCGCAAAGATGACTCTTGACGCTCTACGAATGGTTATCCAGCAGGCTGCTTCAAGGGCTTGTGCAGCCTCATCGATGAACAAAGTGGTGAACTTCTGACCTTCCATTATCCTACTGTTAGCACTTTCAACGAGGGTGGAAAGCAACGACACGTGCCTCTCCAAACAGCTCGGCATTGATGCGTATTTCAAGCTCTGTTGCACGGCTCTTAAGTCTATCCATCTTCTGATGATAGCTCTCAGAGCCTTTCTTTCTGTTGTTCCTCAGTTCACGAATAGCCTTCCGAATCGACCACAACTGTGGGTAGTCTGGATGCGCTTCAAACTTCCCTTTTCGTATGTAAAACCCTAAACATCTTATCGTTCACTCGAGTAGGATTACCAATGCAAGGACATTGATACCACGGTCGACAAGCTTCTCACAAATCCAGTCAACAGCTATATTACTCTGCGCACAGACCATCACTTGGCTTTCTCGCATCAGTGTTTCGTTGATTGCTTCGACCAATGTTGTTGTCTTACCTGTTCCTGGTGGACCATGAACTACCGCCACATCTTTTGCCCATAACACCTCGTTGACAGCCTTTTCTTGTGTCGGATTCAGCCAAGGTAATCGGATCGAGTAAAGGAGAACCTCTCTACCTTTTTGTCGTGAATAGAACAAATCGCGAAGATAGGCAAGCCTATTTCCCTTTTGCTTTTCATGGTACGGTCTAACGCATCGAACATCATTTGATAGCTCTGTTTCATCAAAAACCTAACTGGCAACCAACCTGTTCTGAAGCTGATTGGAGGTCTAACAAAGGTGCAGAGTCAGGGGACAGCAACGACCATTCTGTCGCCCTCACATAAGATACCGTACCTGTAAAACCATAGTATTTCAGCTGAACAGCCTTATTAGAGTCCCTCCCTTTCTCAATAAACTTAAAGAAAAGGAGTGGTCTACCACATTCAAAGTTATGTTCGATATCCCCATCCTGTGTACGAAAATACCTCAATGCACAGCTGGTTGAGTCCATTATAAAACCGTTTTTCCCACTCTTAATGGGAACCAAGCGTCACCTCGCTTCACTTTCCGCTGCATACCCGCAGCCTCAGTCTGCTTTCTAAAAGGCTTCTTTTTCTCGGCATAATACTCCATTTGGAGCAGTAAACGCTGACGTTGTAAGAGTTGTATTGGACTTTCCTGAAGCATATCTTTTTATAGTTGACGAGTTAACAAGTTGACGAGTTAATAAGTTATATCTTTTATAGTTGACGAGGTTACATGTTGACGAGTTAATTGCTTTATCTCTGTTTCAAACACGTTACAAAAATAATACTTTTATTATCTAATATCCTTCATTCTTATGAATAAAAACACAGAAAACGGCTAACAACTGAAGTCATCAACAATCTCAGCAGCTTTTCTCCTATTTGTAAACCTGGGGGGCACAAGAAGATAAGAACAAGGCAACACGGAGTTCCTCATAATCTGTAGGTAAAGAAAGAACAAGGTCTAACTTCCCATCTCCATCCAAGTCACCAGCAAACAAAAAGTGCAAAAACTTGCTGCATCAACCCTTGCCTCCCTAACTATTCGTTCACTATTCAGCAATAATGTATAGTTCTTTAATTGGCTTTCTCCCTGCGCCCTTTTGCCTCTAACTTGTAATAGCTTTCCACCAAAAGTAAAATTCCTTACAGAGCCTGGCTCCAGATAAGTATTATCTGAAAATGCAATATCAGCAATCTTAACTTTCCCTTCTTTATTGGCAACTGATTGACAAACAATATCGTGTTTCGCTTTTCTGCCAAGTATGTTGGAATAGTACTTGAGCACAGCATCCTCTCCTCTCAATACCATACCGAGCTTTTACCAACATAATAATCCTTCCCATCTTTATAGAGTTCAACCCAATTCCGGTTGATTATCGTATCTGGATTACACAAACGATAATTAAAAGGAACGAGAATCTTATATGTTAGTGGTGTCTTCTTTGCAATCTTAACACTATCAACCTTCTTTACAGGCACACTATCTTCCTGTTGCACAGACGACTCCTGCGCTTGACTAACGGGCTTCTTATCGGTACAAGAAAGAAGTATCATACAAAGACACAACAAAAAGACAAGAGACTTAACTTTCTTCATAATCACATGTTTAACACCTTTCAGCAAACATTATTATCATATATCACACGCTGCAAAAATAACACTTTTCCCTCTATATTCCAACCTCGAACGCTATAAAAGACACAATAGTATTAACTATATATGGGTATTTTGCACCATAACCCCACTTATTTACCTTTTTTATCCTAACTTCTTACACCACTTCCACGAATATTTACTATTTTTGTCATCAATAATTAACAATAAAAACTAAGACTTTTAAGCTTATGAAAACAAACAAAGTGCAAATTGAGCACAAACTCCCTTCAGAGTGTACAACCATCATCATTGGTCAAGAACAGACTGCTGATGGTTCTATGATAGTAGCGCGTTCAGAGGACTGGGACGCTATGGAAGCTAAGAACTACGAGATATTTGAGGGTACAGACAATGGTCCACGTGAGTTCGTTGCAAAAGATAGCCCTTTCCGTTGCGAACTTCCAGAGAAGGCTTTAGGCTATTCTGCCCTTTCTCCGTATAATCTTCACGGCCATTGGGGCAGTGCTGGTTTCAACACAGCAGGCGTAGGAATGAGCGCTACGGAGAGTATCTTCAGTAGTGACGAGGTGTTGAAACATGACCCATTGGTCGAGAATGGTGTGGCAGAGAACTCTGTCTTCAATATTACCCTACCTTACGTCCACACCGCCCGCGAAGGTGTTGAGCGATTGGGTATGCTCATCGAGAAGTATGGTATTGCTGAAGGCTTCGGCATTGGCTTTGTAGATAGCAAGGAAATATGGTACTTGGAGACAGCTTGCGGCCATCGTTGGTTGGCTTGCCGTATGCCAAAAGATCAGTATTTCGTAACTGGTAACCAGAGCCGTTTCCGTACATACGACCCTAATGATAAGGAGAATTACCTTGCATCAGCCGACTTGATTGAGTTTGCTGAGAAGCATGGACTTTACAATCCAGCACAGGGTGCCTTTGATTTCCATGAGGCTTACGCACGTGATATCAAACTTGACACCACCTATAACTACCCACGTGTATGGGGATTGCAGCAATTATTCTCTCCAGAGATTAAGAATGACGTAACAAAGAACACCTTCCCTGTCTTTGCAAAAGCTGCTCATAAGGTCACACTGACCGAACTACGCACGGCATTCCGCTTCCACTACGACAATACGGAGCACGACCCATATCTCAATAGCAATCCTAAGGAGCCTTACCGTCCTGTCTCTATCTTCCGTACCACACAGACCCATCTCTTGCAGGTACGCCCAGAGCTGCCACAGGCTATCGGTTGTGTCAATTATGTTGCTATGGGAATGGCAGACCTCGGTGTGTTCCTTCCACTCTATCAGGGCATTACTTCTTATCCAGAGGCTTACACGAAGGGTAATGGTGAGTCAAGTGATGACTCAGCTTATTGGAAGTTCCGCAAGATAATGGTATTGGGTATGACCAACTATAACAAGTATGCTCCTGTCATCAAGGAGGCGTATGCAAAGTTTGAAGCTGAGACCGACCAGCGTCAACGTGAGATGGAAGAAGAGTATTTGCGTATCTATAAGACACAACCTCTCCATGCACAAGACCTGCTGCAGGCATTCTCTGATAAGATTCTTAACAGTGCACTCGACCTTGCCGATTGTCTACAAGAGAAACTCTTTACGCTGATGACACAAGACATTCAGCAGGAGTATCTCTTCCACGGAGCATAAAAGCAAGTAGAATCCTACTTTTATAACTATAAGACAGGCTGTATCAAAGGGCAGACAATACCACTTGATACAGCCTTTTTTAGAGAAAAACATAACGAAGACTCTCATCTATCTACTCTATTATCAGCCTTCGATACTGAAAAACGTCTTCATTTTAACGCTTTGAAAATCCTGCAGACTGGATTTTTGAAAAATAATTACATAATTTCAAAGAAGACCTCTATAAATAACGATAAAAACACCTATAAAAAGCATATTTATAACCAACAGGGAATCAGTTAGTTATAAAACAGCAAAAGTAAAAAGGTGCTTTATTGGACTTCAAAAGGGCGTTAGTAAGGGTCTTAAAAGGGCACCTTTGCAAACCAAAAGGGCGTCTTTAAGAAGCCAAAAGAGCATGTATTCAAAAATTATGATGTGAAAAATTATGACAGAATAATAAGTTATTAGCCTAATTAGTCAATTAACCCTATTAGCCTAATTAGGCTAATAGGGAATAAGTTGTTTGTAGAAGGCAGGTAGAAATCGCATCTAATTACATTTACCATATAGTTTTATCCTCCGTTCTAAGACCATCTATTTGGAAGTAATCATACCATGTTAGAGTATGAGTCCTTATTCTATTTCCAACCTATACATTTAAAGCAAGAACTCTTTTTAGTAGCAAATCACATGCTGTAACAACAGTAAAAAGGTAAAAACTGTCGTTTCAACATATATATAACTTTTTCTATCTTTGCAAACAAGAGTTATTGCCTCTTCGCTTGTCAGAAGCAAAGCAAAAACTTAAAAATTCGCTCTGATAGTTCAATGGATAGAACGTAGGTTTCCTAAACCTTTCGATCCGGGTTCGATTCCGGTCAGAGTACTAAATATCACTTCTAATCCTCTCCCTTGTAAGAGAGAAGAATCTGATTATCATTTTTATATAGATTTACTACTAACAACCTAAAGGAAATATATACCCCCATAGTATTTTTCAATCCGCTCTCAAGCAACAGAGAGACTAAAGAAGAGACTTTATGATTGGTGCTATTATAGGAGATATTGTAGGCTCACGCTTCGAATTCGGAACAGCTCCACAGCAAGGGTTTGAGCTTTTTACACCCGATTGTTCTTACACAGATGATACGATTTGCACCATCGCTATTGCCGATGCGGTGCTGAATGAACGTGACTATCAGGAGAGTCTGCTCGATTGGTGTCGGCGTTATCCAGACCCGATGGGCGGATATGGTAGGCGATTTTACCAATGGATTAACGCTGACAATCCCCAGCCTACGGATTCATTTGGCAATGGTTCTGCGATGCGCGTCAGCCCTATTGGGTGGCTATTCGACGAGTGGGAGGATGTAATTGAGGAAGCTAAGAAGAGTGCTATCGTAAGTCATAACCACCCCGAAGGCATTAAGGGTGCACAATGTATTGCTGAAGCTATCTGTTGGCTACGCTTGATGCGCTTTTCTAAGTCGGATGTCGAGCGCAAAGTTGAGAAGTTCTTTGGCTACGAGTTACCACCTATGCGGGACATTAAGAAGATTGGTTCTGAAGGACACTTTGATGGAACCTGTCAGGAAACCGTACCGATGGCACTGCGTTGCTTCATGGATGCTAATAGCTTTGAGGAGACTATCCGCCTCGCTGTACTATGTGATGGTGATACCGACACAAAGGCGTGCATCGCTGGTTCGGTTGCCGAAGCCTATTATCCTGTGCCAGAATGGATAATCGAAAAGGCTATCAGCTACTTGCCAGATGATATGCTCATTATTCTCGGACAGTTTTATGAGCGTATACAAGATAGCTGTGGGACTAAAAAAGGATAGCTTTAAGCCTTTTAGAATTATGCTTTATAAAATCTAACAATGCTGTTTTGAAAGCCTTAAAACAGCATTGTTGCAAGTTATTTTCATGAGTAAAAGATTTATTTACATGAAAAGAAATATTTACTTTCATGAAGAAAAATATTTATTCTCATGAAAGTAATTCAGCGTTGATGCTCTTTCATGAACGTCCCTAACTGCTTTCGATACAGAATACCAGTATCCTCGCCTATTTGAAGGATAGCTTTTATCGCCTTTGCATTGAAGTCGGTGACACCATAAGAACCTAAATCGGGATTAATATAGAGGTCGGCTTTCGTGCGATTGACATTATATTTCTTTATATCAGGACGTTCTGCCAACCAATCTAAGATACCTCCCAGTCCTTTCAGAAAGCCGAAAGGCGAACGATAGTCATCATGTTTGCGCTGTTGAAGGTCGACGGCAATAACGATATCTGCCCCCATCTTTCGTACAACATCCACTGGAAGATTATTGCCCATACCGCCATCCACCAGCATCAGTGTGTCTATCTGCACAGGTTTAAACGCACCGGGAATAGCCATACTGGCACGCATATTACGCGCCATGGAACCAGTATCGAGTACTATTTCTTGTTGACGACGGATGTCAAAGGCTACACACGAGAAGGGAATAGCCTGCTTAACGGTACCACGTTGTATGGGAGAACGGCTGACAAGTGAGTCAAGGAAATTATAGACATGGTCACCATGCAACATCCAGAACCCTGTATTTTTATCAGCATCAGCCTTTTTTTACGAACAGGAAAGCCGAAGAGATAGATTACACCATCTTCTTCTTTATAGACCTTTCCAACCAATGTTGTGTCTCTATCTGCCAAAAGTGCCAGCCAATTCTGCGAGCGGAAGAGTTTTTCGAGGTCATCTGCACGATAGCCCCTAGTGCGTATAATCCGCCAATAATCGCTCTATACTTGTTCCGGCAATATAGTCAACAGGAATCTTTTCTCGCTCCAACTCCTTTAGTATTCCTATGGCTGCAGCACCTTTCGCACCACCACCACCAAGCACAAGTCCCACCTTTGGGCGGGTCTTCCCACCTTCGTTCTGTTGCTGTGCCTTCACAGATAAACCACAGCATATCAGCATTAGAAATACAAGTAAGTATTTTTTCATAGCGACAAAAGTAATGTTTTTCTAAGAGAAAAGCGTGCCTTTTACTTTTATTCATACTTTTCCTTTCTCCACCGACCTCATATCACTCAACTACAAGCAACTTGTTTTACACATCAACTTGTCAACTTCTAAACTTCTAAACAAATAACTTGTCCACTCGTAAACTCATCTACTTGTCAACTCCAGAAACTTGTTTACTTGTCAACTATTCCTTACCTTTGCACCATGAAGTTTCACCCTATCCTATCAGAACAGCCCCTACCCGCTCGGTTTAATAATCCTTTCGATTACGAACCGGACGCTCTTTGCCGTGCAGCAGTCAAGCAGTTGCAAGCAGATCTCCCTATTGAATCTACCGAAGGAAAGATGTATGGCGTTCTGATTGTTGAGCGAAACGGAGAGGTTGGCTATCTGCAAGCCTACTCAGGACAGATAGCTGATGAAGGAGAAGACTTTGTTCCAGCTGTTTTTCGACTACCTTCAGCCTGATGGTTACTTCAAGATTCATGAGGCAGAGATTAGCCAATTAAATCAACAGATAGCTCAACTAAAAGCCTCAACAGCCTATCGACAGGCACAAGAAGAATTAAAGACAATTCGACAGAAGGCTGAAAAGGCTATCGACGAAGCACGGAGAGTGATGCAAGGTGCCAAGTTCTTACGTGACAAACGACGTAAGGAGGCTTTTATTTCAGAGGTAGAACGCAACGAGATGACACGTCAGAGCCAGTTTCTTAAAGCCGAATTGCAACGTAAGAAAAAGGCTTATGCCGAGCAGATTACCGCTGCACAGACAGTTGTAAACAGCTATCAAGAACGGATAACAGCTTGGAAACGGGAGCGAAAGATGAAGTCTGATCGTCTTCAACGTTGGCTTTTCTCTCAGTTCTCACTACTCAATGCACACGGAGAACGTAAGGACCTACTCGATATCTTCCGTGATTACTATCTGCAGAACAGTCCTGCACGTACGAAGGCTGCCCATATAACAAGTGTAAATACTGCTGAACGTGCTGCCAAGGAGAGTCTCGCAGCTTCACTACTTCCGCCTTCTGGCGCAGGTGAATGCTGTGAACCAAAGCTCTTACAATATGCCTTTCTTCATGGTTATAAGCCTATTAGCATGGCTATGTTTTGGTGGGGACCATTGCCAAAGACCGAGATAAGACAGCATGGAAACTACTATCCTGCTTGTAATGGAAAGTGTAAACCTATCTTTGAGTGGATGTTGGAAGGGATAGACGTTGACTATAAGGATTGCAAGAGGACAGATAATAAAAACCGAATTAGCTCTTTCTGAAAGACTACAAATACTCTATGAAGACGATTATCTTGCAGTAGTTGTCAAACCGTCGGGCTTACTTTTCTGTTCCAGGAAAAGGCTGTCAACCATCCGTTTATAGTATTCTAAGCGAACGATGGAAGGGTAAGAGCGATGCGTTCATGGTACATCGATTAGACATGGCAACAAGTGGTTTACTCGTTGTTGCGCGTACTTCTGAGGTTCATAAGGCTTTGCAAGCACAGTTTATTAGGCGAACAGTAAAGAAGAAGTATGTTGCTCTGCTTCCTCTCTCTATCCTCGAAAAGCAGTTACCAGCAGAGGGACGGATAGAACTTCCACTCTCTCCCGACCCAGACGACCGTCCTCGGCAGCGTGTTGATAGAACTAATGGGAAGCCAGCTATCACCGAGTATCGCCTTATCGGTAAGACAACATACGGAAAAGAAACATTGAAAGCAGTGAAGATTGAGCTCTATCCGCTAACAGGTCGTACCCACCAGCTGCGCGTTCATTGTGCTCATCCAGACGGATTGGGTACTCCTATCATTGGTGATAACCTCTACGGACAACGAGCTGAACGCCTTTGGTTACACGCAGAACACCTTGAGTTCACTCATCCTATCACTCAGGAGCGAAATGATTTTTGATACTCCTTTATAGGTATCGAAGCTATCTACTCTTCGCTTTTCGGTTCTTCCGTATTGCTTTTGCGGAAGAAGCGAAGTTACTCATTCAATAAAAACATAGCTAAGACAGTCAACTATCTGTCCTTTTATCATCCCCTGACATTAAAAATCATTTCTTTTTAGATTTCGAAAATCTGCAGATAAGGATTTGAAAAATCATTACATAATTTCGAATAAGACATCAATAAATAACGGCAAAACCACATACAAAAAGCAGGTCTGTAATCAACAGCAAATCAATTAGTTATAAAATGGCAAAGTAAAAGGTGCTTAATTGGACTTCAAAAGGGCGTTAGTAAGGGGCTTAAAGGGCATCTTTTGCAAGTCAATTGGGCATCTTTTTGAAGCCAAAAGAGCATGTATTGGTTTTTGAATCGCATGAAAATAGTTTACAAACTGCAACTAATGAGGGAATAAATTGTTTGTAGAAGGCAGATAAACATCGCACCTAATTACATTTATCATGTAGTTTATCCGCCATTCTAAAACCATCTAATTGGGGGGTAATTATACCGGTGTTGGGTGATGGTTGTTGGGTGTTGAGCCTTTATAAAACAATCTTATTGGAGAAATCATACCATATATGTAGATTAATCTCATACTATTAACAATTTGGGGTTAATGGAAGCCCTCGTTTTCCTCTATTCTTTCAACCCTTGGAATACTATTTCCTACCTTTTTAGCATGTGACTTTAATGTGAGTGGTACGTTCTCTATCAAAACATTACTCGTATTCAGACCCTAAAAGAACGTGTCATACTCAATTTCAAATGGTCAATCCATTCATAGAGCATCCATGATAAGTCGCTCCTTAAAAGAGAAAAGAAGAAGGTTGAATACATCCTATTAATAAGCACAAATACGAAGTTTCCCATCACATTATGCTTAGCTAATGAAGGATAAGATGACGCAAGAGAGAACTCATTCTTAGCCACCATATCCTCGATTATCTGCCTAAAATAACGATTGACAAGTGGGTGGATGCGGAATCCTAACCGTAGATTGATACGATAAAGAGTATCGGGAACAAGCGTGGTAACGTCATATTCCAGCGTTGATGGACTGTCTTGATAGTCTATATGCAGCAAGAAATAATGATCAGCACGCATTGGATGCTTGTTAATGATTGAATAGAGAATCTTCTGTTCGATGTCGTATTTACCCCCAAGTTTGGTGAGATAGACAATATTTGTTGCATACTTAGGGATTGACCCATCGTTCTTAATATCGGAAATAATACTGAACGATTCACGAACATCACGTATCTGTATCTGCGAATTACGAATGGTTGTGGCATTATACCACACTACATGATTGCTATCATCACACTGGCAAGAGCATGGTTACCCAACCTCCATTCATAAACTTTGCCATGTTTTGCGACGAAGAAGATACTCTCCAAACCGACAAAGACGATAAGGAACAGGAGTGTTAGCCAACGAGTTTACCCGACGAATAGTAAGATAAGCACTCAAGAGGAAGGTAGTCATGAGCATGGTTATCGTGATTGACAAGCCGTAAGCAGACTCCATTCGTTCCGAACTCTTGAAGAAAAGTATCACAATCACACATAAAATGAAGAGCGACATATTGACAAATGGGATGTAAAGTTGTCCCTTAACATCGGTTGGATACTTAATCTTCTGACGTGGCCAAAACTTCAAGTTCATTGCTTCACTGAAGATAGTAAACGACCCACTAATCAATGCTTGACTCGCAATGATGGCTGCTATCGTTGCCATGACGATACCAAAAAAGAGCATGCCGTGGGGCATAATGGCATAAAAAGGATTCAACCCAGAGGTAAGATTATCACCATGTGCAATTATCCAAGCCCCTTGACCAAGATAATTGAGGATAAGCATAATCTTAACAAATGCCCAACTCGTGCGGATGTTATTAATTCCACAATGTCCTAAGTCGGAATATAAGGCCTCAGCACCTGTCGTACAGAGGAACACTGCACCCAAGATTAAAAACCACTCAGGGTTACTCGTCAGCAAGCGGATGGCATGTAAGGGATTGAAAGCTTGCAGAATTGGAATATAATCACCGACATGCATAGCTCCTAACACACCCAACATTGAAAACCATAAGAGCATTAATGGACCAAACAACTTGCCAATCATATTCGTTCCGAATTGCTGAATGAAGAACAAAACAGTAACAATACAAAGGGCAATAGGTACAACTGGGGTCTCTGGTTCATAGACCTTCAATCCCTCTATAGCAGAGAGAACCGTAATAGAAGGCGTTATTACACCATCAGCTATCAGCGTACTGGCACCAATAATCGCTAAGAAATAAAACCATTTACGACTATGTCGACGTATTAAAGCATACAAAGCGAGTATTCCACCCTCTCCTTTATTATCCGCACGGAGGGCAATTAAGACATACTAACAGTCGTTTGAAGGGTTAATGTCCATATAATACACGACACTGCACCGATGATATATTCAGCATTAACAGGGTTTCCAGCCCTAACAATAGCCTTCATCACATACAAAGGAGATGTACCTATATCTCCGAAAACAATACCTAAGGTTACAATAACGCCCATCAAACTTAGTTTATGGCGTGCAGAATTACTACAATTGTTATCCCGTGTCATTCTTATTATATCTTAAAACGGATGCAAAAGGTAAACAAAATCATAATAACTGCATAACCCTCTTAAGGCTTTTTATCTATATTTCTTTTTGTCGTTTCTCTTATTTACTGTAACTTTGCAGTAGATAATAAATAATCAAACAGATATGGAAGAAAAGAAATTTAAGCGCACCACTGTTACCGCAGCATTGCCTTATGCGAATGGTGGTGTATATATGGGACACCTTGCCGGTGTATATGTTCCTGCCGATATCTACGTTCGTTATCTCCGATTGAAGAAGCGTGAAGTTGCTTTCATTGGTGGTAGTGACGAGCATGGTGCCTATCACCATCCGTGCTAAGAAGGAAGGTATCACCCACAGGACGTATGTGACCGTTATCATAAGTTGATAAAGGACTCTTTTGAAGAGTTTGGTATCTCTTCGACATCTATAGTCGCACAACAAGTGAGACTCACCACAAGTTTGCTTCGAGACTTCTTCCGTAAGCTATATGATGATGGTAAGCTCGTCGAGAAGGAGAGTGAGCAGTACTATGATGAGGAAGCTCACCAGTTCCTTGCCGACCGCTATATCATGGGTGAGTGTCCTCACTGCTGGCAATCAAATGCTTATGGCGACCAATGCGAGAAGTGTGGTAGTGACCTTAGCCCTATGGAACTGAAGAATCCACACTCAACCATCTCTGGTTCACAGCCCTGTCATCAAGCGTACTAAGAACTGGTACCTGCCTTTTGAATGACTATCAAGAGTGGCTGAAGCAGTGGATTTTTGGAGATCGTAAGGAGTGGCGACCAAACGTTTATGGTCAGTGTAAGAGCTGGTTAGACATGGATCCACAGCCACGTGCTATGACCCGCGACCTTGATTGGGGGCTATTCCTGTACCAGTAGAGGGAGCTGAGGGCAAGGTTCTTTACGTATGGTTTGATGCGCCTATCGGCTATATTTCAAACACTCAAGGAGCTTTGCGAAAGGATCCAGAGCACTTCGGCAACTGGCAGAAGTGGTGGCAAGACCCAGAGACACGTATTGTTCACTTCATTGGAAAGGACAATATCGTGTTCCACTGTCTTATCTTCCCAACTATGTTGAAGGCGCATGGCGACTATATTTTTGCCCTGATAACGTACCATCAAAACGAGTTCCTTAACCTTGAAGATGATAAGATTTCTACAAGTAAGAACTGGGCAGTATGGCTCCATGAGTACCTCCGCGACTTTGAAGGAAAGCAGGGATGTGCTACGCTATGTGCTGACAGCTAATGCACCAGAAACCAAAGATAATAACTTCACTTGGAAAGACTTCCAGGAGCGTAACAACTCTGAACCTCGTTGCTGTATATGGTAACTTCGTTAACCGTGCACTGCAATTGACCAAGAAGTATTGGAATGGTGTGGTTCCTGCTTGTGGTGAATTGGAAGAGATTGACCGCCAAACTATCCAAGAGTTCAAGGATGTTAAGGCAAAGGTAGAGGCTTATCTCGATATCTTTAAGTTCCGTGAGGCACAGAAAGAGGCTATGAACCTCGCCCGCATCGGTAACAAATACATAGCAGAGACAGAGCCTTGGAAGCTTTGGAAGACAGACCCGAAGCGCGTGGAGACCATTCTCTACATCTCGCTTCAGCTCGTTGCCAACCTCAGTATTGCCTTCGAACCATTCTTGCCATTCAGCAGTAAGAAACTCCGTGAGATGATTAACATGACGGAGTATGACTGGAGTGAACTTGGTTCTACCGACCTCTCCCAGCTGGTAAGCAGTTGGCAGAGCCTGAGTTGCTCTTCGAGAAGATTGAGGATGAGGCTATCGAGGCTCAGTTGCGTAAGTTGGAAGAGACTAAGAAGGCTAACGAAGCCGCTTCCTACAAGGCTGAACCAATCAAGAAGGACATTCCTTTCGAAGACTTCGAGAAACTCGACATCCGTGTAGGACATATCATCAAGTGCGAGAAGGTGAAGAAGAGTAAGAAACTCTTGCAGTTCACTATCGACGATGGTTCGGGTGTTGAGCGCACTATCCTTAGTGGTATTGCTGCCTACTATGAGCCAGAGCAGCTCACTGGTAAGGACGTTCTTTTCGTTGCTAACTTTGCTCCTCGCAAGATGATGGGCATCGAGAGCCAAGGAATGATTCTCTCAGCTGTCAACTTCGATGGCTCCCTCACCGTTACTACAACCATGGGTGAGGTGAAACCGGGTAGTCAAGTGGGATAAGATAAGCCCAAGTGGCTTTTTCAAATAACCTAAAAAGGCAATTATAATGTGTGCATCTCCACACGTTATAATTGTCTTTTTTCGTGTTGTTTTCGTAAGAGTAAGTTTCCCTTTATCAAAGAAGGCATCTTTGCTTATGGCAGTACATCTCTTTCCTAACAACAAATCTCTCCCATTCCGAGAACTTTTTACAAGCTATTTAGTGCTTAACACCATTGGTGTATACCATCAGCACCATATGTGCGGAGCATCAGCACCACATGTGCGGAACACCAACACGTCTACTAAAGTGAGCCTAAAAACGAGTAAAATGAATGGTATTTTGAGCCGATTCTTACACATTATACGTTTTAAAGACAAGCGCTCGAGGATTATACGCAAGCATTGAAATTCTCTATACAATGCCTCTTATAATTCACATTGTGATTTAATATCTAAGAATAATACCGAATACTTGTAACCTCAAATTCTTATTTTTGTAATAGAAAAATATAACCATTAGCAGAGTATAAATAAATGAACAACGAAATACAATTCCTACTATACAATAGTCCTGAAGGTGGTGAAAAACGTACAAGTGCTTTGTAAGGATGAAACTATATGGATGACACAAAAAGCTGTATCACAGCTTTTTGATTTGTACTATAGATAATGTAGGACTACACCTGAGAAATATTTTCAAAGAAGGAGAATTGAATGAAGAATCAACTACCGAGAAATTCTCGGTAGTTCAAAAAGAAGGAAAACGTAACGTAAATAGAGGTTGACATTCTATAATCTCGATGCAATCATCTCTGTTGGTTATCGTGCAAATTCTATCAAGGCAACTAATTTCCGCAAATAGGCACTGGTATATTAAAAAGAATATATCCATAAAGGGTTTTATATTAGATGATGACGCCTCAAACAAGGAAAGGATGTTTCGGAAAAGACTACTTCAAAAGAACTTTTAGAACGCATTCGCTCTATCCGTGCAAACGAACGACGTATTTGGCAACAGATAACAGAATATCTATGCAGAATGTGGCACGATTATGACAAACAAGCGCCAACAACTCGAGAGTTTTACTCCATGATACAAAAATCGTTTCCACTATGCAATCACTGGACAGACTAGCTGAGATTATCTACACGAAAGCCGATCGACCAAGAACACATGGGACTCAACAACTTGGAAAAATTCTCAAATGGTCGGATATTGAAATCTGATGTTACAATAGCCAAAAACTACTATCTGAGATTCAAATAAGACAATTAGAGAGAGCTGTCACAGGATTCTTTGATTATGTTGAGATTTAGTTGAACGAGAATACATTCACGATGTCTGATTTCGCTAAGAGTGTTGATGCTTTTCTACATTTCCGTCAATATAAAATCCTGCTGACAAAGGTCATATTTTCAGCTTACAAGCTAAAAGAAAAGGCTGAAAATGAATATGATATATTCAATAGACACAAAAATAGACTCCTGATTTTGGACAGGGAAATAAGAGGTCTTACCAACAACAGAAACATGTACACCATACCAACAAAGTATTCCCTTGAGCATTCTTTCTGTGAAAATAATTGCTATAGTTCTTACTTGTTTTATATCGGTACTAATTACTTTTAGGCATGGAAAGA
>BNJS01001213.1_pt1 | contig 36568 bp, 36 predicted proteins | sample 8540461 | NCBI WGS metagenome assembly BNJS01 (sample SAMD00202454, study PRJDB9452) | human saliva metagenome | isolation source: human saliva | place: Japan
GTGGTTCTGGCTCTGCCACTACCTCTTCTCACAACTGCAACCCAGCAGAATCTTTTACTGTTTCATTTTTCTTGTGCAAATGCATTTCCGAATGCAAGTGCTAAAATAACTAATGTTAATTTCTTCATCTCTAATAAAAAAATTAATTAGGCGCAAAAAGTATAAAAATAAATTTTAATCCCAATTTTTCTTCTTTATCTATTTCATAGACAAAAACTGTATTTTCTACGAAGAGAATTCTCGTTATTCAACCGTTATCTTGACAGGCACATAATACTTACTTCTAACTTTTCCCCCTTTACTTCAGCAGGAATCCGATTTGGTTTGTATGGATTTTACTGCTCTTTCTATCTCTTCATTAAAAGATTGATTTTTCTCCTTTTGCTGAAATATCGAAATTGTACCGTCTGGCTCAACAATAAATGTCAAAACGGATGATATTGTTGTTTTGGAAATCGGTTTCTTTGTGAAATCAATTTTTTAATTTTTTCACTTCTTCCTTGGGAAGATTTTCATACTCATTTATTTTTATTTGTATTTACCTTTGAAGCCAACAAATTACGAAAACCATTTACTCCTCCATCTGGAAAAACAGCTTCTTTATCAACTTTGTCTACATCTTTATCAACTTCATCAGTATCTTTATATACAACCTCTTCTTCTGTTGTTTTAGGGTTCTAGATGATTTTTGTCCACAAGCCACATCAAAAACAAAACAACTGCTAAAACAGATAATTTTAAAAATCTCATAAACTAATATTTTTCCCAAAGATAAGATATTTATCTTTTCTTCTTTATCTATTTAATAAACAAAATCCCTCCGTATTTTCTACGAAGGGAGTTTTTAATCCTCTATTGTCATCTTAATAGGCATTCTCATGGGAGTCTTTTTCTTTCTCCTTCCTCAAAAAAATCCACCTAGTTTTTTATAGATTTTACAACTCTTTCAATCTCTTTATTAAAAAGAACTATTTTCTCCTTTTGCTGAAATCCCAGACAATGTCCCATCTATCTCAACTATGAATTCTAAACTAGATTTCAATATTGTTTTAGGAACAGGTCTTCTCTCTAAAATTAGATGTCGGAGCTCTCTAGCTTGTTCCGCAGGCAAATGCTGAAATGGGTCTATTCTGTTATACTTTATTTTTGATGCGACTAACTGGCGAAATCCATTAATTCCTCCATCTGGAAAATTTGGAACATTAGTGGATGTATAAATTGCTATTTCCTCTGGCAGAGACTTAGGCTTTTTCTTGTGCACAAAATCCACAAAAATAAAAATAGCTCCTAAAACAGGTAATCTAAAAAAATCTATATATTAATATTTTTTCAAAGATAAGACATTTGCCCTTTCTTCATTATTCTATCCTCATTTTGATAGGTACATTATAATAGAATCTAACTTTTTTTCCCTTTTTATTTCAGCAGGAATCCATTTGTCTGTTATAGTTTTTCAGAGTTCTTTCCATTTCTTTATTAAAAGATTGATTTTCTCCCTCTGCCAAAATATTTGACATTGTCCCATCTGGCTCTATTATGAAGGATAAGGTAGTAGATAACATAACTGAGGGAGTAGGTTTATTCTCTGAAATAAGTTTTTGGATTTCTTTCTTTGTTTCTTCTGGGAAATCTTCGTACCCATCTATTTTATTCAAATCAGTATTTGATGCCAATAATTCACGAAAACCATTATCACCTCCTTTTTGAGAAAACTGCTTCTTTATCAACTTTGTCAGTATCTTTATATACAACTTCTTCCTTGGTTGGTTTAGGTTTTGATGACTTTTGTCCATAAGCCATTCCAAAAAAATAAAACACTTACTAAAATAGGTAATTTTAAAAAAATCTCATATACTAATATTTTTCCTCCAAAGATAATACATTTGTTCCCAAATATTTTTCTTATTTAATTACATTAAAACAACTGGAATTTTATTTGTCATTAAACCAAAAATTTAACTCATTATATAGGATTTTCTTATCTTTGCCCATTCAAAATTAAATAATGGCAAATAGTTTTAATACCAAAGTTACAGGCAATCAAACAAAGATATAATGAAGTAGCGGATCTAATCATCCAGCCAGATGTAATCTCCGACCAAAAAGATATTCTTCTCTTAACAAAAGAATACAGCGATTTGGGAAAAAGTGGTGGCTGTTTTTGACCAATACATGAATGCTAAAAACTCCATAGAAGAAGCCGATGAAATCATCGCCACAGAATCTGATAAGGATATGATAGATTTGGCTAAAATGGAAAAACAAGAGAGCTTGGCGCTTATCCCAAAAATTAGAAGAAGACCTGAAAATCCTCCTCATCCCGAAAGACCCAGCCGATGACAAGAATGTCATGGTGGAGCTCCGTGCAGGAACAGGCGGTGACGAGGCAGCTATTTTCGTGGAAGATGTGTATAGAATGTACACTATGTATTTCAAGTCAAAAGGCTGGAGACACGAAGTTACCGACTACAACGAGGCCGCAAAAGGCTACAAAAGAACTCATCATGAGAGTAGAGGGCGAGGGCGTGTATGGAATCATGAAATTTGAGTCTGGTGTTCACCGTGTTCAGCGTGTTCCAGAGACCGAGTCCCAAGGGCGTGTGCATACCTCAGCGATTACCGTAGCCGTACTACCAGAAGCAGAGGAAGTAGATGTGGAAATCAACCCAGCTGATATAGAAATGCAGACTTCGCGTTCAGGAGGAGCAGGAGGACAGAATGTAAACAAGGTAGAAACCAAAGTACAGCTGACTCACAAGCCTACAGGAATAGTGGTGGTTTGTCAGCAGGCTCGTTCTCAGTTGGCCAACAGAGAGTTAGCAATGGAAATGCTTCGTACAAAACTCTACGATATAGAGTTACAAAAAGTACAAGGAGACATCGCAGCTCAGAGAAAAACCATGGTTTCTACGGGAGACCGTTCCGCGAAAATTAGAACTTATAACTACCCTCAAGGGCGTGTGACCGACCATAGAATCAATAAGTCTATTTATAACTTAGACGCCTTTATGAACGGAGATATAGAAGAAATGCTAGAAGCTCTAATCATGGCAGAAAACGCCGAAAAAAATGAAAAGGAGAAGATTAAATATAAAAGCAGTCATTCACAGACTGCTTTTTTGTTTTAATTTTTTTAAAGACGATTACTCATCATCAGAAGTGGAAAAGACTACTATAGGTGTTTTTCCTCTATTTTTCATCTTTTTGTTCCCTTCGAATCTCGCTCCTTCATGGATAACAAAAAGAAGCCGAAATGATGTTAGCATATACTCGTCCATTTTCGCCAATCTCTACTCTATCCGCAGAGATATCTCCCTTTGATTTCTCCATCGATGAAGATAGAATCTGCTACGATATTTCCATTAACTTTCCCTGTTTTACCTATGTGCAGGGTGTTTTCACATTTCACATCTCCTTCGAAGAAGCCTTCTATCTGCGTCATAGCACTAGTTTCTATCACTCCTTTGAAGTGGGTTTCTGGAGCGATTACATTTTACTCCTTTTGATGATACATTCACACTCATTTCGTTTGATTTTTTTCCCATTATTGTTAGAAAAGATTCCCCATTGTACATTTTTCATTGTTAAACACTATATTAAAATTACTCTTGTCCCAATTTATAAAATTTTTCTGGTTCCACATGCACATTATCATATAAAACTTCATAATGAAGATGCGGCCCTGTGGAATTACCCGAGTTCCCACCCGCGGCTATCACTTTTCCTTTTTCCTACAATTTCACCCACCGTTACATAAATCCTATCCAAATGAGCATAAAGGGTCTTAAAACCAAATGCATGCTCTATGATAACTGTATTTCCATAACCTCCTTTTTCTCCTGCAAAAGCAATTTTTCCCCATGGCTGGCGCGATGACATCATCTCCTGTATTCAGTCTCAAATCCACTCCATTGTGATGTTTTACCCCTCCACTTATAGGATGTGTTCTATTTCCAAAATTACTCGTCACTTCCAGTTCCCTCAGTAGAGGATTTCCACTTGGGATGATGTTCAGCATCAGGTTTTTTTCTTTCCTCAGGAAGATTATTTATATTATCTAAAGTTAAATTTTGTAGTTCTTTCAGCTCCTCTGCTTTTTTTGTTTCTGCTCTGCAAGATATTTTTTTACTAAGTGTTACTAGTTCCTCATTTTTGGAAAGATAATACTGAAACTCCAGATACTGCTGGGATAAAAAAACCCTATCGCTCCTGCCATCACCAAAAAAATACAAAAACCCTAAAAAGATATGGGCGTAGTTTTTAATTTTTCTTTCCGAAGGTTGGTTTGTTTTATATAGTATTTAGATTTATCATCATCTATTTCTATAACTATTTTATGCTCTATGTTTTTCTTTTAACCTTCAAAGGAACTTTTTCTGTCTTTCCATGCGTTCCAGAATTTCATTCCTTTTTTTCTGTCTTTTATGATGTTAAATATATCTAATTTGTTTTCCTACTTTTTTCTTTCATTAGTTATTAAAAATTTTTATTTCAGCATAAAACAAACCTCCTTCAAAAATTAACTCATTTTTAATATAGCTTTTACCATCCTCCGCTGGCTCCACCACCGCCGAATGTACCACCGCCACCAAAACCGCCGAAGCCACCGCCAGAACTTCCCCCACCAGAAGATGGGAAGCCCCAGAATGTCCCAGGAAAACTGCTTCGTCCTCTGCGGGAAATGATAACATCATCAAAAACTATTATATCCGCCACCTCGTCCGCCGCCTTTGTTGCCATATTTGATTAAAATTATCATTATTACGATAAAGGCAACAAAAATCAAAACAGCCACCATTGCAAAATCTCCTTCTTCTTTTTCTTTTCTGTGGTTTTAAATTTCCCCTGTGTAGCTTCCATCAGGGCGTTTACCCCTTCATCTATTCCTTCATACCATTTCCCTTGTTTGAACTTGGGAATGATAAGATAATCTATAATCTGCCCAGCAACAGAGGCTGTCAGGTATTTTTCCACAGCCCTTCCCTGCTGTATGGAAATTTGTCTGTCTTCAGTAGCAATCAGAAAAAAACAACTCCATTATCCACTCCCTTTTTTTCCAATCCTCCAAGTCTGCCCAAATCTAGTAGCGAGAAAGTTAATATCCTCCCCTTCGTAGGGAAGGAATGATAACCACCTCTATTTCCGTAGATGTGCTATCCTCAAATTTTATCAGCTTTCTGATTCAGCAGCTCCTTTTCCTCCGAAGAAAGAAGCCCTGCCTCATCATACACAGGATAGAGTACTTTCGGTTTTTCAGGAATAGTATACTGAGCCGAAAGACTGCTACCTACACTAAGCAACAAAACCCATATGAAATTTCTAAGAAAATGTAATATCATCTAGTAATTCATTTGGGTTTTTCCTCTCCGACAGGGAAAATACTTTTTCAGTTCTACTCCTGTTGCTAAAAATTCCATTTTTCAATCCTTGCAGATAGTCACCTTTCGCAAAAATCCGCCACCATCTCGGCATGTATTTTTATCCCAAAAAAACTCTGGCACACTTTCTCATGGATACCTTTGTCTCCGATGATGCTCAGATATTTTTGATCAAAATTAACATGAAAAAGCACAGCATTTCTATCCTTGGTTTCATGCATTTGCAATTTCTCAAAAAAACCTCCCATGCCACACGCTCATTCTCCTGCTCTGTGGAAGAATCTATATGCACACGAATCTCTCCTGTGGAGTGGTTCTCCCAGTTTTATAGCTTCCACCAAAGCCGAAACATCAGCGTCTGAGAGATGGTTCATCTTTTTAGTCTTTAAATACCTCTGGTGCTTTAGAAGCTCCCTTCGTCAGCTTTGAAATAAGGTTTTTGCTTTTAAATTTAGAAAAACATTGCAACTATCAGACTTGTAGGGAAAGTCTCTACTTTATTATTAAATGCTGTTACAGCGTCGTTATAATAAACTGTTTCCGTTCTGATACTATTCTCTATGGCAATATATTCTCTTTGGAAGTTGATATACTGCTGGTCAGCCTTTAAGTCTGGATACTGCTCTGCTACCATCATCAATCTACCTAATGAACTGCTCAGTTCTCCTTGTGCTTTCTGGAACTTCGCCATGTCTTCTTCCGTCATATTGGTAGGGTCTATGGTAATTTGGGTAGCTTTAGACCTTGCCTCTACTACTTTTAGTTAAGGTTTCCTGCTCGAATTTAGCATAAGATTTTACTATATTTTGTAGATTTGGAATTAGGTTTGCTCTTTTTTTGATAAACTGTCTCTACATTAGACCATTTATTGAGAACATTATTATTCTCTTGCACTAGACCATTGTACTTTCCTACTCCCCAAAAATCCTACCACTGCAACAAGTACAATGATGACGATAAGTCCCACTAATCCTATTCCAAAACACCCTTTGTTATTCATTGTTTTTTTCTTAATTTTATTTGGTTAAACAGATATCAAAGTTACAAAAATTATAATATCATATATATGACCTGATTTTCTGTAAAAATAATTTCAGTCGCATTAGGTTGAGAATTTACAAAAATCTCTTGCTTTTTCAGCCATTTCTTGCAGGCATGTTTTTATCTTTCAGCAGTTGTATGATGAATTCCGAAGCCTCTTTTTCGTTTTCAAAAGATTTCCCTCCATTGGCGCTGATGAGGTCGTCCGCTTCTGGATTTTTTTGTAATGATTTCCAAATATCACAGGCACACCGAAAGTAGCCGCTTCTAAAATATTATGCAGTCCCTTGTCATGAAAACCGCCTCCCACAACCGCCAAATCAGCATAAGAATAAATTTTTAGAAAGAATTCCTATGCAGTCTATTATCAGGATTTTTAGCTGATTTTTCTTGTGCGTTTTTGGTTTTCCATTCAGAATATTTCAAAATTTGTTTCTCGTTCTGAAATTCTATATTTCGTTTGATATCATGCGGTGCAATGATGATTTTAGCCTCTATTTTATCCGCAATTTCATCAGCTATTTTTCTTCCGATTTCCAAGAACTTCCAAAAACCACAAGTGGCTTATCTCCTTTGAATTCTTGGATAAATTCACAAAATTATCCCAATGCTGTATCTGTTTTACTCGGTCAAAACGGGTATCTCCAGAAATAGAGACTGCACCAATCCTATATTTTTTTGGCAAGCTGCTCCGAGTGTGTCGTCTGATGAAAAGAACCAATCTACATTTTTTAGCTCGTTTACGAACCACTTTCCATAAGGTTTGAAAAATCTGCTTTTCATAAAAACAATGCCGAAACCACAAAAATCTTCGTCCCTTTCTGTGTAGTTCACGAAGAAGATGATACCAAAAAAATCGTATTTTACGGTAAAAGAAAATTCTGGTGTCAAACTGAGAAATAAACTCCTGTATTGTAGATTTTTGTCAAATGGAAGATAGCACACTGCATCGGCAATATGCTGTTTTTGACTACATTTTCGTAGCCTGATGGAGAAAAAGTTACTAAAATTTTATAGTCTGGGTATTCGTTTTTTTAGTTTTTTTCTAAGACAGGAAGCCCCTGCTCATACTCCCCCAAGACTTGCCGAGTGCATCCATATCACTTTCTGATTTTTCAGCTTTTTCCTGAACTATTTTCAGGCTTTCTTTTCGTCCATCCACTCCTTTTTGGCTTTTTCATTAAAACCATGAAAAAACTTTTTAATCCAAAAGATAGCAGCCAAATAAAAAGGTTATAAAAAAATCATTTCTTATGGGTTTGGGCAAATTCTTTTCTACAAATCTCAGTTTGTGCGTGTGTTTGTTTTGGTCTTTATTAAAAATCCCTATGCAGTCCAGATCATCTATTCGCACTTTTCCGTGGGCGTGGATGATTTTTCTGATTTTTCCAGCATGATTCCCACATGGATGATTCTGCCTTCTTCATTCTCAAAAAAATGCCAAATCGCCTAACTTCAGCTTCTTCAACAAAATCCAAAAACCTCTCCCACTTCAGCCTGCTGATACGCATCACGCGGAAGCTGGATACCATTCACTTTATAAACAATCTGGGTAAAACCACTGCAGTCTATCCCAAAAACTTCTCCCACCCACAGATAGGGAACATTCAGGAATTCTAAGGCTGTTTTTTAGGTTTTTCTTTATCAAAGTTATTCTTCGTATCTTCTTGATTATCAGACTCAATTTCAGAACCCTATGAAAGGAGCGTTTTTTTCTCCATTATGCTGATAATTTATAAAACTCTCTGTGACAGTTTTTGTTTTTCTTTTGGTAAAATCTAGCATCGAAATCGGTAAAACCTGCTTGGTATCTACCCAGCCTTCATATCCATCAAAATGAATTTTTATCTTCGTCCAGTTTTTATCCACTTCTAAAAATATCACAACTCTCGCCAAACAAAAAGCTGAGTCACGATTTCGGCTCTATCCGAGTTTTTCCGCCCTCACAGGAGCTACTGACACACCCTGGCAATGGCTTTCATTATCATAATCTTTTTATTTATCACTAAATCCACCTTTTCTAGAAATATTATTTCTTTTTCTGATGAGATTTATTCCATCTCGCAAAGGTAGTATAAGATTTTCAAAAATCATCATCCTTTGGAGACTATTTCGTTTAGTTCTTTTTATTTTTGGTCATTTTGCTCTTTGGGTTTTCCTCTAAAACCTTACCATACCAAAGAACATTATCAAACAGCACCACTCCGCCGCTTCTGAGTCTAGGGTTTTATCAAATTAAGATAATCTACATACGCCGCCTTGTTTCCATCTATGAAAACCAAATCATACATTTCATCGGTGTTTTGGAGAAATTCTCTTCCGTCTTGAAGATAAAAATTTATTTTTCTCGGCAAAATCACTTTCCGCAAAAATATTTCTTCGGCAGATAGGACAATTCTTCATTGATATCCAGCGTCGTTATTTTTTTCCATTCTCAGCCAGTCCCTCAGCCAGACAAAGCGTGGCATAGCCCGTGAAAGTTCCTATTTCTAAAATATTTTTAGGTGACAAAAGTTTAGAAATAATCGCCAGAAAACGCCCCTGCTGTTTCCTGAAATCATATGCGGCTGCTCTGTCACACGATAGGTCTCCTCTCTCAATCTTGCCAAAATTTCTGGTTCCTGAGAGCAGTATTTCTCCAAATAATCATCCATTTCTGGACTCAATTCACTAAAAACTCATTCCTCTGATGATTTATGCGTCAAAAAAATAAAAACCTTAGAGATTTCTAAGGTTTTTCTGAATTTTAATTTCACTATTTTTTCACAGGAGCTACATCCATAAGCTGCATGAAATTCCTCCAGCTTCGGCATGATGATAATCTCTGTTCTTCTGTTTTCTGCTCTACCAGAAACACTCATATTAGTAGATTTAGGGTTGTATTCACTTCTACCACCAGCTGTTATTCTAGATGGATTTACCCCAAATTTAGTTTGTAGGATTTTTGCTATCGCAGTCGCTCTAAGCGCTGATAAATCCCAATTGTCTCTCGGTAAGTTAGATGAGATTTAACGGCACATTATCCGTATTTCCTTCTATCAGAACTGAGTATTTATCGTAGTCGTTGATTACTTTTTGCTACTTTTTCCTAACACTTCTTGTGCAGCAGGAAGAACATTGTAATCTCCTGTTTTGTAAAAGCATTTTATCAGAAAGTGAAATCATCACTACTCCTTTTCAATACTTTTTACTTCTACATCTTTATCAGCTACATTGTCCAGTGAACGCTTCATTTTATTAGACAAAGCCAGATTCAAACTGTCATTTCTAAATTTAGCATTTGTAAGCTGTTTGATATATGCGTTAGAAGCATTGATTTCTCCCTACCAATTTATCGATATTAGAAGATGATTTACCTGTATTAGAACAAACATGCATCTAGAGAAGATTTTAGAGATGCACTTTGCTCCTTTAGTAAGTTATTTTTCACTAAGCAAACCAGCGTTTTTAGCCTTTAAATCTTGGATTTCTCTCTGTCTTTCGGCTACATTTTCTATTGCTTGTTTATAGTTGCTGTTAAGTATATCATACTGTTTTTTTACTAACACAAGATGTCGCTGTAAGTGCCACCGTACCGATGACAAACATTTTCATTAATTTCATATCATCAAAATATTTAAATTATGTTGCCCAAAGGTAACAATTTTATTTGATATAACGGACTTTGTCTCTATTTATTGTTATTTTTATTACTTTTTGTCTTATGCTTAGTCTTGATTCTTTTAATGAAGAAATAAACAAAAATCACTGGAGATTTTTACACAAAAAGAAAAATCCTTCTCGCGGTGAGTGGAGGCGCTGATTCTATGGTCATGCTTGACCTTTTCCGAAAAGAAGTGCAGAACAGGGTGATTTTTATAATTTCGGCGGCGCATATCAACTACAAGCTGCGCGGAGAAAGACTCTGATTTAGACCAAAAATTAGTAGAAGACTACTGCGAAAAACATGAAATTCCGCTGTTTATCTATTCTGTTTCAGAAAAGGACAACAAGCCCGAAAACGGTTCTATACAGCTCTGGGCAAGAGGCTGAGATACCATTTTTCATCAAATCTGCGAAGAAAAACAGCATAAATTTCATAGCGACTGCCCACCATCTGAATGACCAGCTGGAAACCTTTTTCATCAACCTGATGCGCGGAAGTGGACTGAAAGGACTGAGCGGCATCCCAGCGAAACGAAAACCAAAATCCTGCGCCCACTTTTGGCTTTCACAAAAGAGAAATATATGATTTTTGCGGAGAAAAAAATTCGGTGCCTTTCCGCGAAGATATTTCTAACATGATTATCTGAGAAACAAAATCCGAAACCTCATCGTTCCAGAGCTGGTAAAGGCGGATTCTAATTTTATTCAGAAATTTTTAGTAAAAGTCTCGTATAATCCAGCAAAGCAGTGATTTCATCAAACAAAAGCCGAAGAATTCATCGCTGAAAACGGAACAGAAAATGACAACTGGCTGATTTTCAATAAAGAAAAAAACTAGCTGAAACACAGGATATAATAAAATTTGAGATTCTGAATAAATTCGGATTCGGCAGCGAGACAGAAATTCAGAAAATATTTTCAGCCGAGACAGGAAAGGTGTTTTTCAGCAAAGATTTTTCTCTAAAATAGATTACACAGACCTCATCATCATTCCTAAAAACAAAGAAAAAGAAAACAAATTTCCCACCGAAATCAGTTTCTCGAAACAGAAAAATTCTACAAAATAGAGGATTTCAGAATCCAAAAATTCTAAACCTTGGCTTTTCAACAAGGAGAAAGTTTTTCCTCCCTTTGAACTGAGAAAACCCAAAGAAGGAGATATTTTTCAACCGAAAGGAATATTTGGAAAAAGAAAATATCCAAATTCCTAAAAGATGAAAAATATCCAGCCTTGACCGTGAAAAATAGGCATCCTCTGCGACACCAAAGGACAGATTTTAGGCGTATTTCCTCTGCGGCAGGACGGGAGATTTATATAACGAAAAACTGATTTATCAGTCTATATTATATTCTTTTTTTCAGGATTTCTATAAATTCTTCCTTGGTTACGCCTTTCTGGGAATCAAATTTCATTTTTGATAAAAGCATCATTTATTTGGTATTTGTTTCCTTGATAAAGTGAATCCAAAAATGCTGAAAAGAATACTGCTCCACTTCTATTTTATAAATTTTCCCTTGAAGGCTGTCTATTTTTAAAAACCTGCTTTTCATCTTCATCAAAAAGTGTTTTTCAGAAATTTCTATGCTGTATTTTTTTCTGTTTTTCTTGATAGGAGAAGAAAAATTATCTGTGAAAAACATTATAAAAGTCGCTAGCATATTCCACAATGCATGATAAAGTATTCCGTAAAAAGAAATTGTATCTTACTCGGATAAAGACAATTACAAATCCTCCTATCAACTGAGAAGCGATAATAATGGGAGAAAAACATAGAACCAAAAACCGTCATTAATATAATTGATCAAGGTGAATAAAACCAAAAATCACAGATGAAGCGTACACCAAAAGGAAAATATCTTGTCCCAAAGTTTTTGGCTGAAGATATACTTTATAGGAAAATTTCTCATAAAATCAATCTAAATGCAATCTCCTCAAAAATAGGCGCTAGAATAATTGATGAGATAACACTCATAAGAAGAGTGTCATGTTTATAATCAAGTTCTTCTTTTACAGAAACAAGTGGCTCCATCAAATAATACAATGGGACTAAAACAAAAATAATGCAGACACATTTCAAAACCCTAAAAAGAATGAAAAATTGTCTGTAATTTCCTTTTAAAACTTTTCTTTTTGTCTGTACATCTTTGGGATGTTTCAAAAAGAAACAAAATCCCAAAACTCTCTTTATCACTTATTTAGCCTCTTTCTGCAAAATGGTAAATACTGGGAAATGGTCGCTGTAGCCTCCTGTAAACTTGTCTCCATCCCAAGAGCGGAAAAGGATAACCTTTGTAATTTCCCTGTTTATTAATAAGGTAAGCAGGCGCATAGACTTCGGTTCTATAAACAGTGTATTCCTCGGCAGAAGAATTGGAAACCAAGTTTTTAGAATAAATAATTTGGTCAAAAAGGTTCGGTGCATCTCTGTAGGCTAAACTCGCCACGCCTTTTTTTGTACATTTTGTACATCGGGTTGAAATACGGATATTCCTCATTCAGCTCTTTTCTCATCGCCTACGGCTTTCAGATGATTTTTAAAACTTGGACTGATAGGGTCATCATTAAAAGTCTCCCATCGCGATGAGTTTGATATTTGGGTTTTTCTCTCGCAGGGCGTCCATTTCTTGTTTCAGCAGGGCAGCAGCGGCATTACGCTTCGGCATGGATATGGCTTCACCTCCTCTTCTTGACGGCCAGTGATTCACGAAAGAAAGCCACTTTTTCTCCATCCAAAATCCCAGAAACCACCAGCAAATCCCTTGTATATTCTCTTTTTCCATCTTCACGGAAAAAGCACAAGTTCTTTTTATAAGAATTGGTCACAGTAAATCTTTTTCTTCTGATAAATCAGCGCTACATCTATCCCACGCGCATCAAAGGAATTATAATGCACCACGCCATAGTCATACTTTTTCAGGGCGTCCTGCTGAGTCAGCGCCTCTACCACTCTGGCGGTTTTCCACCTCCACAAGTCCCACCACTGCGGGTGCAGTTTTTAGTGTATTTAAAGCCGATTTCAGAGATAACCTGCGCGATGTTTTTCAACTTCTGCTGGTAAATGTTATAAGTGTAATTTTTATTACTTTTTCAGGCGTAAAAATCATCCGAAAGTATTTGTTTTTCTCACTACTTTTTTTGCCCTTTTTATTCGGTCATAGTCCCACGGCCCTTTGTAATCTTTGGTAATTTCCAAATATTTCAAAAGAATCCAAAGGTACGCTTCTATGGAAAGTTGACATGATGAGCAGGAAGCGTCGCATCTATATAATCCACAGATTTCACCGTATCCCAGAGGTTTTCCACATTATAAAATCCTACTGCTGCGGTTCTTTTTCATCTGGGCATTATAAAACAAACCAAAAACACAAAAAATAATGATGAATACTTGTCTCATGATAAACTTATCTTTGTTAAAAGCCGATAAATTTAAATTTTTCTTTTCATTTAGGAAAAAGAAAATGATATGATTTATTTCATATCGTTATATTCGTTTTAATTAAACATTAACTCTATTTTTTGTTAAAACTTGTTAAATTAGATTAGAAAATGTTTAAAAATCTGTCTTGATTTGCGGTTTTTACAGTTGCTGCAATGCACTTCTGTAACGCACAAACCACAGTTTACGCTTATATAAAAAGATGAAAAAGGCAAGCCTGTGGAACGAGCTGAAGTAGACATGAAAGGCTCGGAGGAGAATATGATTGCAGACAAAAATTGGGTATTTCCAGTTTTGTAGATTTGAAACCTGGTAATTATCAGATCGTTGTCTTTAAAAACAATTACGAAACCAAGACCATTGATTTCAGTGTGCAGGAGGGAGAAAAAGAAAAGGATTTGGGCGTTATTGTCTTAAATTCAGTTCTTTACAACTCTACCGAACAAGGCTTCACTCTACTGGACAGCGATAGTGACAATGATGATGACAACAGCTCACTTCAGACCACTGTGGGACTGTTGCAGTCTTCGCAGGATATTTTCAATAGAATCGCAGGGTATGATCTGGGAATTTACTGGTTCCGCCCTGAGAGGCTTAGACAGCAGGTCTGGGGAAATGATGTTCAACGGCGTGTCCATGTCAAAAACAAAACAATGGAAATATAGATTTCAGCAGCTGGGAGGATTAAACGAGATTACTCGTTATCCAGAAATTGCCACTAACCACTCGCCGTCCGAATATGCTTTTCGGAGGGTTAGCTCTGTGATTTATAAAAACACAAAGGCGAGCGAATACAGAAAAGGAAGCCAGCTCACCTACTCACTCACGAATAGAAACTACCGCCACAGGCTCTCTTACCGATATACTTCGGGAATGAACAAAAACAGCTGGGCTTTCACAGGGATGGTCAGCCGAAGATGGGCAAAAAGAAGGCATACAAGAAGGAACTTTCTATGATTCCTATGCTGCATATTTAGGGGTAGAAAAGAAAATCAATGACAAACACACCCTCACGCCTCAATATGGTAGGAAACCCTATAGAAGAGCTACTTCCAGCCCTAACACGCAGGAAGTCTATGATTACAAAGGAATCTACTACAACTCCTACTGGGGATGGCAGGATGGCGAAAAAGAAGCGAGAGAGTAAAAACGAGGGTTTTCAGCCTATTTTTCCAGCTAACGGATTATTGGAAAATCAATAAGAAAAACGGAACTTTGGACAACGCTTTCTTATCAGTTTGGGAAGACTAAAATCTTCGCGATTGGATTGGCATAATGCCCAAAATCCTTCGCCTACTTATTATAAAAACTTGCCAAGCTATTTCCTTGGAAAAGCAGAATATGACAATGTTCTTCAAAATTGGATAAATGACAATCCTTCTGTATCTCAGATTGATTGGAATAGACTTTATCATGCTAACCTCAGCTACGAAGAGGGCGGTCAATATTCTATCTAGTGGATGATGTGAATGATGACAAAAATTTGGAATCTTTCCACACATTTCACGCACAACTTTAATGATAAGACAAGATTTATCCTAAATGTTTCTTATCAAAACTACAAGTCTGACCAATACGAGAAATAAAAAGACCTGCTAGGAGGTCAGTATGCTCTGAACAAAAGACCCTTACAAGAGAAATGGAAGCGGAAAAATACAACGAATACGAAACAGATACTCACAAAGGCGTAGGGTGATAAAATAAGCTACGACTACACTTTCGGAAGACAGGAAGTAAAAGTAAATCCCTGCACTGAAATTCTCCACAGGGAAATTCGATGTTTTTGGTGGGAGGGCAGTTCAGCTATTCTACTTTCGTACCGAGATAGTAAATTCCAGCATTATCTATATCCCAGATTCTTTCGGAAGAAGTAAAGATTATGACTTTACCAATTTTGGGATAAAAAGGACAGGTTGTCTATAAAATCAATGGGCGAAACTTTTTGGTTTATAACGGAACAGCTTATTCTCAAGCGCCTTTCATGGAAGATTTATTCTTTAACCCAAGAGTAAATTCATCCGTAGTGGCAGGTATGAGAAGTATGTTCATCAATGCTAATGACCTCAGCTATATGTACTTTCTACGCCTTTCGTAAAAGCAAGGCTGAGCGGATACATCATCAACTCTGAAAAACGAAACCAATGTTCAGCGTTTCTTTGCTGATGGGTCAGTTTTACAAAGGTGTAACTAATGGCGCTTTCTTCACGCAGGTGATGAAGGATATGAAACGACAAAAACCGAGGACTAGAACTAGGACTGGAAGTAAAAAGTAACTTCTACACTCTCACTACAAGGGCTGGCAAGCTACGGTGAATATGTTTATAATAACAATCCTAAATTATACTTCAGCTCTGATGCTGTTGGCGCTTCTGGGGGAACTACTCTATACCTACATCGGGGATGCCTATATCAAAAATTACAGACGGGAGGAACGCCTCAGACTGCATTCTCTCTTGGATTTAGATATAATAACCCTAAATACTGGTGGGTAGGAGCGAACTGGAACTATTTTGATAATTCTTATTTAGACCCAGCGGCACTTATTAGAACCCAATATTTCATCACCAACCCTGCTACAGGAGCACATACCCAGGGGCTTGATGAAGCGGAACTGAGAAGAGTTCTTCAGCAGAAAACAACTGCCTTCTGCATTCTTTGTCAATGTAAATGCAGGGAAATCTTGGCTCTTTTGGTAAGTATTATCTGATGGTTTCGGCTTCGGTGAATAATCTGTTGAACAACAAGAACTACATCACAGGCGGATTCGAGCAGACCCGAAAAAGCATCTTACATAGATTTTTGCTGCGGATTTTTGACAAACAATATCCTCCTTTTGCACCTAAATATTGGTATGCACAGGGAAGGTCTTATTTCATAAATGTTCAGTTTAGATTTTTAATTAGTAATTCTTAAAAATATATATAAAAATGAAAAAGTATATTTAAAACAGGTTGTAGGAGCTTTATTGCTATTCGGAATTACCACTTCCTGCGTAAGAAAAGATGACTGGAGCGTTCCAGATATTACATGCACCAATAAATTTGGGGATACTAATCACTACTATGGCGGCCTTTGCGGCATTGGCTCCGAGTAATGGCAGTGCCCTGACTATCACTGATGACCAAATCTTCGATGGATATGTGATTTCTTCCGATGAAAAGGGCAATTTCTACAAAACTATCGTTTTTCCAAGACAAACCAGAAAAACCCTACTGTGGGACTTCAAATAGAAATTGAAAAACACACAGCTACAGATTTTCCTGTGAGAACTCATATCAGAATCAATGCTAAAGGTTTGATTTTAAGAGTAGACAAAAGGTGTAACAAAATTAGGTGTTACAGACGCTCAATATACCGTTGGAAAAATTCCTTCGTCTTCCCTTGAAACTATCTTTCTATCGTGTGTAATAACGGAAGAGCGGACATTGCAAAACCTTGTTCCTCTGGCTTTTGGCTAATTTAGATGAAGCTAAACAAGCTCAGCACATCAATAAGCTGGTAACTGTTCCAAATGTGCAGTTTACTGACAGCGAAATTTTAGTTCTAATGGGCCTAAAACTTATGTAGATGTTTCTTCTAATGTTGATACTAACAGAGAGTTAGTAGATGCAAGTGGGAAAAACAGCTATTCTGAGAACATCTAAATTTGCTGACTTTGGAAAAGACAGACTTCCCTACTGGGAAGGAAGTATCACCTTCGTGGTAAGTAGATACAATACCACTTATCAAATGCTGATAAGAAGCACCAGCGATGTGAATTTCACAGAGGAAAAGAGTAGACACTGCTCCTGCAAAAAGGTGGAACAGCCATCGTTTATGCTGGTGCAGGAACTACTGAAAGATTTCAATCTTATAACACAGGAACTTCTTCTGAAGCGTTGCCCTAAATATATCAATGACCCTGTTCTAGGAAACAGATACTGGAGAGTATCTAATTACTCTGGGAATAAATTCCTTAGCTTCGGTTTTGGTGCTACAGGTGCTAAACCAGAATCTAAAACGATGTACATCATTCCTGTGGATTTCTCCAATATGACCAAATTCTCCTTTGATTCCAAAGATGGGCACTATAATGGGAATGTTCTGAAAGTCTACTATTCTACAGACTATCAGCCTTCTGGAAATATCCTAAATGCCACACTGACAGACATCACCAGCACATTTACTATTTCTTCTAATAATACTAATTATCCTGCAAACTTCACCAACAGTGGACACTGGATGAAAACCTTCCACGCTTACAGGAAACGGATTTATCATTTTTGAATATCATGGCGGAGGAAGCCTGCCAACTACGACTATTCAGATAGATAATATCAAAATAGAGTAAAAATACCATTAAATAAAAACCGCTTTTTCAAGCGGTTTTTTATTTTTATTTGAAAGTAAAATTATTTCACTTCACCGAAAACACTCTTCGTTATACAGAACTCCTTCAAGGTTTTCAAAGAAAGTTCCAGCCTGTATCCAGAGTTTTTCGTTCCTCCAAATGGGAAACGAGGGTCAGAAGTCATCAGCTGTTCAAAGAAACTGTCCCTGATTCTAGATTTTTCCGCAAAGAAATAAGCTCTCTTTACTTGCAGTCCAAACCGAATTTCCTAAACCGAAGTTAGTATTATTCGCTATTTTCAAGATTTCTTCGTCATCTTTTGCTGAAATTATCATTCCCAGCGGCCCGAAAAAGCTCTTCATCAATCATCGGATTGTCTAAGTTCATCTTAATAAGCCCTGGTTTAAAATGAAATATCATCCACTCTCTCCAGCGGAATTATAACCTCTGCTCCATGTTCCAAAGCCTTTTTCATACTGGTGCTGAAGCTCATCTGCAAAGGATTTTGAAGCCAGCCCGCTTAGTTCTGTTTTATCATCAAATGGGTCGCCCAATTCATATTTTTGGTATTCTGTCTTTTAATTTTTCCAAAAACTCGGCATAGATACTTTTCTTGGATAATAAATCTTTTTGCTGATGTGCATGCCTGTCCGCAGTTTCTCAGCTCTTGCTGCTGCACCCTGTTTAGCTGTCTTATCTAAATCTGTATCATCTAAAACGATAAAAGCATCGTTCCCACCTAATTCCAACAATGATTTTTAATATTCGCTCCTGCAAGAGATGCTATTTTTTTCTTCCCGTTGTCTCGCTTCCTGTAAGGCTCACTCCTTTTACTAGTGGATTTGTTATAAGCTCCTCTATATCAGCATATGAATACTCTATATTCTGCAAAATCCCTTCTGGAAAGCCTGATTTTTGAACAATTCTTCTATGGCTCTTCCTGAACCTTTGCAGATAGATGCATGCTTCAGAAGAACGACATTTCCCAGCCAAAATAGTCGGCACAGCAAAACGAAGCGCCTGCCAGAAAAGGGAAATTCCATGGCATAATTCCCTAGAATAACTCCCATTGGCTGGTAGTAAACTTCACTTGCAGAAAGTTCTGTTTCTACAATCTCTGGTTTTTAGGACATTCTCCGCAGCTACATAGTAGTCGGTCATCATTGCACATTTCTTAACCTCTCCTCTTGATTGGGAAATAGGCTTATGCATTTCTCGCGTAATCATTTGGCTGTATTCCTCATGATTTTCAAGAATATTTTTAGATAAATTCTTTAGTAATTCTTGTCTTTTTCTCAAAAACTCACTTCTCGCCATTCTTTTTGTGCTTGAACAGCAAGATTTAGTTTTTGTTGAAGTTCTATATTCATCTCTTTGGTTTAATTTTTAGTCAAGTTTTTGTATGGCTTCCCACATAGTGTAGGAATTCTTTTCCTTGTTGTAGGATTTTTCTAAACAATCCGCTGAGTTCGGCTGTGATGGTGCTGCTCGTGGTGTCTTTTTATCCCCCTACAGTTTACACAAAAGATGTTTCGCATCTATGATACACGCCACATCTTCCGTTCCGAGAGCCTCTTTCATCGCTTGGACAATCTGCATTGTCAATCGCTCCTGAACCTGCGGACGACTGGCGTAGTAATTCACAATCCTATTGATTTTAGACAATCCTATAACCTCTCCATTAGAAATATAAGCTACATGGGCTCTTCCGATGATAGGTAAAAAGTGATGTTCGCAGAAAGAATATACCGTGATATCTTTTTCTACAAGCATCTGGCGGTATCTGTATTGATTTTTAAATGTGGAAATCCCTGGTTTGTTTTTCAGGAAGAAGCCCGCCGAAAATCTCATTCACATACATCTTTGCGACTCTTTTAGGAGAGTCTTTTCAGGCTGTCATCTGTCATATCCAGCCCAAGAGTGTACATAATTTCTCCAAAAGTTTTTTTCTATCTTTTCTATCTTTTCATTAGGAGAAAGCAGAAAAGCATCTTTACGAAGAGGCGTATGCTCCTTGCCTGTAAAAAATCATCTTCTATATCTGAGAAAGTCTGTCATTTCTATTTTAATTTTTTTATTGATTAAAATCTATATCATCCCCTTGGTTTATCCTGCTGTCAATATCCTCTTCCCTATTTTGGTTTGATTTTTGATTTATCTTTTCCTCTATCAGGATTTTGTATTTCATCTATTGTCTGCAGTCCTCCTTCGTCTCCATAGCCTCCAAGTCCCCTGCAAATCAGAACAATCTCCTTTCCAGTCAGATGGTTTTTCAAACTTATCTTCTTGTGTGATTTTCAATGATTTATCAGCATAAATTCTCTTCATGAAATACCCCTCAGATAGGAAGCGCCATTTTCGCCCCCTGCCCTTCTCCTGTACTCCAGAAGTGGGTTGCTCTATCTTCCCAGCCTACCCAAACACCTGTAGCTAGTTTGGAGTTATCCCTATGAACCAACCATCTGAGTTTTTCTGCGTAGTCCCTGTTTTACCAGCAATTTCTGCATTGATACCCATACTTCTAAGCTGTCTAGATGCCGTTCCATAGCTGGCTACTCCTTTCATCATATCTATCATACTATAGGCGTGTATAGGGTTCATCACTTCTCTGACCTCTGTTGTCACCTCCTTGATAACCCTTCCGTTGGCATCTTCAATACGCCAAATCATCTCTGGTTTTATATAATTCCCATAGTTAGCAAAGGTACTATAAGCCCCCAAAGCATCTCATAAATCGTAATATCTGAAGACCCCTAAAGCTGTCGCCAAATCAGGTGTCATCTCGCCTGTAACTCCCAAATCTCTAGCTAATTGGATTACATTTTTTAGGACCTGCCGCTTCCATCAAACGGACTGCTATCGGGTTTTTGGAATGAGCTAGACCATCTTTCATTCTAAGCATACCGCCAGAACCTTTTACATGCCAAGATCCTCTGCTGTAAGATGCATTAGAAATAGTGTACATGGTGTCATCCCTAAATTTATAATCGCTGTAGCATACACAAAAGGCTTAAAAGGTAGAACCTACCTGTCTTTTCCCTTGTTTCACATGGTCATACTGGAAATGCTCCCAGTTAATCCCTCCGACCCAAGCCTTGATATCACCCGTTGTAGGTTCCCATAGCCATAAGTCCTGCCTGCGCAATCTGCTTGTGATAACGGATAGAGTCCCATGGAGACATCTCCACATCCTGCTCACCTTCCCAAGTGAAGATGGGAAGTTTTTCACAGGTTTCTTAAACTCCATAAGGATAGAATCTCTGATACACAGCCTCTGCAAGTTGTTTATATCTTCCTGTTCTCTTCACAGAAGCCATCATAATGTCATTAACCTGCTTGTCAGAAATATGATAAAAAGGTCTCTTTCTATTGTTTTTCTGTTCATTATCAAAACTTTTCTGAAGATTGGTCAAGTGTTCTTTTATCGCTTCTTCAGCATATTTCTGCATTTTTGGAATCGACAGTAACATATATTTTTAATCCATCTCTATATATGTTCAGTTCTTTTTCCTGTTTTCTTTCTCATAATCTTTCAGGTATGTAGAAATTTCCTGACGAAGATAATGTTTGTAATATGCAGAATAGCCTTGGTCTATTCCTTTAATATTTTGATAATCAGTTTTTTTATCGGCTCTTGTACAGCCTTGTCATAGGTTGCTTGGTCTATGTATTTAGTCTCAAGCATTTTGTTTCAGAACGACATTTCTTCTCTCTGTAGCTCTTTCCAAGTTTCTGAGTGGATTGTTTTTCACTGGGTTTTTCCAGCATCGCTACAAAATGTAGCTGCCTCAGAAAGAGTAAGGTCTTTTGGTTTTTATTGAAATAAACCTTTGATGCCATCTCTATCCCATTGGCATTATAAAGGAAATCAAACTTATTGAAATACAAAGTAATAATCTCCTCTTTGGTGTATCTTTTTCTCCAAACTCACTGCTACAGACCATTCTTTCAGTTTTTGAAAGATTCTCTGTCTTTTGTTTTGTGCAGCTGATTTTGTAAATAAAAGCTTGGCTAACTGCTGGGTAATGGTAGAACCTCCCCTCTTTCGCCTCGAAATAGACTGCTCTCACTATGGATTTTAGGTCTATTCCAGAATGCTCTCTGAAACGCTCATCTTCCTTGGCATAAAGAGCATAAACCAAATACGGCGGAAGCTGATTATAAGTAACTGGGCTGGGTTTTTCTTTTCCTCAAATTTACCCAAAACCACTCCATCAGAAGAAATAATCTCTGATGCTACATAGATATCTGGATTTTCTATATCTTTCATATCGGGCATCTCCCCTAGGAAACCCCTAGTGAAATAGAAAAGAACAAAGCCACTATGGCAGCAACTGTTCCTATAAATCCCTAACCAAATCAACTTAATCCATCTTCCTACATAAGATTTTTCTTTTTTTGTGGGAAGTTTTTCGTTTTTCCATGTTTTGTTACGGAGTTGTTGTTTTTTATATTTTTCTATTTTTAATGCCTATATCCTCTATCCCTCTTCAGCTGGTCGGTTCTCATTCCGTGTTTTTAGTTCCACTTTATATTTACCGTTTGCTGGGAATTTGTATTCATTTTTTATACTGAACTAGAATTTCCTTAACATCTCCTATACCACTTCCGTACCATTCTCCATTTGGTTTTGCTAAAATATACTGAAGCGTATCTGTTTTTCAAAACTTTATTCTTTTCTCCTTTGATAGTAGAGATTAGAAACAAGTTATTATAAGGATATTCATTATTGTTTCTTACAACAAATATAAGGTTTTTGGAAACTCAGAATCTTTGATTTCAAACTCTATTTTCTTAGCATCATTCTTTCCCCAGAGATTATTCACCTCAGTCATATAGATTTCTCCCTCGCTGGAACAACCTATGGAAATAAACCACAATGCTGCGAATAGCCATATCTTTTTACCCATCATTATTATCGGGTTATTTCTTTTTATTATTCTTTCTATTGTTTGGTTTTTGTTGCTCTGAATTATTCTGTTTTCGGAGCATTATTATTTTTCTTCCTTTGGAGAAGTGTTTTTCTTTTCCTTGATTCTAGGTCTTTTGTTTGATTTTTTTCTTCTCGAAACGGTCTATATTATTCTCCTGAATCAAATCAATTTCCTTCTGTAGGAACAGACAATTCTTGGCTTTTATACTCCTCTAATGGCGGGATTTTTGTTTCTTTTTTTGTTCATGGAAATCATCTCCTTCACTTCTTGGATATCCAAGTCATACCAAAGGATAGAATTATCCACATAAGCGAACCACATTCTCTTTTTTTGAAAAACATCTATTTTAATGCAGAATGCCTTTCCTTTTTCTGTATCCAAAACCGTGCTGGAAGAAGGAAATGGCTGAGTGCATCCATGTAGCTGTCTAGTTCAAAATTCAGACAGCATTTGAGCTTACCGCACTGCCCTGCAAGTTTCAACGGGTTTATGCTCAACTGCTGGTATCTCGCTGCATTAGTATTCACCGAACGAAAATCTGTAAGCCATGTAGAACAGCAGAGTTCCCTGCCACAAGAGCCTATTCCACCCTGTTTAGCTGCTTCCTGTCGGTAGCCTATCTGTTTCATGTCTACTTTAGCACGAAAAAAACAGCTGCATATTCCTTTATCAGCTGTCGGAAATCTACTCTTCCCATCTGCTGTATAGTAAAAAGTAATCTTAGAGCCGTCCCCTTGGTATTCTATATCCGAGATTTTCATTTCAAGATTTAGATTCAAGGCGATTTTTTTCTTGCTTCTTTCTTTTACTTCTTCTTCCTTTTTCGGGCATTTTGCCATATTTCTACATCTTTCTTTGTAGCTATACGGATTATTTTTGGAGGCCTGTTCTTCTCCAAAAATTTTTTTCTTTTTTTCATCTGTATCCTCACCAGTTCACCTGTGAGACTCACCACTCCGACATCGTATCCTGAGCTGGATTCTACTGTTACTATACTTCCTATATGCAGCGGTAGTTTATTTATGTTATGATAAAAATTTTTTCTTTCATTTTTAAATCTAACCTCAACATAATCACACTCATTCAGTGGAGATTTTTATATTGGCAAGCCAATCAAAAACACTTAATTTATAACTATATTCGCAAGTATCTATTATATCACAACTAAACTCTCCTTTTGCTGTTAGTAGAGCAGCCGTGGGAAGAATCGCCAGAATTTTTACATCCTCCACAACTCATATTTATCTTTTGTTTATTCTTGCAAATGTAGTTATTTTTTAGCGAAAAACAATACTAAACCTAAATCACCATCGATAAGGCTATTCGCTTTCTCTCCGTGTCTATTTCTATTATTTTTCACTTTCACCTGCTGGTGAAGTTTTTACAACTTCGCTAGGGTCGCTCACAAATCCATCTTTCAGCTGAGAAATATGCACCAGCCCATTTTCTTTTATCCCTATGTCCACAAAACACCCAAAAAGCCGTGATATTACTCACTATCCCAGGGAAGTATCATTCCTGTTTTCAAATCTTCAAAGGTTTTTATATTCGGATCAAACTCAAAGACTTTGCTCGTTTTTTTCTTGGGTCAAGCCCTGGTTTTAGAAGCTCTTTCAGAATATCTTTTATCCCTAAAATCTCCGATGTCTTCCGTAGTGTATTTTTTTCTGGAGCAATTTGTTTAATTTTTTCCTCATTAGCGATAAGATCTATCGTTTTGATACCAGGTCTTTTCGCCATTTTTTCTACGATTTTATAGGCTTCTGGATGCACGGAGGAGTTATCCAAAGGATTTTTGCCATCTTTTTATTCGGATAAATGCCGCCGCCTGCTGGAATGCCTTTTTCACCCAGACGAGGAACTTTTTAATCTGATTTCTATCCACAAAAGTGCCATTTTCGGTTCGGTAAGCCACAATATTTTCTGCAAGTTTTTCGCCAATACCAGAGACATAGCTCAGCAGGGATTTACTTGCCGTATTGATGTTAATCCCTACTGAATTCACGCATTTTACGACCGTGATGTCCAGCTCTTCTTTTAATAAAGTCTGGTCTACATCGTGCTGATACTGCCCCTACACCGATGCTCTTCGGGTCTATTTTTACCAACTCGGCAAGCGGGTCAGACAGCCTCCTTCCGATAGAGACGGCACCTCTCACGGTGATGTCATAATCAGGAAATTCATCTCGGGCAATTTTACTTGCGGAATAGATGGACGCACCCTGCTTCAGACACCACGAAAACCTGCAAAGGTCTGTCAAACGCTATTTTCTTAATGAAAAACTCGGTTTCACGAGAGGCCGTTCCGTTTCCGATAGAAATCGCCTCTATATGATAAGCCTCCACCATAGAGCGGATTTTTCATCGCGGTGGCAGTTTCTTTCTGTGGAGCATGTGGATAAATAGTCTCATTATGAAGCAAATCGCCTTTTTCATCAAGACAAACCACCTTACAGCCCGTTCTATACCCTGGGTCTATGGCTAAAATCCGCTTTTTCGCCGAGAGGCGGAGCCAAAAGCAGCTGTGTCAAATTTTTCAGAAAAGATAGAAATCGCCTTTTTCATCGGCTTTAATCTTAGCTTCCTGCAAAAATTTCATTTGAAATAGACGGCTCCAAAAGTCTTTTGTAAGCATCCTGAGCCGCAAGGATGATTTGCTCTGCACACGAAGGCGAAGCTGTTTTCACCAAACTTCCCTCCATGAAAGTAAGGATTTCTTCTTTATCAATATCAATGCTCACTTTTATAAAACCTTCTTTTTTCAGCGCGAAGCATCGCCAGAAGCCTATGAGATGGGATTTTTGTTCAGTGATTCACTCCAGTCAAAAATATTGAGCGTATTTCTGCGCCTCTTCTTCCTCTTTTTTTGGTTTTTGACTACTTTTGCTGGAAATCACAGCTTTTTCGCTGAAAAAAATTCTTCTAAGATTTTTCTAATGAAAATATTTTTCGTTTATCCATTCTGCGATGATGTCCCTCACGCCTTGAAGCGCCTCCTCCACGCTAGAAACTTCTTTATTCAGATAATTCTGCGCCGTTTGCTCTATGTCACCATTTTTCTGAGCCATAATGATTTTTGCCAAAGGTTCCAGCCCCTTTTTCTTTTGCGGCATCGGCTTTGGTTTTTCTTCGTTTTTAAAAGGGAAGATATAGGTCTTCTATCTCCTGTAAATCAAAGCTTTGTTCTATTTTTTTGCACGAAGTTCGGGCGTGAGTTTTTTTCCTGCTCTTCTATGGATTTCAGAACGCTTTCTTTTCTCTTTTTGAATTTCATCAAAATTTTTGCTAAATTTCTGAATTTGTTCTATTTCCACCTCGCCGAGGTTTCCTGTTTTATCTTTTCTATATCGCGCAATAAAGGGAATGGTGCAGTCCTCCGAAAGCAGCTGCAAAACGGCGTTTATCTGTTTTTCTTGAATTGAAATATTCTGCTGAATGAATTGTATCTTGTCCATTGTTTTGTTTTGATAAATAATCCGCAAAATAAACAAACTTTTAATTTAAAATGTCTAATGTTTTTAATTATCTTTTGTCAGTCTTAATAAAACATAATATGAATCATCAACTAAAAAAATATTCAATTCCTTTAAAAAGGAGAAAAAGAAAGTTTTTGTGCCTCTGCACGAGAATAATGTAGGAATGTATGTCTGCGGCCCTACGGTGTACAGCAATGTGCATTTGGGAAATGTGCGTACCTTTATGTCGTTTGATTTTGTGTATCGTACGCTGAAGTTTTTTGGGCTACAAAGTGCGCTATGTCCGTAACATTACCGATGCAGGCCACCTTACTGATGACGGCGATGTGAACAACGACCGTTTCGTAAAACAATCCCGATTAGAAAAGCTGGAACCTATGGAAATCGTACAAAAAAATATACGGTTGATTTCCATAAAGTTTTGGATATATTCAATCTTCTTCCGCCGACTATAGAACCTACAGCGACAGGGCATATATTGGAGCAAATCCAACTTACAGAAAAAAACTCTTGAATGATGGTTTTGCCTATGAGAGCAATGGTTCTGTGTATTTCGATGTACTGGAATACAACAAACGCGGACTCAACTACGGCGAACTCTCCAATAGAAATATAGAAGAGCTTTTTGCGAACACCCGTGACCTCGATGGACAGGGCGAAAAACGCAATCCTCAGGACTTTGCGCTATGGAAAAAGCTTCGCCAGCTCACATTATGCGCTGGGCTTCTCCTTGGGGATGGTTTCCCTGGGTGGCACCTTGAATGTACAGTGATGAGTACCAAATACCTTGGTAATCAGTTTGATATCCACGGAGGCGGTATGGACTTGAAATTCCCTCACCACGAATGCGAAATCGCACAAGGTAAAGCAGGACACGGCGAAAGCCCAGTCCGCTACTGGATGCACGCTAATATGCTGACAATGAATGGACAACGAATGAGCAAATCGACAGGAAACTATATTTTGCCGATGCAACTTATCAATGGTGATAACACATTCTTTGAGAAAGCTTTTGCACCTGCTGTGATTCGTTTCTGCTTTATGCAAGCGCACTACCGCAGTGTACTTGACATCTCTAATGAAGCGATGCTCGCTGCCGAAAAAAAGGCTTTAACAGGCTTATGGAAGCATTGAAAATTTTAAATGAAATCAATACCGAAATAGAGCATCCTACTGCACTCCCTATATCTGAATGGAGAGAAAAGTGCTACAATGCACTATTGGATGATTTTAATTCGCCTATACTTATCGCTCATCTTTTCGAAGCGGTGAAATGGATTTTCCAAGTGAAAAACGGAGAAGAAAAAAATATCCATCGATGAACTTCACGAATTGAAAAACGCTGATGAATGCTTTTGTTTTTGGATGTTTTTGGGCTTACAGAAACGAAGAGCAAGCAGCAGGAAATAACGATAAACTAGATGGTGTGGTTCAGCTCCTTATCAATATGAGAATGAGGCTCGTGCCAACAAGACTGGGCGCTTTCGGACAAAAATCCGAGATGAATTATCCGCAATCGGCATCCAACTAAAAGACGGAAAAAGAAGGAACGAGTTATGAGTGTGAGTTAATAATAAAGCGAAACTATTAGATATAGAATTTTAGATCTTTATTATAATAAATCCTATGGAACTTAATCAATTCATTTGGAACAACTATAAAGAAAGTAAAGAGGAAAGGAAGCTATTAAACTTTTTCGAAGAAGGGTATTTAGACGAAATTCTTTTCTAAATTTGCTGTTGATAAAAAAATAAGGATTTAGATTATTATCTAAATATCTTAGTAGATATTATAGACTATGCAGTAATTCCTAATGAAATACAACTAAAAGACCTGTATTTACACATTTTGGATAAAGGATTAAAGGTCTTGATAATGAAAAAGGGAAAAATTTGATATATTTCATTCTGAAAGAATATGATTTTTATTATCTCTGCGATAGAACCTTTGTCTTTTGGCTTTGTTCACTTTTTAAAGAAGAAGGAGAAGAGTCTTTTTATATTCCTTACTTTCTTTTTATGAATTTTTGCTAAATTACAGAAAATAGCAGATACTTTTAATGTTGAATTACCAAAAGTTCCTTTTAAGAAAAGACAAAAGAGAGAGAGCTTTTATACTATTTGAATTTTGTAATCTTTGGAATGAATTTAGAAAACAGAATCATCTAACCATATTTGAACTATGTGCCTTTTCTTTTATGATTTTGCCCCTAAATTTCTCAGGGGAAGAAAAGGAGGAAAAAAACTACCTAAACCTACTAATATTTGGTTATGTGGCGGAGCAAAGGATGACTATCCTTATTTAATAGAAGCCAAAGAAGAAACAACTTATTTCTGGCAGGGAATCAGGATACATTCAAAGGAGATATTATACTTATGTATTGTCTTTTCTCCCAAAAGTAGTATAGAATTTGTTTGTAGAGCAGTAAATGATGGTGTCCGAGACCCTTTTTTCATTATTATGGAAGTATAACATTAGGTCATATCCAACATATTAAACCTATTACTCTTGCTGAAATAAAAACAGATGAGCATTTGAAAGAACTTCAATCGTTCGCAAGAACTTTCAAGGAGTGAATGGTACAAGACTTCATAATGAAGACTATTCTCGTATTTTAGAAATACTAGAACAAAAAGGGAGAGGACATTTCTCAGTTACCTAAACTCTCATCTGCCAACTTTACTCCTAATAAAGATTGTAAAAATGAACGAGAAGTAGAAGTTAAAATAGTAGAACCTTTTTGAACGACCCTCAATTATTCAGAAAATGATTGGGGTCTCGACAACTTCCTGTAAGAATGGGACGAGGAGAGCGCAATTTTCCTGATTATGTGTTCTTGCTGAAACCAAAAAGGTTATGAGAGAGGCAAAATGATATTAGAAACAAAGTTTTATATCAAATCTAAATGCAGAACTAGAAGAAACTTTTCAGCAAGCACAATCGTATGCTCTTAGATTAAATGCTGATAGGATAGATTATATGCGATAAAGATTTCATTTGGATTTATATGAAGAAAAACAATAACTTCGACCGAACTAAGTATTTAAAAATACAATTGGCAAAAATGAATAATCCTGAAATTTTTAATACCATTAAAAAGAAATAGGAAAAGGATTTTATAAAGTAAATTCTAAATATCACATTAGACTGTTATGAATATAGAAATTTTAGCACCTTATTGCACTACTACAAAACAGCAAAAACTCCTTGAAAAAGCTCTAAAAAGCTTTCTCTCAAAGAGTAGTAAAGACCTACAAATTGTTTATGAACTTATAGGATGTCTGTTTGTAAGCTAAAACAATACGAAGGTTTATTAGCTTTTTGCCAGAAGTACTTGCAGTATCTTTTGCAGAAAATTTTTGATCTATGGTATCCTATAGAAAATTCTTTTTGTTTGATTGCAGTCATACCCTACCATATCTCCAGAAGAGCGTAAAGCGTGTTTCTCTCATTTTTAAAACCGTAAGCGATTTTAAAAAGCACTAAAGGAGCTCAGGAGGCTTTTTGATTACTATTTTTCATCGATATTTATCACTCTATTTTTGTTAATGAAAAATTTAAACGATTTTAGAAGAAATAGATGAATATCCTGCCTCTTATCAACTTTGGATTCATATAGCAATTATTGCCAGTGCTTCTGCTGTAAAACTCATCAATGAAGAAGTAGATTATAAAAACCCTCGACTTCCCAATTGGCTCTCAAAACCTCACTTTATAACAGCAGGGAAGAACTCCAAAACTATATGGATACCCTTATAGCTGGAACAACTCACCGCCTTGCAGGATAAGAAATTTGTAAAAGTATTATTAGTATTAAAAATTTTTAATGATTTTTAAAAATGAATTTACAGCTGTTTATTGAGAATTTTCCTTGGCGAAGATTCGGTACGCCTTACGAAACCAATGCCAATATAGTGAGCAAAGCGTCCTAAAAATCCTTGATGGAACGGCTAGTGAAAAGGATTATTACAACCTCATCAATGGCTTGGAATCACAAGCTTGGCTCAAAACTTTTCTCCTTGGGGACTTAAACTTTATTTTGCTTTATTAACAGAAAAACAAAGCTGATAAAGCATTGTTACTGAACGACATGCATACACTTTTTGAAGCGGCTAATTACAGCTCTCAGTCTCCACAAGCCAAAGAATTTAAAGCCACCAAAGGAAAAACTACTAAATATGAAGCATTCAAAAGAAAAACTATTTGACCCTGATTTTTGACGGTGTAATGGATAATGATTTCTTGAAAAATTGTAAACCCTAGACAGATATTATTACCATACGGCTGCTTTGGAATTATTTGAAACTAATATTTCTTTTTAGAAAACCTCGTTGCCTCTGAAGATAAGGCAATAGCAGAAAAAGGCTGTTTTACTAATAGAAGCCATTAAAAAACCCTAAAATATATCCCTCAAACTAAATAAATTTTATAAAAATAAGTATCATTATGGCAACAACTTTCAATTTTGAGCTTTTAAAAAGCGCTTAAACCTATTTTTAGAAAAGATAGAAGACCTTGGTGGGCTACAGAACCTCTTGCGATAGAAAAACCCGCTACAGAGGAGGAAGTCAAAGCTGTAGAGGCTCAATTGGGACTATACATTGCCTCCTCATTTCCGCGAAGTGCTTTTTGGAAAACACCGCTCATTTGGAATTTTGTGGGATATCAATGACATTACAGATGAAGATGAGGATTTTTCTTCCTGAGAATTAGCTGAAATATTTTGTGGAGAGTTGCTTTTCGGGCTGGATTTGCTTTTTAGGCTATGAAGAAAGTCGCAAGAGCTGGGTAGAGGATGTATATCCCGATTACAATAATAAATATGACCGTGTTTGGCATAATAAAATGTCCTTTCAGCAAGTAGGCAACGGTGATTATCTCGCTATTGAGCTGGAAACCTGAGAATTATGGAAAGGTTGTGTATCTCAGCCACGATGGTAGTGAAAAATCACGGGATTTATATAGCCGATAACTTTAAGGAATTCTTAATGAACTATGCTGCTGTGGGTTGTACTGGAGGAGAGGATTGGCAATGGGAACCTTTTTATACTAAAGAGGCAAAAGGTATAGACCCAACTTGTGAGAGAGCGCTCAAGCGTGGCACAAGTGCTAAATATAGATAAAAAGAACTTGATATTTAGACTTTTATGAAATCATTGCTTTTATTTTTACTGATAAGCAGCTACACTTTTGCTCAAGTAAATGAAAACTATTTCTTTGCCGTAATCAATGACAAAGACGGCTATGTAAATGTGCGAAAAGAGGCAAATATACACAGCAAAGTGATACCTCGATAATAATACCCTTATATTTTTGTCTTTGTATATGATAAGGCTCATGATGGCAATTGATCTCATCCTGATAATGAAGGATATATTTACAATGACAGGGTCAAATGGATGAAGAACTACCCAAAGCTGCCAAAGGTGTTGAAAAGAAAAATGCTATTCACTTATCAGGGAAAAACATCAAGGTAACTCTTACTTCATAAAAATTTGACAAGAGTAAGCATTCTTTTGTTTTATTATAAAGATCCCATCACTCCATAGAAAAGATAGATGAAGAAAACCTTTTGAGAACAGATGGCGAGATGCCAAGAGAAGAATATAAAAATATTCAAATATACATCAATGGGAAACAAGTTTTTATCCCTAAAGCGCTTATGATGACCTATATGAGACCTACTTTCTATACAGAAAACAACTCTGTTTACTACGATAAAGAACAAGATAGTTACTATATAGTAGCTACTATTAGTGATGGCGCTGGAGCTTACATGGTCTGCTGGCAAATAGAAAAAGGTATTTATAAAGGTAGAAAAATTGGTATACCTTTGAAGAAATTTCTTTATTAAATTTGGCATAATTATACTAATAATAAAATTTAGAAATATGCTAGAAGTTGGAGAAAGACCTTTGGGGAAAATATTATGTCCTTGAGGATGAGGAAAACTACAAACTGAAAAAGAATAGAAGTAAACGCAGGACATCGTTTGTCTTATCAGTACCATCATCACAGACAGGAGTTTCTGGACAGTGGTTCAGGGTGAGGCTGTGGTTGTACTAGACGGAGTGGAACATGTAGTAAAATACGGAGAAAGCATCTTCATCCCACTAGGGAGCAAAACACAGAATAGAAAAACAGAAGTTCAGAACTTTTGGTTTTCATAGAAGTTCAGACAGGAACTTATTTTTGAGGGAGGATGATATTGTAAGAATAGAGGATGATTATGCTAGAGAAGGAAATAACAAGTCTTAACTAAAGATAATTATTTAAGGATATGGACAATTCTGCAACTATTTGGGATGATTTAGTAATCATATCCTTAAACTATAATTCTGCAAAAGAGGTTTTTAGACAAGTTTCTTCTCTGAGAGAAGAGGATTCCTGATGTATGTTTTCTATCTGATAGACAATGCTTCTAATGATGGTAAGAAAATCGAAGAGTATTGCTGAAAAATAGAATAAAATTTATTGCAAATCCTATAAATGGAGGATATGCACAAGGGAACAATATCGGAATAAAGAAAAGCAATAGAGGATGGTAGGACAACTTTTCTAATTTTGAATCCTGATATTGAAATTAGTAAGGATACTATAGAGAAATTATATAACACTTTGCATTCCAAACCTGAATTACAGATTATAGGTCCTCATTTGTGATAAATTTAAAAAGGAATTTGATTTATTCTGATGGAGGATATTGACCCCTAATAGATTGTGGGATCATCATATAAATTATAATCAGGTAGAAAAGGGAAATTTAGAATCACTGAATACAAATATAGATTATGTAACAGGTAGCGTGATGATGTTTAAGAAAAAGTACTCTAGATATCATTGGATGGATGAAGAAGATTTTTATGTATTATGAAGAGGCAGAATGGTGCTATAGACTAAAAAGCATAAAGATTTAAAATTAGGCGTACTTACAAGTTGTAAAAGCATATCACCAGATGAGTGATAAAGGTGATTTTTATCAATATTATATATCTCGAAATAGAATTTTGTTTTTAGAATGTATCATATTGATTATCATGTTATGATAAAGAAAACATTAACACAATCTTTTTAAAGGAATTTTTGTAAGAAATATAATAATTCTCCTTCATTTTCTAAACGACTAAACTTCTTTATATTGATGCTTAAAGCTGTATATAAGGGATTAACAACAAAAATCAAATTTTCTTCATAATTATGGAAAAGATAGTTTTATTCATAAAAACATATAAAAAGACTATGACAGAGTTACTTTGTTAATAGATTCTATACACAGATATAATGTTGATAAAATACTCTTTATTAATTTCTGTAAATGATGTAGATTTCGATTTTTCAGAACTAAATTCTCTAATGAAAATCTTATAAAAAGATAGTCAAATTGTAGATTGTAAAGAAAAAGACCCTTGGAGATATCAACAAATAATTAAATCTCAATTACACAAACTGGATTTTTGTGAAAATTATGTTTGTATAGATTCAGATTCTTATTTTTATAAGAAATTTTTGGAGTAAATGATTTTTATGTTTGACTCTGAAACTCCCTATACAGTAATGCATCAACAGAAAGATTTATTTTTCTTGGAGTAGTATCAATAATGGTTCTATAGGATATAATCCTAAGAATGAGTTTGAAAAAGACCGTTCCTTCATTATGGACAAACTCCAAAGAAAAGGAGTTTTTATGATTTTGGGCCTTCTCCTGTAATATGGTCTAATAAAGTATGGAAATCTTTAGAGGATAATTATCTGAAAACCAAACAAGATGGACTTCTCTACAATTATTCACCAATGCCCAAGTGAGTTCTCTTGGTATGGAGAATGGCTATTAAAAGACAAAACTATTTCCAATCTATCCTATAGAGCCTTTTATTTAAGGTTTTTCATTATGAAAAACAATACACAGATTTTATGAAGCAAGGACACACAGAAGATAGCATCAAGGAAAATTATTTAGGAATTGTCAAACAATCAATTGGAAATTAAAAGAAAAAATGGTATAATAAATTTTTTTAACATAGATAAAAGCAAATGAAAAAGAATATTATACTTTATGCCAGATAACCCGTCTTCTGGCAAAGCAGGAAACCTGACTTTACGGTGTACACAAATGCTAAATTATCTGGAATCTTTATCTGATATGTATGAAGTTGATTTTTCTTTCTATTGGAGATTGGGGGGATTGGGATAAAGAGGATAAGGCTAAATTTCTAAAAACATCCTAATGTAAAATTACATTTTAATCAACAGAAAAGGAAGTAAAACCAATAAAATTAAACAATTTTTCGAATATAAACTATTAAATATTCTTCCAAAACTGATAAAAAGGAACAAGCGTGGATATTACTAATCCAATGCTTAACAAAAAGGTTTCAAACTTTATAGACAAAAGGAAACTATGATAAAGTGATTATCAGCTATGCTTCTTGGGCAAAAAGTGGTAAGTAATATTAAAACTAAAGCCCTATCTAATTGTAGATACCCACGATTTCATTACAGCACAAAGCAGGGATAAAATAGAGAAAATAGGAAAACTATTCCAGAGCGAAATTAATATTCTTAAAAATTTGATGAAATTTGGACTTATTCCGTGGAAGAGGAATATATTTTTGGGCAGTTTACAGATAAAAATCACACTTATTCCTATATCTTTTCCTTTCTGCCCTACAGAAGATAAGGAAAAATTATAAGTATGAATTAATTTTTGTGGGAAGTCAAAACCCTCATAATATAGCTGGAATCCAATGGTTTGAAAAAGAAGTGTTGCCTTTTTTTAAAAAGACATCAAAGTGCATATTATAGGTAAAATTTGTAAGGTGGTTCCTGACCATCCTAACTTCGTAAAACATGGTATGGTAGATGATATAGAAGATTTTCTATCAAAACGCTAAAATTGCTATTTGCCCCTATGCTCTCAGGAACAGGAATTAAAATAAAAAGTATTGGAAGCATTATCCCATTCATTACCTGTGGTAACCAACCGCAGAGGATTAGATGGACTTCTTAACAAAACCTTAAATGGCTGTATTGTAGAAAATACAGGTAAAGATTTTGCGGAAGCAATTCTAAAACTCTTGCACGATAAATCTTTTTATATAGAAAAGAAAAAGAAGCTGAGAAATATTTCTTAGAAAAATCATTCTTTCGAAAAAGAGAAAAAGTACTAGACAATATTTTCTTAACAAAAATGAAAAATCCTTATAGACTTAGAGCGCCTTCGTTATCCCAATTCAGGGATTGCTAATGTTTTCCGAAACTTAGCAAAAAGGATTGCAGACACTTGATTCTGAATATATGTTCAACTATTTTGGAACTAAAACAGAATTACAAAAATAGATACTTCTCTACCTATCGTTGAATGGAAAAAGATGGCATAAATTTTATGAGAATTTCAGCTCAAAATTTGATATTATCCACACAAGCCACCAACTTTCATCTTATTTTCATAAAAAAATATAAAAATCCATCAAAATTCTTACGCTTCATGATTTGAATTTTTCTATATGAAGATTTGAGTGTCAGCAAAAGAAATAAAATGCTCAAAAAGTAAATAATAATCAAAAAAACACAGATTATTTAGTATGTATTTCTGATTTTTGTGAAAGAAGATGTGTTGAAAAATAAAAATATTCTTGCATTAGATAATGTCAAAGAAATTTTTTTGTTATTCATAATGGAATTGATTTTCCTGAACAAAAGGACTATTCTTTTGGGGAAAATATGAGTTTTTAAAACAAAAATATATATTTCTCAATATAGGCGTTCTATTTGCTAAAAAAATCAGAAAAACTCGTAGAGATGCTTCCTATATTAGCGAAGATTTGGTTTTGGTATCCTCTGGCGAAAAAGAGCCTTATGCCACCGAAGTAAAGGGATACAGTTGAAAAACTAAATCTGCAAAACCGAGTTATTTTTTTGAAAAATATCAGTGAAGAAGAAAAATACGCACTAATACAGAAATTGTCAGGCAATGTGTCATCCTTCTATTGCAGAAGGTTTTCGAATTCCTCCTATTGAAGCAATGGCTTTTTGGAAAGCCCGTATTCCTAAGTAAATACACTAGTCTTCCTGAAATAGGAGGAAATGCAGCTTTTTATTTTGATAGTCTTGAACCACAGCAGATGGCAGAAACTTATCAAAAAGGGATGATAGAATTTAATAATTCTCCCATAGAAAACAGCCAAAAAATTAAAAAATGGGCACCTCAGTTTGAATATAAAATGGCTCAAAATTATCTCAACCTTTATAAAAGATTTTAAAGCACTAATTTTTGCCACTACTTTGTTCAATTTAACCTTATATTTGTTGCCCTAAACGACTAAAATCA
>BNJS01001028.1_pt1 | contig 36566 bp, 46 predicted proteins | sample 8540461 | NCBI WGS metagenome assembly BNJS01 (sample SAMD00202454, study PRJDB9452) | human saliva metagenome | isolation source: human saliva | place: Japan
TGTATTATGACGTTGATCCGCTATAGTATTAGTTACTTATCTCTTTTCTAAAGTTTTTATTCTCCAAATTATTTTTCATGAAGAAAAATATTTTTTTATCGTGAAAATAAATATTTATTTTCATGAAAAATAATTCCTTTTGTTCATGAAGATAAATGAGTGGAGCTTGTTGTTAGGGCAGGTTGGAAATAGTGTTAGTCCTTTCTAAAACAATGTTTGACGACTTTTTAAAGCATATCTTTCAAATGCGACACAGGTATGAAAAAGCATCTTTTATCTCATGTATTAATAGGTTTAAGATGGATGTTAGTCAAGGTAGGGGTAAAGTTCTTTAAAGCCTTCAACAATGTCATTGATGAGGTTGGGATTATCTTTTAATTGCTGTTTACATATTATCAAATACGCACTCTTCATGAGGTTATAATGATGTTCAAACTCTTCTGAGTTAAAGTAGGTCTGCATATACCTACTATATACTCGGAATCTTTTTGTTTCAAGTTCAGACTCTCCAATAGAGTTAGCACCAATAAAGCCGAAAAAGAAAGCTTTATCGTCTTTTCCCAGAAACTTCTTTCATAATAGCCATACAAGTCTGTATACATTCTCTTGGCTCGTTAAGTCCCGTTAAGATATTATACTTCTTATCACTATTTCTATGTGCTTTTTAGATGGAACTTGACGGCATAAAAATGTTGTGAATAAAACCTCTACCCACACCCAATAAGTCTGATGACTTTTATTAGACTTAAACGAATACAAAAGTTTATATTGCTGTCCGGTAAAACTTAAATAACATATAAATCCTTGCGGAATTGTCTTTATATAGGTAATTCCGCATTCTTTTTTGAAATCCAAGCCCCCTAATCAAATAAGTCAAGTTCTTTTGGTGGTGAATTTGCCTTTTCAGCTATTATGATGAGTTCATCATTTTGTGGATTTTCCATAAATGAGATGAAATCAGTGTAATACATCAGTGTGAGCCTCAGCATGGTTACCAGCTGCGAGAAGGATACGTGTCTTTTTATCATTCTGGAGATAACGGTACAAAGCAGATTGGCAATGAGTACCACCCATGTCTGTATCTGTATGGCATTTACACTGTCACCATAGAAGAAATGCAGTGGGAAGTTCTGTTTGAGCTGCTTGTAAAGGGACTCTATAGCCCATCTTCGCTTGTAAATCTCCTCAAGGTCCTTTACATCAAGCTCAAGGTTATTGGTCAACAGGACAACTGACTTATGTGAGTTGTCACTCCACAGTTCCACTCGTCTTGCCTGGTGTCTTATCTCCCCCTTCTCAAAGACAATCTTCTTGTCTGTATGTGTAACCAATCCATCAGGGCTTACATAGGTTACTGAGGACAACTCCGTATAGGTGAGATTCTTCTTCATCTTGGTCACATAGCATACCCCTTCCTCTGTAAGTCGCTGGAACTGTGCATAATCAACGTATGCTCTGTCCATGGTAAGGGTAGCATCCTTAGGAAGATGCACTTCTTTAAGTAGATAATGATCATGCGTGGCGGCAGAGGTAAGCTGTACGACCATGGGAACGCCAACATGATACTTCATCACCGTATGAACCTTCATACCGCCTTTCTTCTTACCACTCTTGGGGTGTCTGCCTACACCCTTGAGTATGTTGTCAAAAAGGGTAATCGTAGTTGAATCCATCATATACAGAAGCTTTTCCCATGTCTTCTGTTCACCTTTAGGGCGGCTGTCCGATAAAAAAGAACCATAACGCTCTAAGAGGTACGCATAAACGCTTGCAAAGAACTCTTGTGGGCGACGCTTGTTGGCATCAGCAAGCGTACTACGACGGACGACATAGTCGATGCCAAGATGATGCAGTTTGTTTTACTTCAGCCTTCATGCCTATCTCCACTTCCCGAAGAGAATCAAAGTGTTTGAGAACACCGAAAAAGCATTATGACAAGGTGAGTCCACCCATCAAGACGCTTCACATAAGCTTCACTTCAGGGGTGTTTCAAAGGCTGATTTGTTTGATTTGTTGCTTATCGAGTAATTTTATTACCTGATTATAGACTGGCTGTCCGATAAAAATGTGTACTTTACCCATGTTATTGAAGTTTTATCGCAGAAACAAAAAGTAACAAAAAGGGCTGAAATCCAAATACGGATTTTAGCCCTTAACTTTTTATATGTGGAAAAGGTTTACCGGACAGCAATAAAAAGTTTATAAAGTAAAAAGCCTTGAGGTCCATCCCAAGGCTCATCTATTTTCTTCACAAATCTGTAAGGATAATAACTCAGGCTCATTTCTGTAGGTATTTAAGTATTGAGGTAAGCATCAATCTTCATTCTCTCAGCTTCCTCTTTTGGTACACGAACAAACCCATTCCCACTGAAGAGAATCTCTCTCTTCGGTAGATAAGTATCTTGCAATCCTTTGCAAACTTTCTAATTTCTTTTTCTCTTGGTATGCTTTGTTTGGAAGCAATCTTTGATGCAAGCGTTGATATTGTTGTTCCCATAAACTTATTCCTTTCTGTTGCAAATATATGAATATTTGTTGAAAACGACAAGTAATTATGATGAAATTATAGTGTAGAGGCAGTCAGAATCACTCTGACTGCCTCTTAATGGTATTAGTTGTGGAAAACGGTAGATTTATTTGTGGCTTAGAAATCAATATCAAGTCCTACACCGAGTACCTTATTGGTACTGAGTGAAGATATCGGTGTTTTTGGTTGCGAGAGTCTTAGGCTGCATAGTTACAGTACCATCAGGCTGTGTCACCTGCTCCTGACCTGCTTCGATAGCATCATTGTATTCCTTCTTGAAGTTTGAATAGTTGGTAAAGAAGTAAGCAATGTTGAGGTGAGCGTTCTTTGCAACCTTAATCTTTGCGCCGAAACCGAAGCTGTAACTGCTTGTTACGAAGCTAAGATCGGTCAAGTATTTACCATCACCAAGTCCGTAGAGCGTACGCTGACCACCTGCGCTGACTGTCACTGAAGGGTTGATATCCCACTCAACACCAGCAAGGAACTCCTGTGTATTATGCTTAAGGAAGCGCTGCTTGTCATTGTCCATGCGTGCATCCTTATCGAAGTAGTGGTTATATCCTGCCATAACACGGAGGTTCTTCAGTACTTCATACTGTGTACCGAGTGCAAGAATACCAGGAATATCGTTTGGAGTGTTCACACCATTCTCATACTTTTTGGTGTCATCACGCTTTGTGTTGTTCTCAATATTGAACTTTGTGGTAAACTCATAGCGTGCAGCGAAGTTCCATTTGCCTGTGCGGTAGTCAATACCGAGGATTGGAGTGATACCCCATCCGCGCTGAGAAACCTCTAAATAGCGGTCTTTTACCTTTTCCTTACTACTGTCCAACTTGTCTGCACCTGCGCGAACGAGCTTTGCACCTGCTGTTGCCTTCTGTGCGCCAGCTGCGTATTGGTCTGCAGCTGCTAACAACTGAGCCTTTGCTGTAGGGTCGGTAGTTTGATTTGCTTGTGCACGAAGCGCATCTGCTTGGGTCTGTGCAGCAACAGCCTGTGTCTGCAATGCACTTGCCTTTTCGTTCAAAGCGTTAACCTTTGATTGGAAATAGTCGTAGAGATTCTGGTTGTTTCCACCCACATTTGCTGAAATGTTGGTGATACTACCTTGGTATTTGTTGTAGATATAATTGAAACGAGCACCACCAAATACAGAGAGATTCTCGTTAATCTTATAAGCAACACCGAGCTGTAGTCCGAAGTTATACTGCTGACCGCTCATATAGCTTTGTAGGCTGTAAGTGGTAGCAGGTGTCTCATTCTGTCCAAGAAGTGCCGAGAAGGTAGGCAACTGCTGATTGATAAGTGCTGGAAGGAGCGATACTGGACGTTCAAATGTAGGAAGACCATCGTTGAAAGTAGCCTTACCACCACCACCAGTCAAACCAAATCCAGCTTGGAAACTCCATTTGTCTTTATTATATGCCACCTGGAAAGATGGAAGGATAGGCACAGAAGCCTTACCTTGATAGAACTTACTGCCATCAGTTGCTTGCCACCATTCAGCTTGAAAGGATACTCGTAAGGAGTATTAGCTAATGCAGGCACACTGAAAGTAGATGTAATCTCACGTGTCTGATATACGTTCTGGAAGTTAAGAGAGAGATGAAAACCTTGGTCAAGGAAAGCTACACCAGCAGGGTTAAAGTAAACACCGTCAATACCAATTGCACCTACACGTGCGAAGTTACGGTTAAATGCGATGCTCTGATTGGTATTTGTAAGCAATCCTCCGGCTTGTGTTGTTGTTGCCATTGCGAGCAATGCAGCTGCAAGGACAGTCTTCTGATACTTCATTGTTGATTCGTAAGTGTATATAAAACTTATATAATTTGGTTGCAAAGTTATGAATATTGTTCTAAACTTCCAAATTTTCGTTTGTTTTTTCTCATTTTTAGTTAAAATGTGCAGTGTTAATTAGGTAGTTAAAGGGGCTGAAATATGGTTATGTCGTTAAATGAATAGAATGGGAATAGAAGAAAGACTTATCTGCATGCAGGGTATGACTATCCCATATTAGATGGTCTTGCAAAGGATGATAAGCTTAATGATAAAATGCGATTTGATACGATGTCTATCTGTTTTCTACAAATAACTTGATTCTTATATCGCTGGTGTTTGTAAACTATTTTTTACGCTCCTCAAAACCAATACATGCTCTTTTGGCTTCGTAAAGACGCCCCTTTTGGCTTGCTAAAAGGTGCTCTTTAAGACCCTTACTAACGCCCTTTTGAAGTCCAATTAAGCACCTTTTGAAATGCAGTTTTACAAATGCTTGATAGCGAATAACTTACAAAGGTGTTGTTAATGCTTGTTTTTTAGCCTTATTTTCTATCTTTTGTGGCTTGTTTTGTAAAAGAAAATTCTAATAAGTCAAGTGCTACAATATTAAATAAAGTAGGCTAATAATCTCCGCTTTCTCTACGCACCGACGGCGTCTTCGTTCCTTCTATTACTTTTAAATCTTACTCCGTATTCTCCTTTTCTCCGTGTGACATCACGTCAAAGTTCTAAACTTAAAAGGTAAATCTTATCATTTCAAATGGCTGTCCCCCCTAAAAAGAAACCCCACTATGTTACTATTATTGTAACTTAGTGAGGTATCTTGGCGTTTATGTATCTTCCTTTTTGGAAGGGAAGGGAGAGGAGGCAGCCTTGTGGTTGTCCTCAACCTCCTATGCTTTCAGCTGTGGATACTGAATACGAGTATGATACATCGCTTTCAGACGTTCGATAAGTACTGCCTTAGCAGCGGTGATGTCACGGAATGTGATAGGACAATCCGTGAAGTTTCCATCAGCAACCTGACCATCAATGAGTCGGTTTACCAATCCGCTTATACTCTCTTCGGTGTATTCCTGTAGAGAGCGTGAAGCAGCCTCAACGGTATCACTCATCATCAGAATGGCCTGTTCACGTGTGAAAGGATTAGGTCCAGGGTAACGGAATAGCTCCTCGTTGACCTCCTCATCAGGATGTTCATTCTTGTAGTGTATGTAGAAGTACTTAGCAAGTCCAGCACCATGATGGGTGGTAATAAACTCCTTAATCTCACGTGGGAGGTTGTATTTTTCTGCAAGTTTCAGACCTTCCGTCACATGGCTGATGATGATACGTGCGCTCTCAAGGTCGTTTAGTTTGTCATGTGGGTTGATGCCTGCCTGATTCTCGGTAAAGAATGCAGGGTTGAGCATCTTACCAATATCATGATAAAGCGCACCAGTACGTACCAACTGGCTCTTTGCACCGATTCTACTGGCTATTTCTGTGGCAAGATTACCAACCGTGATAGAGTGCTGGAAGGTACCAGGAGCAACCTCACTGAGTCGGCGTAGCAGTTCATTGTTTGTGTTTGACAACTCAAACATTGTTACGGTAGATACGAAGCCGAAAGTCTTCTCGATGACCAACATCAGTGGATAGGGTAAAGAGAAGGAAGAAGCCATTGACAGCAAAAGTGGTAATACATGGTGCGATCAAGCTTCGAGAAATCGTCTGCCTGTATGAGTTGGAGCGATAAAGTACACTGCTGCTGAGGCATTGCCAGACAAAGGAGTGCGGTAAGGAAGATTTGACTTCTCTTTGATAATTCGCGCAAAGAATAAATCGCCACGAGGCCAGCAACAAAACTGTACGATAATGAATTCGTATTGATATTTGACAGCCACTGCACAGATAAGTACCATTGTCATGTGTCCTATGAAGGCTGTTCGTGAGTCCATAAACACACGGAAGAATATCGGAGCCATACTGAATGGAAGGATATACACACTCAGAATGTTATGCTCCATCATCAAGGATGTAAGGATTGGATAGACGACTATCATCACATAAAGTAGTGAGGATGGAACGTGGCTTATTAAAGTAATCTTTTTCTGAAGAGTGCCAAGTAGAGTGTGAAAAAGGCAAAATGAAGATTAGGACGTAGATGGTCTGTCCGATGAAGGTAGATGTTATCTCGTCTTCAGTAGCCTTGCGTTTCTCCATTGCTTGCTCAAAGGAATTAAGCACACGATAGGTCTTTGCATCGACAATGTCACCACGGTCGATGATGCGTTGCCCCTCCAGTACCATGCCTGAAGCCTGCGGAATAAGACTTAGCATGTCGTTCATCTCCGTCTCACTGCGGTCTTTGTCATAGACAAGGTTTGCCTCTATGTAGTCGTTAAGATTACATTGCTGAAGTATGGAACGCTTCGGACCCTAACAAAGGGTCCATGAAAAAGCTGCTCATAGGCACCAAGAGTAGAGTAGGTTTATTAATAGGTACACTCACCGCCTGCTTACCAGTTACGACACGGATATAATGGTTACTGTCCTTGGCAAGTGTAGAGTACTGTTGTGGATCAATGACTCCAGCCTCATAGATTTCGTGTAGCCGGTGGGCAATCGCATCAATATAGTCTTTTGACAAGCCTGGTATACCATCCTTGTATGCCTGCTTAAACTGTTCAATCTTCTTCTGTTCAACCGTTTGGTTAATGTTGTAATAAGGCTGGAAATGCTTTGTGATAGAGTCTTTCTCAACCTTCAACGCAGCATCAGTCTTAAAGATAGGAAGTCAAACTTAGCAATCAACTGTCCGTACATCCATGGTTTTCCTTCGTCATAATGGAAAAGTTTTACCTTGTGTACAGGGTAGAAAATAGCACTATCAAAACGACGGCAACGATGATCAAGGCTACTCTTGAGACCATGTTCCGCCAATAGGGGTTGCTTATGTTTTTGAATCTTATCATCTTATATATTGTTTCGTAAATGTTATAACAAGCTGTTGTAACTTGTTGCGTAATCCTCTAACAACTTGCGAAAAATACTAAAAATATAGCGGATAGTCAAAAAAAAGCATTAATTTTGCAGGAAAATATAATATTTAAGACAATGGCAGAAAGAAATGTGAGAGTGCGTTTTGCTCCAAGTCCAACAGGTCCTTTGCGTATTGGTGGTGTGCGTACTGCTTTGTATAACTACCTTTTCGCTCGTCAACATGGCGGCAAACTTATCTTCCGTATTGAAGACACAGACTCTAATCGTTTTGTCCCTGGGGCAGAGGAATATATCCTCGACTCTTTTGATTGGTTAGGTATTAAGTTTGATGAGGGTGTTAGCTTTGGTGGCGAACATGGTCCTTATCGTCAGAGTGAACGTCGTGATATTTATAAAAAGTACGTCAATCAGCTTTTAGAAGCTGGTAAGGCATCATTGCTTTTGATCACTCCAGAGAGTTGGATGCGAAGCGTAAGGAAGTGAAAACTTCAGTACGACGCGCATACTCGTCTACTAGATGCGTAACTCTTTGACAATGTCAAAGGAGGAAGTTGAAAGTCTGATAGAAGATGGTCAACAATATGTTGTTCGTTTCAAGATAGAACCGGGTGAGGAAGTTCATGTTAATGATATGATTCGTGGTGATGTTTGCATCAAGGTGATATCCTTGATGATAAAGTTTTTGTTTAAGAGCGCAGACGAATTACCAACTTATCACCTTGCAAACATCGTTGATGATCAGCCCTGATGGAAATCTCTCCGTTATTCGTGGTGAGGAATGGTTTGCCAAGTGCACCGTTACATGTGTTGCTTTATCGTGCTTTTGGCTGGGAAGATGGCATGCCACGCTTTTGCCCATCTGCCTTTGTTGTTGAAGCCAGAGGGTAAGGGTAAGCTCAGTAAACGTGATGGTGACCGCCTTGGTTTCCCTGTGTTCCCATTGGAGTGGCGACCCTAAGACAGGTGAAGTAAGTTCAGGCTACCGTGAGAGTGGCTATTTCCCAGAGGCAGTAGTCAACTTCTTGGCACTTTTGGGCTGGAATCCAGGTACGGAGCAGGAACTCTTCTCGCTTGAGGAACTTGTAAAAGCATTCGATATCACGAAGTGTTCAAAGAGTGGAGCTAAGTTTGACTATCAAAAGGGTATGTGGTTTAACCACGAATACATCCTCCAAAAGTCTGATGATGAGATAGCACAACTCTTTGCACCAATCGTAGCTAATAATGGTATCGAGGCTACTATGGAGCAGGTGACACAGGTTGTACATATGATGAAAGACCGTGTTAGCTTCGTTAAGGAACTTTGGGAGCTTTGCTCTTTCTTCTTCATTGCACCAACAAGCTATGACGGAAGACTGTTAGAAACGTTGGAAGGAATATTCTGCACAGCAGATGAGCGAGCTGACTGATGTCTTGGAGGGAATAGAAGACTTCAGTGTCGAAGGTCAGGAACCTATCGTTTTGAAATGGGTAGAGGACAAAGGCTATAAGCTTGGTGATATCATGAACGCATTCCGACTCACCCTTGTTGGTATTGGTAAGGGCCCTGGAATGTTCGATATATCTGCTTTCCTTGGCAAAGAGGAGACCTTGAAGCGTATGCACAAGGCTATTGAGGTGTTGGGATAAGCACCTTGAAAGGCTAAATTAATTGAGCCGAGTATGTATAATATAATAATGTTATGTCATCCAGTTTGGTATCGCTGTGGGTAGTCTTTTCAATGAAAAGCTACGTAAGATGTGTAGAGAGAACAGGAGGCTGTGCGGATTTTACGTGAGAAAGGTGGAGCCAGACGCTCAATACGTTTGGTTTCATGCTGCTTCATTGGGCGAGGTTCGAAACAAGGTCGCCCTTTGATAGAGCGAGATACGAAAAAGACTATCCGCAATATAAGATTCTGCTTACTTTCTTTTCTCCTTCTGGTTATGAGGGTGAGGAAGAATTATGAGGGAGCAGACATCATTACCTACCTCCTATAGATACGGTGGGTAATGCACGCAGATTCTACGTGCAGTTCGTCCTGTCATGGCGTTCTTTATCAAGTATGAATTCTGGTATAATTACCTGCATATCCTGCAGTATCGTGATATACCAGTCTATAGCGTGTCAAGCATTTTCCGTCAGATCGAAATCTTCTTTAAGTGGTATGGTCGCTTGGTTATGGTCGTGTTTTAAGATGCTTTAGCCGTTTCTTTGTTCAGAATGAGGAGAGCAAGGAACTCTTGAGTCAGATAGGAATCTCCTGAGCTGTTGTTGTGGGTGATACTCGTTTTCGACCGTGTTTTTGCAAATCAGGGAGGCAAAGCAAGAAACTGCCATTGGTGGAGAAGTTCGTCAATAGGGATGCTACTGATAGAAAGAAAGTCTTTGTGGCTGGATCGTCATGGCAGCCTGATGAGGAAATCTTCCTTCAAAAGTGCTTTAATGAGAATAGAGGACTGGAAACTTATTAGTACTCGCACGTTATCGGAGAAGATCATCTAAAGACTATCCTCTCACTGATAAAAGAACTAAGAAGGTAATACACTACACACAGGCAACGAGAATGTTGCTGATGCAGCATGTATTGATTATCGACTGTTTTGGTTTGTTGTCTTCGATTTATCATTATGGTGATGTCGCCTCACGTTCGGTGGTAGTTTCGGTGTAAAGGAATCCACAATGTTCTTGAGGCTGCTGTGTGGGATATGCCAGTTCTCTCTTTGGTCCTAATAACAAGCATTTTGCTGAAGCACAAGGACTCTTGGTGATAGTGGTGGCGTTTGAAGTTTTTGACTTTGAAAGTTTTAGTTTGTTGATGAAAATCCACTTTGCTGAAGACGAAGAATATCGCTCTGCTTGTGGTTCTTTGGCAGGTACTAGTGTTGAGAGTTTTGGCATTGGTGCTACAAATAAAAGTTCTAAGCAACGTAAAAGTTATGAGATATCAGATAACGTGCTGATAACTGTGGGAACACAGTTTATTGTTGAGGCTGAAGAAGGACGAGACAATCGAGGTAGTACTTGTCCTCATTGTCAGCTGGTGTCATGGAGGTTACATTACCTTTGGTGAGTGCGTTGGTCAGCAGTATGAACAACCTGCAGGCTTCACTCACAAGTGCAGCAGGTACAAGGAGAAACGCACAAGAAAGATAGCAATACGCAATTCTTTTGGGGCGTTGTTGTCGGTCTACTTCTATTGGCTGCGTGGTGAAAGGTGCTTATTTCACTTTCGGTCTTCTTCTTGCCAGAAACACCTGTGGGACTGATAGCATCCCTAATGATACGATTCCATATGAATCTCCTATTCCAAGTAGAGCAAACCTCCATCTGTTGATACTGTGGCAATGTAGCCCAGCAGAGCCTGAGCAGAAGGAAGAAAAGCAAGTTGAAGAGACAGCCAGAAGAGACGCAGATACCATTGCTGTATCAGGACACGATGAGTAACTTCAACGATACACATAACGAATAAAAACGAAATATATACATGGGAAAGATTATTTCAACAGGTGACCGCCCTACAGGTAAACTTCACTTGAGTCACTACGTGAGTCTCTCCGCCGTCGTGTGGAACTTCAGAACCTCGGAGACTCACGATCAGATGTTTGTCTTTATGGCAGACGTACAGGCGTTGACAGATAATGCTGACAACCCAGAGAAGATTCTGACAGAATATTATTGAGGTAGCTTTAGATTATCTCTGTCTGGCTTTGAGTCCAGGAGAAATGTACACTCTACATACAGAGTCAGATTCGAAATAGCCGAACTGACCACTTTCTTGATGAATCTCTTGTCAGCGTAAGCCGTGTTCAGCGTAACCCAACGGTGAAGACTGAGATTAAGATGACAACTTTGCGAAGCCAATATCCCAATGGGCTTCTTTTGCTTTATCCTGTTTCTCAGGGCTGCTGATATTGCTGCTTTTAAGGCTACTACTGTCCCTGCAGGTGAGGATCATGAGCCTATGTTGGAGTTACACACGTGAACTCGTCGCCTTTCAATCAGATTTACTGCACCAGTACTGTTGAGCCTGCTATTATGTTGCCAGAGAACGCTACGGCAGTCGTCTGCTCTGGTACTGGATGGTAAGGAGAAGATGATGGGTAAGTAGTCTTGGTAACTGTATCTATCTCTCTGACGACGCTGACACCGTATGGAAGAAGGTGAAGACAATGTAACACTGACCCAACTCACTTGAAATGATGTCTGACCCAGGTCATGTTGAAGGTAATGCTGTGTTTACTTACCTTGATGCCTTCTCAACCGATGAGGACTTCACTGAGTTCTGGCCAGAGTTCCAGAACCTCGACGAACTGAAAGCTGCTTATACAGCCGGTGGTATCGGTGATATGAAGTGTGAAGTTGCTCAATAGTGTATTGAACAGATGTTGGATCCAAATCCGTGCGCGCCTGTCGTGAGTACGAACAGGATATTCTAGAGATCTAAGTATCCTCAAAAAGGGTCTCATTGGAGGCACGAGGACCGCTGCCAAGACAATGGATGAGGTACGTGCAGCTATGCAGATTAACTATTTCGAAGATACCGATTTGATTCAGAGTCAGGCTGAGCGATTCAGACAGAAGTAAGTTTAAACCCAAAATAAGTACTAAGTGAATAAAATCGTATCAAGTCATAATAGGGTACTTGATACGATTTTATTTGATTCTTGCATTAAACTGTGGACGCTTTTCGTATCGCTTTAATGGAAGAGCCATAGTTTTGCATTAAAAAATATAGCCAATATTGTCCAACTACCGATTTTATGGTCACATTCTAATATAGAAAAACCCATTCATTTTTAATATGTTGGAAACCCAAATGAGGTTTTGAGAAATCATTACATAAAATTAAATAAGGCATCTATAAATAAACCACAAAAATACGTATAAATTGTAAGGTCTGCAACTAGCAGGAAATTAGTTACTAAAGTAGCGTAAGAAAAGGTGCCTAATTGGACTTTAAAAGGGCGTTAGTAAGACCTCAAAAGGGCACACTTTTTGCAAAAGGCAATTAGTGTCTTTAGAAGCCAAAAAGAGCATGTGTTGACTTTAAACTGAGCAAGAAAATAATTTTACAAATATCGGCAAGGTGAGACTAAACTGTTTGTAGAAGATGGATAGACATAGTATCTGTTTTATTTTTGTAGTTTGTTCCTGCAAAACCCATATAATATGGAATAATAATATTATGCAGGTGTGTAAGTCTTTATTCTATTTACAATCTAGATATTTAACGGAAGAACCATAATCATTAAAAGAGTTGTTAATTTTGTATTTTTAATTAACTTTGTAGCCAATAAAAGATTCGTTAAAGACTAAAAACTATTTTATAATCACAAAATGACTAGAACTTAGATAAAATTGGGAATATGTCTTACATAAATAAAAAGAAATGAAGAAACTTAGCTATTTAGTCATGCCTCCTCAGGCACAGTTTTGTCTTTTAGTGCATCAAGTTGTGGTTCGAATGGCTCTAATGAAGAACCTAATCGTCCTGAGACGGGTAAAGTAAATCAAGGTGGTGGTAATCAACAGACACCAGAAACTCAGAAGAAACAGATTGAAACCACTGCAAAGAAAAATCATTGGATCTATTCATGCTGATGATTTTAAAGAATTAGATGCTATCACATATCGTCTAAATCACTACTATTTAAGTAATCAGAAGGTTGCGAATGTAAAGAGATGGGCTGATGATATAGTAGAATCGCTCACCCAAAGTATTGAAAACGGGCAAACCAAATGAGAAGAATATGCAATGTATATAGATGCAAAGTCGGTTTTAGGGGACACTTCAGATCTAAGGATGGTGTGTGAAACGCACAAGGAATGCTCGAGTGCTTGAATTCCAAATCTGAAGATAAAAGACAACAAGGAGTGTCTTTTAAGTTTATCGACAAGGGCAAGACCACAGAAGTTAATTCTAAATATTTCAAATGACGTGCATAAGGAGTGGGGATATTATCACTCTACTACTACTACATATAAAAACAAGGTTGTAGTGCCTGAAAACATTACATTACTTTTGGAAACAGGGTGGAGAGGACCTAGTAAGAACTAATATTCAAACAACTCTAAACACGAAAGGTGAACTAAATCCCACAATTGATGTTATGGAAGTGAATTTGTGAGACACGGTTTAGAGCATACGAGGTAAATGTAAAACGTGCCTATTATAAAGGTCCTGGATTGGCAGAAGTAAATTTTTGAAGTGAAGGTCTGATGGTAAAAACTCTAGTTAAAGCAAATGTAAAATGCCGTAGGTCGATTAAGTAATGAACGAATAGAAAGTGTAGGTACAGTCAATGTTAACGTAGATTTACTTGGTGAAATACAGATAAAAGGTGCTTGCAAAGATGGCTCTAGATTCTCTGAAATCTATAAAGATTTAGGAGAATAATCGTGGATTTATTATAATGAAAGAAAGTTCAAAAGAAGCTACTAGGGATGCAAGACGAGCAGTTAAATTTGAATGTTTACATGAATAATAATAAGAGTGAGGTTGCAAGGTTATTACTAAAAAGCATTGTAGCGAAAAGCGTAATTACGTTAGCAATAATGAAATTTGGTATGTCGAACCCTGCAATACAATTTAACGACGAAACTGCTTATGCTATGAGTGAATATTTTACGAAAAATGCTTTTCCCAGATGTGTTTAGGGAGATAAACAATATGGTAAATACCATGCGTTCACTATTCCAGTTTAATTAATTGGGGTTATATTTGTCTTGTAATAGATGCTTATTTTACAACAGCATTCATTACAGACACTTTCTGTATGTTATACTACATAAACCTTACGAACTATCATTTATAAGAATATGAGAAAACAAACTCTTTTTACTTTATATTCTCTCTCTCCCTTTTCTTTATGCTCAAGATAGTGATACCATGCGTTATGAAAAGATAAAAGAAGTTGAAGTGATAGGATATAAAAACAAAGAGTAAGATAATGTATGATAGTTTAGGGGCTACAAGGATCGATCTTTCACTATTGGATAAAATGCCGAAGATAGTTGTGCAACGTCGATCCTATACGTTTTACGCAGCTTCTTCCAAGTGTGCAAACAAATACTGAACTCGATGCAGGTCTGCATATCAAGGATGTGACAACTCCACAACAACATTAGTATTGATGGGGTGCATATATATATGCTGCAAACACTTATTGGGTATTTTCTCCGTTTTTAATACTTCTCATTTTAGTAAGTTATACTTTTCTAAGTTCTGCTTATTCTGCAGCGTCAAGCAATCGGATTGGTGGGCTTTCATCGATTTACAACGTCCTACGACCTTTTCCAATAAAAATAACGGGGAGAGTTCTCATGGTCTACTCTTCTCTAGGGAACTATTCGTTCACCCATAGGAAGTAAGTCGAATTCACTTTTTCAGCACGAGACTATGCATATATCAATCTTCTTTATGCGATAAATTGGTTGAAAAACTGATTATGGTAGTTTTAGATATTCTTCCATGATTTAAATATTAATTGACCTATTGTCCAAAACAAGCAAAAACACATTTTTGGCTGAACATCTATAATGGTGGTGATGTTAGGGATATAGTGATAATGTATCTCGACACGGACTCAAAAATTAATTGGAGTAATAATCTTTTATCGCTAAATTGGCACTTATGAGAAGGAACGAACGACGTTACTACAAACATTATGTCACTTCTTACCAAAATAAATTACCCTTTTCAAAGAGGGCTTAAGGTCATCATCCTTCTAGTATTTGCGATCTTGGATATAAAATAAGTCTGAATAAGCAACGTTTTTCAGTTGGGTGGGAATGGTTAGGTACAATATACATCCCCAAAGTCCGTCAATGGAGGGAGATGTTGAGATTAAAAACCACGTCAGCAAACGCAACAGCATAGCAGTCATGAATTAGTTTATAGAGCAACTATAAATTGCCTCTAAATGCACGCAAAAATGTCAATTTGCTTATAGGTGTCAGAAATAATCTGTACACTATTCTAAAAGTAGCTTTCTTTTAAGTACAGATCCGCTACTATCGGTGTTATGGACATCATGTTTTGACAATTTTAGGGCTCACTGCAGCACGGAAAGCATCAGATATCTTTTTCCCGGACAGGACCACTTCTCTCAATATGCCAACAGAGTTTTGGGTAGTCAGCTTGACAAAAACAATCAGCCACAATACGCTCCAAGTGGAGTATCAACTGAATATAAGACTTTTCTTAGTCAACAACAGTTTCAGTTGACAGTGGGATTGTATTATAAACGGTTGTATCATCAAATGGAATTCATTGGACTCAGTCTTTGATTATATACAGAATACTTAAGTGATTTTAATCATAGTAAGAGGTAAAGGTGTCAACTATGGCTTTAAAATGTAATGTTGGAAAAACGGATGGGAAATATAATGGGGTGGCTCAGTTACTTTTGGGGCGTGTATGCGTCATTATCCAGGCACATTACTTGGTGGTACTTACCCTGCAAGTCACGAAAGATACATACGAATTTAATGCTGTTGCCACTTGGGATATTGACAAACACTGGCAGATTGGAACAATGGTGTGAGCGGGAGGAACTCTGTTTGCTCCTTCCCGCGTTATTTTTACTTACAGAATGCGAATCTTATCACACAGCTTTCAGAATATAATAGTGCCAGATTGAGCACATATATTCGTCTAGATGTATCAGTTAGTTATCTTTTTCAAAGAAAGACAGGATTTGAGAGTGGAGTTAATCTGTCCATATACAATGCAAACTGTAGAAATAATGATATCTTCTGGCGTCTCAAATTCAATGAAAAAGATTACTCGTACGAGCGGTTCGCACTCTACCATCACATTTGCCATTTCTTCCTTCTATTAGTTATTATATAAAGTTCTGAATATGCAAACTGTCATTATTATAAGTTTCTTATTTAGCCCCGTTATCAGACAGAGATAGAAGAGGCTACTCCATTGTTGGTTGTTGAAGGTTGAGTTGAAAATGACACCATCCCATCGTACAACCAACAACCACTGTTCCGATAAGCAGAGAGCATCACAGCGTGGATTCTCTAAATCAATTTCTTATTAAGTGGGCGAAGGTTACTATTGATAATGGAGATAAGAAGGTTGTTCTCATAGGTAAATATGACAAGAGTTATAACCCTCCTTTTATCTATACAACCACTGATATGAAGGGGTGAAATAGGGTAAGACATATACGCTACAGGTTGATTATGAACAATTTTCATGCTAATGCAAAGGCAACTATTCTTCCGCCTGTTGAAATTGATAACCTACAGTTTATAGAGGGAAAAAAGAATCCTGCAAAATACGGTGTTAAAGTTTCATTTCATGATAATCCACAACAAAAGGATTACTACAAGTTCTTTGTCTTAACAAAGAAAAATTCTTCTACGTTTGTAAGTTCATACTGGTACCTTTAATGATGAAGTTACAGGAGAGTATGCCAATGTAAATGGTTTTATAATGGTAGATCAAATCTTGTTCATCCTATGGAAAATCCATTTTTAATGCAGGTAATGGTGTAATCCTAAAGTTCTGCCATATAGACTCCGTAGGATATCAATATTGAAAGCATTTGAAGATTACTATGTTGAGGGACGCAAACCCCATTTTTATATAGTACAAGAATTTACCAACAAATATTAGTGGAGGTATTGGTTATTAGTTAGGATATGGTGTAACCTATCGTAAATATCTGTAGATACCTTCTAACATAGGTCACTGATTAAATTTTTAGAAAGTCTATGATATGCTCTCATGTGTTTGAATCTCTTATTGCTTTTTGATTGTATCATAAGATAAAACGATTTCGTAGCAACTTCTTCAACTATGACAGTAACAATGATGAGTCATATTTTGTCAGTTTTTCTTTCTGCAAATGCTCCTTCTTATAGGATTCTGAGGGGAACGTAGTTTGTGGGGTATGCAGAGTGTAATTCTATTTCTGATACAGAAAGTTGCAATACCATTTTTGTTTTTCTTTTTATAGGTTTCCATTAGTGTGTTTTTGACTGGTTTTGAAAGGAAATAAGTATTTTTGTCAACTAAGATTTAGATGTTATTTTCGTTCGTAACACTTTCGACCTTTTCTTCTTTGCTTATACTAAGCAATACGCCCTGTTTCTATTAGTGCTATTAGGCATATATTATGTGTATTAACTGTTTGTTCGTGGCTTGCCATAGGTTATGATGTTTTTATATACCATCTTCAAATCTTTGTGTTGATGTTCGCACCAATGGTACTCAAGCATGAATTAAACTACCATATGCCCATTTATTCTAAGAATAGACTTGTTTATTGTCAGTTGGTTTACTAACTTTTAGGTATTGCACGCCCCATAGAATATTAATACTTTTGCATTGATAGTTGAATACATATTTTTACTTAAGACTCTATTCGTTGTAACACGGAGTCTCTTAAACCACAAGTTAGATGAAGAACAACAGAAAAATACTCTATCTGCAAAAGGGTGTATAATACTTGTTCGTTATATAGAAAGGTGATTTATTCCAACACTTTTTCGACGTTTTTCATGCTTAGTGGAAAATGCACAAGAGGTGAATAAGCGTGATACAACTGTTGAGATGAAAGAAGTTATGGTGACAGCACGTAGCGAGATTAGAAGTTGAAGGAGTCTGCTATGCCTATATCTGTTATAGGACAGCGTCAGTTACAAGGTACGGCGACAAATATTAATGACGTACTTCAGTGTGACAGTTGAGTTACCAAAGGAAATACAGGAGGTTTAGGTAGTGCCTCTCGCATTTCACTCGTGGCTTAGAAGGTAAGCGTATGGGAATGTATGGATGAAGTCTGATGTCACAGTTGAGTAACTTTGTTGCCTTAAACGATATTCCTACGAATATGATAGAGCGTATTGAGGTATATAAAGGTATTGTCCCTTATAAGTTTGGTGGCTCAGCCTTAGGAAGGGCAGTCAATGTAGTAACAAAGGAATACCCACCAGTATATTTTGATTTCTCATACGAGTTAGGTTCATTTAACACACATCAAGTATCAACGGTGTTTAAACGTACCAACTCATAAAACTGGTCTACAATTTGGTATTGGTGAGCCTTCTCTCGTTCTCAAAGAACAATTACAAGATGACCTTGGCAAATTTGACAATAGAATTGTGGGAAAGAGACCATGATAAGTTCAATAAAGTCATGGCTGGAATGTCTGTTAAGGCTACGAAATGGTGGTTTGATGAAATGAAGTGGAAACTTATTTTCAAGACACGTCAGGAAATACAAGGAATCGACCTCGATGTGCGTGAGGCTTATAACCATTCTGTTAGTGGATTGACGGCATTGACACTAAAGCGTAAGAATTTCTTTTTAGATGGTCTCGATTTTGATTTTGATATAGGACATATCATATGAGGCATGGTTTGAAATGATAAGGCTTCAAATCGTTATGATTGATGGAAACAAGTTGCTCTGGCAGTCTCTCTACGGAGGAGAGCAGAATACTCCTCTCAGATGGAAGAAACCGGCCGAACGAGCTGATTTGGCGAAGCTTAATTCTGGGATATACCAGCAGATAAGCATCATGCGGCATCACCTGAATGTTTGGCTTTGATAGGAATTCACTCTCATCCAAATGACTCTTGACTTGGATAGCCTGGGATTTCAATCAAATTTGCAAGTAAGATGAAAACCTTATCAACGGGTTTGTCATATCGACCTGACCTCTTTGATGGTCGTTTCCAGAATGCTTACTTTTAAAAGAACTTTATTTTCTCATCTCATTCTCGTAGTATAGGATGTTTATTCGGTACGTGCGCCAGAGCCTGTAAAAAGTGTCTAAATCTTGTGGATTCAGTGATGCTCTTTCAAGCCATAAGTTTTCCACAGACGATTTGATGCTAAAGGCTCTTTTTAATTCAGAGGTGCGAATACCTACAAGTGAGGAGTTGATAGGTAATGGGTATTTCATCCTTGCATCCCTGGCATTGAAACCTGAACGTACATCTGGTGTCAATCTTGGCATGCTTTATCGTCACTTAAAACAAGATGGTGGACTTGTTGAGATAGAGTTGATGGTTTTTATAATCAGTTGAAAGACAGGATTAGGTTCACGCCTGAGATGATTCCCACGATGGCTCGCTATCGTAACTTTGGTAGTGTTCGTACGAGAGGTGTTGAACTTGATGTTAAAGGAGATGTCTGTCCAGTACTTTATCTTTTAGCTGAATGGTACTATCAAGACCTTCGTGACGTCAGAAAGCTAACTCCCGGTACTCACTGTCGAGAATCACACCATATGAAACGTATCCCAAACGTACCTTATCTATTAGCAAACTTTGGTGCAGAGTTCCATAAAGAAAACCTCTTTGGAGGAAAGGAACAGAACACACGTTTCCTCTTTGATGCTTCATACGTTCATACATATTACTATGATTTTGAAGTAAGTCGGTATCAAGACAAGAAGATTCCTTCTGCTTTGACGATGGATGCAGCAATAGAACATAGTTTCAAGAATGACCAATGGGTTCTAACGTTTAAGGTAAAGAATCTTATGCATCGCCATGTTGTATCAGAGTTTAATCGTCCTCTGCCAGGAAGATATATAGGAGTAAAAGTTAGATATCTTCTGAAGTAAGAGGCAATAAGACTTTATTTTGCAATATGAAAGAATAAAGTATGATTCATAAAGAAAGGGCATATTGTGTGTCTATAGAGATAATATTAATATTAAATAAAGAGAACAATGAAAAAGTTTTGAAATCAATCTTTTCAGCTCATTGTTGTGATGGCTATGTTTTCACCGCTTGTGGAAAACAATGTAGACGACCCAACACCGGGTCCTAAACCCTAATCCTGGTAATAAGGACTTCCATGGAGTTGTCTTCGCAACGGGAATTACCAATCCAGAGGGTAACAGTGGTAATGTATATTTACAAGCACTGCCAAGTTTATTGCCTGGTACTTATGATAATAGCAATAGTATTCCTTGCGGTTTTGGTTCTACGCCAATGTGTTACAGAGTCGGGCAATGTCTACTCATTCCTGATTATATGGGTAACACGAAGGCGGAGATAAATCGCTATAGAGTTAAGTGAACGATGGTACATGAAGAAAAGAAGGTGCTCTTGTCTATTCTGCAGGTGCTGAGCAGCATGTAACATTGTAGAGGCAAGTAGTGAGAAAGCATACGCCGTTTGATAAGGTATTGGTGTTGTGATGGTATTCAACCCAACAACTATGACAAAGATTGCAGATATTGACCTTAATAATCTGAAACAGTCAGATACGAGGGTTGCACCTGCTGCAATGATTATTCGTGATGGTAAACTCTTTGTTGGACTGAACCAAATGAATGCTCAGTATATGCCAACACGTAACAACATAGAGTTTGCTATGATTGATGTGAAGACAGACAAAGCAGAGAAACACATTGTTAATGAGTCTTTGGGAATGTGTTTTTGCTACTCGTCCTATTGATGCTGGTTCAATCTTTATGGATGAGAATAAGGATATTTACTTTTAACTGTGTTGGCTCATTCGGTTTTGTTCCTGGACTGAATGGTGGTATCGCTCGTATAAAGAATGGTTCTACAGACATTGACCCAGACTTCCTGATTCGTCTTGATAAGACAGAGGTTGCAGGTCTTTCAACCAAGCATATAGACTATATCGTAGCTATGTGTTATGCGGGTAAGGGTTTACTATATATTTATGGAAACTCATTCGCACTTGCTCCTGATGGTCTGACAAATCCATACCTCAGCTTTACATCTGTTCCAATCGTTGTTGATTTGAAGCCAAAGACGATGACGCTTATCAACGGAATGGAGATTTCTAATCCTCAATGTATTGCAGTTGCTAAGCATAAGAATTTGATAGTCTTCGGTAGTGCTAATAAGAAGGCTACAGGCTTCTACACTTACAATCCAGATACGAAAGAAGTATCAGGTCCTATCCTTCAAGTAAAGGGTAACCCTTGCTTCTTCCATAGCTTTGAGAAGTAAAAAAGGAGGGCTCCTCACTTAATAATAAGTAAAAGTAAAAGGAGCCTTCCTGTTATCTAATCACTCAAATGATATTCATATAGAATACAAATGGAAAAGGTTAAATCCACTCTGACGGAGATTCCTGAGACGATGCTTACCACGCTGTGGGCAAAAGCTGTGGAAACCGATCGTCCCAATCCATTGCTGCGTGACGAGAATGCAAAGGAAATCATTGGACAGATTGACTATGATTTTTCTAAGTTTAAGAAAGCCAAGCTCTCACAGTTAGGCTGCTGCATTCGTGCCAAGCTGATTGATAATGAGGCGAGGGAGTTCCCTTGCCCAGCACCCCGATGCTGTGGTAATACAGTTGGGAGCAGGGTTGGATGCACGTTACGAGCGGCTGGGAAGACCAGAAGTGACGCACTGGTTCGACCTTGATCTCAAAGAAGCTATTGATTTGCGCCGTCGCTTCCTTATGGAAACGGAACGCAACACTTATTTGGCTGAATCCATGTTTGATGAGGACTGGCTGGACAAAGTGAGAGCGTATAGGTAAGTCGCCTGTACTAATTATCCTTGAGGGAGTGCTGATGATTTCTCTGAGAAAAGAGTGCGAGAACTATTCCGCAATATCTGTGACAAACTCCCATCAGCTACCATTTTGTTTGATATGCTCGCTTTTGTGCTTGTTGGACGAGAGAAGAAACATGATATGCTGCAGAAGATGGACAAAGGTGCTGAGTTCAAGTGGTCGCTACTCAATACAAAGGAGATGGAGAAATGGAACAGTCGATTGCACGTGAGGAAGGAATATTTTATGAGTGAGTACGATGAAGGCGACTCTCATTCGCTTTCCATCTGTTCCCGCGCATTCTTTATTTCCATCGCCGTTTCAATCAGCGTATTGTTAGGATTGAGATAGAATAGTTCCGTCTCCTGTTTCTGCCCGTTAGTTGCAGAAGATAGGTAGAACTGTTCGAAAGTATTTTGAGGATGACCTACAAACGTTTAAAAAGTCCCTAAGCCTCTTTGAAAAGCTTTTAAGCTTTCTTTAAAAAGCTCTCAAGCTTTTTGTGAAAAGCTCCCAAGTTTTTGGGGGAGACCTTTGAGTTCCTTACACGTTTTATCTGTTCATTAAGAAAGGCAAACCGACTATAAATGTCAGTTGCCTTCTTTAATAATATCTGCTGTCAACTTGTCAACTTGAAAGTTCACTTGTCAACTCGTCAACTTGCTTACAAATTCGCATTGTCGTTCTTCCATTCAGCAACAGCTGGTACGATGTCGAGACTGATGATTTCCTCACGCATCTTGCAGAGGTGCTCGTAAGAAGCCTGAAGAGAAGCCATCTCCTCTGGAGTACCTGTTGGCTCAGTGTAGTGAACACCTGTAGCGTCGATTGTTGTAGGCATAGCCATCATAACGTTCTTGAAGCCGAGCTTCTCATCGTTAACGTAGCAACCTGCTGGCAAGGTGAACTTCTCACCACCCATAGCAGCCTCAATCATCTTAACGGCGTTGTAAGCTGGGCTCTGGAATGAGCTACGGCCACGAAGCTTGATAATGTTTGAACCACCCTGTACTGTGTGATGCTTAATCTCTTCCCAACGCTCAGCTGAGAGACCCATCTCTGACAATGGCTTGCCATCAACCTTAACCTGAGAAGCAAATACAGCTATCTGCTCACCGTGACCACCGTAGGTGTGTGCACCAGTAACCTTATCCTGCTGTACACCGAACTCATGAGCCAAAGCCTGCTGTAGACGAGTTGAGTCGAGAGCAGCGAGTGATGTCAACTGGTTTGGCTTCAAACCAGAGTGGATAAGAGCTGTCAATGCTGTAACGTCAGCTGGGTTGAAAATAACAACAACGTGCTTAACGTCTGGGCAGTACTTCTTGATGTTCTCACCGAAGTCAGCTGCAATCTTGCAGTTACCCTTCAACAAGTCCTCACGTGTCATACCTTCCTTACGAGGAGCACCACCAGAAGAGATGATGTACTTAGCACCAGTGAATGCCTCTAGCAGGGTCAACGGTGTAAGAGAGGTTAGCACCTGGAAAGCACACTGCTCCATCTCGTCAAATACACCAGTGAACGCCTGGCTCATAGATATCGTACAGACAGATGTTAGGAGTGAGACCGAGTGTGAGAGCGGTCTGAACCATGTTTGAACCAATCATACCGCCTGCACCGACGATAACAAGTTTTTCGTTTGTTAAATAATTCATAATAGATATTTAATTAAAAGTTAAATTCTCTTTTATATCGATACGGCAAAGTTACGAAAAATGAGCATGTGAGAAAGATATTTTAGAATAAATGTGTTATTTATTATAAAAAGTAGAGGCTTTGCAAAAGTCTGTCTATCAAATCTATTAATTCTTAGTCGGCTTGTCTTGGAAGTTCTGAATTTATTGTTTAACTTAGCAGCGTAAACAAAGTTGCTTTTACAAGGAAGGGAGGATTTGTATAAGTTACTTCGATAGTAAATGAGATTTCTTAAGATTGAACCTTAAAAACAACGATATGATACATACAATTAATGAGCGTGTTGGTAGATTACGCTCCTGGATGAAAGAGAATGGGTTTACTGCTTTTGTTTTCCCAAGTAGTGATCCCCATAATAGTGAATATGTAGCTGACCATTGGAAGAGCCGTGAGTGGATATCGAGGCCTTTAGTGGGTCGGCAGGGACGGCAGTTGTCACTTTAGAACATGCTGCGCTATGGACGGATTCACGTTATTTTATTGCAGCTGAGAAGGAACTGCAAGGGACTGATTTTAAGCTAATGAAACTTCGTGTGGAGGGAACTCCGTCTGTGTCAGAATGGCTTGCAAGTGAACTGTCTACTTATGAAAAGGCTGTGGTTGGACTGATGGGAATGTAAACTCTTTTGCAGAGGTTGCTGATGGAACAAGAGTTGGCGACAAAAAGGGAACATTACTGTGCGAACAGATGCTGACCCTATGGCTGAACTTTGGACGGACAGACCTGTCATTCCTGATAATATGGTAAGTCTTCATCCGTTAGAATATTCTGGAGAATCAACATCGAGTAAGGTAAGTAGGGTTCGTAAGCATCTTTTAGATTGTGGTGCTGATGGATTATTGGTAACAGCTCTCGATGAGATTGCATGGGTGTTGAACTTGCGAGGGAGTGATGTGCACTGTAACCCTGTTTTTGTATCTTATCTCATTGATTTCCCTGAAAATATTACTTTATATATAAATAATGTAAAAACTTCCCTGATGATGTTAAAGCCTATTTGATGTCAGAACATAGATGTACAGGCTTACGAATCAGTTGTAGAGGGACTTCGTTTATATGCGGGTAAATCGCTGTTAGTAGATATGTCCTCTACAAACTATTCGTTGGCAACGGCAGTGCCTTTTGAGAAGGTGTGCTCGGGGTTTCTCCAATTGCCAGTATGAAGGCTGTAAAGAACAAAGTGGAGCAGGATGGCTTTTCCGTGCTGCGATGTTGCGGATGGTGTGGCTGTGGTAAAATTCCTTGCGTGGCTAAAGTCTGCTGTTGAGGCTGGTGGACAGACGGAAATCTCACTTGATGAGCGTTTAACGGCTCTACGTGCTGAACAGCCAAAGTTTAAGGGTATCTCTTTTGATACGATAGTAGGCTATGAGGCGCATGGAGCTATTGCACATTATGAAGCAACGCCAGAGACGGATATTCCTGTTCAGCCACATGGTTTGAGTGCTCATTGATAGTGAGTGCAATATTTAGATGGTACGACAGATATTACAAGAACTATTGCTTTGGGTGAATTGTCGAAGAACAGCGTCGAGTTTATACTTTGGTGTTGAAGCGACATATTCAACTGATAGGTGTCGTTTTTCTGCAGTGCGTGTGATCACAGATTGATAGCGCTTGCACGTGCACCGATGTGGCGTGAAGGTATAACTATATGCATGGAACAGGGCATGGAGTAGGGAGTTATCTGAATGTGCATGAAGGTCCTCACCAAATACGCATGGAATGGCGTCCTGCTCCACTTCAAGCAGGAATGACAGTTACTAATGAGCCTGGTATTTATCTGGAAGGAAAATTTGGTGTGCGTATAGAAAACACATTGTTGATTGTTCCTGCTGAATCTACAGCCTTTGGTGATTTTCTTAAGTTTGAAACACTTACGCTCGCACCGATTGACATGGCTCCGATTGTGCTTGAAATGTTGAGTACTGAGGAACGTGAGTGGCTTAATACCTACCATCGTCGTGTTTATGAAAGCCTATCGCCTCATTTGACAGAGGGTGAAAAAGAGTGGCTAAGAGTGGCAACGTTACCAATTTAACGCTTGTGTAATACCGCTTAGAACATGATGTTAAGCAACCTTTGAAAAGAAGCGTGAAGACTCTAAACAGCATGTTCTGAGCTGTAATAATGTCTTTTCTAAAGCCTTTTTAATCGATAAGAAAGTAGGAAAAAACCACAAATGTTTGGAAGTTAGGAGAATAAAGTGTAACTTTGCAGGCGCAAAAGTGGTGTCATGCCCTTTGCACTATGTTTAATTAATAAATAATTTAAAACAAAAAGCATGATTATTGTACCAGTAAAGGACGGTGAGAACATCGAGCGCGCGCTCAAGAAGTTCAAGAGAAAGTTTGAGAAGACAGGTGTTGTTAAGGAGCTCCGTGCTCGTCAGCAGTTTGACAAGCCATCTGTTAAGAAGCGCTTGAAGATGGAACGTGCCGTTTACGTACAGCAGCTTCGCGACGCAGAAGAGTAAAATCTTCTTTAAAAATTTGGCGGTTTGGATTAATTTCCGTAAATTCGTTGCCATATAAATGATTTGACAATGTGCCGATGATAGAAAAGTTCTTAGATTACATTAAAGTTTGAAAAGGAATTATTCCCCGATGACAGTAATCAACTATCGTAAAGACTTGATAGAGTTTGAGCGGTTTTACAAAGAACTTGATCATCAGCTCTCTTGGGAGTCTGTAGACTCTGATATTGTCAGAAATTGGATGGAGTACATGATGGACAGAGGTAACTCTGCTTCGTCAGTCAATAGAAGACTCAGTGCGCTGAGGTCTTTTTATAGATTTGCACTTCGTCGTAAACTTATTGAAAAAGACCCTGTTCATGGTCTTCAAGGTCCTAAAAAGCAAAAGCCTCTCCCTCAATTCCTTAAGGAGTCGGAAATGGAAAGGCTGCTGGATTCTAAGATGTGGGGAGATAGTTATAAGGATGTGCTTGAACGTACTATAATTATAACATTCTACGTAACGGGCGTTCGTCTGTCAGAATTGATAGGTCTTGATGATAAAGATATTGACAATATCACTTGTGAAATTAAAGTAACAGGTAAGAGAAATAAGCAACGAATTATTCCCTTTGGTAAGGAACTCGCTGATGTGTTCGCTCAGTACCAAGAAGTACGCAACACGACAGTAAAAGGTGATTCCACAGCCTTCTTTCAAACAGAGAAGGGCAAAAGGATGACGACTGCACAGGTAAGAACTTTGGTTAAGAAGAATCTATCAAAAGTGTCAACGTTGAAAAAACGTTCACCTCATGTTCTTCGCCATACGTTTGCCACGGCAATGCTCAATCATGAGGCAGGACTGGAAAGTGTAAAAAAACTGCTTGGTCACGAGAGTCTGTCAACGACAGAGATTTATACTCATACGACTTTCGAGCAGTTGAAGAAAGTCTATAAAAATGCCCATCCAAGGGCTTAACCTTTTAAAAACGGAGGTACCTATGGAAATTAAGATCCAGTCGATTCATTTCGACACAACCGAGAAGTTACAGGCCTTTATTACCAAGAAGGCTGAAAAATTAGAAAAGTCTTACGAAGACATTCAGAAAGTAGAGGTGCAATTGAAGGTTGAGAAGCCTGCTACAGCATTAAATAAAACCACAAGTTTATCAGTCGTAGTTCCTGGTAATACTTGTATGTGGAAAAAACATGCGATACCTTTGAAGAAGGTATTGATCAGTGTTTAGATGCGATGAAGGTTCAGCTCACCAAGTTTAAGGAAAAACAAAGAAAGCATTAAAAAATCTCTGAAATATTTTGGAGATTAAAATAAAAAGTCTTACCTTTGCAGCCGTTTTACGACAAGTAGCCTTCGGCTGCAAAGTAATGCCTCTTTAGCTCAGTTGGCCAGAGCACGTGATTTGTAATCTCGGGGTCGTGGTTCGAATCCGACAGAGGCTCTCCCTTGAAAGGGGGATACATTTGCTGACGGGTAGTTTCCAGAGTGGCCAAATGGGGCAGACTGTAAATCTGCTGCTTCTAGCTTCGGTGGTTCGAATCCATCACTACCCACTTCCGAAAATGTAATTTGCGGAAATAGCTCAGTTGATAGAGCACTAGCCTTCCAAGCTGGGGGTCGCGGGTTTGAGCCCCGTTTTCCGCTCTCTATGGTTTTGCTGTAATAGCTCAGTGGTAGAGCACTTCCTTGGTAAGGAAGAGGTCCTGAGTTCAACTCTCAGTTACAGCTCTGCTATTCGTTGTTAATGTGGTGTAACTAAGCACAGATTATTCATTTAATATTAAATAAGAAAAAGCTATGGCTAAAGAAGAATTCATGCGCACCAAAACCGCATGTAAAACATTGGTACTATCGGTCACGTTGACCACGGTAAGACCCACTCTTACTGCAGCAATCTCAAAGGTTCTTCACGAGAAGGGCTTTTGCAGAAGATGTTAAGTCTTTCGAGTCAGATTGATAATGCTCCTGAGGAGAAAGAGCTGAGTATTACCATTAACTCTCGCACATCGAGTACGAAACAGCTAACCGTCACTACGCACGCTAGACTGTCCTGGTCACACGCCGACTATGCTCAAAAGACATAGTAACTGGTGCTGCCTCAGATGGATGGTGCTATCTTGGTTGTAGCTGCTACTGAGTGGTCCTATGCCTCAGACTCGTGAGCATGTTGCTCGCCCGTCAGGTAAACGTGCACGCATGGTTGTATTCTTGAACAAGTGCTGATATGGTTGACGATGCTGAGGATGCTTGACCTCGTTGCGGATGGAGGTTCGTGAGATCCTCGAGGCAGTACGGTTATGAGGAGGATACTCTATCATTCGTGGTTCTGCACTCAGTGCATTTGAGACAGTGTTGAGAAGTGAGTAGACTCTGTAATGGAGCTCATGGATACTGTTGATACTTGGATTGAAGAGCCAGAGCGTGAGATTGACAAGCCATTCTTGATGCCTGTTGAGGACGTATTCTCTACTCACAGGTCGTGGTACTGTAGCTACTGGTCGTATCGAGACTGGTATCTGTAAGGTGGGTGATGAGGTTCAGCTGCTCGGTCTCGGTGAGGACAGAAGTCTGTTATCACTGGTGTTGAGATGTTCCGCAAAGAACCTTCCACAGGTCAGGCTGAGTGACAATGTAGGTCTCCTCCTCCGTGGTATCGATAAGGCTGAGGTTAAGCGTGGTATGGTTGTTGTGCACCCAGGTGCCATTACTCCTCGACGTCAGCTCCCAAGGCATCTATCTATGTATTGGAAGAAGGAAGAGGGTGGTCGTCATACTCCATTCGGCAACAAAGTATCGTCCCATAGTTCTACCTCCGTACAATGGACTGTACAGGTGAGAATCCACCTCCCAGAGGGCGTTGAGATGGTTATGCCAGGTGACAGCGTTGAGATTGAGTTGTAATTGATCTACAAGGTTGCTCTGAACGGGGTCTTCGTTTCGCTATCCGTGAGGGTGGTCGTACAGTAGGTTCTGGTCAGATTACGGAAATCCTTCCAGACGTAAACTAATCAGTAATTGTAGATGTACAAGATATAGTTTCCCGGATTCTCTTAGGAATCGGAACTAACTTACAGGTTTAGCTCAGTTAGTAGGCACTGGTCTCCAAAACCAGGTGTCGAGGGTTCTGAGCCTTCAGCCGTGCAAAAAGAAGTATTTTATGTTTAATAAGATAGTTAATTGTGCAAGGACTTGCTACGACGAACTTGCGCAAAACTACATGGCCATCACGCTCAACTTACACATAGTGCAATGGTAGTTATTTCTCTTCCGCTATCATTGCATTGGTTGTGTTTTGCAATGGACTCTGTGTTCCAACGCGTGAATGGAATTTGTATATCCAAGATAATTCATTAGGAAATGGCAGATACAGAAAAGATAGTATGTTCTTCGTGCTGTCAGCGGTAAAAGAGGCAAAGGTCAAAAGAGAATATATCGATGCTCAGTGCGTCTGAACGAAAAACTTGCTGGGCGTGTTTTCGAGGTTTTTATTACCTATGGAAAACACGCAACTGTGCGTAAAGATCGGGAAGCGTATTTGTCAAGGAGAAATTAAGTCTCCCTGGTTATGTGCTTGTTCAGGCCAATATGACACTGACGTAGCTTCTACGTTGCGTTTCATGCCTAATGTCTTAGGATTCCTCAGGTATGTCTGAACCATCACCTGTCACGCCAGAGCAGATATTAATCGTCTGCTGGGTAATAGTGAAAGAAGATACTGAACTCGAGGGTTCAGGAATGTACCATATATGGTGGGTGGGAAACTGTTCAGGTTACTGATGCAGTCCTTTTCAGTGGTTCCATGGTATCATCGAGAGGTGAATGCCGAGAAGCACAAAGCTGAAGAGTGATGGTGATGATTTTTGGTCGTCGAGAATCCATTGGAGCTAGAGTTTTTATGCAAGTCGCATAAAAGAAGAATAGTGTTGTTACGGATGCTATTCTACTGTAGTTTAATTTTTAATATTAACAAAGAAATGGCTAAAGAGTAGCTGGATTAATCAAATTACAGATTAAAAGGTGGCGCTGTCAAATCCTTCCCCCTCAGTAGGCCCAGCATTAGGTTCTAAGGAGTATTAATATCATGGGATTTCTGCAAAGGAGTTTCAACGCACGTGCTAGGACAAGGCTGGTAAAGTTCTTCCAGTCGTACATCTACTACAACGATAAGTCTTTCAGCTGTCAGTCAGACTCCTCCTGAGCATGTACAGCTCATGGAAGTGCTAAGGTGAAAGCGTGATCTGGAGAGCGAAAACCAGAGAAGGTTGCATCCGTAACTTGGGAGCAGGTAAAGGCTATCGCAGAAGACAAAATGCAGACCTCAACTGTTTTCACAGTAGAGAGTGCAATGAAGCTTATTGCTGGTACTGCTCGTAGTATGGGTATCACTGTAAAGGGACTTACTAGTAAATAATTTTTAAACTTCAAAAGTAAAAATATGAGTAAACTGACAAAAATCAGAAATCAGTAGCTGAGAAGGTTTGAAGCAGGAAGGCATATACATTGGCAGAGGCAGCACAGTTGGTAAAAAAGTACCACTACCAAGTTTGATGCTTCTGTAGATGTTGATGTACGTCTCGGTGTTGACCCACGTAAGGCTAACCGGATGGTTCGTGGCGTCTGTGTCACTCTATGGTACTGGTAAGGTTACACGTGTGCTCTGTCTCTGTACACCTGATCAGGAGGCTGCCGCTAAGGAAGCTGGTGCTGATTACGTTGGTCTCGACAGAATACGTTGAAAAGATCGAGGCGGATGGACTGATATTGATGATATCATCACTATGCCATCATTGCGCGGTGAGATAAGGTCCTTTGGGTCGTGTACTCGGTCCTCATTGGCGATACGCAAACCCAAAGAGGCGGTACTGTGACTATGGATGTTGCCTAAGGCCAGTAAAGGACGTTAAGCGAGGGTAAGATTGACTCAGGTTGATAGGCTGGTGTATCCATGCAATCGGTAAAGGTTAAGTATGATCTGCTGAGGCAGATTTCGATGGTAACGCATGAAGGTTTATCTCTACTGTTATCAAGCTGAAGCCTGCTGCTGCTTTAAAGGTGCATATATCAAGAGTATCTTTATTTCTACTGGCACAATGAGTAGGGGTGTCAAGTTGATCCTAAATCAGCTGAATAACTCTAAAAGTTTTGTACAATGAAGAAAGAAGTAAAGATACAGTATCGCTAGACTCGGTGAGAGTTAGAGAACATATCCTCATTTCTATTTGGTTGTGAAAGCTCTGTAGCTACGAGTTAGACACGCAGAGGCTACAAGTTCTCTTCGCCGTAAGTGTTTCCAAAGGCAGAAATCAATATGGTTGTTGTGAAGAATAACCTTCTTCCACAGAGCTTTTCAAGAAGCTTCAGATGTAGATTTTGAACCTGTAGTTTCTTTATTAGAGACGTTTCTGCTCTCGGTCAGGTGCTAACATCCATGGTGTGCTTAGACTTTAGGCGTCTGGGTAGTCTTAGTCTTGTTTGCTGTCCTTCAGGACAGTGTATTTGCTTGCCCCACATAGGTGACAGCTGAGGTTTGGCAATGGCTGACATGGTGCTAACAGCTCCAAGGTTATTGGCTGTTAAGGGCATGGTTGGCTGGTACTGACATTGTTAGTGATCTAGTATTTTACTATTTATTTGTTAGATATTTGGTTTGACTGTGTCCTTTGACTAATTAAAACATTACGTGGATCGGGGATTTTGCAGGCCTTCATTTTCTTGGGTCAACAGGGCCGGTTTGTTTGTTTACCAGACGATGACAGAGTGCCAGGTTTACTTCTTGCATTTTCCTTTTCCTCCGCGTTTCGGTGCCTTCCTGCATTATGGTCGTCTTTTGTCTAACGGGTCTCTGGAACTACTGATTGGTTTGTCCATGCTCCAGCCTTTGCGTGCGCCGGTCTTGGCTTTATCCTTTATCATTCATTAGTGCGGTGGGACATGGATAACTGGGTCGCGGTCTTCTTGACAGCAGGAGGAAGAAGGCAGATTGTCGGACGGGGTAATGCAGAACAGATGATAATTTTGTTGATCTGTTGTGTGTTGGTCTTTACCACACTGCCCCCCACTGTATTTAGCTGTAGTCTTGAGAAACTTGGTATGTGAGGACTCGTACTACTGGACTGCTACCAGAGGTGATGGTATGATCCCAACATACCTATTTTAACATTCAGACCTCTTAGTGTCTAACTGTCTTCAAGTATGGACCACTGACCAATTTGTGACAGGGTCAGGCGTGAGAAGATATCCTCACTTACAGAGTTTATACATGAGAGGAACGGTGCAGGTTAGCATTGGGTTGTAACCTTGTTTGACTTACATGCCTTAGAGGGTTGCTTTCTTGAGACATATTGTTACTGGCTGGTTCAAACGAGGATCTGTTACTTTCTGTTCATTGTGGAATATTCCCTCAGAGTCCATGAAACTAAGCGTGGTGTTGAGGTTTACTGCTGATATTCCTAACGTAGTGAAGGCTACTAGGATCTTGACGATAATGGGCCTCAATGTTCAGCCGAACTCCTCTAACCTTCAATTCTACTATCTCTAACACTTTCTTTGTTTTATTACAACCTGTCTATCATTGAGTGTTGTGTTGATAAAGCTGCTTTAGCCGTGCTATTGGGCACGTAAGGCTAATCCGTAGTGCTCAGCGGCTGATGGTTTCAGAGGTGGTAGGACTACTCAGTGCAGTGCTAAAATGGTTGTTCTGTTTGTGCTGTTAGGTGGTCTTTCTCCCTGGACCCTCGGGATGGTGGACTGTGAACCCAATGAACCCCAGGCCAATGCTGGAGGCTACTGGGGAAGGTTGCAGCGCACCTTTGTCCTGTAATTTGATTAATTAGCTACTTCTTTGGCCATTTTCTTTTGTTATGTTAAAATTAAACTATAGTAGAATAGTGTCCATGCTCTTTTCTTCTTCTTTGACATAAACAAGCTCCAATGGTTCTGACATTTAAATCTTCTGTCACTTTGTACTTCTGGCATTCACCTCTTCGATACCATAGAAAACCACTGGAAAAGGACCATCAGTAACTGACTTTGTACCAACCATATGGTACATTCTGAACCTCTTGAGTTTATTATACCATTACCAGATGATTCTTACACACCTGTCACTGTGCTGAACAAGCATAACCAGGGGACAACCCTCTTGACAGCACGCTTCCCATCTTTGGTTACGTGTTTTCATAGGTAATAAAACCTCAAAAACACGCTCAGCAGGATTTTCGTTCAGACCGTTGAGCATCGATATATTCTTTACCTTTGCCTCCACCGCTGACCTTTGAAAAATTGCCCTCCACTGCCTTGTGCCCCTTCCCTTGATACAGCTCATGGCTTCCCTACACATAGAGACAGACATGTTTTCTGGTTTCGCAATTCATCATGTAAACACCTTCTATTTCAAATATTTTTTCTTTTTTGCACGGGTTGAAGGGCTCCAGACCCTCGACACTGGTTTGGGACCAGTGCTCTAACTAAGCCCGTAAGTTAGTTCCTAGAAAATCAGAACTATATCTTATTAATTACTGATTGGTTACGTCTGAAGGACTGTAATCTGACCAGAACCTACAACCTGACCACCCTCACCACGGATAGGCAAGACCCTCCCGTTCGGCAACATATAGATCAATGTAACAATCCTACCACTACCCTACAGTCATTGTGTGACTGTATTTATACAGCACAGATAATTGTGGAAGTCTCTTCTTGGTGCACAACAACCCTTTTCCTTAACACTCCTTATCCATTACCACGGAGGAGACCTACATTGTCACCAGCCTGACCTGTTGGAAGGTTCTTGCAGGTTGTCAGCACCAGTGATAACAGACCTTCTTGTCCTCACCAGGACCGAGCAACTGAACCTCATCTACTACCTTACAGATGCAGTCTCGATGCGACCAGTAGCTGCAGTACCACGACCATGATGAAATTACGTCACTCAACAGGCATCAGAATGAAACACATCGATCTCACGCTCTGGCTCTTCAGTCAAGTATCAACAGTATCCATGGGCTCCATTACAGAGTCTACCCTTCTCAACGTTCAAAAGCACCGATTGCAGAACCACGAATGATAGAATCTCCTCCTCCTGCTTATTTTGCTCCCAGAATCTCTGAACCTCCATCTCAACGAGGTCAAACATCTCAACATCATCAAAAGCCATATCACCTTGTTCAAGGCCATCGTGGTACGTTTGTGAGCAATACGATACTCACAGGTCTGAGCATAGGACCATCAATGCTTCACAACCAAGATGGCACCATCCATCTAGGCAGCACAGTTACCATAACTAACTACACCATCGGCGTGACCAGGACAGTCTACGTGTGCGTATTGACGGTTAGCTATTTCGTACTCAATATGTGCAGAGTTAATGATGTGCTACACTCTTTCTCCTCAGGAGCATTCTCAAAATCTGATCGAAAGGCTTAACATCTTGCTGTACAGAGCCTTCTCATGAAGAACCTTTGAGATTGCTGCAGTGAGTGGTCACCACCGTGGTCAACGTGACGATATAATTATGCTACATGCGGTTTGGTGCACAGATTCTTCTTTAGCATAGCTTTTGTGGCACAACTAAATAGATAATCTGACACTTAGATTTACTGATGCTGCTTATTAATAACAGAGCTGTAACTGAGAGTTAGACTCAGGACCTCTTCGCACCAAGGAAGTACTCTACCCTATGAACTGTACAGCAAAACCATGGGAGCGGAAAACGGGCTCAAACCCACGACCCCAGCTTGGAAGGCTAGTGCTCTATCAACTGGAGGCTATTTCCGCAAATTACATTTTCTGAAGTGGGTGATGATGGTTCGAACCACCGAAGCTAGAAGCAGCAGATTTACAGTCTGTTGGCCACTCTAGAGTACCCGTCAGCAAATGTGTCCCCTTTCAAGGGAGAGCCTCTTGTCAGTTCGGACAACGACTGATTTACAAATCCATTATCTGTTAGCTAGGCTAAGAGGCATTACTTGCAGCCAGAAGGCTACTTGTCATCAAAACAGCTACAAAGGTAAGACTTTGTTTAATCTCAAAATATTTCAGAATTTTTAATGCTTTCTTTGTTTTCCTTAAACTTGGTAGGCTAGACGCTTCATCATCTAAACTTTTAGTCAATCCCTTCTTCAAAAGGTATCACATATTTCTCCACAAACAAGGTATTACCAGGAACTACTGCTAGTAAACTTGTAGTTTTATTTAATGCTGTAGCAGGTTCTACCAATTGCACCTCTACTTTCTAGATGTCTTCGTAGAACTTTCTAATTTCAGCCTTTTTAGTAGCTAAAAACTTGCCTTCTAATTTGGCCTCGAAATGAATCTGACTGAATCTTAATTTCATAGGTACCTCCGTTTTAAAGGTTAAGCCCTTGGATGGGCACATAGACTTTCTTGACTACTCGAAAGTTGCCAGTATAATCTGAATATATCAATATTATATTCAAACTACATATATCAGTCCTACTAAGGAACCATGCTTATTTCTCTTACTTTATTTACTTTAATTTCTGTCAATATCTTTATCATCAAGATGATCAATTTCCGACAGACAGACGCCCGTTACGTAGAATGTTATAATTATAGTACGTTTCGAGTACGTCCCTTATAACTATCTATCCACATCTTAGAATCCAGCAGCCTTTCATTTCCCAAACTCCTTTAAGAATTGGGGAGGCTTTTTGTTTCAGGACCTTGAGATAGAACAGGGTCTTTCAATAAGTTACGACGAGTGCAAATCTGAAAGACCTCAACGTACAGGTCTTCTATTGACAGACAAACAGAATTACACTATCCATCATATTACTCATCAATTTCTGACAATATCAAATTATAGGCTCCCAAAGAGAGCTGAGGAGTTCAAGTTCCTTATGAATCGTTCGAAAATCGTTAAGTCCTTGATAGTTGTTACTGTCATCGGGAATAATTCGCTTTCAAACAATGTAATCTAAGAACTTTTCTACCATCGGCATTGTCAAATCGACTATGTAGCAGCAGATTTGCAAATCCAAACGCCAAATTTTAAAAGATTTACTCTTCTGCGTCGCGAAGATGCTGTACGTAAACGGCACGTTCCATCTTCAAAGCCTTCTTAACAAATGGTTTTGTCAAACTGCTGACGAGCACGAAGCTCATAACAACACCTGTCTTCTCAAACTTTCTCTTGAACTTCTTGAGCGCGCGCTCGATATTTCTCACCGTCCTTCACTGGTACAATAATCATGCTTTTTGTTTAAATTATTTATTAATTAAACATATGCAAAGGGCATGACACTGCTTTTGCCGCCTGCAAGTTACACTTTATTCTCTAACTTCAAACATTTGTGGTTTTCTCTTTCTTATCGATTAAAAGGCTTTAGAAAAGACATTATTGACTCAGAACATACTGCTGAAGTCTTCACGCTTCTTTTCAAAGGTTGCTTAACATCATGTTCCTAAGCGGTATTACACAAGCGTTAAATTATTACGTTGCCACTCTTGGCCACTCTTTTTCACCCTCTGTCAAATGAGGCATTAAACTTTCGACGACGATGAAGTAGTTATTAAAGCCCTCCACGTTCCTCAGTATCAACATTTCCAAGCACAATCGGAGCCAAAAT
>BNJS01003346.1_pt1 | contig 36486 bp, 38 predicted proteins | sample 8540461 | NCBI WGS metagenome assembly BNJS01 (sample SAMD00202454, study PRJDB9452) | human saliva metagenome | isolation source: human saliva | place: Japan
TGGATATCGAAACCCACGAACCCTACAAGGCAACAGTCGAAAGAAGTGATCCGACGGCTCTACCTGCAGCTGGAGTGGTTATGGAAGCAGTGGTAGCAAACCGTCTTGGCCCAGGAAATCTTAGAGAAATTTTTCATCGGATAATCTTGAAGAATTAAAGGAAGCTGTTACTAAACACCGAGACTATACAAAAGAACTATTAAGGAGTACCTATGGCGAAAAACCATATATAGCAAGATTAAGATTGATTGGTGATTCTGAGGAAATTTTTCTAGTCATTTTCCATCTTAATGAAGAAAATAGAGAAGATATTTAAGGAATCTTATATATCATTAAAGAATGCATAGAATCTAGAATGATTGAAGCAACTAACTACAGAAAAATACGAACTAAACAGTAGTCGTTAAATAAGGAGAAAATCATGTCAAATATTTACGATAGTGCAAACGAACTAAGCCGCGGTCTTCGCGAATTACCAGAATACAAGGCTGTCAAGGCTGCTAAAGATGCTATTAAAGCAGATGATGAGGCAAGAAAAAGTATTTACGGAATATGTTGCCTTCCAAGAAGAAATTCAAAAACTAGCACAAACAGGACAAATGCCAGATTCTTCTTTCCAGGAAAAATGGAAAATTTTGGTAAGCAAATCCAAGAGAATTCTCTCTTGACAGAATTCTTTAACAAGCAACAACAATTGGCGATTTACCTTTCTGACATTGAAAAAAATTGTTTTTGAGCCAGTTTCAGAATTACTAAAATAAAAAAATAACTATCATAAAGTCAGGAATTTTTAAGGAATTTCTGACTTTTTGTGATAAAAATAATTAAAAAGTACTGCAAGTATGAGGTCTCGTATGAAATTAAAAACAAATATTAGCCACTTGCATGGCAGTATCAGAGTTCCAGGAGATAAATCTATTAGTCATCGATCCATTATCTTTGGAAGTTTAGCAGAAGGAGAGACCAAGGTTTATGATATCCTACGTGGTGAGGATGTGCTCTCTACCATACAGGTCTTTCGTGATTTAGGTGTTAAGATTGAGGATAAAGATGGGGTGATTACGATTCAGGGGGTTGGGATGAAGGGGCTTAAAGCTCCTCAAAAACCTCTTGATATGGGGAATTCTGGAACATCTATTCGCCTGATTTCAGGTGTGCTAGCTGGGTCAAATTTTGAAGTGGAGATGTTTGGAGATGATAGTCTTTCAAAACGCCCTATGGATCGTGTGACCCTCCCCTTAACTAAAATGGGAGCTAAGATTTCAGGGCAGACAGAAAGAGATCTACCCCCTCTTCAATTAAAAGGAAGTAAAAACTTAACTCCTATTGATTATGACTTGCCGATTGCCTCGGCTCAAGTCAAGTCAGCTTTGATTTTTGCCGCTTTGCAGGCAAAAGGTCAATCTGTCATTGTTGAAAAAGAATGCACCCGTAACCATACAGAAGATATGCTTTATCAGTTTGGTGGGCGTATAAGTGTGGAAGGTAAGAAGATTACCATTCAAGGTCCTCAAAAACTAACGGGACAAAAGGTTGTGGTGCCAGGAGATATTTCCAGTGCTGCTTTTTGGTTGGTCTCAGGTTTGATTGTTCCAAATGCTCGTGTAGAACTTAAGAATGTTGGGATTAATGAAACTCGTACAGGGATTCTTGATGTGATTCGTTCTATGGGTGGAAAACTTGAGCTGACAGATATTGATCCCATCGCAAAATCGGCTACTATAATCGTTGAAACGTCTGATTTGAAAGGGACAGAAATCGGTGGGGCCTTGATTCCACGCTTGATTGATGAATTACCAATTATTGCTCTTCTTGCAACTCAAGCAGAGGGAGTAACGGTAATCAAGGATGCTGAAGAACTTAAAGTAAAAGAAACTGATAGGATTCAGGTGGTAGCAGATGTACTCAACAGCATGGGATCTGACATTACCCCAACAGCAGATGGGATGCTTATTAAAGGAAAATCTAGTCTTCATGGTGCCAAAGTCAATACCTTTGGTGACCACCGTATCGGCATGATGGCGGCAATTGCAGCCCTGTTAGTGAGGGATGGTCAAGTTGAGCTTGAACGAGCTGAAGCGATTAATACTAGCTATCCAAGCTTCTTTGACGATTTGGAGAGGTTGATCAATGGCTAAAGTTCTATTAGGTTTTATGGGTGCAGGAAAGTCCACTATAGCGAAAGCTTTAAATCCCAATTATCTAGATATGGATGCGATAATGGAGCAAAGATTGAGGATGCCAATCGCCACTTTTTTTGCAAAAAAAGGTGAAGAGGCGTTTCGCCAAGTGGAATCAGAACTTTTAGCTGAGTTATTGAAAACTGACCAAGTCATTTCTACAGGTGGAGGAGTAGTTATATCTCCTCTCAATCGTGATCTTGTCAAGCAAAATTTTGATAATATCTATCTAAAAGCAGATTTTGAAACTCTCTATCAACGAATTTCAGCTGATAAAGAAAATCTGCGTCCCCTATTTTTAAACAAAACAAAGGAAGAACTGCAAGGGATTTTTCAAGCAAGGGAAGTCTGGTATGAAGAAGTAGCTACTCAAATTATTGATGTGACGAGACGAAGCCCAGAGGAAATTATAGAGGAATTAAGATGAAAATTGCCTACCTAGGTCCCAAAGGATCTTTTTCTCACCATGTGGTCAAGAATGCTTTTCCAAAAGAGGAATTGCAAGCTTTTGCCAATATTACGGATGTTATCAAGGCCTATGAGAAAGGTTTGGTAGATTATTCTGTGGTGCCAGTAGAAAATTCGATTGAAGGTAGCGTCCATGAAACCTTGGATTATCTTTTTCATCAGGCCTGGGTCCAAGCTGTAGCTGAAATTGTTCAGCCTATTCATCAACAATTGATGGTTGTGCCTGGCCACTCAAAAATTGAGAAAATCTTTTCTCATCCTCAGGCTTTGGCTCAAGGAAAAAAATATATTGACACCTATTATCCAAATGTTAAAATTGAAGCAACTGCCAGTACGGCTTATGCGGCCCACTTTGTTTCAGAAAATTCAGAACAACTCTTTGCGGCCATCGCGCCAAAAAGTTCTGCTATGGAATATGGCTTAGAGGTGATTGCTGAGGATATTCAGGAAATAGCAGCTAATTATACTCGATTTTGGGTTTTGGGGACAAATTTGCCATCAATTCCATTAGTGACATCCTCAGAAAAAATGACTTTAGCATTAACCCTGCCAGATAATTTGCCAGGAGCACTTTACAAGGCCCTATCAACCTTTGCATGGAGGGGAATCAATCTAACAAAGATTGAAAGTCGTCCACTTAAGACAGCCTTGGGTGAATACTTTTTTATCATAGACCTGAACTTAACTGAAAAAGAGTTGGTTTATTTTGCACAAAAAGAATTGGATGCAATTGGTATTGGCTACAAAATTTTAGGGGCTTACCCGGTTTTTACAATAGTTGAGAAAGGAAAGGAGAGAAAATGAGTAAAGAGCATCCTTTAAATCATCACGAACAGCTACGATATGATTATCTCTTTAAAAAAATATTTATTATTTAAAATGAGAGAGAAAAAAAAGAATTTGACTATCTTCAAGCTAAGATAAATAGAGAATCAGGTGATGTTTCTGGAGAAAAAGAGGAAATCCTAGAACCTTTGCTATCACCATTTGCTAATAACTCCCTTCCTCTTTATAGTAATCGAAGCCGTTCTAATAAATACCGAAAAAAGGATCCTGTTCCAAAAGTAAAGAAAGAAAAACGTAAACTACGCTTGGGTCGACTTTTTGTGGGACTATTAGCTGTTATGGCCTGCATAGCTTTTGGTATGATTTTTATGTTTTTAAAAGGTTATCAAACGGCCGCAAGTCCTGACAAACCTGCAAATGCAAAAGCAGCGCAAGTGCAAGTCTTTAATGGACAAGATACTAAAGATGGAGTTAATATCTTGATTCTAGGAACGGATGGGCGGATTGGTCAAAATAGCGCTGAAACGCGCACGGATTCCATTATGGTCTTAAACGTCGGTGGTTCTGATAAGAAAATCAAGATGGTCAGCTTCATGCGAGATAATTTAGTCTATATAGATGGTTATAGTAAGGTAGTAGCAGGAAAGAAACAGGCAGATAATAAGCTAAATGTGGCCTACGAATTAGGTGAACAAGAAGGTCAAAAAGGGGCTGAAATGGTCCGAAAAGTACTAAAAGATAATTTTGATTTAGATATCAAATACTATGCTTTGGTAGATTTTCAAGCCTTTGCAACTGCTATTGACACGCTTTTCCCTGATGGAGTAACTATTGATGCTAAATTCTCGACTTTGGAAGGTAGACCTTTAACTGAAGCTACAGTTGGAGATGACCTTCATGCTACTGAGACAGAGTCTCCCACCCAAACGATTAGGGTTGGTAAACAGCAGATGAATGGCTCAACCCTACTAAATTATGCTCGCTTCCGTGATGATGATGAAGGAGATTATGGCCGTGTCAAGAGACAGCAGCAAGTTATGTCAGCTGTACTCGAGCAAATCAAAGATCCAACTAAACTATTTACTGGATCAGAAGCATTAGGAAAGGTATTTGCTATGACGTCTACTAATGCACCTTATACCTTCTTATTGACTAATGGACTACCGATTCTTCAAGGAGTTCAAAACGGAATTGAAAAGCTTACAGTTCCGGAACTTGGAGATTGGGTTGATACTTATGATGTTTACGGAGGTCTTGGACTCCTAGTAGATCAAAATAAATATCAAACGAAACTTGCTCAAATGGGAATGAGATAAAAGAAGATATAAAAATCAGAGTTTAATCAGCTACTAATAAAGTGGATTAGACTTTGATTTTTCTTTATCCATGATAGATTTTTAAAGCTTTTTTATGATATAATAAAACGATATGATTCGTTACTGTAGAGAAGAGGAAAGACATGAGTGATTTGAAAGCGATTCAGACACGTAGTCTTGAAATGGCTGAATATTTTGTTTCATTTTGTAAAGAACATAATTTGCTTTGCTACCTTTGTGGTGGTGGAGCTATTGGGGCTCTTCGCAACAAGGGCTTTATTCCCTGGGATGATGACTTAGATTTTTTTATGCCCCGAAAAGATTATGAGAAGTTAGCAGAATTATGGCCATGCTATGCTGATGAACGCTATTTCTTATCAAAAAGTAACAAAGATTTTGTCGATCGAAATCTTTTTATTACCATTCGTGATAAGGAAACTACCTGTATTAAACCTTATCAGCAAGACTTGGATTTGCCGCATGGCTTGGCCTTAGATGTCCTGCCCTTAGACTATTATCCGAAAAATCCAGCTGAACGTAAAAAGCAAGTTCGTTGGGCCTTGATTTATTCCCTGTTTTGTGCACAAACGATTCCAGAAAAACATGGTGCAATAATGAAGTGGGGAAGTCGTGTTTTGCTCTCCTTAACTCCAAAAGCTCTTCGTTATCTCATTTGGAAAAAGGCTGAGAAAGAAATGACCAAGTATAGCTTGGCTGAGAGTGATGGCATTACTGAGTTGTGTTCAGGCCCAGGTTATATGCGAAATAAATATCCAATTTCAGCATTTGAGGAAAACCTCTTTTTACCATTTGAAGAGACTCAGATGCCCATTCCGGTCGGTTATGATGCTTATCTCAGTACTGCTTTTGGTGATTATATGACACCACCACCAGCAGATAAGCAAATACCACATCACGATGCCATTATTGCAGATATGGATAAGAGTTATAAAGAATACGAGGGAGAGTATGGAGTATGATAGAAGATAAAATTAGCATTATTGTCCCTGTATACAATGTAGAAGCTTATCTAGAGCGATGTGTAGAGTCTATTTTAAAGCAGACATATACGAATTTTGAACTAATCCTAATAAATGATGGGTCTACAGATTCTAGTGGTATGATATGTGATAAATTTGCTTTTTCAATACAAAAAAATATAAGTGTTTATCATATAGAAAATTCTGGTGTTTCTAATGCAAGAAATATTGGCATTGATTTGGCTACTGGGAATTGGATTACTTTTATTGATAGTGATGATTTTCTTACTAAGGATTATTTAGAAACTTTTATAAGCGCTATTGATAATGAGATGTCTATAGGATTTGCTATTGCTCCTCTACATCATATTAAAAATGGAATAATAACTGATTTGCCACAGTTTTCTGGAAGAAAGGAGCTCTGGTCAACGGAAGAAACTATGAAAGAATTATTAATGACTACCAGAACTTCATTCTTTCCAGTGGCAAAATTGTTTAAAAAAGAATTGTTATCAGGATGTAGATTTAGTACAGACTTTCATTTAGCGGAGGATGCTTTATTTTTGACGGAGTTACTGCTAAAGACTAGATGCAGTAGCTTATTTATTGATAAGCCTATTTACTATTATGATCATCGAGAGGGAAGTGCCACAAAATCCATCAATAAGTATGCCTTTGATACTATTGAAGTCTATAAGATCATTACTGCAAAAGTTTCACAAGTCTTTCCAAAGCTTGAGCTAGAATTGATAGACAGAAAATGTTGGTCTTATATTACAGTCTACGATAAAATCATAGTTGATTCATCTGACATTTATAAGAAAGAAAAAAATTGAATTAAGAAGAACGATAGTTAAATATCGACATGACATTTGGAAAGATCCTTATTTTTACAATTTTTCCGAAAAGTGGCTATCATGGTACTTATATTTTTCTCCATGGATTTATAAGAAACTTATAGGGTTAAAGCGCTAATATTATTAGAAGGAGTTGAACATGTTTTTCAAAAATAAATGAGTTCCTTGAAAAATCAAAACTATGGATTTCATTTCTATTTATTTTAGTATCTATTTTTAAGTATGAGCTCGTTGGTTTATAAAGTAACAAGCCCTTTGTACAAAAATTTTATCATTATTTGTTCTGATATACATTTGCTTTAACTTACTATTTAGGTGGAAACAAATAAGAGTAGATAGAAAAATTTCTGACATTATTTCAGTTTTTAGTTGGCAGTCATGTATTGTCCACATTGTTTAACCATTCAGGACATTTACTTGGAAATATAATTGAAATATTGTTTATGGTAACTTATGTTTTGTTATTTACTATTTTACAATTGGGACAACTAAAAATTATTTAACTGGATTGCATATACGGTTCAGATTATATCTTTTTCATCAGCAATAATTTCACTTTCTTTATTGATGAGTAGGGTACTTATTTTATTTAAAATTTCTGAACAGTCTTTTTATTACGGTGTTATGAATGGCCGTTTGTGGGGGATTGTTAATCCTAATGCTAGTGCAATTTTGCATACATTAGTATTATTTTATCTATGTACCTAATTCATAAAAGGAAGTAAATATTCTGTTCTGCTAAAACTTAATAATGTTATTCAGTTAGTTTATTTTTGCTACAATGCAAAAGTAGAGGAGCTGTATTATCTTTATTCTTAATGATAGGAATATATAGTTTCTTCATTCATAGAGGGAGTTTAGCTAAAAGGATTAGAACTTTGATTGTTGCTACTTTTACTTGTTTTTCACTGTTAATATTGGATTAAGTTATGCTTCTTCTATATATATAGCTTCAGGAAAAGTAACTGTCTTTGATTTAAATAATGGACAATCCTATGATGAAACAGATTCACTAGATATAAAAAAATACTGGGAGAATTCCATCTAATTGAAACAACACCAAGTGGAAGAACATATATCTGGAAAAAAATGCAATTACAATGGGAAGTGCAAAAACCAATTTTTGGTTATGGAGTTCGTAATGTATCTGACTATTATGTAAAATATTTTAGTGAGTATGAAATTAAAAATTCTCTTATAGGTGGTAACTTCCATAATATTTTTTATTACGTTATTTGTTAGTTCTGGATTTCTTGGCTTAGTCTCTTTTCTACTTATTTTTGGGCTATGTTTCCAAGCGTTTTGTTAGTTATTTGATTGTTTCAAAAAAATAATACTGAATCTTTGCCACTAATTCTTTTCTTTGGTATTTTGTTCGGACAATTATTTGAAAGTCAGATTATGTATTCTACTAATTTTATAAATATCATCTTCTGGTTGGTAGTCGGTTATGGTTTAGCAATTTGTAAACGTGATGAAGGTATTCGTTATCAGGAAGTAACTGACATTAGAGAGATTCAACAGATGGAACTAGGAATCATGGAATATATTCATGAAGTTTGTCAGAAAATTGGTGTCAAATATTTCCTAGCTTATGGCAGTCTTATCGGTGCGGTTCGGCATAAAGGTTTTATTCCTTGGGATGATGATATGGATATTTGTATGCTTCGAGAAGACTACGAGAAATTACAAGACTATATGATTGCACATCCACATGAGCGCTATGAAGTTTTATCTTATAAAAATAACCTTAACTATGTTTATCCTTTTATGAAAGTTCAAGATAATCAGACATATTTGTTAGAAGAAGATATACGGATCGATTCGAATATGGGAATATATGTTGATATCTTCCCAGTTGATGGTTACGAAGATGATCAAATCTTTAAAGATAAAATGACAAAGATTATTAAAAAACGTCAATTGAGTTGCTATACATTCAAAGGGATTACCAATACGAAAAGTGTACTAAATTCTTTAATCCGATATATCTCAGTTATCATTTTTTTATTTTACAAATACTAATAAGTATATTAAACAGATCGATGATTTGGCCAAATCTAGAAAAAGTTTCTGACTTCGAGCAGGTTGACTACTTAATCTATAAGGATATGAATAAACCTGTCTGGAATCGTGAATGGTTAGAAGAAACTATTATTGGGACATTTTGAAGACAAGGAATTCATGATTCCAAAAACACTATCATGAAATTTTTAAATTCTGACTATGGAGATTATACAAAACTGCCACCTGTTGAGCAAAGAGTTTCTCATCATGATTTTTAAATTGTGGAAAATTATCAAATAATCCCGATAGTATACTTAAAAATCAAAAATTAAAACAAATAATGCATATAAAAGAGACTAGGAGATAATAATAGATGCCTAAACAAATTTTTGACTCTCGAAGAAATAAAAACAGATTGAATTAGATATTTTTATATTATTTGCATGAACTATGTGAAAAGCATAATATCAAGTATTTTATTGACTTCAGGACCTTATTAGGAGCGATACGTCATAAAGGTTTTATCCCTTGGGATGATGATGCAGATATTTCTCTAGCACGAGATGAATTTGAAAAGCTATATAATGTTTTTAAAAAAATGAAGATCATCCTCATTATAAATTGATTTCATATCGAGAAACTAAAGGTTATCCTTATACTTATATGCGAGTGTATGATGTTAGGACGAAAAGGGATGCAAATTTATTAGATAATACTGTAGTTTTAGGAACTTGTGTTGATATTTTCCCTTATGATGGGGTTGTGACAGATGAGAAAGATAGAAAAAAGATGAAGCTCTATAAGCAATTTGTCCGGCTATCTTCTTTAAATTTTAAAGGAATTAGAAAAACGAATGGTGGAATAAAAAAATGTACCACGTTATCTTGCTTCTATAATTTTTTTAGATTAACTTCTCCTCAAAAAGTGGAACAAAAAACTTGAGAATTTAGCTCTACAATACAGTGTCAACAAAGCTACAAATCTTGCTTGTACAACATATGACTCCTACTATCCGAGTGGTATTAAGAAGGAGTGGCTTTACGATACAATCGAGATGCCTTATGAGAATATTCTTGTGAAAGTTCCTAGAAAATTCCATGAGATTCTGGTTTATGAGTTTGGTGAAGACTATATGACTCCTCCGCCTATTGAAAAATCAAAAATCCAGGAACTGATAAAAATTACTGGATTGATTAATTTATTAGAAAGTTGCTTTGATTTGATAATTCGATAAAATAAATAGCCTACCTATCTACTGGAATATTCCTTGTTTTAGATAGGTAGGTTATTTTTTTAATTTCTTTTAATCTTAGCAAGTGCAAGATTGAGTGCATAGTGGAATGTTCTATCTTTTGTGATAAAAAGTATCAATAGGTAGTAAATTCCACAAGTCGCAACAGTTGTGAGAACCATGAGTATCATATTGAAGTTGACTGTATAAGAGTTGATTTGGAAAAGGAATTTAAATGTGAAATAGATTGGAATGAATCCGAACGATACAATAGTATAGCGTGTTAAAGTAGTAAAGATTTCTTTTAAATCAATTAGTTGGTGTTTCTTGATAAAAAGAATTTCTAGAAGAACAACGATCATCTCTGCGAAAATGGTTGTTGCGATATAGTATTCCGGTGCGAAAATATTGTTAAAATACAAGAGACTGTTGAAGAGAATATTGGCTCCCCCCCCAGCAAAATAAAAGGCTGTCAAACGATTTTCATGGTCATTGATAAAGATAATTTGTTTACCAAGGATTAATTCAATGGCCCAAATAATAGTCCGAAAGGCGAAGACACTAGTCACAATACCAGCTTCAAGATATTTTTCAGACGAGTAGATCACTGCTGCGTAGTTTCCTAAAACCATAATCCCAATACTGGTCGGAATAATCAAGAAGTAGAAGAGAGCTGCTCCTTGATTTAGAAGATTTTTATAAGATTCGTAGTCTTTCTTACCGAGATAGTAGCCAAGACGTGGAATACTGACATTGATGGCACCGCTTAGTACACTAGCAATTAGCATGACGATGCTAGAAGCAATCGTGTAGTATGAAATGAAGTTTTCATCAGGACCCTTGGTGATAAACATTCTATCAAGTAAGGTATAGAGCATATTTGCATTTGCTAAGAGAAGCATGGTCAAAAGTGGTTTAGCTGATCGAATCAACTCTTTGAAACCAATCTTAACAAAGGAAACTTCTCTCTTAATCCATAGAAAACTGAGCAGATAGTTAAGAATGGTAGTAGCACTCATAACAATAGCGTATGGTACGATGTCATCAGCAGTTTTTACAAAGGTAAAGATTGCAACCAACATGGCAATTCGTATAATCAAAGTCTTGTATAATATAAATGCATAATTTTCATAAGCTTCGTTCATCCACTCGATATAGAGAAATTGAAAGAGAGCCTGCACACCTAATATATAGTAGAGCTCTTTAAAGTTTTCAATACTATTATCCATGTAAATGAACAAAAAGTAGATACTTGTTGTAAGGACAGAAGTAATTACAGATATATAGAATAACTTGGAGAAGACATAATTAATCTTATCCTTATCGTCCTTTACTTTACTGATAGCTCGAATTCCGTAATTGTAAATCCCGAAGGCAGCCAGTGGTATGACAAAACTAGCCCAGGTATTTGCGGTATTAAAGTAACCGTAACTTGATTTACTCAGTATACGTGTCAGATAAGGGTTGGTTATCAGAGGAAAAACGATATTGAGAATATTGACTAGTAAACCAGCTCAATGCGTTTACTTTTTATATTTTTCATTGTACTTTCTTTCTTATTTGTAAAATCGTCTCTAGTATTATATCACATTCCCACGTTCTTCTTTTGATAAAATCTTAAAAATTTAGTATAATAGATAGAACTGAAAGTATGAGGTTACTAGCTATGAAAATGAAACAAATCAGTGATACGACGTTAAAAATTACGATGTCTTTAGAAGATTTGATGGATAGAGGAATGGAGATTGCTGACTTTCTTGTTCCTCAGGAAAAAACAGAAGAATTCTTTTACGCTATCTTGGATGAATTAGAGATGCCTGAGAGCTTTTTAGATACAGGAATGTTGAGCTTCCGTGTAACTCCAAAACCGGATAAGGTCGATGTCTTTGTAACCAAATCAAAGATTGACCAAAATCTAGATTTTGAAGACTTCTCGGATCTACCAGATATGGAAGAATTGGCTCAAATGTCGCCAGATGAATTTATCAAAACCTTAGAAAAAAGTATCGCAGACAAAACTAAGGATGACATCGAAGCCATTCAATCTTTAGAGCAAGTTGAAGCCAAGGAAGAAGAGCAGGAACAGGCTGAACAAGAAGCTGAGAGCAAGAAAGAGCCCTATATCTACTACATCCTTTCTTTTGCTAAGTTGGCTGACTTGGTGGCTTTTGCCAAGACAGTGACTTTTGAAATGGAAACTTCTGAACTCTACAAGATGAATGAGCGCTATTATTTGACCATTTTAGTGGATATTGAAAATCATCCAAGTCCATATCCAGCTTGGCTGTTGGCTCGTATGCGTGAGTTTGCGGACGATAGTGATATCAGTCGTTCAGTCTTGCAAGAGTATGGCCAAGTCTTGATGAATCACGATGCAGTGCTTAATCTGCAAAAGATTGGATAATCATTTCTGGAAAGCTTTTTCTAGATTTTAAGAAGAGCGAATCGTCTGATTCGTTTTTCTTTTTTATCTATAAATCTCGGTTTTCTTAGATAGGAATTTTTGCAAAATTCTGTTATAATGGCTATATCAGAAATTTTCGAGGAGACAAAGATGACAGTTAAAATTGCTTTTACTAGGATTTTGGTACCGTTGCAAGTGGTGTACCTTTCCTCCTAAAAGGAAAAATGGAGAAAAAAATCGTTCAATCAGCTCACTCAGAGATTGAAGTGGCTAAGGTTTTGGTCAAGGATGAAGATGAAAAAATCGCTTGCTTGCAGCAGGTCATGATTTTAATTTTTGTAAACCAATGTTGAAGATATTTTATTAGATAAAGAAATCACTATTGTAGTAGAATTGATGGGTCGTATAGAACCTGCTAAGACCTTCATTACACGTGCCTTAGAAGTGGGTAAACATATCGTTACGGCCAACAAAGACCTTTTGGCGGTACATGGTGCAGAATTGTTAGAAATTGCCAAAGCCAACAATGTTGCTCTTTACTACGAAGCTGCAGTAGCTGGAGGAATTCCAATCCTTCGTACTTTGGCCAATTCATTTGCTTCCGATAAAATCACGCGCGTTCTCGGTGTCGTTAATGGAACTTCCAACTTCATGATGACTAAAATGGTTGAAGAAGGCTGGTCTTACAAGGATGCTTTGACCGAAGCACAACGCCTAGGCTTTGCAGAAAGCAATCCTACAAATGACGTAGATGGAATTGATGCAGCTTATAAGATGGTTATTTTGAGCCAATTTGCCTTTGGGATGAAAGTTGCTTTTGATGATGTAGTCCACAAAGGAATCCGGAACATCACACCAGAAGATGTGGCTGTAGCCCAAGAACTTGGTTATGTGGTGAAATTAGTTGGTTCCATTGAAGAAACTGCTTCAGGTATTGCGGCAGAAGTAACGCCAACTTTCCTTCCTAAATCTCATCCACTAGCTAGTGTAAATGGTGTTATGAATGCAGTTTTTGTAGAGTCTATTGGTATTGGTGAATCAATGTACTATGGACCAGGTGCAGGTCAAAAACCTACTGCAACCAGTGTTGTAGCAGATATTGTACGTATCGTTCGTCGTTTAAATGATGGAACCATTGGTAAAGACTTTAATGAGTTTAGCCGTGAATTGGTTCTTGCAAATCCAGAAGATATTAAAGCAAACTATTACTTCTCAATCTTAGCACCTGATTCGAAAGGTCAAGTATTGAAGCTTGCAGAAATCTTCAACGCACAAGATATTTCCTTCAAACAAATTCTTCAAGATGGTACAGAGGGGGATAAGGCGCGTGTTGTGATTATCACACATAAAATCAATAAGAAACAGCTCGAAAATGTATCAAATGAATTGAAGAAGGTTTCAGAATTTGACCTCTTAAATACCTTCAAAGTGTTAGGAGTTTAAGATGAAGATTATTGTACCGGCAACCAGTGCCAATATTGGGCCAGGTTTTGATTCTGTTGGTGTAGCTTTAACTAAGTATCTTCAAATTGAAGTCTGTGAAGAACGAGATGAATGGTTGATTGAACATCAAATTGGTAAATGGATTCCACATGATGAGCGGAATCTTTTGCTCAAGATTGCTCTTCAAATTGCACCAGAAATGCAACCAAGACGCTTAAAAATGACTAGTGATATTCCTTTAGCGCGTGGATTAGGTTCTTCTAGCTCTGTTATTGTTGCTGGGATTGAATTAGCTAATCAATTGGGTAATCTCAACTTATCTAACCATGAAAAGTTACAATTAGCAACCAAGATTGAAGGACATCCTGACAATGTAGCTCCTGCTATTTATGGAAATCTCGTAGTGGCTAGTTCAGTTAAAAGCCAAGTCTCTGCGATTGTAGCAGATTTTCCAGACTGTGATTTCCTAGCCTACATTCCTAACTATGAATTGCGTACTCGAGATAGTCGTGGGTATTGCCTAAGAAGCTATCATATAAGGAAGCTGTTGCAGCAAGTTCTATTGCCAATGTGGCTGTCGCGGCCTTGTTGGCAGGGGGATATGGAAATAGCTGGTCAAGCTATCGAGGGTGATCTTTTCCATGAACGCTACCGTCAAGACTTGGTTAGAGAGTTTGCGACTATTAAGAAGTTGCAAAAGAGAATGGTGCTTACGCAACCCTATCTATCTGGAGCTGGCCCAACTGTTATGGTTCTAGCCTCCCATGATAAAATGCCAATCATTAAGGCTGAGCTTGAAAAGCAAGCTTTTAAAGGCTTACTTCATGACTTGAAGGTGGATACACAAGGTGTCCGTGTCGAAGCAAAATAAAGAATAGATGATAGGATGGGGAAACTCTCGACCAGAGGGCTTCCTATCCTTTTTTTGAAAAGAATTCGAGTTAAAAACTCGATAAAGGAGAAATAAAGATGGGAGAAATTTATCTAGCAGGTGGTTGTTTTTGGGGACTAGAGGAGTACTTTTCACGTGTTTCTGGTGTGCTTGAAACCAGTGTTGGTTATGCTAATGGAACTGTTGAAACAACCAACTATCAGTTGCTTAAAAAAACAGATCATGCAGAAACGGTTCAAGTAATTTATGATGAGAAGGCAGTATCTCTAAGAGAGATTTTACTTTATTATTTCCGAGTCATCGACCCTTTATCCATCAATCAACAAGGGAATGATCGTGGTCGTCAATATCGCACAGGAATTTATTACCAAGATGAAACAGACTTGCCAGTTATATACACAGTAGTGCAGGAGCAGGAGCGCATGCTTGGTCGAAAAATTGCAGTGGAAGTAGAAAAACTTCGTCATTATATCCAGGCTGAAGACTACCATCAAGACTATCTTAAGAAAAACCCATCTGGTTATTGTCATATTGATGTAAATGATGCCGAGAAACCACTTATTGATGCTACCAACTATGAAAAACCGAGCCAGGCATTTTTGAGGGAAAATCTATCAGAAGAATCCTATCGTGTCACTCAAGAAGCAGCTACAGAGGCTCCCTTTACTAATGCCTTTGATCAAACCTTTGAAGAGGGGATCTATGTTGATATCACGACAGGGGAGCCTCTGTTTTTTGCAAAGGATAAATTTGCTTCAGGATGTGGTTGGCCAAGTTTTAGTAGGCCAATTTCTAATGAACTGGTTCACTATTATCAAGATTTGAGTCATGGAATGGAGAGAATTGAAGTTCGTTCTCGGTCAGGCAATGCTCACTTGGGTCATGTTTTCACAGATGGACCTCGGGAGTTAGGTGGGCTTCGTTACTGTATCAATTCTGCTTCCTTGCGCTTTGTGGCTAAGGAAGAGATGGAAGAAGCAGGATATGGCTATCTATTGCCTTACTTAAACCAATAAAACAGAGAGGTTGGGGCTTTCCACTTTCTTCATTAGAAAACTAGAAGGGACTTATGAAACATTTATTAGCTTACTTCAAACCCTACATCAGGAATCGATTTTGGCTCCCTTATTCAAGTTATTAGAAGCCGTATTTGAGTTGTTAGTTCCTATGATCATCGCAGGGATTGTGGACCAGTCTTTGCCTTGGAAGGATACGGGGCATTTATGGATGCAGATAGGATTACTTCTGATTTTTGCAGTCATAGGTGTGTTGGTGGCCTTGGTAGCTCAATTTTATTCTGCCAAGGCGGCGGTAGGTTTTGCCAAAGGACTGACAGACGATCTCTATCGTCATATTCTTTCTTTACCAAAGGACAGTAGAGACCGTTTGACAACTTCTAGCTTGGTCACTCGCTTGACTTCGGATACCTACCAGATTCAGACTGGTATCAATCAATTCTTGCGTCTCTTTTTGCGAGCGCCCATTATCGTTTTTGGTGCTATTTTTATGGCCTATCGAATCTCAGCTGAGCTGACTCTCTGGTTCTTGGTCATGGTTGTCATTTTGACCATCGTCATTGTAGGGCTCTCACGACTGGTTAATCCTCTCTATAGCATTTTAAGAAAGAAGACTGATCAAGTAGTTCAAGAAACGCGCCAGCAATTACAAGGGATGCGGGTTATTCGTGCCTTTGGTCAAGAAAAAGGAGAAATGGAAGGTTTTCAGAACCTTAATCAGGCCTACTCAAGTCTTCAAGAAAAGACAGGATTTTGGTCTAGTTTACTGACTCCCTTAACCTTTCTGGTTGTAAATGCCACTCTCTTAGTCATTATCTGGCAAGGTTATATTTCCATACAAGGAGGGTTGTTCAGTCAAGGTGCTTTGATTGCTCTAATCAATTATCTTTTGCAGATTTTGGTGGAATTAATCAAGCTAGCCATGCTGATCAATTCTCTTAACCAGACCTATATCTCTGCCAAACGGATTGAGGAAGTCTTTGCTGAAGCTCCAGAAGACATCCATTCAGAATTAGAACAAAAGCAAGTTACCAGCAATCAGGTTTTACAAGTTCAAGAACTGACCTTTACCTATCCTAATGCGGCCCAGCCTTCTCTGAGAAATATTTCCTTTGATATGACTCAAGGGCAGATTCTCGGTATCATCGGAGGAACTGGCTCGGGTAAATCAAGCCTGATCCAAGTCTTGCTTGGTCTTTATCCAGCAGATAGGGGAAGCTTTTCTCTTTATCGAGACGGAACTAGTCCTCGTAATCTTGAGCAGTGGCGGTCTTGGATTGCCTATGTGCCCCAAAAAGTCGAACTCTTTAAAGGAACCATTCGTTCCAACTTGACTCTAGGTTTCAATCAAGAAGTATCTGACCAAGAACTCTGGCAGGCCTTGGAAATTGCGCAAGCTAAGGATTTTGTAAATGACAAAGAAGGGCTCTTAGATGCAGTAGTTGAGGCAAGTGGTCGCAATTTCTCTGGTGGGCAAAGACAACGCTTGTCCATCGCTCGAGCAGTCTTGCGCCAAGTTCCATTTCTCATCCTAGATGATGCTACCTCAGCATTGGACACAATTACCGAGTCCAAGCTCTTGAAAGCAATCCGAGAGAACTTGCCAAATACAAGTTTAATCTTGATTTCTCAACGAACTTCGACACTACAGATGGCCGACCAGATTCTCCTATTGGAAAAAGGGGAGCAACTTGCTATTGGAAGTCATGAAGAGTTGATGGAGACCAGTCAGATTTATAGAGAAATCAATGCTTCTCAAGGTGGAAAGGAGGACTAGCATGCGACGACAAAAATCCAATCAAACTTTCAAATGTTTGGCTAAAAGATTTAGTAAGCCATCCCTTCCTTCTTTTCTTAGCTTCTGTGGGAACTCTTGCACAGGTTGGTTTATCGATTTACCTCCCCATTCTGATTGGGCAAGTTATCGACCAAGTTCTAGTGACGGACTCAACTCAAACTTTCTGGCAAATTTTCCTACAAATGGTTTTTGTTGTAGGAGCAAATACGCTGGTACAGTGGGCCAATCCTTTACTTTATAATCGTCTCATTTATTCCTACACTAGAGATTTACGAGAGAGGATGATACAGAAATTACATCGTTTGCCAATTGCTTTTGTGGATAGACAAGGAAGTGGTGAGATGGTCAGTCGGGTGACAACTGATATCGAGCAGTTGACGGTTGGTTTGGCCATGATTTTTAACCAATTCTTCATTGGCGTCTTGATGATTTTGGTCAGTATTCTAGCCATGCTCCGAATTCACCTCCTTATGACCCTCTTGGTCTTGCTGTTGACGCCACTATCCGTGGTGATTTCACGCTTTATTGCCAAACGCTCCTATCATCTCTTCCAGAAGCAAACAGAGACGCGGGGAATTCAGACTCAGTTGATTGAAGAATCTCTCAGTCAGCAGAGTCTGATTCAATCTTTCAATGCCCAGGAAGAATTTATCAAAAGGCTTAGAGAGGCTAATACAAACTATGCAGGCTATTCCCAATCAGCTATCTTTTATTCTTCGACTGTTAATCCCACAACTCGATTTGTGAATGCTCTTATATATGCCTTATTGGCTGGAGTAGGTGCTTATCGTATCATGATTGGATCAACCCTAACTATCGGACGTTTAGTTACTTTTTTGAACTATATTCAACAGTATACCAAGCCTTTTAATGATATTTCAGCAGTCCTTGCAGAATTACAAAGCGCCATAGCTTGTGCAGATCGTATCTATGCAGTTTTAGAGTGTCCTGAAGTTACTGAAACAGGTATGGATGAATTGTTAAGTGATCAGGTTAAGGGGGCTATTTCCTTCAAGAAAGTGTCTTTTGGTTATCATCCCGAAAAGACCTTAATCAAGGATTTGTCTATTGATATTCCAGCTGGAAGTAAGGTTGCTATCGTTGGTCCAACAGGTGCGGGTAAATCAACTCTTATCAATCTTCTCATGCGTTTTTATCCTATTAATAGTGGAGACATTCTGCTTGATGGTAAATCCATTTATGATGTAAGCCGAGCTTCTCTTAGACAGAAATTTGGTATGGTCCTTCAAGAAACCTGGCTTAAGCAAGGGACTATTCATGACAATATTGCTTTTAGTAGTCCAAATGCTAGTCGTGAAGAGGTCATAGCTGCTGCCAAAGCTGCCAATGCTGATTTTTTTATTCAGCAGTTGCCTCAAGGATATGATACACTTTTGGAAAACGCTGGTGAATCTCTATCAGTTGGCCAAGCTCAACTTTTGACAATTGCCCGAGTATTTCTATCTATTCCCAAGATTTTAATCTTGGATGAGGCGACTTCTTCCATTGACACGCGTACGGAAATGCTGGTTCAAGATGCCTTTTCTAAACTAATGAAGGGAAGGACTAGTTTTATTATTGCTCACCGTTTGTCTACCATTAAAGATGCGGATTTGATTCTTGTTTTGGTAGATGGAGATATTGTTGAGCAAGGTAATCATCATGATCTCATGGCAAAAAAAGGGAAATATTATCAAATGCAACAGGCGTCGGCCTTTTCCTCAGACTAATTCACTAAATAGCAATATAAGAAAAGTTGCCTTAGGGTGACTTTTTTGTTACAATAACTAGAAAATTGCTTTAAAAAATATTAGTTAAAAGAGGTGCCTTGGAATGAAAGTCTATCAGCATGTAAATATCGTGACTTGTGACCAAGATTTCCATTTGCATCTGGATGGAATCTTAGCTGTTAAGGATTCTCAAATCGTCTATGTCGGTCAAGAGAAGTCAGAGGTTTTAGAGCAAGCTGAGCAAGTGATCGATTATCAAGGTGCTTGGATTATGCCTGGTTTGGTTAATTGCCACACTCATTCAGCTATGACAGGTTTGAGAGGAATTCGTGATGATAGTAATCTTCATGAATGGCTCCATAATTATATTTTGCCAGCAGAAGCTGAGTTTACTCCCAACATGACTACTAAGGCGGTTAAAGAAGCTCTGACAGAGATGCTCCAGTCAGGAACAACAACCTTTAATGATATGTATAATCCCAATGGTGTGGATATTGAGCGGATTTATCAGGCAGTGAAAGATTCCAAGATGCGTTGTTATTTTTCACCGACCCTCTTTTCTTCAAAGGCAGAGACAACTGCTGAAACTATAAGCAGAACTCGATTCATCATAGAGAAAATCTTAGAATATAAAAATCCAAATTTCAAGGTTATGGTAGCCCCACATTCTCCCTACAGCTGTAGTAGAGACTTGCTGGAAGCGAGCTTGGAAATGGCAAAAGAGTTGGATATCCCCATCCATATCCATGTTGCGGAGACCAAGGAAGAGTCAGGCATTCTCCTGAAACGTTATGGAAAACGCCCCCTCGCTTTTCTAGAAGAACTGGGTTACTTAGAGCATCCTTCTGTCTTTGCTCATGGGGTCGAATTAAACGAGAGAGAAATTGAACGCTTGGCAACTTCTCAAGTGTCTATTGCCCACAATCCTATCAGTAACCTCAAACTGGCATCAGAAATTGCTCCCATCATCCAACTGCAAAAAGCAGGAATAGCAGTAGGAATTGCTACAGATTCAGTTGCCTCAAATAATAACTTAGATATGTTTGAAGAAGGCCGCACTGCTGCATTACTACAAAAAATGAAAAGCGGTGATGCTAGTCAGTTTCCAAATGAAACAGCTCTAAAGGCTCTGACAATTGAAGGGGCTAAGGTCCTAGGGATGGAAAATCAGATAGGAAGTCTAGAAGTTGGCAAGCAGGCAGATTTTCTCGTCATTCAACCACAGGGGAAAATCCATCTCCAACCCCAAGAAAATATGCTTTCTCACTTGGTTTATGCAGTTAAGTCAAGTGATGTTGATGATGTTTATATCGCTGGAGAACAGGTAGTTAGAGAGGGGAAAGTCCTGACAGTAGAGGTTTAAAGAGAAATATTTTTTAAAAAAGTTTGCAAAAATCTTGCATTCTTTTTTAAACTATGCTATACTTATATACGGTTTGAAAAAACTGCCTAAGACAGTAGGGGAGCTCGACTCATAAATATCCTACCGAGGACAAAACGTATCATGTAAAAAGAAGCGTATTGTACTTTCGTGTCTAGGTTTGGGCGCGTTTTTCTTTTGGAAAAATTCCCCAAGCAAAATAATTACGGAGGTGAACACACTAATGAGTGAAGCAATTATTGCTAAAAAAGCGGAACTAGTTGACGTAGTAGCTGAAAAAATGAAAGCTGCTGCATCTATCGTCGTTGTAGACGCTCGTGGTTTGACAGTTGAGCAAGATACAGTTCTTCGTCGTGAGCTTCGTGGAAACGAAGTTGAGTATAAAGTGATTAAAAAAACTCAATCTTTACGTCGTGCAGCTGAAAAAAAGCTGGTCTTGAAGATCTTGCATCTGTATTTGTTGGACCATCTGCAGTAGCATTTTCTAACGAAGATGTTATCGCACCAGCGAAAATCTTGAACGACTTTTCTAAAAACGCTGAAGCACTTGAAATCAAAGGTGGTGCAATCGAAGGCGCTGTCGCATCTAAAGAAGAGATTCTTGCACTTGCAACTCTTCCAAACCGCGAAGGACTTCTTTCTATGCTCCTTTCTGTACTTCAAGCGCCAGTGCGCAACGTTGCTCTTGCAGTCAAAGCGGTTGCAGAAAGCAAAGAAGACGCAGCTTAATCTTAAGCTACGCAGCGTAGCCTAGCTACGAAAAATCTATTATAAATTTAAAAACATATTTGGAGGAAATAACAATGGCATTGAACATTGAAAACATTATTGCTGAAATTAAAGAAGCTTCAATCCTTGAATTGAACGACCTTGTAAAAGCTATCGAAGAAGAATTTGGTGTAACTGCAGCTGCTCCTGTAGCTGTAGCTGCTGCTGGTGGTGCTGAAGAAGCTGCTAAAGATTCATTCGACGTTGAATTGACATCTGCAGGCGACAAAAAAGTTGGCGTTATCAAAGTTGTACGTGAAATCACAGGTCTTGGTCTTAAAGAAGCTAAAGAACTTGTTGACGGTGCACCAGCACTTGTTAAAGAAGGCGTTGCAACTGCAGAAGCTGAAGAAATCAAAGCTAAATTGGAAGAAGCTGGAGCTTCAGTTACTCTTAAATAAGAGGCATATACCAATTAGAATTCGGAATACTATAGTATCAGCCTTTTAGAATCGTGAACACATTTTAGAAACTGATAAATTAATTTAGTTTCCTGCCAAAAACCCTACCAAAAATTAATTTGGCAGGGTTTTTCTTTTTAATAAATTTATTTTGGAGAACAGTTGAATATTGTTCTCCTTTTTTTATTTTCAGGAGGGAAAATGACAAAAGAATTACAATCATCACGCTATATTGTCATTTCATTTTTTTAGTACGTGAAATGGGAATAGATATTGTTGAGGCCATATCTCTTATGGCTGAAATAGGAAAAAAAGTGGCTTGGTTCGCTTGGAATCAAGTGGAGATTTAATACTCAAAGAACTTGGAGGAGCGTTATGAAACGAATAACCGCAAATCAATACCAAACTTCAGAACGGTATTATAAATTACCTAAAATTCTTTTTTGAGGATGAGAAATATATGGATATGAAACTAGAAGTAAAGGTAGCTTATTCTATTTTAAAAGATCGTTTAGAATGATCTATCTGCTAATTTTCCATTTCAAGCAAAAAAATTGAAATTTACAGTTGTTTGATGTATAATAGTTAAATGAGATTGTATGCTATTATGTAGGAAATAGTAGAACAATATATATATATATATATATGATTGGAGTCTAAAATGGGAAAATTTGATAAACAACTAAAATATAGTATTCGAAAAGTAAGTGTCGGTGCAGCTAGTGTCGTCATTGGTGCTTTTTACCTTGCCATGGGGGCGGGTGTGGTACACGCGGAAACGAATACTACTGGTGGAGGGGTAAGTCACTCTAGTACGCCTCCAGGACATAATACCAATAACCCTAATGGTTTGCCTGGGCCTAACAATCAGGCGGTGCCTGCCCCAAATTCAGTTGGTGAAGATAGAGATGCCGGGGGTTCAACTGAAAATAACGAAACATTAAATTCTGCTCTAACCGAACGTAAAGGGTCTACAGTAAAACCAGATCAACCTGGGGTAAATATACCAAAAGGAAATGAGTCTGGAGCACATGATCCAAATGCTCACATAAGTTTCGATGATCCTGATCATACTGCTACAGTTGAAGATATGTGGGAAATTATCAAAAATATGCCGGATGACTTCCAAAATAATGAACGTTCATACTTGAGAAACATGGATACTCTGGGAAACGAGCTTCGTTTTGATAAGACTCCTGAGAATCCAGAAGGTGTGCCACTTAAACCAGGTGAAATCAGAGAAATCAGTAGCTTTGGTGGATGGACAGCTATTATGAAAAAAGATGGTGAAACTGGTAAGTTCGCTATCGGGATGAAAAATGAACAAGGCTATTTCACTGGTTGGTATAAAAGATGAAAAAGGAAACCGCCAAGAAGGTGGGATGCTTGGTTCTAATGCCCTTGACCAAATCTATGTTCACGAGCAAGCATTAGACCGTCGCTTTAAGTATATTTTAATGCTTGCCAAAGGACGTACTATCGCCAATAAAGATGATAAAGCACAAGATGGCTCTCCGTTTAATATAGTGACAGCAAATAGTAACGAGAATCAAGCTAATCTTGCTTCCTTACCTGTAAAAGAGAAGGAAGATATACTCCAACACGCACCAAATATTGAAGGTTTCAATGGGATAGAAAAACGTTCAAAGCCTTTTTCTACAAAAATATGGAAGTCGCTTGAAAATCGACTTTGTGACAGAGTTATATCTCAGACTTTGAAGGGTCAAAAGGGACTTATCGTATCGTTGTTAAAGCTATTAAAAAGGATAATTCTGAAGAAACTGTCTATGACCACACTATCAACCGCATTGACGGAGTAGTAGAAAACGAAGAACGTTACAGCCAAGGTGTGGATTTAAGTAAGTTTAATAGTACTATTAAAAGTTTATTGAAAGGTGAATACAATAAAAAAGTCGATGATATTGCGATTGATAAATATAATAAAAAATATCCAGGGGAAAGAAGACGAGATAATAAGAAACTAGAACCTTTAAGAGAAGAAGCAAGACAAGAACTTGCCAAAAAGGGAGACGTCATAGTTGAGTTGCCTATAGATAAGGATGAATTGCATGAAGTAGAAAAAGAACGGAAGACCATCTAATAAGTTTAAAGAAGGGATTCCTTTTATAGCAAATACTTATACAGCTGTAGCCAATGAGCTCAATAATATTTTAAAAAAAATAGATAGTGAGGTTCAAAAGAAGTCTCCAACGTGGTTAAATGCTGCTAAAGATAAAAATCTAGACGGAACAGTAAAAAGTAAAGACCCAGATCGTGTCTATAAATTGTTAGATTTTGTATTACCAACCGCGAAAAAAATTATCTATCATGCAGATACAGACCAATTAGAACTTCAAACAGATCCAGTTAAAGTAACAAAACATCGTGCAGAGTTAACTACTAGACTAGCAGATAAAAAAGCAGAATTAGGAACAGCTAATGAAGCGAAAAAAATTGAACTAAAGAAAGAAATCTCTGCCTTAGAATCAGCCATTAGATCCACAAATGACTATACTTACACGGAAGCAAGAAACGGTAGTAAAGAAGTGAAAATCCTTGGCTCATTCATGAAAGACAAAACAAAACCTGATAGCACTGAAATATCAGAGACTGAATATGGAAAATATCATACTAATGAACTTGCTGAGAAAGATGAAAAATATGGTCTTTCAAGATTCACGCACCTTTTTGTTGAAAAAAATAATGTCACACGTTCAAATGTGCTAGCTGATGATAAATTATCAGAAAAAATCGCTACTGCAATTGAAGGAGATCAGGACAAACTAGGTAAAGGTGGATATTTCTCAACAGGAGATATTCCATTAGGTAAAGACGTTGTATCCTATAAAGTGCAAGTGTTTGCGGAAAATGAAAAACGTGTTGGTGTTAATATGCAAAGTCCAAGACTTCAGTATAATCTACCTATCCTAGCCGATTTCTCAGTTATCCAAGATACGGTAGAACCGTCTAAAGAAGTAGCAAGAAGAGTTATTACCAAGTTAAGAGAGCAAGGTAAGATTACTGAAGACCAAGAGAAAAAAATAAGAGAAGAAATCGACAAGGGTAAAAAGACATCTGAACTAAGAGCGGCTATGTCAGGAGATGTTAAAGTTAAGTATCAAACTGTCGGTGGGACTGTATTAACACTTAAAAATACTGTAACAGGTCAAAAAGAAACTGATATAGGTAAAAAAGATACAGACGGAACATATATTGCTCAAAAAGCTCAATTATTAGGTACAGATTACGATGTAAGAGGTAAAAAACTTGCTACTTTAACAGCAGCTGATGGTAAACGTTATAAATTGAAGAGATCATTAGATAACAATTCGGTTGACGATGGAAGATTAAGAACTTCTGATGCTGAAACAGGAACGATGACTACTACAGAAGCAAGAACGGTAATTTATGTATATGAGGAAGATACTACGCCACCAGCGCCGGCAGAAGTAGATGTAACCAGAACAGTTAAGAGAACAATTACCTATGTAAAAGAAGATAATGTGAATGGAGCTACAATTAGAACGGTTCTTGAAGAACGAAAAAAAGAAAATACAGTCGAATTCACAGGAAAAGAAGTAACTGATACAGCGAATAATACGGTATCTTACAAGGACTGGACAAGCACAAATAGTAGATTTCCGAAAGTAGATACACCAGTACTAGAGGTTATATCGCAAATATAGCAAGCATAGTAGAAGAAGAGGCAACAGCACCATCTTTAACGGGTGATGTGACTAATATAACGAGAGAAGTTGTATATACAAAACTAGGAAGTTGGGTACCGAACTTACCAGAAGGTGTAACACCACCAAAAGATATAGATATGACACCAAAACCATATCCAAACAATCCAAACGACCCAACAAAACCAACAAACCCAGTATATCCGACAACACCACCACAACCAGGAGAACCGACACCGAAAGTGCCAGTAATTCCATATGTGCCAGGTTATACACCTAAGATTCCAAATGATCCGACAAAACCAGAGGATCCAAATACAAATCCGCTAGTACCATTAACACCGGTAGATCCAAAAGATCCTAAAAAAGGATATAAAGTACCTGAATTACCGAAAGATCCTAAAAAAGATACGGTAATTGAGTACAAACCGAATCCACAAAAAATTCTTATCAAAGTTGTTAATGTCACAACTGGAAAAGAAGTAGAATTACCTAAAGAAAAGCTTGAATTCAATGGCGTTTCTGATCAAGTCGTAACAACAGAAGATAGGGAAAAAGTTGATAATAAAATTGCATCTTTAAAACAACGAGGGTATATCGTATCAACGAAGAATCCTATATCAAAAACAACTAAATATGATACGAAGGGATGATTCCAACCAAAAAGAACCAACGCAAATATACAAAATTATAGTAAATGAACCTGTTACAGAAGATACAGAGGTTAGAAAAGTAACACGTACAATTAAATACGTTAAAATTGATGTTCAAGATGGAAAAGAAGTTAAAACAGAACTTAATACAGAAAAAATCAAAACAAAAGTAGATAAGGTTGAGTTTTCAAGAGATACAACTACAAGCTTAGCAACAGGTTTAACAAAAATAGGTGCTTGGGATGCTGAAACAAAAGAGTTATTAAAAGTTGATACACCTGTATTAGATGGATACCTTGCAAATGTCGCTTCTGTAGAAAATAAATCTGTTTCACCTGATACAGAATCATATGAGGTGACAGTTGAATATAGAAAAATAGGGGCATGGGTACCAAATCTACCAGAAGGTGTAACACCACCGACAGGAACAGATATGACACCAAGACCATATCCAAACAATCCAAACGACCCAACAAAACCAACAAACCCAGTATATCCGACAACACCACCACAACCAGGAGAACCGACACCGAAAGTGCCAGTAATTCCATATGTGCCAGGTTATACACCTAAGATTCCAAATGATCCGACAAAACCAGAGGATCCAAATACAAATCCGCTAGTACCATTAACACCGGTAGATCCAAACCATCCAGAAAATGGATACAAGGTACCACCAGTACCAGAAACACCAGGTAAGGATACGCCAATTAAGTATGAAGCAGATCCACAAAAAGTTGTAGTGAAAGTATTCAATACAACAACAGGAACAGAGGTAGAATTACCAGCTGAGAAAGTAAGTATTGAAAACGGAACACCAAACACAGCAATTCCGACAAAATCTTTAGAAGATAAGATTAAAGATTTAGAAAAACGTGGATATACTGTAGACAACAAAGACTTGTTGAAAGGTAAAAACTTCGATACAACCAAAGATGTAGAAGGTCAAGACCCATCACAAGTGTATAAGTTATTAGTAAGAGAACGTACTACAACAGATACAGAAACAAAACCAGTAACACGTACAATTAAATACGTTAAAATAGACGATTCAACTGGAGAAGAAGTAGAAGTTGAAAATGCACAACCAACTAATACAACAACAGTGAACTTCACACGTAACCAAACAATGAACCTAGTAACAGGATTAACAACAAATGGAAAATGGAGTGAAAAACAAACACTAGGAGAAGTTAAAACTCCAGTATTAGAAGGATATGTAGCAGACAAAGCTACAGTAGAAGCAGCTGAAGTAACAGGTGAAAGCCAGGATATAGAAGAAAAAGTTGTATATAGAAAAATAGGGGCATGGGTACCAAGATTACCAGAAGGTGTAACACCACCGACAGGAACAGATATGACACCAAAACCATATCCAAACAATCCAAACGACCCAACAAAACCAACAAACCCAGTATATCCGACAACACCACCACAACCAGGAGAACCGACACCGAAAGTGCCAGTAATTCCATATGTGCCAGGTTATACACCTAAGATTCCAAATGATCCGACAAAACCAGAGGATCCAAATACAAATCCGCTAGTACCATTAACACCGGTAGATCCAAACCATCCAGAAAATGGATACAAGGTACCACCAGTACCAGAAACACCAGGTAAGGATACGCCAATTAAGTATGAAGCAGATCCACAAAAAGTTGTAGTGAAAGTATTCAATACAACAACAGGAACAGAGGTAGAATTACCAGCTGAGAAAGTAAGTATTGAAAACGGAACACCAAACACAGCAATTCCGACAAAATCTTTAGAAGATAAGATTAAAGATTTAGAAAAACGTGGATATACTGTAGACAACAAAGACTTGTTGAAAGGTAAAAACTTCGATACAACCAAAGATGTAGAAGGTCAAGACCCATCACAAGTGTATAAGTTATTAGTAAGAGAACGTACTACAACAGATACAGAAACAAAACCAGTAACACGTACAATTAAATACGTTAAAAATAGACGATTCAACTGGAGAGAAGTAGAAGTTGAAAATGCACAACCAACTAATACAACAACAGTGAACTTCACACGTAACCAAACAATGAACCTAGTAACAGGATTAACAACAAATGGAAAATGGAGTGAAAAACAAACACTAGGAGAAGTTAAAACTCCAGTATTAGAAGGATATGTAGCAGACAAAGCTACAGTAGAAGCAGCTGAAGTAACAGGTGAAAGCCAGGATATAGAAGAAAAGTTGTATATAGAAAAATAGGGGTCATGGGTACCAAGATTACCAGAAGGTGTAACACCACCGACAGGAACAGATATGACACCAAAAACCATATCCAAACAATCCAAACGACCCAACAAAACCAACAAAACCCAGTATATCCGACAACACCACCACAACCAGGAGAACTGACACCGAAAGTGCCAGTAATTCCATATGTGCCAGGTTATACACCTAAGATTCCAAATGATCCGACAAAACCAGAGGATCCAAATACAAATCGCTAGTACTAGTAACACTGGTAGATCCAAACCATCCAGAAAATGGATACAAGGTACCACCAGTACCAGAAACACCAGGTAAGGATACACCAATTAAGTATGAAGCAGATCCACAAAAGTTGTGAGTGAAAGTATTCAATACAACAACAGGAACAGAGGTAGAATTACCAGCTGAGAAAGTAAGTATTGAAAACGGGAACACCAAACACAGCAATTCCGACAAAAATCTTTTAGAAGATAAGATTAAAGATTTAGAAAAACGTGGATATACTGTAGACAATAAAGACTTGTTGAAAGGTAAAAACTTCGATACAAACAAAAGATGTAGAAGGTCAAGACCCATCACAAGTGTATAAGTTATTAGTAAGAGAACGTACTACAACAGATACAGAAACAAAACCAGTAACACGTACAATTAAATACGTTAAAAATAGACGATTCAACTGGAGAAGAGTAGAAGTTGAAAATGCACAACCAACTAATACAACAACAGTGAACTTCACACGTAACCAAACAATGAACCTAGTAACAGGATTAACAACAAATGGAAAATGGAGTGAAAAAAACAAACACTAGGAGAAGTTAAAACTCCAGTATTAGAAGGATATGTAGCAGACAAAGCTACAGTAGAAGCAGCTGAAGTAACAGGTGAAAGCCAGGATATAGAAGAAAAAGTTGTATATAGAAAAAAATAGGGGTCATGGGTACCAAGATTACCAGAAGGTGTAACACCACCGACAGGAACAGATATGACACCAAAAACCATATCCAAACAATCCAAACGACCCAACAAAAACCAACAAACCCAGTATATCCGACAACACCACCACAACCAGGAGAACTGACACCGAAAGTGCCAGTAATTCCATATGTGCCAGGTTATACACCTAAGATTCCAAATGATCCGACAAAACCGAGGATCCAAATACAAACCCCTAGTACCATTCACGGTAGATCCAGAAACCATCCAGAAAATGGATACAAGGTACCACCAGTACCAGAAACACCAGGTAAGGATACGCCAATTAAGTATGAAGCAGATCCACAAAAAGTTGTAGTGAAAGTATTCAATACAACAACAGGAACAGAGGTAGAATTACCAGCTGAGAAAGTAAGTATTGAAAACGGAACACCAAATACAGCAATTCCGACAAAATCTTTAGAAGATAAGATTAAAGATTTAGAAAAACGCGGATATACTGTAGACAACAAAGACTTGTTGAAAGGTAAAAACTTCGATACAACCAAAGATGTAGAAGGTCAAGACCCATCACAAGTGTATAAGTTATTAGTAAGAGAACGTACTACAACAGATACAGAAACAAAACCAGTAACACGTACAATTAAATACGTTAAAATAGACGATTCAACTGGAGAAGAAGTAGAAGTTGAAAATGCACAACCAACTAATACAACAACAGTGAACTTCACACGTAACCAAACAATGAACCTAGTAACAGGATTAACAACAAATGGAAAATGGAGTGAAAAAAACAAACACTAGGAGAAGTTAAAAACTCCAGTATTAGAAGGATATGTAGCAGACAAAGCTACAGTAGAAGCAGCTGAAGTAACAGGTGAAAGCCAGGATATAGAAGAAAAAGTTGTATATAGAAAAATAGGGTCATGGGTACCAAGATTACCAGAAGGTGTAACACCACCGACAGGAACAGATATGACACCAAAACCATATCCAAACAATCCAAACGACCCAACAAAACCAACAAACCCAGTATATCCGACAACACCACCACAACCAGGAGAACCGACACCGAAAGTGCCAGTAATTCCATATGTGCCAGGTTATACACCTAAGACACCAGATGGAACTCCATTAGTACCGGTAGATCCAGAACATCCAGAAAATGGATACAAGGTACCACCAGTACCAGAAACACCAGGTAAGGATACACCAATTAAGTATGAAGCAGATCCACAAAAAGTTGTAGTGAAAGTATTCAATACAACAACAGGAACAGAGGTAGAATTACCAGCTGAGAAAGTAAGTATTGAAAACGGAACACCAAATACAGCAATTCCGACAAAATCTTTAGAAGATAAGATTAAAGATTTAGAAAAACGCGGATATACTGTAGACAATAAAGACTTGTTGAAAGGTAAAAACTTCGATACAAACAAAGATGTAGAAGGTCAAGACCCATCACAAGTGTATAAGTTATTAGTAAGAGAACGTACTACAACAGATACAGAAACAAAACCAGTAACACGTACAATTAAATACGTTAAAATAGACGATTCAACTGGAGAAGAAGTAGAAGTTGAAAATGCACAACCAACTAATACAACAACAGTGAACTTCACACGTAACCAAACAATGAACCTAGTAACAGGATTAACAACAAATGGAAAATGGAGTGAAAAACAAACACTAGGAGAAGTTAAAACTCCAGTATTAGAAGGATATGTAGCAAACAAAGCTACAGTAGAAGCAGCTGAAGTAACAGGTGAAAGCCAGGATATAGAAGAAAAAGTTGTATATAGAAAAATAGGGTCATGGGTACCAAGATTACCAGAAGGTGTAACACCACCGACAGGAACAGATATGACACCAAAAACCATATCCAAAACAATCCAAACGACCCAACAAAACCAACAAACCCAGTATATCCGACAACACCACCACAACCAGGAGAACCGACACCGAAAGTGCCAGTAATTCCATATGTGCCAGGTTATACACCTAAGACACCAGATGGAACTCCATTAGTACCGGTAGATCCAGAACATCCAGAAAATGGATACAAGGTACCACCAGTACCAACAATACCTGGAAACGATACGCCGATTACGTATGAAAAAGTGCCAGATAAACCAAAACCAGAAACAACTGGTACAAAAGAAGTGACACGTACAATCAAATACGTGGATGAAAAAGGTAATGAATTAGCTAAACAATCTACAGATAAAGTTACATTCAAGGGCAATGGTAGTAACTGGAATGCAGTTGGTGGAGATAGTACATTTGATGCGGTGAAATCACCAGTAGTTAAAGGTTATATCTTAAAAGACCCAACTCAAAAAGTAGTTGAAAAAGAAACAGTTAAATCAGATGCAAAAGACGAAACAATTACTGTTACTTACACTAAAGTAGGTTCATTCGTACCGAAGGTGCCAGAAGGAGTAACACCGAAAACTCCTCTTACACCAACACCGTATGACAACGATCCAGAAGATCCAACTAAAGTGGTAACACCAAATCCGGAAAAACCACAAGATCCACAAGATCCGAATAGTCCGAAAGTACCAGTGGTTCCACAAGTACCAGGACATACTCCGGTAGTACCGAAAGACCCAACAAAACCAGTGAGTCCAGAAAACCCACTAGTACCGTTAACACCGGTGGATCCAAACCATCCAGAAAAAGGATATAACGTACCACCAGTACCAACAATACCAGGTCAAGATACACCAATTACGTATGTAAAAGACGGACAACAAAAAGCAATCACAAGCTTCGTAGATCCAAAAGGAAATGTATTAGAAACACCAATCACAGAAACAGGTGATTCAAACACACCATTGACAAAAGACGGTGAAATCAAAGCAACAATTGCGAAATTAAAACTAAAAGGATATGATGTTGAAACTAACACTTATCCACCTAAGGGTACTTTTGATAACGATCCTAAGGTTGATCAATACTTCAAGGTGACATTAACACCACGTGTTAAACCAGTGAAACCATTTGATCCAACAAATCCGAAAGATCCAAATAAACCAGTACCAGGACAACCAATCGATCCAGATACACCAGTAGATCCAAATAATCCAAATGATCCAACAATTCCAAGATGGACAGAGGACTTAATCAACAAACTAGAAACTACAAAACAAGTAACACGTACAATTAATTATGTTGATGAAGAAGGAAACAAAGTTTCTGAACCATCAACAGACAAAGTTACATTTACACGTGAAGCTAAGATTAATGTAGTAACAGGTGAGATTACTTATGGAGACTGGAAAGCAGTTGGTGGAGATAGTACATTTGATAAAGTATCATCACCAGTAGTTAAAGGTTACATCCTTAAAGACCTAGCTCAAAAAGAAGTTGCTGAAAGAAAAGGAATAACACCAACTGTTGCAAATCAAACGATTGAAGTGGTTTACAAGAAACTTGGTTCATGGATACCAAGAATTCCAGAAGGTGTAAAACCACCAGAAGGAACAGATATGACACCAAAACCATATCCAAATAATCCAACAGATCCAACGAAACCAGGAACACCGACAGAAACAGTTCCTCATGTACCAGGACATACTCCGGTAGTACCGAAAGACCCAACGAAACCAGTGAGTCCAGAAAACCCACTAGTACCGTTAACTCCAGTAGATCCAAAAGACCCAACGAAAGGTTATAACATTCCACCGGTACCAGAGAATCCAAGTCTGGATATTCCAATCGAGTATGTAAAAGACGGACAACAAGAGCGATTGTAAACTTCGTAGATGAAAACGGAAATTCAGTAGCTGCGTCTATTTTACAAACTGGTAAAGCAGGAGATAAATTCACGAAAGATACATTAGTGAAAGCTACAATTTCTGAGTTAGAATCTAAAGGATATGAAGTGAAAACAAATGACTATCCTAAAGAAGGAACAGGGGTATTTGATAATGATACTAAGGTAGATCAAATCTTCACAGTAACAGTTCGTAAGATTGAAGTTCTTCCACCGACACCAAGAGTCATTGAACGCCCAGGAGGAAATACTTTAGTAGAAGTTGGAGTACCGAATAAGGATGCAGATACGTTGAACATTTGGTATACAAAACGAAATAATCCAACCGCTCCAAGAGAAGAGATTGTTACTAAGAAAGACAAAGATGGAACATGGAAAATTGAGAAAGCTCCAGAAGGAGTTACAGTTAATCCAAGTACCGGAATAGTTTCTATCCCAGGTAATAAAATTCAACCGAAGACATGGATTGATACTCAAACGAAACATGAAACTAAGTTTAGTAAGATTGTATCAGTAATACCGAATATTCATGACTTAAAAGAGTTTGTAGGAACAACAGAATGGATTCATGTTGAAGGCAATGTCTTGAAACCAAGCGAAGAGGGTATTCATGAAAAAGGAAGATTTGATAATCTTGTTTGGTTAGTAACTATCCTTGAAGGAAATAAAATTACACATATTTTCGGACCAGGAACACCAACGGTTGACAAACCTGAATACAAAGTTACAGTATGGTTTGATGAAAATGGAAATCCAATTAAACCGGACAAACCTGGTACTCATGAATCAGGTAAAATTCCTGGATATAGATTTATTACGACTACAACGAAAGATGGTGTTACTGTTCATAAATTTGAAAAAATAACACCAGTAGATCCTAATGTTGTACCTGGTAAGGTAACTGAAAAACAACAAGTTAAACGACTTGCAAATACAGGAGAAACAGAAACTAATACTGGTCTAGCAGGTCTAGGATTAGCAATGTTTGGAATGGCATTAGCAGCGATTAAACGTCGTAAAGATAAATAACACTGAAAGAGAAGCAAAATTTGCTTCTCTTTTGGTTATTTATTTGGTTGTATATTAAGTGTAAGTGTCCAATGACAATGTAATTAATTTGAATTTACACAGGTTAATATAGAAAAACGTGAAAATGTATGATAATATAGTAGTATAAAAATGTTTTTAATTTTTAATATAAATATGTAATGTGTTAAGGAATATAGGAGATAGTATATAGGGGAATAATAATCAAAAACATAATAACAACGAATATAATAGCGGTTATCAGAATCAGAATACAAATTATTACGATAATTATCAAAATCAGGAATTTATGAATTATAATGACGTCGATTATGACCAAAGTCAAATTTATAATGAAAATTATCAGAATCAAAAATATGTATAACGATCAATATAATCAAAGTACTAATTTTTAATGGTAACTTTCAGAATCAGGATATGCAGGGGTATAACGATCAGTATAATCAGGAACAAATGATTACGATGTAAATTATCAAGATCAAAATATGAATTATAATACACAGCAATATCAAGAAAATTATAATATGTATAATGATAATAATCAATTCCAAACTAATAACCAGGAATATTATGAACAAAAATGATGGTAATTTTAATCCAGTATATGAAGAATACGCAGAACCTAAGAAAAGAACAGGTATAATACTATTGGTTAGTTTTTCTAATTATTGGTCTTTTAGCAATATCTGGATATTTTTGCATATAATAAATATATTGTTAATAAAAAGGCGGTAGTTAATCTTAATCAATATGAGATAGAGTTTAAGCCATACGGAACTGACGGTGATGGTACTGCAGCAGCAGATATTAAGAAAATTCCAACAGTAGAAAACTCAGATGGAAGTGTAACACAATTTTTACAAGAGCCCACTATAACTTATAGTAAATCAAATAACTTAAAAATGGAGAAAAAGTCGAAGTAACAATAAGTCTAAGTAAATCCTCTGCTGATGCTAAAAACTTGAACTCAAAGGTGAATTTAAACGTTCTTATACTGTAAGAGGATTAAGTGAAAAATCTAAAGATAACAGTAGCAGTAAAGACAGTAAATCATCTTCAAGTAGTATAGTCCTTAGAGAAGATAGTTCTGTGAATACTAAAGAACTTAGTGATTCCCAAGTAGGAGACTGGGCTAGAGCTATATATATCAAAGAATTTTCTCGTAATTCTTCAACATCTGATTTCTCATATGATGTTTGGTTAGGTAGTGACCACTTAGCTTATGTTAATTTGAAAAAGGATAGAAGTATTGTAGGAAAATACAGAGTAAATGCAAGTGGTAGACTTGAACACTACGAAAATAGCGGATGGGTAGTTGTAGGTAGTACCTTTACTTCTTAAACGATGTAATCGAAATATTTTTATATTTAATAAAAAAATAGTAAAAACTATATGGATTGACAATAATTTATAAACGGTGCTATAATAATTATAAAGATAATATTACTTTGTGGGCTAGTGGATATGGTCTGCACCCGCCTGTGGGCTCAATATACATCATCATGTTTGTTGAGAAAAAGAATATCAGGACTACCTACCCTTGAGGAATAGATAGGGGCATATCTAGCGTGAGGTGAAACTCAATACGTGAAAGAGAAGGAAGTTCTAGGGCTTCTCTTTTTAGGAGAAGATGAAAATGACATATAGTTTAAAGTGGTTAGAGGAATTTAATGGAGATATTGATATTCCTAATATAAATATGTCCCGTTTAGCAAATACAATCGAGAAATACGTTTCTCAATATAAATATACCTATGCGACAAATATCGAAAAATGTCCTAATTTAGTATTATCAGTTTCAAACTCTTCAATTCCACATTTATTAGGTTTTATCAAAAGAGCATCATTTAAATTTTACCAACTAATAATGCTGGTAGCATATTTGAAGGATTAAAAGATGATTGGACTTTGGAGAGACTTAGTAAAGCGGATAATCGATGGTTTAATGAAAATAAATTTAAATTAATTGGGACGTTATTACTGTATCAAATACTAAACTTAAAGGAATGTAAATTTTATACAGCAGAAACAATCCTAAATAAAAGGGTAGGTTCTCGTTTTAAAAGGGATAATATTTATTTTGTAGTGTTTAAGTCAGCTAATGGAATCAGTTATACTTTAGAATTATCTAAGGAACAGGGAAAGTATTATTTCCCAAGGAGTTTAAAAATTAATGATACATCTGTAAAATATTGTAAAGAAATCGAACTACAACTTATTAATAAAGAGAGGTTAAAAACGAATAAGGTAAGAAAAAGTAAGGTGGTCATCTTAACTATACATATTTAAAAATAATATAAAGATTATTTCTGTTTGTATTTTTAAGGCTTTTATTAGTATATGTATAATATTTTTTTAACGCACTAAAATTATTTAAAATGAGATATAAAAAAATTGTATTATGAAATTATAAAAAGAAATATTATAGTATAAAATATAGTTACTGAAATATTTTTATATTCAATAAAAACAGTAAAACTAATAAAACTGATAAC
>BNJS01000707.1_pt1 | contig 36477 bp, 44 predicted proteins | sample 8540461 | NCBI WGS metagenome assembly BNJS01 (sample SAMD00202454, study PRJDB9452) | human saliva metagenome | isolation source: human saliva | place: Japan
CAGGTGCATCACACTATAATCACCCACATAGCTTTCGATTCAAGTCTGTCAAGGACTGAAACTATCGAGCAGCATTAACCACAAAACTCTCAACAAATATCGCAAGATGATGTTGGTGTCCAACTTTTCTTTTGCTTTACTTCTACACATGGAGTATCTCACCAGGATCGCCAATCCAGGTCATAGTGCAGAAAAATCTGCCGACACACTCATAGCGACCTCCATAATTGTTGTCGGTAACAGACTCGTACGATTCAGAACCATGCAGCTCTCTAACGCGACGTTCTCACTCCCAGTGAGAGATCTGAATCCAGTGACAATCTTTTGATGTTCACATCCTCAGGATTAAATCTGTTTCTATTGGTTTAGATTTTCATCCTGAGCCCCTGCTCCTTAGTGCCCCTGTCAGCTAAAATCCACAGCTTAATGGCTCAGATAGTGTCAAGAATATGTTCCTTAACAACGGCAATATCATGCGTCACTCAAAATTTGAACCGTGCAAAACATGAGAGCAAACCTTCACAATTTGACAGCACTTGCAGTTCACTACTGAAACAGAGGTGTTTGCCGGAAGACCAACCGACACTGTTGTAGATGGTTTCCAACCGCCAGGTATCAATGCTCCTGAATCTCACAGTTGCCATGCTGTTGATGCGCAAAATGTACAAAGTTAAGTATTCAAACAAACTTAACGCTTGATACCTGGATACCTAGGTTGATGAGCAAATGGCATGATTTTTCCAAAAAATCCAGATAGTGACCATGAACAGGTTTACCTGCTAGTCCACTGCAGGGGACCAAACGTTGCCGACCGTGGTAAAAGTCATGACAACCTCTTATATGCTATACCTAGCCACAGAGAAGCTTCAAGCCTGTAGACAACGATTACAGCACGAACTTCTGGCCAGACGCAGCCGAAAAGACGATGCATTGTATAAACACCATAGAAACCTACCGAGGCGTCTTCTCACCAGGGCGCAGGCTAGCAGCACCGTAACCACCTAAACCCCATGCCAGCATGCATGTTGCAGGCATAAGAGAAAAGACCCAACTGCAAGGTTAGCCATTAACCAAAAACACCAGCAAGCAGAACAGAGATTCTTTTTGTATGCTAGCCAACCGCGCCCACCTTGGTATCTTAGACCCACATCGCTGAGCCGATCTGCTGCGGGCTGAATATCCGCTGACTGGCCTCGCGATGAACGCAGCTTACCAATGCGCAGTCAACTGCGCAACCTAAACATTACTGTACTGCGCTGGCTCATTGACGCCACACCTGCGCACCGCTTGGCCTGATGACAGTGGCATCAGTCAAGCCAGAAGCCTACTGGTATCTCCACGAAGCACTTGATGTTATCGCCCAACGTGCCCTCAGCCTGCAGCACGTATTAGCTGATCAAGAAACAGCAGGTGAGCTGATTATCTGCTGGGACAGAACACTCGTTCAAACAGATGTTGTCACCGGAAAATTACAGGCCACAAAGACACGAGACAACAGCGACGATGGTCCTGCGCATAAAAACGATTGGCTGGTTCTCCGGTAAGCACTGGTGTTTCAGCGACCGATCTATAGATCCTATCCAACAGAGACGGCAGACCCTCGTGTAACACACGGTCGAGCCTGGGGCAACACACGGTATCATCGCTGCGGAAAATCATATTTTCGATGCTGTATAGGCGCGGGTTACGGATTTTTCACTGAAATAAGGCTATCAAGGTTCAGGCGTTAGTGAAGACCACCAAAAGGAAAACCGATTAAACCTGATGATGAAACCATCAGGGACATCAGCACACCTACTAAAAGGCCGGAACGCAGCCTTAAAAGCATTACAAGGCACTCAAGCATGTGAGTCTGTGTCCGACGGCAATTACGAAGATCGCCCGGAGTGTTGTGTGTTGATATCGCTGCATTATGACTCTGATTAGCGATCCTAGCGAGAAAATCCCTGGCTAGGTATAAGTTGTTGACTCCCACCCAAGTGGCATAACTAGAAGACTTATGGCCTGCCAATGAACAGCATACTACTTTGAAAATGACCTGGTAGGTGTATCAAGATCTCGTTGCTGCCTACGATCAGCCAACAAAAAATCAGGGCAAAGAATTTAAGCAGACAGCACTCCAGACATTAACCTCGAAGCTGCATGTGAAATCGAAAAAGTTAGCGCAACTGGGGCGGCCATCGGGGCGCAGGCAGACAGATCTCTATTTCGTCTTTCGGCATGGTGCCTCCAATGGTACAGGAAAGACGATCATTGGCGGATTGGAGCATCTGCTAGGCGTTGTGTGTCGTAGTCTTGAGAATTATGTACAGCGGCTCCTAATCCACTCCGGTGGGATCTAAGACCGCTAAGCACTCTAGGTTCTAAAAAATACATCAAAACATCCACCTCCTCACATTGGCGCAGGCAAAGACGGTCTGAGTACATTAATATATGTCATCGCAAAATCACTACCCTAGCTGCCGAATTTAACGAACCGCGAAAAATATGAAACAAAAATCATACACGTTCCCGCAGTGATAGTCAATATACAAAAACGCAAGTTTACCACCGAATAAAGTTCGATTGTAGAAACAAAATAATGGTCCTAAACCAACAATTTCCGAACAAATTAATGACATATACTCTAAGTAAATACTTAATCTAAACTTAGCATGAATTTATTTACTGAACTACGTTGACTTTTGAAACTAATTTTATAAATTTAACGCCAAGGCATAACCGCCGGTTCCATCGCTCCCTCACTAGGAAAGGAAGCGAGGTCATGACCGACTTCGATCTCGACCTAAAATCGACACCTGTCGATAATCAGAATATATCCCCGCAACAATCACGCCCACTGGGCGATTCTTCACTCGTGTAACTTGTCGTGCTACCTGCCCGCCAACCTGCCGCGCCGGATGCACGACATTCTGCATCTCAAAGTCCAATCTCCTGTTAAAAATCATAGCGGCAGCAACATCACTACGCTTGCTGCCGCTACTAATCAACGATAACCCCATCGGATAGTAACCGTCAAAAACACAAAACAATAAGGACAAAATTGAGAACCCAGCTACGTAACGAAGCAAAAATCGGCACTACTTCTAGGGCTTCGGCTGGCTGACGAAAGAATCCGGAAACTCGCCGATGAAAATAACGAAACAACATCAATTGAATCCAGCTACAACGATGAATGTCTAAGTTCTAATGACTTAGGAGTTATGATGGTTCTCCATGAATTGTCTGATGTGTTTGAAAACGAAAATGAAACTTTCAAAACCGCGGCATATAGCATAATAAAACAACATCTATCAAAACCATTAATTCCGTCCGAAAAATTCAGCTTACACAGGATTAAGCGGCACATGCATAGCTCTACAAGATGCGGCACTAAGGCACTCCGACGATAGAATAAAAAGACGCTTTACATCAATATAAAAATTACTCATCGACGAAATACTTACAGAAATATACACACTTGATTTTAAAAAGGATGTGAATTTAAAGATTACGATCTAATCAGCGGACCGGCTGGGCAGCTTATCGCGCTAATTAAGCTAAAATGAATATTTCAAAAACGATCACGAAATAATCAGCAGCGATGAAGCTTCTCGAAAAGTATTAATCAATGCCTGCGCCCCAGTAAAAGATAATATCCCATCCTGCAAAATATCGCCCTGATCACTACTATCTCGAAAATAAAGAAAAATTATCCGAATGGATACATAAATTTGGGGCTTGCTCATGGCGTCCCCCGGAATACTAGCTGCGTTGTCCCTATTAACAATAAAACCGAAATAAAAGTACCTACGAATATAATAAAACAACTGGCTTACTTTATTATTGAGTCAGCCAAAGATGGTCTTAACTGGACTAATGGAATAGGGGTAAACAAAACAGACAATAATAGTTTAATTACAAGAGTAGCATGGTGTTATGGGGCGCCAGGCGTATGTTGTGCACTTAACCTTGCAGCGATTGCATTACATGACAAAAAAATGGCATGCCTGGCACGACTATCAACTACAAATGCGCTCAAGTCTAACTTTCATGAAGCCGGACTAATCTCACCAACATTCTGTCACGGTGAGGCCGGTGTAATAGCGTCAGCTCTTCGTATCTATGGGGCAAGTATTTCGAAGAAGAGCAAAAACTAATAGATACACATGCGTGTCATCTACTTAATTTTATCGATAGCTCTCATCTATTAGGAGTACAGGAAATAGAACCAGCGCAACCACCTCTAGGATTTGAAAGGATTTTTATCTGGAAGCTCGGGAGTTGCATATGCATTAATACGTTATAGTTGTAAAGAAAAACGAAAAAATTAATAGATACATCCTGGTCTCTACTAACATGTGCGTAGGAGCATCAACAATGAAGAAAAAATACGAAATTATAAATAATTTTACCATTCGTGCACCTTTCCGCCCAGCACGTGCGGCAACTAAATGGTAAAGTAACGAAAAGCATTAACACTACAAATAAAGAAATAGTAGCCTCAATTAAAAAGGACGAAGACTTCAAGCTAGCACTCCAAATATCAAGTCCCAGCACCTTCCGATCATTTATAAACATGGAAGACAATGAAGGCCGAACTTCCAACAAGCTGCTACGTGCTTTAAGAAGCTATTGAATCGCGCATTATCGAGCTACACCTTTTGGAATTTTTTCCGGTGTTGGCGTAGGGACTTTTTCCGACGAAACGAAAATAGTTATCAAGAATAGTCCTGTTAAAAAAATTGTTACGCGGCCCGATCGTGCATGGATTTCGCATACTATAATGCACGAGCAAATAAAAGAACTAAAACCAAATTCGTGTAAATCCATATCTTCATCAAATAGGAGAACGATTCTATATAACTAACAACAAATATAGGTGAAATTACATCAAATATTTTGAACTTTTAGGGCCACTCCACCCATAACTGCTGTAATTTTAAAAAGCCGAACACGGTTGTAGTCGGGTAGAGCTTATAGAATACATGTATAACAAATATGATAAAATTGATCGACCACAATCAACGGTATGGTGTCCGAGCTATTCAAAAACAATATACTAATAGACTACCCGATCCCGAGTTCGTTATTAGGACGCCGAAAAATACCTATCGGGAGATAAAAATATTGAAATAATCATCCAGACATTAAAAATATACAAAGTTTGGATGATCTCAAAACAATATAACTCACTGATCGAACCGTCAAAAATCAATAACCGCGAACTACGCAGGCGATTATATCGCTGTGGATAGCTCATTAAATATGGCAGAATGCAAACTCGACTCAAAGCTAACTAACGAAATAGCTGAAATCGCTGGTGTACTTTTCATCGATTGCCTCACCTCATCAACGTCTACCTCACCTTCAAGACTACGAAATCAAGTTCATCGAGCGCTACGGTGCAAATGGCGGAGATACCACCACTGGACTTTACTTAGCGAACAACTTGGGTTAGGTTCACCAGACATATCACAACAGCAGTTCCTATATTTCAGAAACCCACGGCGCCAAAAATGAAACAAGAGAAATGCTACTAATAAACTTCATCCAGGAGGCAATGCTAAAGGAATGAACAAAATCATACTCGATCAAGAAAAAATACATAAACTACAGAAAGTCGTCGATAATGATTCTGTAGCGACATGTCCCACGCTTGATATTGGTATGACTATTCATATCGATCCAAATACCCAAAAAAATATATACCCTGTTACCGACCTGGTAACAGAAGGAGGAAGAACTTTTGGACGATTTACAGATCTGTTAGCATCAGAAATAGGCGAAGACGTCGTAAAACTACCATTTCTATACGAACAAAAACACTTTGCTTCTGAGCGTACTGTCCAGCTCCGATATGCCGCTACTAATGCTAAAGCATCAAATGTCGCTGGAATATCAATGGTAGCTGATCTTGAAATAGCACTCAATCTGTGAGCGCCTCTTTCCGACGAAAATCAGGTGGAACTTAAAGATATACTGGTAGGTTCAGCAGGTGATGGTTTCTATCTTCGCTGGGCAAAAACCGGCGAACGGATCAGAGTTATACAGAACCATGTGTTAAATCCCATCCTTGCGCCAAATCCTGCCAGATTTCTTTTGGAAGTTTCTACTGATGGGTATCAACTTCCATCACCATTTGAAGCTAGTATTCGTCAGTTACGATATGTTCCGCGTATCCAATACAAAAATTTTATTTTTATCCTTGGAGCGATGGAACCTAGTACCCCAAGACTTTTCAAAAGAGGCACTGCATAGCTTCGCCATTTTTAGTGAGGAGTATATAATTTGCAGTCTTCGATGAAGATTCTGTCTGTGGTGATAATTAACGGAGATAATAAGCTCCCATAGAATCTGAAATGGAAGATCAACTTACATAATATGGCATCACGTCAAACGCGCTGAAGCGACAATGAAACTGTTACACTATGTGAAAAACATTTCAACAAAGTACAACAGCATAGCTTTTGACGAAGCTAATAACCAGTATGAGGCTGAATTTATATTTACAGCGCTACTTCTTTCAGACTCGAACGAGGCAAAATACGGCATACGGAATATAAAAAACGTACTTATGCCTATTGTGAAGAAAACAAACTCACTATGGCCTATTTCCTACCCCGAATTGGATAAGTATAGAACTTTTTACAGCCGATGAGCTATTCCCGACGCTATTTACTGAGATTCAGAAGATAATATCATCTATCAAATCTGATATATCAAGATGGTTTTTTATACGGTACTCAACAGGTGGTGCTCACGTTCGATTGCGTGTGCTACCTCGAAATCTTCACGATCTCGCCTTATTCGAAAATTTAATAAGATGGGCTAATTCTATCCGAGGAAAACACATTATTTCGCGTTTTGTCGTCAAAGACTTTCATTTTGAAGTTAATCGATATGGTGGCGCTGATTGTGTCGACTACGCTGTAGATATATTCGAAAAAAGTTCCGAGCTAGCTATCAATCTTCAGTCAATCTTGCAAAAAACGAGCCTATCCGAGGAAACTATTAATTCTTTTCTTGTTTACGCTACATTTTCCGCAGCAAAGAAGCACAGCTTTGAACCCAATTTTGAGCAGAGCATAGATTCTCATCATCCAGGTAGAACACTTTTTAGATCAATTAGAAAGCAACTCTGCACTATGGTGGATCCAGATGGGTATGATAGGGATATTGCAGCACCAGATTTTCTTGACTCTTACGAAAATATTTTCTTTGAATACCGATCAGCATTGCGCAACGTTACCGACTTTTTTATATCGTCAAAGTGACGAAAATAAACCAGTTGTCGATGTGAGCGACATTTTGCATTCTTTTTGTCATATGCACCTAAATCGTTGTACTGGACCTAGTTCTAACGATGAAGAGCTTTCTCACGTCTTATTGCGGTTGGCACTTTCCGCGATACATCAACGTCGTATTGCCTTTGCTCGAGCAATCGAAGAAACATAGAGTTCGGGATACATCAATGAACGTGAGTATTTGGTGAAGACTCTAGGCTAGTTTATAATGCTGCCATAAAACTAGTATGCTTTCAAGCTTCGCTCTCATTGCTACTGGCTTACTATCTGGAGCCAGCGTCATTATTCTTGCATGGACAGTCTCTCGCAGGTAAGTCAAGTTATCGTTAGCGGTGATGTTAACGTACTACTGCTTCCATTGCTAGCTTCTGTTTTTATATTTATATTGGGTAAAATAGTTGCACGTGCATCTGAATATTGTGATGCGGTTTTAACAGACCTTATAACGAATTTTTACACCACGTGTGGCCACAAAAAGCATCTGAATTTGAACTGAAGATTTCGAAAAATCCTGAGACATATGACCAAGTACAAATTGTAACGAGAGAGGCAGCAGAACGACCTTATCAGATACTCACCGGGACGTTTGGCGTAATTCAAAATCTAGTATCACTAGTGGCTGTGGTTTCGGCGGTTGCTCAATGGAATGTATTTGTTGCCGTACTTATAGTTATATCGCCAGTTGCAGGAGTGTTGGTATCTCAATATACTTGGTATAAGATTATGGAATGTTGAGTGTATCACGCACGAATCAAAGGCGCATGGGGCAGTATGTGTGTGCCCTTATGACTACTGACAAAAAGCTTCAAAGAAGTAAAAATCATTATCATTAGCTCCTGAGCTTATATCGATATAGAGAATTGCTTACTTCATTCTTTTTGACCGATCGACGTATTCATACTCGTCATTTCTTCTACAGTTCTTTTGCATCGCTTATTGAAACCTTCTTTTATGGAATTGCTCTATACCTTGCAATCCAGAGTAGTGTTCTTGCAGGAGATGTTGGTAGGCTGGCAGGCTATATTGCCGGTCTAGGTTCGGCTTCATCAGCCGCCACTGCACTGCTTACCGGTATGTCACTATTGTATCAAATGGTCATTTTGTTACTACTGTATTTAATTTTCTAGACCGCTCTGCTGCGAGCATTGTCAGCGGAACCAAAGCAGTGCCTTTTTCTCTGAATAAGGGTATCACTTTTTCGTGGGTGTCATATACTTACCCAGGCCACAATCAACCAGCGATAGATGATTTAAATATTCATATACCAGCTGGTGCAAAAGTTGGGATTGTCGGAAAAACGGAGCGGGAAAGACAACTTTTGTAAAGCTTCTCTCAAGATTATATGAACCATCGTCCGCTCGATATCTATCGACGACATTGAAATACAAGATTATGATATTGATTCGGTTCGACGATCTATTTCGTTTTGTATCAAGATTTCAACAGATACGAGCTGCCAGTTCGCGATGTAGTAGGATTTGGAGATCTAAAGTATCGCAATGTAGATGATAAGCTGTGGATCTCACTTAATCGCACAGCGATGCATGATGTAGTTTGGTCATACCCCGATAGTTTTAGATCAACAGCTTGACGTTTTTCGATGGAGGTATTCAACCTTCAGGTGGCCAGTGGCAAAGGCTTTCCATTTCTCGTATTCTGCTTTCTAACGCACCTATAAATATTTTCGACGAGCCTAGCGCATCTTTAGATCCTCAGGCGGAAGAAAACATTCTCAAAAAGTTATTAATGAAGATCTCCTATAAAACTCGTATTATAATTACTCATAAATATTCTCTTATCAAAGATGCTGATCTAATTTTTAGTTTTAGAAAAAGGGAAGGTAATTGAATCGGGAACGCATGAAGAGCTAATGAATAGTGAGGGAGAATATAAATCCATGTATCTTTCGCAATCTGAAGGCTTTATGTAACTATTTTAGGAGTTAAATTGTTTAATCGTGCATTAGGTGTTTTTAGTATCATCTTTTTAGTCACTTTTTCTGTTGTCATTAAAAGATGCAGAAGCTACTGCCTCATCGACAGCTGTAAAGCTGTCTGATAAATCAAATAATTTTTCGAAAAGTTCGTTAATATTTAGAGTGACGAAGAGTTACTCGGATAAGACTATGTTTTCGAAGCTCTCGTTAGGTTTTTTTAAGTAATAAAAGTCTTTCTCAATTATCATTTGATGTCTATTCATTAGCTACTGATGATTACGTTGTTCATTTTCAGAATAATCTTGCGGACCATGAACTAGATCAAGTTATGCAAGGTTATCGAGATTTTTCCAGGCATTTTGTCGATATATTTAGATACTACTTTTCAAAGTTCAACAATACAAGTAGATGATCCGTTAGCGTCATCTCAATGGAATTTGTTCGGTTCTAACAGTATCAATGTGGAAAAAGCTTGGGAATATAGCGTTGGAAATGACACCTCCATCGCTATAATAGATTCGGGTGTTGTACAACATCCTGATCTTGATAATAAGTTGATATCTGGTTATGATTTTATTTCGGACCCAAATTCTGCTCGCGATGGCGACGGGCGCGATCCGCATCCTAATGATGAAGGTGATTGGTTTGACGAGGGAGAGTGTGGACAAAAATTCTTCTTCGTTTTCGTCTTGGCATGGTATACACATAGCTGGCAGTCGCGGCGGCGGAATCTGACAATGGCATAGGTATAGCAGGAATCTCCCCTTTTAGTAAGATACAGCCTATTCGAGTTCTTGGTAAATGTGGGGGAGTAGTATCTGATCTTGTTGATGCTATTATATGGGCTGCTGGTGGCTCGGTAGCTGGTATTGATGTTAATGATAAACCTGCTGATGTTATTAACTTGTCTTTTACTGGGCGTGGTCAATGCTCACCAGTTCTCCAAGATGCCATTGATTTTGCAAATGAACATGGATCTATAGTCGTTGCTGCTGCTGGTAATGATGCTGAGATAGCTGAAAATTTTCAACCCGCAAACTGTAGGAATATTGTCGTCGTTGGCTCAAGTAACCATTATGGCGGTCTGTCGACTTTTTCTAATTTTGGTTCGAAATTAGACTTGGTAGCTCCAGGCGGTGATTTTTCTGAGTACTCTACGATCTTATCGACTAGTAACGTAGGAATTAATGCTCCATCAAGTTTTTCTTACGGTAGTGATATCGGCACGTCTATATCTGCTGCTAGTGTATCGGCCACCATTGCCCTTATGAAATCGGTTAACCCTCATATTACTTTATTTGAAGTTGAGGATATTTTTTCAAGTACCTCGTTTTTTTTGAACGAGGAAGCCTGTCCAACCGGATGCGGTAGTGGGCGATTGGATAGTGGAAGAGCTATCGAAGAAGCTAAAAGACGCTATTCTTTGATGTTTTCAAGACGGGAACATCTTAGCTCTTAGCTGTTTGGCATACATTGATTTTAGAACTCAATTGCTAGAGAGTGCCTAATGGTTTATGCTTGAGCAACTAGAAACTTACGCAATTAGATGACTCACAATGATTATCGTCGCTAAAATTTACGTCGAAGATTGAAGTCAAGATCGAAGAAATAGAGGCTAAACTGCTGGAAAGACATTAGAGCTAGCGAAGCTTATCAACGACCTTGCACTCAAATCGCCAACGTCAACCGACGCGGACTATTGCAAGCATCCATCAGTCCCGGGTTAATGCTTCAAAATGGATGCATACTTCGACTACGCTCTTCGCAACCGTGAGGTCATGTTTACCTCAACTATGGTACCGAAAGGCTTTCGCAGACTTACTGATGCCTTTAAGATGACTTTCAGTCTCTACGTCGGGCATCATCATAGGTGATATCCAATACCACATAAGTCATTAGTATCGGAGTAGATACTTGCCATGAATTCAACCTCGCAATCACTAGTACCGTGTTCGATGAGATGACCTGGTAGCAATACTGCCATCTTGATGGCTTTTACCTTATCATTTTCTTAGATGCATTGCGAATTAAAGTAGGTGACAGTGGCCGAATGATGAACACATTAGCCTGTGTAGCCATCGACGCGGGCATCGAGCATATTCTGGGCACGTGGATCGCCAAAAACGATCTGTGTCAGGTGCATCGTTTTGGGTCTAGCTGTGTTCCAAGCTGGTTAACCATAGCGTCAAAGACGTATTTATCGTCTTCCGCGATAGACTTAAGGAACTAGCAGGGTGGTTTCTAGTGGTCGTGGAAACACTTCACTTACATATCATTGCCGTCCAAGCTTCAACAGCTGCGCCATACGCTCAGCCGGAGTATCAAACCCCAACGTTTTACGCGGACGACTATTTAACTGCGCGGCCACAAACTCCAAATCCGCAGCTGTATGCACACCCACATCAGTGCCTTTTAGGGAAATACTGCCCCAGGCAGCCCATTCGTATTCTCATTACTGCCCCTGCTGCCACGGGGAACCCGGATCACAGAAATACACCGGACAGCCAGTAGCAACACTAAACCATCGGTGACCAGCCATCTCACTGCCCTGATCCCAGGTCACCGACCCGCGCACTTGCTCCGGCAGCCCACCAATGGCAGCAACCAACCCGTCACGCACCTGGAGGGCATCATGCCCATTCGGTGGTGCAGCAACATCACATACCGTGCTGCGTTCCACCAGAGTACCGATAGCGGCTTTTATTACCCGCCCCATAATCAAATCCCTCCCAATGCCCCGGAACAGCCCGGTCTTCCACGGTGGCGGGGCGATCAGAAATCATCACCATAGGGTCAGCGAAACCGCTGCCGACTTTGTTTTGGGCCGGCGGGTTTACGCACCGCACGCCCCTGCCGTAGACAGGCTTTTAATGTGCTGTTTCAACTCGCCTTTCGCTTGAACAAACAGTGCCTGATAAATGGTTTTAGTACACACCCACATAGTCTGGTCATCAGGGTGCAGCTTACGCAACCGCCCGGCAATAAAGCTCTGGTGACATCCGCTGTCCCAGCATCTGCCAGATTGCCCTCGCCCAGTGCTGGGTTGGCGTCGATTTTGCGTTGCTTCGGGCGGAAGCGTTTTGAGCACTGACATCCGCTGTGCGTGCTGGGGCATATACAATCCAAAGTCATCGGCGTGGCGTGTGAGTTCCTTGCTGATAGTGCCGGGTGAGCGGCCCAATCGCCGGGCAATCGCCCGGATGCTGTGTCCTTGGTTTTTCATATCCGCAATGATTTCGCGTTCCTTAAATGGACAGAAACTTGGTGTGGATGCGTTAGGTCGATCCGGTGTTGTGGGATGACCTGGACAGGTATTGAGGTTCGGCCGTCGACGTAGGGCATAAGCTGCATAAGTCTTTTATAAAGGAAGGCATCCGGCCCGACTGGGATGAAGGGACGTGGGCCGTGGGAGGTTCTGGTGACTCCTCGGTCGAAGTCTCTGCCGCTGCTTTCGTGTAGGCCTAGGGCTGCGATGGCGTCTTTGCGGGACAAGGCGTTAATCCGCAGTTTCAGGTAGTCACACCGGCGAGTGGTGTGGGCGGCGGCGCGTCCGTGTTGGGGGCGTTGCCAGAGTCCCAGTTCCACCCCGATGTCGTAGACGGTGGCGACCCGGACGTGAGTGTGGCGGGCAATGTCCATGGGTTTCCAGCCTGCCTGCCAGCATTCGGCGACGTAGTCGCGCATGTGTTGGGGTGTGCGATGTCGTTGGAAGGGGAGATCATGGTTGTGGGCGAGTGCGGTAGGCCAGGTAGTGGGGGATGCCGACAGTGTCTGCAGCTAGTTGTATCGTGGTCCGCCGCGTACCAGGTCGATGAACTGCTCGATCGGGTCACGATTCGGGTCATGGTGTTGGGGTTGGGAGGATCCCATCACAAGGAAAGCACCGCCTATCACTGATCAGGGGGTGTTCCCACAACCACTAGAACCCACCCAGAAGCAGTGGAAATCACGTGGCCGAAGTCAATGATACAGACCTACATCGTGCACTTGATTCAGGCTGCTAACTGGTTGGTATAGTTTGGAGTAACTTATCCCATAGGTTTTGCGCAAAAGCTTACAGTGCTCTACTTAAAGCTAGTGCTGCAAAAGGAGTTTGCTGTCTCAGAGCTGGTGCAAAAGTACCTGTAGTCGCAGTGAAGGTCTGGTCTAACGCCGGGGATAGGATTATCGTTGTTTCTGTAGTTCCTGCCAGCAGCGCAGAAGGTGATATACATGACCAACTCCATTGAATCATTAAGCAATGAATTATGTAAACCCACCCGTAATCGGGTTCAGTTCACTAATGATGAATCGGCGCTTTAATACTCTGTGGTTAATTGAAGACCGACGAGCCAAGTGCAGCAAGCGGGTCGCAACTACTTTGGGCAGGCTAGCGGAGGAAACATGCGTATCCGAATTGCGACGGTCAATTAGTCAAATGACTACCGCCAATCCTTAAGCGTTTCGAGCCATATTTGTAAAAATTATAGCGTTCACGCATAAATAGCTTGATAAATCCGTTGACCAGAGCAAGTCAACGAAGTGTGTCAATTTTGTGAGATATTTTTAGTTGAAACAACAAGGGACGGTTACGCTAAGACTAGTGCACAGGCAGCACTCTTGATTAAAAACTTCGCCATCGCCACAGCAGAACCCGGTTAGTCAGCATACTGTGAATCTGCTGCTGGTTATAAAACACCTCCACATACTCGGACTACCAGAGTCTTGGCCTGTGCTTTTGTAGCAAAAAGCTGCGTGTGGGCCATTTCCTTCTTCATCATCGAGTTCAATGACTCCGCAGCCACACTGCCATAACACGACCCCACTTGTCCACACAACAGTTGCACTCTAATCCCGGTAGCGTAGAGCCGCTTTGGCAGTTGGGAAGTGTACTACGAGTCCCGATCTGAGTGGCAGCCACATACCTGAGAGCATCGGTGACCAACTGCACGCTCATACGATCCCTAGGGGCTAACAGCACCATAATTGCCACGGGTGGGGTGGTAAACTTTCGGCGTAGCAAAACCGGTGATGCCAGTGCACTAACCGAGGCTATGGTGTTTTTCATTAGGGTGTGTCCAGCAGTGCCAAGTTCACACATGAACTGGTGTATTGTGAAGTGCGTTGACTATTTGGCTACAATCACACACCTAAACAGCGATTTTAGTTAGAAAACTTTTAGCTACGTCGCTTTTTGTTCTTTTTCGGGTTGTTTGGCTTCACACCTGGCCTGGGAGCACTCGCACGTTGAGCATCCTTTTTAGCTTGGATCTCTGCTTCTTCTTCCTTATCCATCTTGTTGAAGATGAAACGCTGCTGAAAGAACGTCCAGATGTTGTTGGACACAATGTAGAAAAGCACGCCTATCTGCCAAAATACACCGGTAAGCAAAATAGTCAGCGGCATGAACCAGAGCATCATGCGGTTCATCATGTCCATCTGCATCTGCATCTGATCATTAGTTGGCGCAGACTGCTTGCCAGAAGCGAGAGCGTGCCTTCTGACGGGTCACACTCATCCGAGCAACAAAGTGCGTAGCAAGCACCGTAATGATAATCATGGGGATAGCCACGATCATGATGTCTGTGCGGGTGAACTCCGCCCCACTAAAGCCCTGGTACATGGACTCTGGCATGGAGATGTAGGAGGACAGCGGAACACCAAACAGGCGTGCGTCTAGGAAGGACTGAACATCCGATGGGCTGAAGATATAGTTCGCGGTATTGCGGTTTTGTTCGACACTTAAACCGAGCTGCCCGGAACCGGTGCCAGTACGGTTGAAGGATCGGAGTACGTGAAACAGGCCGAGGAACACCGGCATTTGCACCAGCAGCGGCAAACATCCAGCGATGGGGTTAACGCCCATCTCTTTTTGGACTTTGCGGATTTCCTCCATCTGCTTTTGCTGGTCATTCTTGTATTTGCTGCGAATCTCAGCCATGCGCGGCTGCAGTTCGCTCATTTTCCTGCTTGACCGCATTTGGTTCAGGGAAGGTTTAACCAGGAACACGCGGATGGTGAACGTCAGCAAGACGATTGAAAGCACCCATGTAATTCCCCAGCCTGGGTCCAGCACGTAGCTTAAAAAGCTTTGTGCCAAAACCACAGGATGGCCGAGATGGGCCAGTAAACGAAGTTGAGCACGGTGGTTCAAAACTCCTTGGTTTTATTGATGGAGGCAGTCCACGTAGGTGGCCTTCTGATTCCTGCGTTGCGGAACAGGGTCATAGCCACCCGGATGCCAGGGTCCACATTTAGCTAAACGCGTGACTGCCAAGATGGTTCCCATCACAGCTCCCCGCTGACTAATCGCCTGCAGGGCATAGGAACTGCATGATGGTTCAAACCGACAACTAGGACCCATTTTAAGAGGGGACAGAAAATTTTGGTAAAAACCCACGCTCCGCATGAGCATCCGCGCCGCGAGTGTCGGCCTAGCCATGACAGGCCCCTGTCTCCTGATGCTGCAGCTGAGCCACAAGCTTTATCGACGCCGCGTGCAACATCAGCACTCAGCCGCTCACTGCTTGCCTGTGCACTGCGCGGCAGCGCGCGAACAACAATGTCGCAGTCAGTGATGCCTGGTACCTCACGGGTTTCCTGGGCAAGTTGCTGGCAGATATGCCGAAGCCGCCGGGTGACACGGTGACGAGTCACCGCATTGCCGACGGCTTTAGACACAATGAAACCAAATCGGGGCCCTCCCTGACGGACGAGCCCCTCATTGGTGGTGTGCTTAATGAGGTATACGACCACGGTTTTTGTGCCAGCCCGGTGACCTCTTTTTAACGAGTGCTGCGCAAATGCTTGCGATGGTGTTAATGAAAGGTGATCTGGTAGCACGGCCGCGCCTCAACTTGTGACCGCGAAGACTACGCGGTCAGGGAAGCACTGGCCCTTACGACGACGAGCCGCAACGATAGCGCGACCGGCGCGGGTACGCATACGAGTACGGAAGCCGTGAACACGCGCACGACGACGGTTGTTCGGCTGGAACGTCCGTTTGCCCTTTGCCACGGAAAACACTCCTCAGATTTTGGTCAGGTGATAGCACTTCACAACAAAGCTGCCCACCCGAAGTTGGATGATTGTAAACCTCACACCGTCCACCCCTGAGTGGAGCGGAAGAGTGGAAGTCGCAAAAATTTTGCGAAAATGCGCGTGTACTACCTCTCATTGCAAGGCAGCAGTAACGCGCCAGACCCCTGCCAGACTACGCGCAGGTGGCACTCCTGAACAAATCGACGCGTCGGATAGTCCGCCATCACCCCTTAAATAACAGCCATGTTGTTTGGAGCTGTGGGTTGTGTTGTTCGCGGTCAGCAAAAACCATACCTAGCTGCGCAGACGATCCTGCACTGTGAAAATTTCACACAGAATCCACCATGTGAATTGTCAAGTAGCCTGTGTATAACTTTCAATCTGACCTTGAGACTAAGGGTTATGAAATTACATTCCTCCAGGTAGGGGGAGTTTTTGCTGCAATGTTTTTTATCCACAGTGCATGAGGTAGGCTGTGGATAAATCATGACCCCGGAAGTTATCCACAGCTGTGAATAACGTTGTGGAAGCGCACGATAACACTCATTCAAGGCTGTGGATGACGCGGTGGACAGAGTAGAGTTTGTCCCTCCCGCTGTGTAATTTCACCGTGGATCATCGTGGCGTACGTACAGAGCATGTGAGGACGAAGGTGGCGGAACATTCAACCTCCCTTGAGGAGACATGGCGACAGGTTGTTGAAGACCTCCTGCGCCTTTCAGAGCAACCTGATTCAGGTATTCCGACCCTCAATGGCAGGGCACGAGGTTTTTGAAAACTGGTCAAACCCATCGCCCTGTTCAACGGGTTTGCTGTGCTCTCAACTCCCCATGCAATGGCGAAAGATGCTGTGGAAAAAAAGACCTTGGTGGCTACATCACCCACAGTCTTGTCTGAGCGTATGGGCCGCCCCTACAGCCTGGCTGTAAGCATTGACCCAGGCGTGGAGGAACCTGACCCTGAGCCGCCGATTGTTGCCGCAACTCCGGAACCAGCGCAAGCTCACCCTGAGGGCATGTGGAACACGACGTCGATAAGCATGCCTGATCAGGCAGCAACCATCAGCCGAGGCAGGTTTACCCACGACGATGGGCGTCGTTTTACACGCGAACCTGCAGGGCCCGCGCCGCAGCAGGATCGGTCGCTAAACCCGCGCTACACCTTTTGAGAACTTCGTCATAGGTTCCTCCAACCGGTTCGCGCACGCAGCAGCAGTGGCAGTGGCGGAAAATCCGGCGAATGCCTTCAACCCCTGTTCATCTCTGGGCTCTGGCCTGGGAAAAACACACCTTCTGCACGCGGCTGGCAACTATGCGCAGGTGCTGCAGCCGGGCTTGCGTGTGAAGTATGTGTCCAGTGAGGAATTCACCAACGACTACATCAACTCCGTTCGCGATGACCGGCAAGAATCGTTCAAGCGTCGCTACCGCAACCCTGGACATTTTGATGGTCGATGACATCCAATTCTTGGAAGGCAAAGAAGGAACCCAGGAAGAGTTCTTTCACACGTTCAACGCATTGCACCAGGCCAACAAGCAAAATCATTTTGTCTTCGGACCGACCTCCGAAGCAGCTGACCACGTTGGAAGATCGCCTGCGCACCCGCTGAAGGCGGGCTGATCACGGACATTCAGCCGCCGGATTTGGAAACACGCATCGCCATTCTGGAGAAGAAGGCTCAGATAGATCGGACAGTGATGGATCGTGACGTGCTGGAACTCATCGCCAGCCGATTTGAGGCATCCATCCGTGAGCTGGAAGGTGCACTGATCCGTGTGTCCGCGTACTCCTCACTCAACGGGAGACCACTATCAGCCGCGAAATGGCCGAAATTGCGCTGCGCGACATCATCGCCCTGAGGCCCCTGACGTGGAAATCACAGCATCGACAATCATGGAGGTCACTGCCGATTATTTTTGATGTTTCCCTTGATGCCTTGCAGGGATCAGGTAAAAACCCGAGCAGTGGCCTATGCCGACAGCTCGCTATGTACCTGTGTCGCGAGCTACCGATCTTTCCCTACCCAAAATCGGGGATAACTTCGGTGGTAAAGACCACACCACTGTGATGTACGCCGACCGCCAAGATTCGCAAAAGAAATGACCGAAAAAGCGGGACACGTACAACCAGATTCAGGAACTCACACAGATCATCAAAAACCGCGGGCGGTAAAGGAACCGCCAGCGGGGAGGGTGCCGTAAGAGGGACGTCGACAAGCAGGGGAGGGGGTAGCTAGGGGGACTTTTTGTGATTTTGCCGACGGCCTACCCCCGGAAGGGAAGGTTATCCACAGGTTTACTCACAGCTGTGTAATTACAAGAATGTAGTTCAGTGATCCTTGCCACTTTCTAGTGGTAGCTTGTGGATGACATGGGTTGTGCACAACCACGGCGAAAATGTGAAGAAAATTGGGATGACATGGGGATAGATTGTGGATAAATCTCAAGCAGCCAAATTTATCCACAAGACGCAAAAGTTATCCACAGGTTTTGCACATGGCTGTTCACACCACGTTTTCTGCATGCTAGCTTGGATAACAAGCCCTCATCCACAGAGTGCACAGGACTTACTGTTCTTACTCTCTTAAAACTTGTAATTTCTAGAAGAAATAGGGCGTGGGGATAACAATGATCATGCGACCCCTGCCACACAGGCTGCAAGCAAGGACGAGCAGACAGAATAACAAAGATGCGAGATTCAGTTTGCGGCGGCGGGCGGGTACGTTGGTGTTGTAATTCCACGCACTCGTGGCACCGCCAGATGGCGGAATCAGGGTGAGGTGTACGTTTCATTTTTCCTAGGAGCTAGACCAGCATGGACTCCAGGCGGTGTCATTTAGGGTTGACAAGGACGACTTCGCCAACGCAGTCGGGTGGGTTGCCCGTAGTCTGCCCGCCAAACCAGCTCAACCCGTGCTACGCGGCATGGTGATCACCGCCCGATGAAGGCTTGGAACTCGCCGGTTTTGACTGCGAGGGTATCCACGCAGGTCAAGATCCCCGCCGAGGTCAATGAGGCCGGACGCATTGCCGTGGCTGGTAAGCTGCCTCGCCGACATCACCGCCATGCTGCCGGAACAAACCGGTGGAAGCTACGTGTTGAGGGCAGCAACGTGCTGGTCACCTGCGGTTCCGCGCGTTTTGAAATTCCTGTAATCCCACTGGACGACACTCCGCAGTTGCCTCAGCTGCCACACACCACCGGAAACATTGACCCCAAACTGTTCAGTGAAGCCGTCTCACAAGTGGCTATTGCTGCAGGTAGGGACGAAACCCTGCCCATGCTCACCGGCGTGCACATGGACATCAACGGCGACACCATGCTCCTCGCGGCCACCGACCGATTCCGCCTGGCTGTACGCACATTCGACTGGGAAGCCACCGACAAATCCGCAACTGCCAAGCTGCTCATCCCGGCAAAAACGCTGCTGGACAACGCACGATCCATCGACTCCCAGGTCGGAAATGCAGCCTGCACATTGCCGTCGGTGTGGGCGAACAACTTGGCAGGGAAGGACTCTTCGGTCTGCAGTCCGACGCCCGCCAAACAACCACCCGCATGCTGGACGCGGAGTTCCCGAACTTCCAGCCCCTGCTTCCTAAAACCCACGAATCCATGGCAGTTGTGCAGATCAGCCCCCTGCAAGACGCCATCCGGCGCGTCTCCGTGGTGGCCGACCGAAATTCCCAGATCACCATGCAATTCTCCGATGGTGAGCTTGTTCTTTCTGCCGGTGGTTCTGAAGCCGGGCACGCCGAGGAAAAACCTGCCCTGCGCCTTCTTCGGCAACCCGTTGACCATTGCGTTTTAACACTGGATACCTCAAAGACGGATTGTCTGTGATCCACACAGAAAACGTGATGTTTGGGTTCACCCAGCCATCCCGGCCCGCGATCCTGATTCCCGAACCAGAGACCGTCCCCGAGGCCGACGACAACGGAGTGTTGCCACTCCCCAGACAAACCCTGACGTACCTGCTCATGCCAGTCAGGCTTCCTGGATAAGCCCATTTACCGCCGTGTACCTGCGACACCTTGAACTGCGTGACTTCCGCTCATGGCCCGAAACTTACCGTTGACCTGCATCCTGGTGTGACGGTATTTGTGGGCCGGAACAGCCACGGAAAAACCAATGTGGTTGAGGCCGTCGGTTACCTCGCGCACCTGTCCTCGCACCGAGTTTCGCAGGACGCCCCCCTGGTTCGAGCTACCGCAGACAACGCGCGCATCTCAGGAACGGCAGTCAATAATGGCCGAGAACTGACCGCCCACCTGCTGATTAATCCCAAAAAAGCAAACCAGGCACAGCTCAACCGCACTCGCCTGAGCACACCACGGCAACTCCTTGGGGTGGTGAAAACGGTGCTATTTGCGCCGGAGGACCTGGCGCTGGTGCGCGGCGAACCCGCTGAACGACGCCGTTACCTCGACGAGGTTATGTCCACGCGCCAACCCCGCCTTGCCGGTGTCAAAGCCGACTACGACAAGGTTCTGCGTCAGCGAAACGCCCTGCTCAAATCCGCCAACCAGGCACTTCGTCGGGGCTACGGCAACGATGACGGTGCCAGCGCTTGCCACCCTCGATGTTTGGGACGGTCAGCTTGCCGCACTTGGTGCTCAATTGACGGCCGCAAGAATGCAGCTTGTCACAGACCTCGCTCCCCGCGTCCACGAGGCATACCACACGCTCGCGCCGGAATCCCGCGAGGCCCACATCCATTACCGCAGTACGCTTATCGACGCCCCCTGATGCTGCTGTTGATGTTGACGTGCTGGAAGCCACCATGCTTACCGAACTGGGGCACATGCGACAACGCGAAATTGAGCGGGGACTTAGCCTTGTGGGACCACACCGCGACGACCTCGAACTGATGCTGGGCAGCCAGCCCGCTAAAGGGTTTGCCAGCCACGGCGAAACATGGTCTTTTGCACTCTCTCTGCGGCTTGCTGTGTTTTCCCTGTTCAGGTCCGATGGCACCGACCCCTATCTTGATCCTGGATGATGTGTTTGCTGAACTGGACACCCAACGACGCCGCGCACTGGTCGGCATTGCAACCACAGCTGAACAAGTGCTCATTACTGCGGCGGTGGGCGATGACCTGCCGGATAGCCTCGACGATGCCGTGGTGCACACCCACACCGTAAGGGCAATAGACAATGATGGAAACACGAAAATCCGTGCTGGATGTGGAGGATAGTGACAGATGACCACGCCTGATGATTCCGTTTCCGCTGCCTTTTCGCACATTCGCGACGTTGCCCGCAAAGCGTTTTCGGTAAAAGTCCCGGACCTGAGTCATCAGGGCGTGCTACGCAGCCCACCCGCAGTGCTGTGCGCGGGCACGAGAGGTGCGGGAGGCGGGGGCGTCGATACGCAAAGCGCGGCAGGCCAACCGGGCCGAGACGGGCGGGCGCTGCCGAAAACGTCGTGACTACGAATCCCTGGATTCGGTGCTCAACCGCGAGATACAGCAACGCGGCTGGCAGCGGGAACTTGCTGGTGGCTGGGTGCATTCGCACTGGGAAGACGTGGTGGGTGCCAGGATTGCCGAGCACACGACAGTGGAGATGCTGAAGGGAAATCCTGTTTATTAGCTGTAATTCCCACGGCGTGGGCGACGAACCTCCGCATGATGCAGCGGCAAATTCTCCAGACGATTACCCAGAAGGTCGGACCGAACGTGGTAGAGGAACTGAAGATCTTTGGCCCATCGGTCCCGAGCTGGCGAAAGGCCCCCTCCATGTGAAGGGTCGGGGGCCGCGCGATACCCGGATAAGGCTAAATTTCGTTTTTCGGCGATTTAAAGGCGCTTAGACGCGTTGAAACCCTAAGTCGTGTAGGGGGCCTAAGGGGTGTACTATAGAGGGGTCTATTAGAACATAATTTAGAGTGTTGCATCACGTGTCTGCCACAGAGCACCATTATGACGCATCGTCGATCACTATCCTTGAAGGCCTTGAGGCGGTACGCAAACGCCCAGGTATGTACATTGGCTCCACCGGTGAACGCGGCCTCCACCACCTTGTGTGGGAGGTCGTCGACAACTCCGTTGATGAAGCCATGGCAGGCTACGCCACCAAAGTCGACGTCACACTGCTGGAAGACGGGGAGTGGAAGTTGTTGACAACGGCCGCGGCATCCCTGTGGAAATGCACCCACTGGTGCACCCACCGTTCAAGTGGTGATGACCCAGCTACACGCCGGCGGCAAATTTCGACTCCGATTCCTACGCCGTTTCCGGTGGTCTACATGGGTGTGGGTATCTCCGTGGTCAACGCTCTGTCCACCAAAGTGGAAGCCGACATCAAACGCGAAGGCTTCCACTGGTTGCAGAACTTCACCTACGCCATCCCTGAAGAACTCGTCAAAGGCGAACCCGCCAAAGGCACCGGCACATCTGTGCGATTCTGGCCGGACCCGGAAATTTTTGAAACCACCACCTTCAAATTCGACACCATCGCGCGGCGCCTTCAGGAAATGGCGTTCCTGAACAAAGGTCTCACCATCACACTGACCGACCTGCGCGCCACGGAAGAGGAAATCGAACTCGAAGACCTTGCGGCCGCAGGCGATGAAGCCCAAGCCGTGGACGGTGATGGTAGTGCTAGCGAGGCTGCTGGAGGGGAGCAATCCCTCGAAAAATTGGACCTGCTCGATGAGGCCACTGATGGTGATGGCGAGCAATCCACCGGCGAAGCAGCAGCTAAGACCACAAAAACCAAGCGACGTGTTTTCCACTACCCAGAGGGGTTGAAGGACTATGTGGAGTCACTGAACAAGTCCAAAACCCCCATCCACCCCACCATCGTTTCCTTTGAAGCAAAAGGTGAGGAACACGAGGTGGAAATCGCCATGCAGTGGAACTCCGGCTATGCGCAAAGCGTGCATACCTTTGCCAACACCATCAACACGATTGAAGGCGGCACTCACGAAGAAGGCTTCCGTGCGGCGCTGACCTCCTTGATGAACCGCTACGCTCGCGAACACCGCATGCTGAAGGAAAAAGAAGCCAACCTCTCCGGCGAAGACTGCCGCGAAGGACTCGCAGCTGTCATTTCCGTGCGTGTGGCCGACCCGCAATTCGAGGGCCAAACCAAAACCAAACTGGGCAACACCGAAGTGCGTTCCTTTGTGCAGCGCATGACCAACGAGCACATCGCACACTGGTTTGAAGCGAACCCGGCGGAAGCAAAAGCCATTATCACCAAGGCAGTTTCCTCCGCCCAGGCACGCCTGGCAGCCCGCAAAGCCCGCGACTTGGTGCGGCGCAAATCCGCCACCGACCTTGGTGGCCTGCCCGGTAAACTTGCCGACTGTCGCTCCAAAGACCCGGTGAAATCCGAACTCTACATCGTGGAGGGTGACTCCGCTGGTGGCTCCGCAAAATCCGGCCGTGACTCCATGTACCAGGCCATCCTGCCGTTGCGCGGCAAGATCCTCAACGTGGAAAAAGCACGTCTGGACAAGGTGCTGAAAAACAATGAAGTTCAGGCAATCATCACCGCATTGGGTACTGGCATCCACGATGAATTTGATATTGCCAAGTTGCGTTACCACAAGATCATCCTCATGGCCGACGCCGATGTGGATGGGCAACACATTGCCACGCTGCTGCTTACCCTGCTGTTCCGCTTTATGCCGCAGCTGATCGAGCAGGGCTATGTGTACCTGGCGCAGCCACCGCTCTACAAACTCAAATGGGCCAAGGGTGAACCTGGATTCGCTTTCTCCGACTGGGAACGCGACCAGGAACTGGAGAAAGGACTCGCGGAAGGCCGCAAGATCAACAAAGACGACGGCATTCAACGCTACAAGGGTCTTGGTGAAATGAACCCCAAGGAACTGTGGGAGACCACCATGGACCCTTCAACCCGCATCCTGCGACACGTGACCATGGAAGACGCCGCAGCCGCCGACGAATTGTTCTCCATCCTCATGGGTGACGATGTGATCGCACGCCGATCCTTTATCACCCGAAACGCCAAGGATGTACGTTTCTTGGACGTGTAACGGGATGTAAAAATACAAAAGTGGGCGACCACCCTCGATTGTTGGGAGTGGTCGCCCACTGTGTTGTTTAGCCTATTGGTTTTTGGCTTGTTATGTTAACTCAAAAACTAGCCCGCGTATTTCTCTACAATCGGGCCAACCTTGGCGATGTTAGCCTCCACGACGCTGGCAATTTTGCCGCGAATCGGGCTGTACACCTTAGCCAGGGCAGCGGGGGCTTTCTCGGCCTGTTTGTCAGCTGTTTCCAGCACGGAGTTGGACAGGGCGCTGGAGTTTTCCTGCAGGTATGCCTCAAAGCTGTCGCCGTGGCCACCTTCTCTGAAGGTTGCCCAGTAGGGGTCAAGAGCTTCAGCGAGATCGGGGAGGAGGCGAGCAACAGCCTTGTTGACAATGTTGCTGTCCACCTTCTTAGCTGCGGACAGGGCACCTTTGATGACGGTGCCGGACACGCCGCCCTGTTCGCCGACGGTGTTGTCAACGAAGGTGCTGAGGTCTGCAATAACGGCCTCGCGGTGTGCATCGGATGTAAGGAAAGTGAGACGGTGACGTCACCAGAACTCCTTCAATAGAAAAAAATTGGTTTACAAAGAGACTACCGAACAACAGCGCTTCTGCGGCCTTATTGGGCGGCGGGTTGTGAGAACAGGTCTCTTGGAAGCCTTGACGGCGCTTCGATAACGGTGTTATCTTCGGCCTTGTAAGCAATATTCAACAAATGTTGAGCCAGTTCAAGGCATACGAGGATGAAACGATGGATGCCGCCATTGAAGCACATGACCTAGGAATAAGCAGGGGTAGAATAAAAGCTAACACGGTGATCCCCCACATGACGTTCAGTGTTGAAACGGGGTCGGTCACCGGTCTGCTCGGCCCCTCAGGGATGCGGAAAAACCACCCTCATGCGCGCCATCATTGGCGTGCAGCGCTACCAAAACACCCTCACAGTTCTGGGAAATCCTGCGGGTTCGCGCAGAAACCTCGGGCACATCGGCTACGTCACGCAACAAGCCAGCATCTACCCAAACCTCAGCGTCAAAGCCAATCTTGACTATTTCGCCGCACTCAGCGGTCAAAATAAAAAGACCAGGTTGATGCGATTATCGACGTCCTGGGACTCGCTGCCGTTGCCACCGTCACGGCGGCTCAGCTCTCGGGCGGGCAACGGGGACGGGTGTCCTTGGGGTGCGCGCTCGTCGGAAAGCCTGAGTTGCTGGTGTTGGATGAACCGACCGTCGGTTTGGATCCGGTGACCCGCGACGACATTTGGACCTACCTGCGGCAGCTTTCTGACACCGAAGGCACAACGCTACTGGTGTCCAGCCACGTGATGGACGAGGCGCTGCGTTGCGACGCCGTGCTCCTCATGCGTGAGGGTGCGTTACTCGCCCATGACACCCCTGCGGGGTTGCTGCGTACTGCAGGTACGGAGACTCTTGACGATGCATTCCTGGCCCTCATCAAAGCACAAGGGAAGTGAACCTCATGTCACTCACACTCATCACCGCACGACGTGTTATTGCCGAAGTTCTGAGAGATCGACGCACTGTAGCGCTTGTTTTGCTGGTGCCATCATTCATGTTGTGGTTGATGTACCTCATTTATGACGGCAACCGGCGGCTCTTTGACAGCATTGCCGTGCTCATGCTGGGAGTATTCCCCATGCTTATGATGTTCATCATCGCCAGCGTGAGTATGCAACGTGAGCGCTCAAACGGCACTCTCGAACGCCTTTGGACCACCCGGCTCACCCGCATCCAATTCCTCGCGGCCTACGGAATATCCTTTAGCTTCTTCGCACTCCTGCAATCGACCCTGCTGGTGGGGGTGGCGCACTGGCTACTCGACGTCACTACTGCCGCACCGCTCGGCTGGGTGTTTCTCGTCTCACCACTATCAGGCATCGTGGGTGGATCGTTGGGGCTTATGACCAGTGCACCCTTTGCCAGTAATGAATTTCAGGCTGTGCAATTTATGCCTGTGGTTATCGTGCCGCAATTCCTGCTCAGTGGCGTGCTTGTCCCCAGGGACACCATGCTGAGGGGACTGGAAATAGTTTCCAATGTCCTGCCGCTGTCCTACGTTATCGACGCCCTTCAAGAACTCGCGGCACAGCCTGAACTGGGGGACAACTACTGGAAAGACGTGGCCATTCTAGTGCTGTTCATCGTGGGGATCCTGGTGACTGCGGCACTCAGTATTCCGAGGCAAACCACCTAAAATCTGAGTTTATTCAGCTCAATCTTGCCCATCTGCAGGATCTGGTCGCGCGTCGTGGGATCGGCCATGAGCTCAGCTATGTTGTGTGGAACAACCTGCCAGGAGACGCCCCAGCGATCAACACACCAGCCGCAGCGCTCGGCCTCTGGCACCGCAGACAAACCCGCCCAATAGTGATCGATCTCCTTTTGATCGCGACAGGAGACGATCATGGAGACCCCAGGCGTGAAAGTGAAGTCATGGAAAGTCCCAGAATCCATGGCTGCCATCCAGGTGCCGCGCAGGGTGAAATCGGTGAACATGACCGTACCTGGATCTATTGGTGCGCCCTCCTCGTAGCGGTGCAGAGCCCCACGGTGGGAGTTGTCGAACAAGGTAATCCAGGCGTCGGTGGCCTCTTCTGCGTTGGCGTGGTTGGTACCGCCGAACATGAAGGATGGGATGACGAAGGGGCGTGGCTCACCAGCTGGGTCGGTAAGCATGAGCTGCCACGTCATGCCGAAGCGGTCACGAACCCACGCATAGCGCTGCGAGAAGGGATACTCGCCCAGCTCCGTGAGCACGCCGCCGGTGTTCAGCTGTTCATAGAGCTCATCAAGGTAGGCGCGGGCCTGCTCCTCGCCGCCGAACAGAAGCGGGTCGAAGTTCAGGAAACAACTGATTGACGGGTTCGGTGCGTACTGATCATCGCCGTTGATGAGTGAAAGCTGGAAACCGTGGATGCTGACTGTGGACGCGACCCCAGGAACCTGCTCGACGATGGATGCGTCGCGGAAGACGCTGGCGTAAAACTGGGCTGCCTCGTCTGCGGTGCCGTCGCACCAGACGGCGGGGGTGATGAACTGATCCATACGGCCACCGTATCTGACGTGGATTGCAGCAGCCAGCATTCTGACGGTGTTCCACGGCAAACGGCCTAAAATGGCTGCATGACGCCGATTCCTGCCAAAGAACGAATCCTCAACGCCGCGCGACGGCAATTCGCCGTCACCGGATTCAGGGCTGCAACGCTGCGGGCAATCGCTGCCGAAGCAGAGTGCGATGTGGCCCTGATCCCGCACTACTTTGGCAGTAAAGAACGACTCTTCCGTGCAGCCATAGAGTTTCCCATTGATGTGGAGACGATTGTGACGCGGATGAGTGATATTCCCTTTGAGCAGCTGGGGGAGACCATGCTGAATGAAGCACTCTCTGTATGGGACTCCCCGCTGCTAGATCCCACATCATTGCTGCGTTCAAGCGACAAATCGACTCCCGCAGCTGCTCTCCGACTTTGTGAACAACGCGCTATGGGTAGGAATCCGTACGCGTCTGGAAGGCATGGGGCTGGAGAAGGATGTGCTGGAAAAGCGGATAGGACTTGCCCAAACACAGTTCATTGGGCTGCTTGTTGGACGGTACGTGCTGAAGCTCCCCGGCCTTGTGGAGCAGAGCCGGGATGAGATTGTGCAGGCCATGGCACCAATCCTGCAAGGAATACTAAATGGCGACCACCATGGTTGAAAGCTCAAGGGGGTGAAGCTTTCAACGACGGAGGCCGCCTCAGGGTGTTGCAACTCTTCCTCCGCAGCAACATTAGTTAACTGCAATCACAACAGTCACAGATGTTACCTGTAAACACACAAGGACACAAGTGCGACACGCCGATGCCCGCGAAACGGGTGGGTAGATAGGTAGGATGACGAACATTCGGGGGTGGGAGGGGGTTCCGATAGTAAATGCTCACCAAAATGTTGTTTCGAAGTGTAATTTTTGACTATTTGGTATGCATTTACTATGAGATGGAGTGCTCACCAGCCCCAACCCCTATGCATTAACCTGGTGAAATACCTCCACAGCTACTGCAGCTAACACGTCATTGTTCTTGTTCAGCGGCTTCAATACCAGAATCACACGAGCAAGCTCATGTTCGACTGCAGCGAGGTCCCCACCATGAATGTCAATGCCGGAAATGGCGGCCGTTGTAACAGCGCTCGCGGCACATAATGCGGAGAAGTTTGTGATGTTGCAGTGGTGTTGGTGGCATACTTCGTCGGCAATGATCAGGAGTTGTTCAGGGGTGAGGCCGATCAGCCCACGCAACTCATAAACATTCCTATACTCACTCATTTCGCTTTACTTATCTGCCGGATACGCCGTTCGAGGGTGGCGCGATCGGCGAGTGTGTTGCGTGCAAGTTCGGCCACCTGGGCGTCGTTAAGCGTGCGGGCTGCAGTGGAGACGATGGCGCGGACGGCAGCTTCTTGTTTGCTGGTGCCGTGGGTTTCAGCGAGGAGGGTGAGCGCGCGGTCTTGGGCGGGTGTGAGGCGGAGGGTCATGGCCATGTGCATATGGTATCAGAATGGTATCATGCCACGTCGTTACGCGGCGGGATAATCGCTGACAGCGCCGATTTCGCGTAGAATGGAGGGGAAAGTCTCTCAAGCTCAAGGAAACAGGTGAATTGTGAGCGACGATAATTTTGATGGTGGCGGTGACCTTTTTGACCGCATCCACCCGGTGGATATTGGCGAGGAGATGCAGTCGAGCTACATCGACTACGCCATGTCGGTCATTGTGGGTCGTGCCCTCCCGGAGGTGCGGGACGGTCTGAAGCCAGTGCACCGCCGCATTTTGTACGCGATGTTTGATAATGGCTACCGGCCGGAGCGTAGTTATGTGAAGTCGGCTAAGCCTGTCGCGGACACAATGGGTAATTACCACCCGCATGGTGATTCGGCTATTTACGACACATTGGTGCGTATGGCCCAGCCATGGTCAATGCGGTATCCGCTGGTGGACGGCCAGGGCAACTTCGGTTCGCGCGGTAACGACGGCCCCGCCGCCATGCGTTATACGGAGTCTCGCTTGACTCCGCTGGCCATGGAGATGGTGCGCGATATTCGTGAAAACACCGTGGATTTTGCTCCGAACTATGACGGCAAAACCACCGAACCAACAGTGCTCCCTTCGCGTGTACCTAACCTGTTGATGAATGGTTCTGGCGGTATTGCCGTGGGCATGGCCACGAACATTCCGCCGCATAACCTGCGCGAATTGGCCGATGCAATTATTTGGATGCTGGACAACCCGGATGCTGATGAAGCTGCGGGATTGGAAGCATGCATGGAGTACATTAAAGGCCCGGATTTCCCGACCGCTGGCCTTATTGTGGGGGACCAGGGCATTAAAGATGCCTACACCACTGGTCGTGGTTCAATTCGTATGCGCGGCGTGACCTCTATTGAAGAGGAAGGCAACCGCCAGACCATTGTGATCACGGAACTTCCGTACCAGGTCAACCCCGATAACATGATCTCCAACATCGCGGAGCAGGTGAATCAGGGCAAGCTTGTTGGCATTTCCAAGATTGAGGATGAATCCTCCGATCGTGTGGGTATGCGCATTGTGGTCACGCTGAAACGCGATGCTGTGCCGCGCGTGGTGCTGAATAACCTGTATAAGCACTCGCAGCTGCAAACCAGTTTCGGCGCCAACATGCTGTCTATTGTTGACGGCGTGCCCCGCACCCTGCGCATCGACCAGATGATCCGCTACTACGTGGCTCACCAAATTGATGTGATTGTTCGGCGCACCCAGTTCCGCCTGGATGAGGCAGAAAAGCGCGCCCACATTCTGCGAGGCTTGGTCAAAGCACTGGACATGCTGGATGAGGTTATCGCCTTGATCCGCCGGTCCGAAACCGTGGACATTGCCCGCAACGGCCTGATGGACCTACTGGACATTGATGAGGTCCAGGCCGATGCCATTCTGGCTATGCAGCTGCGCTGTCTCGCCGCCCTGGAACGCCAGAAAATCATTGATGAATTGGCAGAGATTGAAGAAATCATCGCCGACCTGAAAGATATTCTCGCCCGTCCAGAGCGCCAGCGTGCCATTGTGCGCGACGAACTCAAAGAAATCGTGGATAAGCACGGCGATGATCGCCGCACCCAGATCGTGGCCGCTACCGGCGACGTGACTGAGGAAGACCTCATCGCCCGCGAAAACGTTGTGGTGACCATCACCTCCACGGGCTACGCGAAGCGCACCAAGGTTGACTCTACCGCAACCAGAAGCGCGGCGGCAAAGGCGTGCGCGGCGCCGAACTCAAGCAAGACGACGTGGTGCGCAACTTCTTCGTCTGCTCCACGCACGATTGGATCCTGTTCTTCACCAACTACGGTCGCGTGTACCGCCTCAAGGCATACGAACTGCCGGAGGCATCCCGCACAGCCCGCGGCCAGCACGTGGCCAACCTGCTGGAATTCCAACCCGGCGAGCACATCGCGCAGGTGATCCAGATCCAGGGCTACGAGGACGCTGAATACCTGGTGCTCTCCACCGCCCATGGCCGCGTGAAGAAGTCCCGCCCTAGCCGATTACGATTCCTCCGCTCCGGCGGTTTGATTGCCATCAACCTCAACGAAGGCGACCGCCTTATTGGCGCGGCATTGTGTTCCGCAGATGACGACCTACTACTGGTCTCCGAGGAAGGCCAGGCAATTCGATTCACCGCCAACGATGACACGTTGCGCCCCATGGGCCGCGCCACCGCTGGCGTGAAGGGCATGCGCTTCCGTGGCGACGACCAGCTCCCTGGCCATGTGCGTGGTCCGCGACGGCGACTACCTCCTGGTGGCCACTTCCGGTGGCTACGGCAAGCGCACTGCCATGGAGGAATACCCTGTCAAGGGCCGTGGCGGTTTGGGCGTGGTCACCTTCAAATACACCCCCAAACGTGGCAAGCTTATTGGTGCCCTGGCGGTGGATAGTGATGACCAAATCTTTGCCATAACCTCAGCCGGAGGTGTGATCCGCACCGAAGTTGGTCAGATACGTCCTTCGTCCCGCCAAACAATGGGCGTGCGACTAGTTAATCTAGAAAAAAGACGTGGAGCTGTTCGCCATTGACCGCAACGTCGAAGGCGAAGGCGAAGAAACAGCCGAAGCTGTGGCAATCAACGACGCTCAAGCTCCCACACTTATCGACGCCCCCGACACCACAGCAGGCGAGGAGAGCTAATGGCCACCCGTAAAGTAACCGTTCACCGAATCTCACCCATGTCCATGTTCCGCACGGCACTGGCGCTATCCCTTGCTGGGTTGGTCGCATGGATCCTGTGCGTGGTCATCCTTTTTCCTAGGGATGCAGCTCACCGGCGTCCTCGGGCGAGTCAATGACGGCTTCGGCGGTGGCGGCTTCCTCTCATTCGGCACGGTCCTCAGCATTGCAGCTCTCATCGGCGCTATTAACGCTCTGCTGGTTACCGTGTTGGCCCCCATCGGTGCTGTCCTGTACAACAGCTTCGTGGACCTGTTCGGCGGCCTCGTCGTGGAAACCAAAGACGGCGCCAACAGCTAACGCGCCGTTTATCGCTTTATCGACGCCCCGGGTGCACCGTGGGCTGTCATAGTACATGTTGCAGCCACTGTGACATCTGGGAGACTTCCTGGTGTTGCGGTGGCTGTCGGCGTGCTCGTGGGGGTGCCTTCGAGTGGCGCGATGCCGTAGTATCAGCTACTATGTAAGTCAGTTCCGAAAAAGGTAGTTAACCAGCGGATTTGCCTAGTTTCATTTAACTCGGTAAAGTTCTATCTCGTTCCAAGGGCCTATAGCTCAGGCGGTTAGAGCGCTTCGCTGATAACGAAGAGGTCGCAGGTTCGAATCCTGCTAGGCCCACCATTGGAACAAAGGGGCATTAGCTCAATTGGTAGAGCATCTGCTTTGCAAGCAGAAGGTCAGGAGTTCGATTCTCCTATGCTCCACCTGAGGGGAAGTGTCGAACTCGTGCTTTCTGGCATAGGTTCGCACTTCCCCCGCTCTGTCCCCGCTGAGAAGGGCCCCTTCCAGGTCATCGAGCTCGATGTGCTTCTCGCTGTCGTAGTAGTAGGACACGATGACGATCTGGTTCGGCCCGACGAAGACCTTGTCGACGAAGTAGTCGAACAGCTGGTCGCGTGTGTCGACGGTGTCGATCGTGGCTTCGGCGAACCTCTTGTAGAATGATCCGATTGAGACCTCGTCCTCGAAGAGGGTTGCCTTGACACGCTCGGTCTGGATCGCGGCGTCGAGTTCTTGTTTCTGGGCCTCCAGGGCGTTCATGGCCTCAGCGGTCGACGCGTTGAAGATCCCCTGGGCGATCGCCTTGACGAAGTTGGCGAGCTTGGCCTCGCTGGCTGTCGACCTAGCCGACCACTATCGCAAGACCCACGAGCGCGGCGATGAGGTCCTCAATGCGCTGGAGGCCCGCAGGAGGGACATCGAGGCGCACCTGACCGTGGTCATGGCCGCCCTGGCCGTCGCCCGACACCTCCAGGAGACCACCGGGATCAGCATCAAACGCATCATCCGCACCCTCAAGCCCCTCCAGGACGTCACCATCAACCTCAACGGCCACCACCTCACCGCCGCCGACCCCTGACCCCCGAAGCCGAAGAAATCCTCACCGCCCTGAGCATCCCAACAGGGCACTAAAAACTGTGCAACTCAGGCCCGACTTCCCTGGGACGCACTATGATGACGATAACCTTGCTGACGCCCAGTAGTCGAACAGCGGATATCTTCAACACCGCCCGAGAACCGCCCGCCCACGTGTCTGCCGACAGGAACACTCCTCATGACCGATACCAGCGCAACCGACGCACCCCGTTCAGCCACTGCAGTACCCCCTTCTGCGACCGTGGGCCGCTTCCTGCACTCCCTGACGCCCATGCGCTCACGCGACCCGCACGAGGAGCACCGGGTGGCCACCACCCTGGAGCTCCTCTACGACTGACCCTGGTGATCGCCTTCGGCGTCAGCGGCGTCCAGATGGCGCATGCCCTGGCCTCCGGGCATGTGGCGGCGGGGCTGGCTGCCTTCGGCTTCGTCCAGTTCTGCACGATCTGGGCCTGGATGAGCTACTCCAGCTTCGCCTCCTCCTACGACACCGACGACTGGGGCGTGCGGTCGGGAGTCGCGGTCCAGATGATGGGCATCATCATGATGACCACGGGCATCCCCGCGCTCTACGAGGGCTTCGAGCACGGATGGCAGCTGCACTCCGGCACCATAGTGGTCGGGTACGTGGTCATGAGGGTCTCGCTGGTCGCGCTGTGGCTGCGGGCCGCGCGGGCCAACCCGGACCAGGCCCGCGCCTGCCGGATCCACGCCCTGTGGATCGCACTGGCCCAGGTGCTGTGGGTCGGCACGCTCTTCGTCCACCTCAACGCCCTGTCGCTCTTCATCGTCTCGGTCCTGCTGTTCACCATGGAGTTGGCGGTGCCGATGCACCTCGTGCGCCGCTACGACCACATGGCCTGGCACCCTCATCACCTGGCCGAGCGCTTCGGCCTGTTGACGATCATCACCCTGGGCGAGGTGCTGGTGGGAACCGCGCAGTCCGTAACCGCTCTGTACACCGAGCACGGCTGGTCGGCCTCCGCCGTGGTAGTCCTGGCCTCAGGAGTCTCGATCGCGCTAGGACTGTGGTGGGTCTACTTCGAGGTGCCCTTCGGCCAGGTCCTCCACAAGCACCCCACCAGGACCGTGACGGTCGCCTACGTCCACTTCATCCTCTTCGCCTCCCTGGCAGCGATCGGGGCGGGCATGCACGTCGCCGCCCTGCGCGAGGAAGGACACGCAGTGATCTCGTCCACCGGCGCCGTCCTGAGCGTCGCGGTACCCGTGGCCGTGTTCGTTATCATCCTGTACGCACTCGTGGTCGCGGTGAACCTGCTCGCCCTGGGGCGCATCTACCAACTCATGCTGGGCCTGACCATCGCGGCCCTGGCCGGGTCGGTGCTCCTGTCCCTGGCCGGCGTCCCCTTCGAAGCCTGCCTGGCAGTCATCGTCCTGGCACCATGGATTAACGTGGCCGGCGTGGAGACCGTGGGGTCTTGGCATATGCACAAGCGCCTGGAGGTCGATGCATAGACCGCCGATTCATCGCACAGCCCTACGAATAACCGCACAGCCCACCAGCCCACCGACACAACCGCTCCCGTCCCGAAGGACCCGCAGCACCCCGCCTGATCAGCTCTTCTCAGCGCTGCCGCCATCCGCGCCGTCCGGCGAAGGATCCCCGTCGGGAGCATTGGCGGGAGGGATGAGCCCGGCTCTTCTGGATTGCTCGAGGTATTTCCGATACAGGCAGTCCAACGCCTCGGCCATATCGACCCGGTTATCCACTTCCAGCACGGTGAGCTGCTCATTGGAAGACGGGTCGGGCACCGGCCCCACAGCGGGCGGCAGGTCAGGACGGCGCAGCCGCCTCTGCTCCGCCAGAAGGTAGGCGCACTCGACGGATGACAACGGCATGGTGTCCATGGTCAGCGGCGTCGGCGGGAAGCCCTCTATCTTCGAGATGAGCCAGCAGTAATAGCGGCGAATGGGCCGTAGATGCTTCCATCCTGAGTTGCACAGGGTTGGGGTGGTTTGTGTTTCAGGGTGGGGTTTTTCGTTGGGATTGTGGGGGTGGGGTGGTCGTTTCGGGGCACTAAGGCGGCGGTAGGATCTGGTGGGTGAGTCCGTACCTGCGTCAGGTCAAGACAGCCTCGGGGGCCACGGCCGTGCAGGTCGTGGCCAAGGACCATGGTGTGCGCCGGATCGTGGAGCACCTGGGGTCGGCCCATGACGAGGCCGAGCTGGCTGCGCTGATGCGTCTGGGGCGCCAGCGGCTCCTGGCCGGCCAGCAGGGTCCTGGACCTGCGGGCCGGGTAACGCAAACCACGAGGCGAGAATCTCCGGGCTGATCTCCTTGTGGGTCCATAGCAGGACGTGGACGTGATCGGTACCGACGTCCTGGTCCTGGAGAATCCAGGCCCAGCCCTTGATGGTGCGGTGGCTGAAGCCCTTTTCCAGAGCGTCGAGAGTCCAGTCCGTCCCATCGAGGTGCTGGACGAACTTGTAGACGCGCACTGGGTGCTTGTCCTCCAGGAGGTTGATCATGTTGCTGTCACTCATGGCATGTTCCTTTCTGTTGAGCAGAGGACACGTGGCAGCCCATCGACCGTGTTATATGAGGACCCAGCCGTCGGAAACGCATCGGTGCTTCTGTCCCCGGAAGAGGTACAGATGTACAGATTCGCGCAACGCGTTCTGTACCTGAACCCCACCGAATTGCGCCTGTGCGCGTAAGCCGTTTTCCCTGGTAGGACACGGTTTTAGGTTCAGGGGCAGGCGAAGAGGTACAGAAGGTACAAAGATGCACGCGTTCTACGTGAGAACATCTCTGTGCCATTGAGCTCCCGAAAGCTGCTACATCTGCTACAAGGGTCTGTTTCGGTTGGTACGTCAGGGGGAACGCTGTAGCAGCTCTTGCAGCGGCTCTGCTACGAACTGCTACCGTTTCTGCTGCTTCGCGACGGTTCGCCTGGTAAACGAGGGGAAACGGTGTAGCGCGACGTGTAGCAGAACCAGTGCGCGAGTGGCTATCAAAACTGCTACAGGGGCCAGCGGGGAGAGATCGGCGGAGGTCATCGTGCCACCGCCTTCGAGGCAGACGTCTCGACCCGGTTGGCGTCGAGCCAGGTTCGCAGGTCATCGAGACGGTAGAGCGTACGCGAGTGGGGCGTACCGACGCGAACGAAGACCGGGCCGACGCCCTGTGTGCGCCAGTTAGAGAGTGTGCGCGGGCTGACACCGATGAGGGCTGCGGCTTCCGTGGCCGGGACCGAGAGCGTGGATAAATCGTTGATCGTCTGGGGAGTAGACATAGTTCACCCCGTGGGTGAACCTCGCCAGAACGGTCTTACGTCTCCTATGCAACGGCCATATCGGTTCGTCGTGCTTCTGTGCCTGCCGGTCCGATGAGTTCCGCCCTGCGAGATTCGGCGGCAGCTGGGATTTCGTCGTACATCGGGTGACCTGACACCTTGGCGCTTCGTGGTAAGTCTTGTGCACCAATCCTACCAAGCATGTCAACTGCGGGTCAACTGAGTGGTGCTCCAGTCTGTTTCTGCCGCATCGCCGCCTTACGCAGACAGCGCCACCAGCAGTAGGGTGGTCTTGCGCCGGGATGAGTTCGACACGTGCACCCTGAGCC
>BNJS01003164.1_pt1 | contig 36475 bp, 38 predicted proteins | sample 8540461 | NCBI WGS metagenome assembly BNJS01 (sample SAMD00202454, study PRJDB9452) | human saliva metagenome | isolation source: human saliva | place: Japan
GAGTGGGAATAAAAAGATATTTTAAAGAAAAATCCTATAAATAAAAGCTTATTCTCTTTTTAAATCTAATTTCGATAAAATAAGTAAGGTTTTTATTAAGAATGATTTCATCTTATTTTTATAAAGAGTATACTGATTAGAATATAAGTTATATCTATATTTTACTTTATTTTTAAAAATATAATCCCCCATATAAGTTATATATTATAAATAGTGAGTTGTGACATATGTATGATATAAATATAGAAAAAGAAGGTCCTAAACTATCAAGAGAATTAATAGATTTGATAGTAGAAAATGACAAAGTAACTGAAGTAACAGCACGTCAACGTCTAAAGAGTGAAAACACCTATAAACAAAAATTAAAAGGATTATTTTCAGATAATCAGAATTTTGTTTTATCATAAAAAATTTATAAAAATCTGAATTTTTAATGCTTTAACTGAAGCTTTTAAATTGTCAGGATATTTTACAATAATTAACTCTATTCTATATCATTATGGTTTTCTTAATAAAAGATAAATTAGCAGCTTTTTCTCTTTTAATCCAATAAATAATTTAAAAGGACATAAAAGAATTGATACCATGATAAATGAGTTAATTAATTTAGAAGTTGTTATCAGAAGAAAACTACTATAAACTTAATTCTTTAGTTGCTTCTAAAGAAAAAATATTAGGCATTCTAAATCATTAGAGGTAGTTGAGAGTTTTAGTCAGAACAATTTAATAATTGGTCTAGAGGTATAGGTTTAACATCATATGATTCAGCAAAATACTATTCTGAGTTTGGTAAGTTTTTATGGGCTTATGTATCACCTTCATATGTATCAACTCTAATAAAATATAATAAAGAAAAATAGTTCCAGGGTTTGTGATAGCAGATATATTGATTGGTAATAAAAATAATATAGAGTCCATTTTCTTTTTCTAAATAAAATTGAAATATTAAAAAAGTATCAAAACAATGCCAACATTTCTTCCTGATTACAGATACTTTAGAACAAGATGCATTTTACAAAACTAAAAGAAAAAGGAATAATTATTGGTTTTATAGATAAAATGTTTGGTTCTGGTTATATAGAGTTAATAAAAATCTTTTAATAAATTCTATTACTAATGCTAGTGCTATTTTAAAAAGAATCCTGATGCTTATTTAAAACTTATAGATTCAATAAATAAATTAGTTGTAGGTAAAACTAATAATTTAAAAGGTGATTTATTTGAGTTAGCAGTTGGATATTATCATAGCCAGAAATGTAAAATGCTTGATATTGGTAAGATTATTAATTTTGAAGAGTAAGCAAGGGAGAAATTGATGTCCTTGCAGGTATATCATATATAAAGTTATTATTGCTGAATGCAGAGGGTATAAAACAAAAATAGATAAAGATGAGATAGAACAATGGGTAAGTAAAAATATATTTAATAAGGAGATGGCTGCTTTCTTTAGAGCCTTATGCTAATAAAGAGATTGTTTTGAACATTGGTCTACTGGAGGATATACAAATGAAAGCAATTAAGTATATAAGTGAGAAAAAGAATCAATAAATTCAAATTAGAATTTATTGATCTTGAAAAGATAGAAAGAAAATCAAAAGAAATTAACTCAAATAAATTCATAAAAATATTGAGAGAGTATTATATATGCCTGAAGTTTAAAAATTAGACTATTTTATAGGTGTTTAAGTATATTATATAAAATCATTAGCTAATTTTTCAAATATACAAAACATTGGGTGCTTTTTGAAAATAATTATACTCTAGATAATTCAATAGTATAAGAATACAAAAAGTAGTTTTTCAAAAGAGAAATAAAAGGATATGAAAAGGTATTTTTAATATAATGATAATAGTGTTACATTATATAAAAACTTTGAAAAATATCACCAAGTAATATGGTTTTAAATTTTCAATAAATTTCAAAAGAAAATGTATTTGTATAGAGACTGTGAAATCTGTGAATTCTTATTCTTCTATGATTAGAATTATTTAATTAATTTTTAATATATCAAGATTAAGGTATTCAAAAATAGTACCTTTTTCTTGAAGTATTGAAGAATGAAAAATAATTTCTAATCAAGATGTAAAGAGATGAAAACTTAGTTGTATACTATTCTCAACTGGGAGAAACAAGAAAAATGGCAGAATTAATTGCTGAAAGAGTAGAAAATGATATGTATGTAAAAGGACTTCCCTTCTTAGAAACATTACATCTAGTATAGAAAAACTAACGAAGCTATAGACAAAGTGGATTAGTGAATTATAAGAAGAAACAAAAATGGAATATACCAATGATTAGGATAAGTTGTAATGCTATAATGCGATTTAGCAATAATAGAATCTTTTGGTTTTTATCTCATTCTCTTAATTATATCAGGTCATAGTCTAAAACCTTTTTCATCAACACTATCTGACAAATAACCTTTTTATTATCTATTCCTCAACAATTTTCTTAAATTCCTCCAAAGAAGGTAAAATAGTTGTATATCTATCTAGCAAATATTTGATTATTATCCTTTGGAAGTGTTAATTTTACCAAAGTATCATTTTTATCTTTACATATTATGATTCCAATAGTATCATTCTCATCAGGAAGTTTTACATATCTATCATAATAATTTACATACATTTGCATTTGTCCTGAAATCTTGATGAGTTACTTCCCTATTTTAAATCTATTAAAACAAAGCATTTCAATAGTCTATTATAAAAAACTAAATCCACTCTAAAATGTCTTTCATCAAAAGTAAATCTAACTTGCCTACCTACAAAAAAGTAAAACCTTTTCCTAATTCTAATAGAACATCTCTAACTTATTTATTATTTCTGTTTTCTAATTTATTTTCAGAATAATCACTTTTTCATCTAATCCAAGAAACTCTAAAAATATATGGATCTTTTATAATATCTTGTGCTTTTCTATAATTTGCCCCTTTAACTGATAATTCTTTAACTTTTTCTTTATCTTTACTTAAACTAGTCTTTCGTATAAAAGATGAATTTACTTGTCTTTTTAACTCTCTTAAACTCCAATTATTTTCAAATGCTTTCTATCTCATAGAAATTTCTAGCATTTATATCTTTTATTCTCATTAGAATAAGATAATGTGACCAACTTAAATTGAATTGAAATTCCTCAGACAGTGTCTGAGGAATTCCTACAACTTTCAAAATTTTTCTCATCTGCTCTAAATTTGTTTCTGAAAAAAACCTTTCCCAAATTCTTTAGTTAATTTTTCAGAAAGCATTTTTATTAAATTTTTCCATACTCAGCTCTTTTTATTTTCCATCTTGCTCTTCTTCAACTATTCTTTTTCCAATTAGAAAATAAGTTTTTGTCATTGTAGAATTTATGTTTGATATTATATTTTGTCTAGCTATTGTGTAGTAAATCATGTATTTCTTGATAAATATCTTTCTTTATTTCAATTTTCATAATTTTACTCCTTTCTTAGCTTTTACCAATTAATATTTTTATTCATATTTTTCATTATATCATATATAAGATACTATTTCAATTTAAAAATGGTATTGATAAATTTCTTCCACCAATACCATTTATTATACTAGCAATTAAGCCAGTTCATATTTAATTTTTACTTTTTACCTCTGAATGCTAAGCCTATTCTATAGATTTTATCTATTCCTGACTCCTTAATACCTACATCATAGTGTTTCTCTTTTATTTGTTTTAAGGCTTCTTCTGCTTTACCTTCTAATCCTTTTTTATTGTTTTTGATACTTTAAATTCAAATACAAAGGCTGGCTTTTCTTATCAAGTGGTAAAGTAAGATATCATATCTGCCTTGTCCTCTTTCTCCATTTGATTTAACTTCATATTTATCTCTTAACCAGATTAACATTCCCAATAAAAAGTATGATATACACTTTCAGCTTTTAAATCATGAAAACTTGTATTTATTAAAAATATTTCTTCTAACATTCTTCAAATTCGTCTATATTACCTTCTAATAAAGTTCTCATTATAGGATTGAAATAATTTGAACCAATTAGATATTTGTCTATAAAGCCTTTTAAAAATGTTTGTATCTCATAGTTTGGTATAGTTAATAGATACTCATCATCTTCCAATTTTTGATTCAATTTTAGATAGCCATTATAGACCATTAACTGCCATATCCCATTATATCTTTCCAATTCTTCGAAAGTGAAAAATGGACTTATTTCTATTTCTTTACCTTCAAATAGCTTTTCTAAAGAATTAAATACATCCATATTAGCAACACTTAAGTTCTCATAGATTAGAGCATTATCTCGATGTATTTACCCAATAAGCTTGTAATTTACCATTAGATAGATAATTTAGTATAGACCAAGGATTATATGTCTCTTTTTCTCCAAACTTATAGCCATCATACCATTTTTACTTCTTCTATTTGATATTCCATTTTTAAAATATTTTAAGGACTCTTCTACTTCTTCTTCACTCAAACCAAAGAACGTTTCAAACTTATCTTTTTAAAAATATTGTAAGTTATTACATTGTTTAATCCTGAGAATATTCCTTCTTTTGCTACTTGAACTATACCTGTTAATACGGCTGTTTTTAAATATGGATTTGTTTTCAAAGCTGTACTGAAGAAATCTCTAAAAGAAATTTATTGAATCTTTATAGTAATTAAATGTATTTGCAACTCATTAGAGGATTATCATATTCATCTATTAATAACACAACTTCTTTTTGATAATATGTATGTAAATATTTTGTTAAATTTCTTAATGCTCTTCCATACTCAGCATCTTCTGTCTTCATTAGAATTTTTATCATACTCTTCTTTTTCTATATCACTTAACTTTTTCTTTAACATAACATGTTCTTCATACACTTCTCTCAAAAAGTGCTTTTTAACTCAAAAAGGCATCTTCCCAAGTATTTTTCTTTAAAATCTTTTTAATGAGATAAATATTACAGGATATTGTCCTTGTTCTTTAAAAATATTCTGATTTCTATATATAAATCTTTAAATAATTTTCTATTTTTCTTCGGCATTTTTACGTCAAAAATACTTCAATGTACTCATATTTAAAAGTTTTTCCAAATCTTCTTGGTCTAGTAAATAATTTTATTTTTGTCCTATCTTTTAATAGTTCTTCTATCAATTAGTTTTTATCAAAATAATAACAATCTTCTTTTATTATTTCTTTAAAGTCATCTATTCTAAACCTATTCCTTTTTCATGAGAAGCTCCCTTTCATTAAATATATTTTATCACAATTTTAAGTTATTTGTTATGTTTATTAAACTTCTAATACATTTTCTTTAATTCATCATTTTCTATTTCTTCTTTTAAAATTTGATAAAAATGAATTTATATAAAATGGTTGTTCTACATTTATGTTGCTAACTAAATCTATTCTTACGGATAATTAAAATTATTTATTGAAATATATAAACTTCATCTTCTGGCTTACATCTCTATATTATATTCTTTTAAATTAAGAGAAAGCATTTTAGGTACTATTGTTGCTGTTATTCCCGATTGACAAATGTATTTGAGTGTCACAATCACTTATATAATATGGGGTTTTTATTAAGTTTATCCCTCAAACAGTAAATGTTGTTTTTATAATTAAATTTAAAGCTCCTGTTTCATAATAAAGAGTAAAAAGGAACTTCAGAAAAATTTATTAAATCTATTCCTAATCTAAATTTTTCTAAGTCTTTATTTGCAAAATACTTTTGAAATAAACTTTTGCTAATAATTAAATGCATATAGTCATTTAATAAAAGGTATACTTTAAAATGCTGATTTTGTGAACTATTAACTCCTAAAAATAAATCAATTTCACCATCTAAGAGTCTCTAATATACTTGTGTCATTTACATAAAAAGAAACTCTATATCTGAAAATATCTCATGATATTTTTAAAACATTTGGAAGAATAATTTTTAGCTCTTGATGTACTTATTCCATAGAAAACTCCTTTTCTCCCTCTGAAATTTCTCTAATATTTTTGTAGCATTATTTGAGATTATTTCCATATTTTTACAGCACTATAAAGCATTTTTCCAGCCTGTGAGTTGAACAGTGCTGGATTTTTGAAAATAATTAGTGTTCAATTCTTTTTCTAGCCTTTTGAATATGGTTACTCACACATTGTTGTGTAAGATATGCTTTTTAGCTGCTTTTAGTATAACTTAGTTCTTCTGCAACTAAAAGTAAATTTTATAATTTTGTCTCATCAATATACTCTCCCTATAATATTATATATGATTTAATTTTTGATTATAATAATCAGTATCACTTGTTATTATACAATAAAAATTTTAGTATATATATTTTATTATTTCTATATGTTATAACAAATAGGAGAATTTTTCAATAAAAACTTGTTAATTATTAATATAAAAACTGTTTTTAATTGTAACTAATTTGTGATAACCTATATTATCAATAATATTTATATAAGAAGGTATTAAAATGAAAAATAGAGAAAAATGTTTAAAATTTAATTAAAGGTAAATTATGATTTGCACGTACATTCTACACCCTCTCATATTAAAAAGAAAGCTGAGATGATATTGAGCTTTTAGAAATGGCAGAAAATATAAGATGGCAGGTGTGATGATAAAAATCATTATGAATCAACTGTTGGTAGAGACTGAACTTTTTAAATAAACATTTTAATTTCAAACAAAAAGCTTTTTAGTGGTGTTGTATTAAATAGCTCAGTTGGAGGAATAAATCCCATATGCTGCTGAAAGTGCATTAAAACTTGGTGCTAAATTTATATGGCTTCCAACAAGAGATGCATTGCATTGTTTAAAATACGGAAATATGGAAGGAGATTTCTTTAATAGAGAAGGGATTACAGTTTTTGATTCTTTTGGAAATTTAAAAAGTAGTGAATTATTAAATGTAATTAAAAATATAATGCTGTCTTGCTACTGGACATATAAGCATGAGAAAGTTTAGCAGTCTGCCAAGAGAGCTACTAAACTTGGAATAAAAACTGTACTAACTCATCCTGATTGAAAAGAACTAAATTTCATTAGAAATACAAAAGAAAAATATCAGATATGGGAGTTTATATTGAAAAAGTTTGGGCAAATTTAGAAGATGGTGATGTCAATTTAGAAGATTTTTATTGAAAGTATAGAGTATTAGGTCCTATTTTCTTAACCACTGATAGAGGACAATATAATAGGGATTCCCCAACAAATTGTTATTTAATGTTTATTGATATGCTGATAGAAAATAATTTTTTCTGATGAAGAAATAAAATGATGACTTCAGTCAATCCCTATAAGTTAATAAAATAATATTTATATAAAATAACTAAATTAAGGAGGAACAATGTAAATTACAAAATTTTTATTATTATTGTCTTTTAGCTCAATTCTTTTTATTTCAGTAAAGAAAATAAACAAGAAGATGTAAGAAAAATTCAAATAGGTTTTACAACAGCTGCTATTGATACAGATCCTTATTATATATTTGCTAAAAGTTTTTCAGAAATAGTTGAAGAAAAACTAATGGGAGAATAAAAATAGAAGTAAAAGTGGAGGACAACTTGGACAAGAATGAGAATGTTCACAGGAATGCAAATAGAACAACTGACATATGCAGTTATGACAAATGCTTATGTTAGTGGTTATATCTCAGCTGCTGGACTATTTGATTTACCTTTTATTTTTTAAAAACAATGAGGAAGCTGCACGAATACTAGATGGAGATCTAGGAACAGAAGTATTAAATGAATATGAAAAAAATTTGGAATAAAAGACACTGGCTATGGTGAAGGTGGTTTTAGGCATCTAATTACTTTTAAAAATCAAGTAAGAAAACCTGAAGATTTTAAAGGATTAAAATACGTTGTATGGAAACAGAAAGTTACATTGCTACTTATGCAGCTTTAGGAACAAATGCAGTTCAATGGCTTGGTCTGAAACTATAACAGGTCTACAACAAGGAACTATTGATGGTTTAGATATTCCAATAAGTGTTAGTTTTATGCAAATGGATTTGTAGATATAGCAAAAGATTTAAATTTAACAGGTCATTTTTATTCACCATTAATTATTTGTATGTCAAAAAGTTTTTGATAGTTTTTGATGAAAATGATAAAAATTTTAATTGAATCTACTAAAGAGGCAGGTCAAATATGTCGTAATTTTAATAAAATTCTGAAAGTAAAATGTTAGCAGAAATGAAAGCACAACGGTAGAAATTATTGATGATGTAGATATTCGCTTTTCAAAAATGTTTTAAAAGATTTTTATTCGAAAAGATCTAAAAATATGAAATTATGTAGAGAAGCTTATGAAGAAAAATTAAATAAAAGGTGGTGGAAAGAATATGGAAAAATTTAATAAATACATTGACAAAAATAATTTTTACTTTAATAGCAATTAGTTTTAGTATTCTTATATTATCATGTGTTCTACAAGTTTTACAAGATTTGTATTAAATAATTCTTTATCTTGGACAGAAGAGCTTTTCAAGATATACATTTATTTGGTCTAATTTTCTAGGAGCTATTTTTGTGCAAAAAGGAACTCATGAAGTTAGCATGTGATTACTGATTCTTTAGAAAAAGATCATTCCTAAATATAGTTGTCAATTTTATAGTTGTCTTATTAATTTAATAGTTATTGTATATGGATTTAATGTTGCTATGCAGTCAGAACTCAATTAAGTCCTGCCTTAAGAGTAAATGTCTTTTGTTTATGAGTGCTGCTCCTTTCTCTGCATTATTTATCCTATACTACTCATTATTTAATATTATAAAGATTATAAAGATTTTATTCAGAGGAGGGAAAATGACTAGTTTAACTTTACTATAATGATAATTTTAATTTTACTTGGTGTTCCTGTAGCATATAGCATACTAGGAGCAGGAACATTATTTTTAATTATTAGTAGTATGAAACCTCTTCTCTTAATTCCTCAAAGAATAGACAACAGGTTTAGACTCTTTTCCTTTACTAGCTGTTCCATTATTTATATTTGTTGGTGAATTAATGGATAGAGGTGGTATATCAAGAAAGAGATGGTGAAATTGGGCTGAAAAGTCTATTAGGGTGGATCTCAGGAGGATTAGGTATAGTTACTATCGCTTCTGTGCTATGTTTGCTGCACTAACTGGTTCTGGCCCAGTAACAGTAGCTGCTATTGGAAGTATTATGATTCCTTCACTTGTAAAAATGGCTATTCTTTAAAACAAGCAGCAGGAATGACTGCAGCTGGTGGTGCACTTGGACCTATTATTCCACCAAGCATACCTATGATAATATATGGAGTTACCATGAGGTTTTATCTATTCCAAAATGTTTATTGCTGGTATTATACCTGGAATATTTTTAATGTTTCTATTGATAATTGTTAATACATTTATTTCAATAAAAATCCTCAAATTTTTAAAAAGAAAATAGAAAACTTTTTCTTTAAAAAGACTTAATTACAAATACTTGGAAATCTTTAGGTGCATTATTGTTACCATTAATAATTCTAGGAGGCATTTATTCTGGTATTTTTACTCCTACAGAAGCTGCTGCAATAGGTGTAGTTTATTCATTAGTTATAGAATATTTATATATAGAGAAATCTCTATAAAAAGAACTTCCAAAAATTATTAGTAAAATCTATGGAAACTGCTGCAATGATAAATATAATAATAGCAGCAGCAAACTTATTATCTTGGATAATGTCAGCAACTGAAATTGGAAAAACTATTATCAATATATTAACTCAATTTATTCATACAAAAACAACATATATAATTGTATTGATGTTAATACTTTTTTTATAGTTGGTGCTTTTAATGGATACAGTTGCAGCAATAATAATTTTTAGCTCCTGTCCTTGTACCATTTGGAATACAACTAGGATTAGATCCTCTACACTTAGGAATGATTTTTGTAATTAATCTTGTTATTGGATATGTCACTCCTCCATTTGGATATAATTTATTTACTGCTTGTTCAATAACAGGTTTAAAATTTAACGATATTGTAAAAGGAGTTTTTTTCCATTCTTACTAATAGAAATCTTTGCTGTATTTTTTTGTTTGCTTTTGTTCCTGAAATTATATTATTTTTTTACCTAAAAATAATTGGATAAAATTATGTGATTTAACAATATCTTTAATAAAATATCAGACCATAGACTGTACTCTAAAATAAAAGAAGGGGATATTGCATTGCAATAATAATCTGCAATATCTCCTTTATATTATAATCTTCTAAAAACTATTACATCAAATAAATATTATAAATTCACTTATCATTCTCAACTGCTTTTGGAAATAAAGTCTTTTATTCCTTTAAAATATTCATTATCTTTATCTATTTTTATAACAATCTGTTATAAAAAGTACTGGCACTACCTTTTCATTGGATTTTTGAGTTGCAGCTATCATCATAAATATACTTTTTACTTTCTGAAAAATCTGTTATCTCACAACTTTCCATTTCTCTTATCTTAGGAACTACTTATTTTTTATATATTCTTTTATTTCTTTTACATTTTATAGCTTCTATCAATAAATTCTCTATCATTCCATCATCTCTATTATTTGGAGAAATAAAAATAATCAGTTTTAATATTTTTAGTTTCTTGAATATAATATCTCACTATAGACTTCTCCATTCTAATAAAACCACTTTCATTATTTTCGCTATAATCAGCATCCATTATAAATAAAAATTTTATCTAATTTACGAAAACTGTGGATTTTCTATCAGTTCTGTCACATAAGCACTATTTAGTTTACTTACTCCACGAATATTTCCTATGTAAATATTATTATTATTTACTTTTCCTAAAAAGTAAATTGTTTAATTTCTTTCATATTCAAGTTTCCATCATTTGTTAAAAATTTTTCCTTCTATTTCAAGCTTAAATTCTTCTTTCAAAAATTTTTATATAATAAAAAAACTTGTATTTCCTTCACAAATAAATAATACATTTAAACTCATCTAATATCCCACCCATCTTTTTAAGGCATTAATTGCTCTCTCATAAGGATAATAAACTATTTTTTTATATCACCATCTATTTTTTTGAAATCTATATGTTGTTATTTTCTTTATTTCCTTTTTGGCTGAAATATTATAAAAATCTTTTAAAAATTCATCTGAATGGGTTGTAATGAAAAATTGTATATTTTTATTACTAGAAATTTCTATCAATACTTCACAAAAATTTAGGAAAATTTGTATAGTGTAGTCCTATCTCTACTTCATCAATAAAAACTGATGTTATTTCATCATAAAAAAAGGCAAGTTATTATATCTAAAGCTGAAGATAATCCTCCTCCAAAAGAAGAAAGAGGTAACATTTTTTTCCAACTCCTTTTTTTACTTAAAAGAATTTCTGTTCCATCTGAAACAATATCATCGATATCTTCCTCAAAAATTCTATTGCTTTTAAAAATATTCTTTTTTTCTTGTTTTCTATCATTTCTTTGATAACTTGTGCCATTTCATTTTGATATTTTGTTAATGCTGAAATCCAAATAGTTTTTCCATATTTTTCTATACATTTATTCCATTCTATATTCTTTTTATTTCTATAGGAAATATTCTATTAGATGAGTCTATTCCAAAATTACTTTCATAAAGTACTCTATTATTATTTTTAACTACTAAAATATTATATAAAAATTGTTGATCACTATTTAGATTTATTAAATTTTTATCATTTACTAAATTATTATTTATATTTATTGTATTCTTTAGACTAATTTTTGTTGTAATGTCATTATTTAAAGTAAATTCTATATCATCATTTATATTAGAATTATAAAAAGAACTATAGTTACTTAGTTTTACTTGCATCCCTCGACAATTAGCCATAAGCACAAGAGCACTCTCCAGCATTTGGGATTGCTAAACAAATAGCTTCTAAAGATGTAGTCTTAGAACTTCCATTATTTCCAATAAAAAATTATATATAAATTATCAATTTCTAAAGACTTAATTCCTCTGTAATTTTTTTAATTCTAATTTTTTTCAATCATTTTAATTCTCCTTAGCTTCCTCTTTATTTTTATTATATCTTATTAATAATTTTTATACAAGAATTTTAGTCATAAAAAGAGAATTCTTAAGTTTTTAATTCTCAAAAATTCTCTTAATTCTATCAGGTCATAGTCTAAACTTTTTATCAACACTATTTGACAAATAACTATTTTTCTATCTGTTTCCATACATTTCTTCATAGTATTTTTGATAGTCTCCTGAAGCTACTTCATTAACCCATTCTTGATTTTCTAAATACCATTTAATAGTCTTTCTTATTCCTGTTTCAAAAGTCTGTTTCTGGATACCATCCTAAATCTTTTGCTATCTTAGATGGATCTATTGCATATCTCATATCATGTCCTAGTCTATCTTGTACATAAGTTATTAAGTCATAGTTAATATTTGATAAATCAGTTTTTAAAACTTTTTTTATATTCATCATTATTAGTAATTTCTTCTTTTAATATATCTATTACTAATTTAACTATATTTATATTTTTCTTCGTTGAATCCACCTATATTATATACTTCTCCAACTTTTAGCATTTCTTAATACTAAGTCTATTCCTTTACAATGATCTTCAACATATAGCCAATCTCTTACATTATCTCCTTTTCCATATACTGGAAGCTTTTTACCTTCTAAAATATTTTTTTATCATTAAAGGTATTAATTTTTTTCAGGAAAATGGTAAGGTCCATAGTTATTTAGAACATCTTGTTATATTTATTGGTAACTTATATGTTTCTCCATAAGCTATAACAATATGGTCTGCTCCTGTTTTTTTGAAGCTGAATAAGGGCTTCTTGGATCTACTGGACTATTTTTCTGTAAAGAATTTATTTCCATAAGTTTTTAGATTCTTTTCTATTTTTTACAACTTTCTTTAACATCTTCATCATCAATCACAAGTTCTATTGCTTCATCATAATCTTTTTGATAAAGCTTCCATATACTTCATCAGTAGAAACTTGAAGATATTTTTATTCCCTTCTCTATATACTGGATATCCATTTTCATCTTTTGATACTGTCCAAGCTTTTCTTAGCATTATCTAATAGATTTTGAGTTCCTAATATATTTGTTTCTAAGAATATTTGTGGATTTTTCTATAGATCTATCTACATGTGATTCTAGCTGCAAAAATTAACAACATAATCCACTTTATTTTCAGAGAATATTCTTTCTATTTCTTTTTCTATCTCTAATATCTACTTTTTCAAATTTAACTCTGCTATCTTTTAATTCTTCTTTTATTGTTCCTAAATTTCCAGCATAAGTTAATGCATCTACAACTATAACATTTATATCTTCATATTTCTTTAAGATATATTTTTAAAAAAATTTGCTCCTATGAAAGCCTGCTGCTCCTGTTATTAAATATGTTTTCATATTTCAACTCTTTTTCTAAACTTTCTTTTTTTATTACTTCTGAGTCATTTTTATATTTTTTTATATATATCTACTGCATTTCTTGACCAAAGTTTAGAAATTTTAAATTCTTTATCTTCTAATTTTTTCATCAAATTTTTTACAATTATTAAAATCATTCTTAAAATCTTTTTTTAGATTTACTTTCTAATAGATCTACAATTTTATTTATATTAGTTGAATAAATTAATTCATCCTCTAAATTTTTAATCTGAGGAATACAAATAACATCTTTAACATTATTACTATTCTTTATTAACTTAATATTCTCATCTAAAATATCAATCTTTTTCTACATCAGTATCAAAAACTAATACTACTACAGTTTCTCTCTCAAGTGTTCTTAATATAGAGTTTGGAACTTTATTTTTGAATTGTATTTATTATCTTTATTTTTCCAGAATATAAGTACTTATTTTTTTATTGTTTCTATTAGTTTTTCTTTCATTCTCACCTTCAACAAAATAATGAAGTATCATTTTAATTATGCCTCCTCTAATTCATATATTAAATCAAGATAGGGTGCTACATTAAAAACATCATTTTTTTATTGCTTCCATCAAAAAAATGTTGTCCTCATCAATATATTCAGAGGCATATACTACTTCTATTTTTTCTCTTTTTAAAAATGTAAAAACAATGTATTGGAAGATCCATATTTAATACTTCCATATTATGAGTAGTAAAAAAATAGTTGAGTATTAGGTTTTTAAAAAAATCTATCATTAAACTTAAAATAGCTTTTTCTATGTCACTATGAATATATGAAAATTTTTTTCGTCACAATAATAAAAAGCCATGAGTATTCTTTTTAATTGCACTAGTTATATATGCTATATCTAAACCTGCTTTTTGTACCACTAGAAAGAATATTATTTTTCTTTTATAAATTCTCTATCTTGGATTATTAAATCTTCTTCTTTTAAAGTTAAAAATATAGGCATTTTCCACTTCATCTAACTTTCTTACTTTTTCTATTGATGGATCCAATGTTTTTAAAATATTTTCTAAAAATTTTTTATCCATAACTTTTTTTATTTTTTTCCTAAAACATTTGAATCCTTTCTCTGGATATGTAAATAACCATCCAGATACTTTTCCCAGTTTTTTCTAAGATTTCTAAATAACTTTTCATTCTCTAAATTTACTTTTTCAAATTTATCTAAAAGTAATTTCATAGGAATCTTCTTCTAAAAATATCTGCTTTATATAAATCCAAATTTATTTTTCTTTTTCCTTCTCTTTTTATATTTAAAATTTACTCTATATAAAATATTTTTCTCATCTAAAATAAAATCTATAGAAAAGCTCGTTTCACTTTTTATATCTCTTATATATTGAGTAATCTTTGAAATTTCTTTCCTCTTAAAAAAATTAAAAATTGCCATCATTGCTTTTTCCAATAGATGTCTTCCCAGTAGCATTTGCTCCTAGAAGAATATTAACTTTTTATATTTAAAATTAGGTCTATCTTTTTAAAAATTCATCTTTTATACTTGAATTTTTTTAATATTATCTGAATATGAGAAATTTATTTTAAAATCTTTCAAAACCAAATAGATTATCTAATTCTAAGTTTAAAACTATCATAATAATCCCTCTTATCTATATTTTTTTAAATCTAAATTATTTAGAATTCTTTTTTATTTTCATTGCTTCTATCTAATCTTATCAAAAATATTTTAAATATTCAAGATGATTCATTTTTAAAAATGCATATTGATTAAAAATATGTATTATTCAATTAGTACTTAATTTTTTTAATACAATAATGCAATTTAGTTTTTAATAGAAAAAGAGAATTCTTTAAAGTTTTTATTCTCAAAAATTCTCTTAATTACATCAGGTCATAGTCTAAACTTTTTATCAACACTATTTGACAAATATCCAAAAGATAACATTTTTAAGTCCTCTTAATTTAAATCTTTTATTTTTATTTTTGTTTTAGATATTAAATATTTAAAAATGTAGATTATCATTATTATTATAATTAGTCCACTTAAGAAAAAAATAAAAATCTTTTATCCATAGTAGAAAACAGTTCTTCTAATATTCTTATCTTAAACATAAAAATACAGCCATAAAGATACTACCAAAATCGTTATCATTATTGCATTCATCCAAAAACTAAAAGGTATTTTTTTAATAAAATCTCTAGAATTACTACTACTTATATTTAATCCAGTCATTTTGGAAATTCCCAATAGAAATCCAAAAATCAAATTAAACATTGCTATTCCCCAAATACTTGAAGAAATTATTAATTTTATGATAGATTTTTTTATTAATGTCTGAGAATATAGAACCTAAAGATGAAATCCCTCCAAATACAACAAATGCTATTGCGGTAAAAATTCCTACTAAAGTTATTAACTGAGATGTGATATCTTGTGTAAGTTTTTCTTTAAAACCTCCAATTTGCTCATTAAATTTTTATCTTATATTCATCATCTGTTTGTTTTAAGTACGATATTGTCTTATTGCTAAATTAGTATGATCTTTAATTTTTAAAAAGCTACCTTTTCTTACATATTTTTATTTTTCCAATTCACTTTTTACTAGTTGAGTAGAACTTTCTTCAATATCATTATTACATAAATCTAAAAGATAATCTATATTTCCTAAAATAAAATCTTCTTTTTCTTCATTTTTATAAAAACTTTCATAAATTGCATCACTTAAAAACAGTATATAAAAGTCTATCATGTTCTTCTATATATTTTTTTAATATATCGAGAGGATTTTGTGATATAAAAATACTCCTTTCTAAGAAAAGATCAACTAATTGCTTCATAGCTTCACTCATTTTATCCCATTCTGTTTTTATGGGTTTTTGATTTAAATCACTCCCTCTTTGTATTTCTATAATTTGTATATTAAATTAGAAATTTTTATCCATATCCATCACCCAAAATAATCTCTGATTTCATCATTATATATAATGCCATCTCTTTTATATGCGTTTCTCCACGGATCTTGGTTATGAGTTATTTCTACTAATTGATTTGCTGAAAAATTAGCACATTTATCTACAACTAACTGAATATTAAATTTTTCTACCTCTTTCATTTTAGTTTCTAAACTCATATTTCTAAATAAATATTTGCACTTCCATATCTTTTTATATTGATTATATACGCTCCTTACAACTGGTCCATAATCCCAAGCTTCAATAAAATCTTTAAAAACAAGGATAACCTAAAAGCTACTAAAAATTGTGCTTGTATAAAAATATAAAATTTTCTGTAATTTTTAAATTATGTATTGGATAATTTTGTTCATTAGCATAGCCAATAATGTATTCTGCAACTTCCATTGCATAAAAAGTTCCCCATAATTCATCCTCCCTTTCAAATATACTGATATAATAACATATTTAACAAAATTATATATTTTATTATACAACTCATAAAAATAAAAATTTTTTACAAGAAGTCAATATCAGAAAAGAAATTATAAATAAAAAGATTGTATAATAAATGGTCTTGATGTAAGTTTTCTAACAACAGCATTTATTATACAACCGATTATTATTAAATTGAGTCTTCTTTGTTATCTAAGATAAATCAAACCTACAATTTATCCTCTATATTAGTATCATTTTTGATTATAATCTTTATTACTTCTCTTAGTTTCTTTTCAACTCTTCAGTTTCTTGTTTGAATTCCTTTTTGAATCATTTTCAGTAGTACTTTTTAGAGTTTTTCATAAAAAGTATTAATAAAGTACTTTTTATATTTTTCTTTCTGTTAATACATTTGAAAAAGTATTATTTCTAAAACTATTCTTTTTCATCATTTAATATGTCATAATTAAATACAATCTTATAATAACTTAATTCTTGATTTTCTCTTTTTGTAGTCCCTCAGGGATTAAACTTTCATATTTTTATCCCCTTTTTATAATTTTTCTGTTTTTATTATAACATTTTTTATTTTGCCTTTTTCTATACATTTTTAATAATTGCCTGAAGCTACTTCATTAACCCATTCTTAGTTTTATAAATACCATTTTGAGAAGATTTTTCCCTTCTCTATATACTGGATAACCATTTTTCATCTTTTGATACTGTCCAAGCTTTCGTAGCATTATCTAATAGATTTTTGAGTTCCTAATATATTTGTTTCTAAGAATATTTTGTGGATTTTCAATTGATCTATCCACATGGGATTCTGCTGCAAAGTTCACAACATAATCTACTTTATTTTCAGAGAATATTCTTTCAATTTCTTTTTCTATCTCTAATATCTACTTTTTCAAATTTAACTCTACTGTCTTTTAATTCTTTTTTATTGTTCCTAAATTCCCAGCATAAGTTAATGCATCTACAACTATAACATTAATATCTTCATGTTTTTTAAGATATATTTTAAAAATTCGCTCCTATAAAGCCTGCAGCCCCTGTTATTAGATATGTTTTCATATAAACAATCCTCTCTTATCTTTTCAAGTTTTTCTAAAAATTCTTTAAAATTATCTTTTCTGTTCTTTACCCTATAGTTTCTCTACTTTATCTTCATACTCTTTAAAAATTTTTCCATAATGATTCCAATAATTATATATTGATTTTTCAATTTTCTCATTTTTCATCAAATTCTTCCATCTTCTTTACTAGATTTGAAATGAGCTGATATTTTTATATATAGCTACTTCTATCATTTCTCATATTATTTTCTAAAATTTCCTTGTTATTGTACTCTTGTTCTATATCCAAAAACAATTTTTATTGGCTGTATCAATAAAATCTTCTCCTAATTCAAGAATAATTTTTCTTAAAAATACTGTATCTGCTCTACGAGACCCTGATCTAAAAATTTGGTATATTAGACAAGTTTTTAAGATTTCTTCTAAATTAGAATATTCTAAATATACTGTATTAAGAAAAAGTAAATTTATTTTTCTAGTTTTCTCTACCTTATATTGTTATTAATGCTCCAAAGCCTGCTCCCTAAATAAGACCCCAAAAATGAGAAAAAGTCAGAATACATTTATTTTTACTGCCTCATTTCCAATAACAAAAATCAATCAAATAAGGAATTACTAAAAATACTAGAAATATTGAACCTATTATTATACTCTTTTTCATAAAAACTCCTTCTAAATTATTTTACAAAAAGTAGAAAAATATTTTCTCTTTTTAATTTTTTCTCTTAAAAGATTTATTTTTACTAATCATATTTATAGCTTTTCAATATAATCGTTATCTAATTCTTGATTAGCTAATCCTTTTGAAATTTCCTTTTTAAGGAACACCATTTTAAAAGTTCCATATAATGAGTTAAAACATTTTCCAATTCATCCATATATTTTTAAGTATTTTTATCTACTAATTCTAAGTCAAAAATATTTTTATAATCTTCTTTCAAGTCATTTAATGAATTAAAGTTTTCTATATTTGTCTCTTTAAAACTTAGATCTATTTCTTTTTTATTTTTACTTAAAACTATTTTTCTTTATTATTTTTAATCTTTTTCAACTAATTTATTTTTAAAACTTTCTATTTTTGAGTAATTTTTCTTCAGGATAGATTAGAACATCTTTTATTATTTCTTCTTCTAGTAAAAACATTTCAACTTCATTAAATGGTAGTACAATGATATCTTGATCTTTTATATTCTTCTATACGATTTTTGTCAATCAAATCTCCATCTATAATTCCATAAACTTTTAGTTGGAGAAAGAAAATTTGAAAATCCCTTTACATATCTTATAACCTCTAAATGTCCTCCAACTGGATAAATAGAATAATCTTCTATAAACAATTGTGAATAAACTTTATAATCTAAACTATTAGATTTATCTCCTTCACATAAAATAACAGGTTTCTTTGTTCCAATTAATTGAACAGTTAATTCTGTTGGAAGATTGTCAATATCTGAAATTTTTCAAGTTCCCATTCATCAGAATAGTTGAAAGATTTACACCAAACTAGATCACTATTATTTCTTGAAGTTATAAAATCAATATGATGAGATATAAAAAAATAAAAATGACAATCTTTTTCTTTCTTCTATTAACATATCCCAAAAGTTTATTTACTATTGCTAAATTTAAATGTGATTCTGGCTCATCAATAATTATATAGCTAGATTCTTTAGCTAATAAAACCTCTATTATATATAAAATTACAACTTTTTCTCCTTCACTCATTAAATTAAAAATATAATCTTGATTATAGGATACATTATTCTTCGTCGGTATCTATATTAATTTCTAATTCAGGAAAAATCTGATAATAAATTTCTCTAAATTTATCAAACATTGTTATAGGTTCTTGATTAGATTTTTCTTCATGTTTTTGTAATTCTTTTAAATGTTCATTTATGAGTGCTACTATACTATTTTTTAAAAATATTTTCATCTCTGTTATTGTAATTTATATTGTTTCTTTTTGCTGCTACGGAAGATTGTATATCCTGTATATATTTGCTATTATAAAAAAGTATCTCCATGATCACCTAAAAGTAGATTCTTGTATGCTGAAATATTAAAACTTCCTCTGAAATATTATTTTTAAATAATCAGCTAAACTAGATTTTTCCACTTCCATTCCCACCAATTAAAATTATACTTTTTCTGGTACAGTTAAAATTTTTAATAGTTCTTTTATATTTTTTTAATAATTTGATAAGATTAAATATATTGTTCTTTGTATTTTTCAAAAATAAGGATCATAAAAATTCTCCTCTTGATTTAGAAAAACTAAAGCTGATATAGATTTATCTAAAATCTTTTTGAAGTGATACTTTCTAATAGTTCTTTTTCTTCTTCAATCTTTTTAATTTCCAATAAAAATATTAGAATTTTTAAACTCATAAACTTTTATAGTACGTTCTTCAATTCTTTTTAAATAATCTTTTAAAATTAAATATAAATTTTCCATATCTTATATCACCCTAATAAAAATTTATTAAAATTTTCTTCTTTATATAATGAGTAACCTTTTAAATTTCTTTTTATTAAATTAGAAGAATCTTTAGTTTTCAACTTTATAATATTTTTGTAATTTCTCTAAAGATTTGATTATTTCATCTTTTAATTCTTACGATTCGCTATATTTATATGAAATAAATATTTTATGTATATATTTATTATTTACTTAATTGGTTACTATCTTTAAAAACTCTAAAAATGTTTTCTATTAATTTCTCATTTAAAGTACCATTATTTATTTTTGAAATAAATCTATAATCACCATAATATTCTAAACCTTCTTTTTCAAATTTATCATATATCTCTTTAGCTAAATAGCCTGTTACCCCTATAGGAATTATTATATTTTTATTTTTCTTTGAAAGTTGATACTCTTCTTGTATTCCATCTGCTAAAAATAATTTTTCCCATCTTTATCTTTTTTTATTACCAAATAAAAAAATAAAGATATACCTGCTTGTGAAATCATATCCTTTCTATATTTAGTCCATAACTTTTTTGTATTTTTATTTTTGGATTCCTTGTGAAAAGGTCTTAGTAAAAGTCTTTTATTGTTGATTTCTTGTTCTTTCATATATATTTCTTCTAAAGGCTCTATAATAACTTCACTACCTACTCCTAATCCAAAACCTGATACTATATTATATTTTTCTTTGATTAATTTTACTTAATTCTCTAACAAATTTTTAGCTTCTTCCTCTGAAAATGGACTATATTCTGCTGCACTCCAGATATAAAAATATTTTTAATGTTATCTATTTCTTTTTAAAAATATCAGTAATTTCTTTATAGTCATCTATTAAAAATTACTTTTTATATGGTAACGAACCAGTAGATCGTTAATAAATAATGATTGTTTATTTTTAAAGTACTCAAATTCACTCTTAACTTCATAATCTTTTTGGAAATATTTTTATTATTGCATAATGCTGTCTAATATTATTTTTATCATATTCTATTCTTATTCTGCTAAGAATGTAGTTTATGTTTGGATCCGAAAAACTAAATCCTAAAAATAAAAACGTTTTAGAAATTAAATCATTTTAAAAGCATTGACAAATGGACTGTATTTTCTATAATATGTTTCGTAATCTTCTTTGAGAATTATTGCCTCTTCTGGTGATAATTTATCTCCATGCATTTTATATACTATTGAGTCTCGATTTGGATGAGTTATAGATAAATCTGCATTTTTTCTTTTTACATCTGAGTTTCTATAATTTTTCTTTCAAAGAATCTTCAATTAGTGAATCATAATTAGTTGTCCAAAATGTAAATATAGGAAGTCTTGCTATTATTTTTATGATTTTCACTGCTTTCTTTTTCTTCTGAAAAATTATCACTAATAATTTTATTAATAAATGCTCCTATTCCCTTCTTTGTTTGAATAATATTGTGCTAAGCTCACTAAATCATTTTCTTTATTTATATCTAAACCCTAATTCATCTGCTATTCCTTTTAATAATTCTTTTCCAATCAACATAACCTGAAGGTTTAGAAAAATCCAGCTCCTATAAATAATGCTGCATTTTTTATTTTTTCTATTTCTTCTGTATATATATAAAAATTTTTATTTCTCATATCTTTGACTCCTTTTTATCCAATTATTACTAATTTTTAAAAATTAATCCATTAAGATATACATAAAATAAATAACTCCAACAATAAAAATAATTATATAAGGTAACATGGAAAGTAGAAAACATAACCTATAATTAACGAATCTTTTTATATGGATATTTATCATTTGCTTCTTTACTTCCCATATAAAAATCTATATCTTCTTCTCTAAAAAGACAAACCGCATTATAAATTACTCTGTAATAACGTTCTTGCCTTAAATAATAGGAATCTAGAAACCAAAAATTAGATTAATAATCGATATAACTGACCATAAAAAGTGATTCTTTATAGAATGACACATGTCCAATCATTAATGTAAAACATAATCCTTTTTAAAGTAAAAAGATTGCTTGAAAACCGATCTATTATATTTTTGAAGCATTTGGAGTGTGCTATTTTTATTACTATCCATTTATATCTCCTCTTTATTTTTAAATTAGTTTTTCTAAAAATTCTTTTTATTTCTAGCAGATTTTATATCTTCATATTTTAAGAGAATGAAATTATAAAACTCTGGGTCTATAAATAAAAAGATACACCTAAAACTTCATTTCCACTACCATAACTTTCATCAAAGATTTTTGTTTCTTTTTATTTTTATTCTTATAGTGTTTGATATTTTCAACCTCTAAATTTATCCATGGAGAAAATGTAGCGTCTTCTGAATTTATATTAACATACTTTAAAGAATTTTGTGAATCTAAAAAGAAGAAAAATCACAACTATCTATCATTTTTTCTTAAAAGCATTACTTAACTCATTAAATGCATCATGAAGTACTTATAGTTTCTTTTATTGTAAGAATAACTATCTCCTTCATTTTTACAATATTCATCATCAATTTCTTTTGTAAATCATAAATATATCCCCCAAACTTGTGAATCAATAAAGACTTTCAACCCAAAATTTTTCATTTAACATCCCTGCTATCGCTATTGCCAAGTTCTTCATCTTTTATGAGAATGACTTTAAAAATATCATATTACCCCCACTTCTAAACCATTCTTCAATTATTTTATTTAGCTTCTAATTCTCCTTCTATAATTTAAAGAAATTCCTTAATACATTTTTATTTGTTCTTTATCTTTATATATTACTTTTTCTCCTTTTTCTAGATACCTATTATAGATACTTTTATCATTCTTCTTAAATTCTTCTTCAAATAATCTAAATTTTTTATACATCTTTTTCCTTCCTTATATATATTATTAGCAGCTTGTATATATGCTTAACTGCTAATAAGTATATACCATTTTCTATTTTTGTAATATATTATAAATGACTAATTTTCTAGAACAACATATTTAGTAAAAAGTTTTAAATTTAAAAATAAACTTAAAATCCTTAAATTTTAATATTTTTGAGTTTTCTATGATTTCATATAAAATATCTAGTGATACCTCTGGGTTTAATTTTCATTTTTACCATTTGAAGACAAAAGCCATTTTTCTAGAATTTCTCTATTAATCTCCTTTAAAAATTCTTTAATTGAATATATATATATTTAGGATTAAAAGACTCATCCAATGCTTCTTCCATTCCAATTCTCTTCTCTCTCTTGTGTTTTTCTGTTGGGATTCTGTTTAATATTTCCAATTTCTGAATATATCACATAGTGAACCTATAAAAATTCTTCTTTTTGAAAATTTTGAAAATTTCTAATAATTTGGTGTGCTCATAAAAATAACATTCACACTTATCTATCATTTTACAAAAGCCATCATTAATGTTAAATGAACATTTGCCGCTGCCCAAGTAGAAGCTTTATAAGAATAACTATCGCACTTCCTTCAATTTTGTTGTATTTTCTCATCTATAATAAATCTATTACATTTTTCCAAACCATAGAATCAACTAAAAAGTTGTTAAGCCAAATTTTCTCAGAGCCAGTAATTTCGCTTTTCTCTTATCTTGATGAGGAATGTGAAAAGAAAGATATTCTTTTACATCAGAAACCAATCTTCTTCAACTCTTTCCATATCCATTCTTCCCATCAGGAGATAAATAATTTTCTAATCCTTCTCTAATTTTTCTTTCTTTTATTTTTCTCACAACATTCCATTGAGCTTGTCAAAATATTTCTCTTTTCTATTTTTCATCTAGATAATTATTTATTTTCAGTTTTACATACATTTTATCTCTTTCTCCTTATATAATGTATTTAGGTTGATAAAGGTAACCTATAACCCTTTATTAATTTATTTGTACCAAGATATTTGCTTGATAATAGTTTTTATTAGATAAGTGACATCGTTTTCTCCTTGAGATTTTAAACTCGTAAGAAGAGTGATGCCTCTTTCTGTTAAAACTGTTACGTATTAGTTAGATGTTGACCAGCTTCTGGTACTTGTCTCTCATAAAGGTAGTAACGTTTCTCAGATTAGAGTCTTTCATCTAAAATTTCTTTTTATAGGTGATTTTATGTTTTCTTAGGTATTGATATTGGTATTTCACCATGTTGCCTCTCTTATTGACGATAAAAAGAAGTCATTTTAAAAGCTTTCTCTTTCTCCTAATTCCACTGAAGGAGCTAACTCTTTAATTAATAAGTTGGAGCCTTTTTGCGATTCTTTAGATATTGCTATGGAAGCCACTGGTCATTATTGGATTAATTTGTTTTCATTCCTTCTTCAAAGAAAAACTTCTCTGTCCATCTTATCAATCCAATCCAAACTGATGGTTGGCGTAATAGTATACTGAAAATTCAGTCAAAAGATGATACTATTGACTCAATATTAATCGCAGATCTTCTTCGTTATGGAATTTTGTTGAATCTACTTTATCAAATGAAGATTATCTATCATTGAAAGAATTTAACTCGTTTTGAAGCTATCTATATATCTTCTACTGGTGATTTAAAAGAAAAACAATTGCACTACTTGATCAAGTATTTCCTGAATATGAAAAATGTTTTCAGTGATGTTTTGGAAAAACATCCAAAGAAATACTATTATCATTTACTACTCCTCAAGAGTTTGAAAATATTTCTTCAAACAAACTTACTAAGGCATTAGAAAATATTACTCTAAAGAAATTTGCAGAAAATTGAAGAATTATCTGAAAAGGCAAAACAAACTACAATAGGTGTTAAGTTTGCTTAGATTCTTTTTCATTGCAAATTAAAATGTTAATAGAACAAATTAGTTTTATAGAAACTCAAGTAGAATCAATAGAAGAAATAACAACTATTATGGAGTAAATTAGATTCTCCTATCACTACAATTCAGGGTGGACCTGTAATAGAGTGCAACTATACTAGGCGAATTAGGAGATGATTTCAAGATTTTCTATATGCTTCTAAAAGTAGTTGCTTATGCAGGATTAGATTCAGTAGTTTCACAATCAGGAAATTATGAAGCAAAATCTATGTCCATAAGTAAAAGAGGTTCATCTTATTTAGAAAAGTTTTATTTCAAGCTGCACTTAAGGCTGAATTTTGTGATCCTGCTTTTTCTCAGATTATTATCAGATCGCACTAAAGGAAAACATCATTTGGTAGCAACTAATGCAGTAGCAAAGAAAATTATGTTATACGACCTTGCAGTTCTCACTAGGAGATAGGCATACAAAATACAATAGTAGCAAATATACTGTAGAGTTGTTAACACAACTCTTTTTGTGCTCAAATTTCTTAAAAGAAAAATACCTATATTTTACCTATTGACTTTTAATAATTGGTCTTTTCATTACTGGTCCATACTAATCTGTAAATCTATATCCTTTACTCATCCCTAGAAAACAATTATATCTAGTCCTACAAGATCATCTATTATGATTCTTAATATTTGTACTGATAAAATATGTATCTTGTATAGCCATTTTGTGAGTCATACAGAATGGTTTCTCCTTCAATTTCTTTCTTCTTACATATGTTTATAAGGCTAAAAAGAAATTTGTATTCAGATAAATTCGATGAATTAGAGTATTCAGTTATTATTATATTCTCCCTCTTTTCTTATCTTTTTGATTTTTAGATAAAATTATTTTGGAAGCTCTTCTAAACATATAGGAGGCATATATTTACTCTTTTACCCTTTAATCTATATTTCTATATTATAGTTCATAGAAACTAATTTACCATATGGTGGAAATTCTATTTCTAATCCTTGGGATGATTTGATTGAATACACACTTTTTAATAATTTCATGTCTTTAGGAAACATATAAGAACAATAATAATGTTGCTAACTCACGGTCTAACCAAGAACATAATTTTTCACTATAAAAATCTACTAATTTCTAATTTTCCTCTTTTCGATATTCTGAAGTAAATAGTCACTGACTCATAATATTAGAAACTGCAAATCTAAGTGGAAGTTTGATTTCTTTCCAGCAAAAGCTTAATTCTTTTTCTAAGTTTTTATAGAAATTTCAAACTTTTCTTTGTCTAGCAATGCTTAACTTCAAGAAACATCTTATATCCATCTACTAGTTCAACTTTACAAATCTGGAGTATATTCTTTTGTTATGAGAAAGTCGCTTCATCATAAGCCTCAAAATGTATTTAATACTTCAAGCGATTTTTAATATTACTATAAAATCTGTTTCCTTTTCTTTTCAACCATTCTAAAATCTTTATAATTAATTCCAAATTTATTTGCTATTTTATTTTTCTCTTCTTCCAGAATCTGTTAATGTATAAATGCCAATAATTTTTCTAAATCCATCTAACTCCTTTCTTGTTTCTATAAAATTTTTAAGATTTTTAAGATTTGTTTATACAACTCTTCATAATTTTTAAACTCATCTGGAAGAATTTGATATTTCAAAATCCAAATGTTTTAGAAAAACCTTTAAATACTTCCATACCTTTGTTACTAAAAGGTAATTTTCAAAATAAAAATGTTACTACAATTTCTTCAACATAAAATACTAATAACACTACTTTCTTAAATAAATTTTCTGTTCTAGACAAAAAGTCAAATTGAGTCTTCTTCAGTATATTTATATATAAAGACTTTCATCTAAAAATAATCCTTCGTGAACTAAATCATTTCTTATTTTTAGTCATAAAATTTTTGCTTCACTTTCTTTTTAAATTGAATTCTTCCATTAAAAGCATTTTTATAGTTTATATCATTTTCTTTAAATATATCAAAAATTGAAATAGTCTAATTAATAAGTCTACATTTAGAGACTCTTTTAAAAGATATAATTAATTTAATAGCTCTTTTCCATTTTTCTTTTTCTATCTCATTCTCAGTATCTAATACTCTATAAATAAAATTTGATGAATAGAAAAATTATTTAATATAGATTCAGATATATTATCTTCATCATAATTCTTTTTACTAAATTTTTCCTTCTATAAAAACAAACTACCAATACACTCTTCTGATATTTTTCTGATAGAATGTCCATCTTAGTAATAATTCTAAAAGATAAAACTATATTTTTCTAATATATCTTCTTTAATTTCTGAGAATAAATACAAACTAAATTTCTTTTGATAAATATTACTTTGAATTATGATACCATCATTCTCTAATCCAATCTGGAATTTACTAAATTCCAGCATATATATAGTAATGATTAAGGTAGTTTTCTTCTTTTTCCATTTCTATAAATCCATTTCTTGGAGATAAAAAGTGTACATTAATTTATTTTCAGAAATTTTTGAAATAAATAAATTTTCTAATTTTTCTGTTTTATAACCTGATTATTTTATATATAATATAATATCATTTAATAAGATATTATCAAGTTCCTCATTACTAAAATAAACAGGTAAAATTATTAGCATTTTCCTATCAATAGTGCCAGTAAAATTCATAATAACCATCTTCTAATAATTTAGTTTTAAATTTATAGGGTACTCATTTTTGGCAATTCTAAGAACACACTCACCCTCATAATTTTAATCTTTCATCCATAGCTAAACCTCCTATGTTTTCTCTATCTATTTTTAAAATTCTGGAAAATTGTCCTTGAGCTACTCCAAAAATATCTACTAGTTCATTTTGAGTAAAATCTCCTGTATTATAATAATATTTTATTTTATCATTTTCACTTAATTCTTTTGGTGAGATAGGTATAGTCTCTCTTATAATATTTGCTCTTTATGGAAATTTTTCTATTTCTTGCCTCTCTTATTTATAAAATTTTAATTCTTCTTCAGATATTTCTACTATTAATAGCTTTTATTACGATTTCTTTAACTATCTCTTCATAATTTTCTTTAATTTTATTCATAGTTACTGAGTAAAAACTATGTTTTTCTCTCTTATATCATTTATTTTGCTCTCATATTATCTTCCATATGCTCATTCTTACAAAATTATTTCAAAATTATTTCTAACCAATTCTTCTGTAAGATAGTCTTCTTCATCTTCTCCTAACATAAATATATACTTACACGGATGTGAAATCATAATTTCTATTATACACTTTTTACATTTCATTTCTTTCAGAATTTTATATACTCTATAGTTATAATATCCACTAATAAAAACTTAAAATATTTGATTCATCAACTTTGAAATTTAAGTTATTAAAAAATTTTTAAGTTCTTTATTTACTTCTTGCTTTGTATTTAATTCTACACATTTTATAGGAATTTTATTTTTCAAAATCATATCCATTTTTATTACAATATCTTCCATCAAAAAGTATCTTTTGAAAATTCAATAAAATTATCAATAATAGTTTTGTCTAACATATCACTGATAAATTCTATATATATAACCCATAACCATCATATAATCAAATACATTAAACTTCAATATTCTCATATACAAAATTTCTAAAAACTTCCTGTTCTTATGCATTTAGGAATATGATTTTGTATTTTTAGAAATATTTTTATTGCAGCAAAGGTCCAAGGTATTTCCAAATCATTTTAGCAATGATTTCATTTTCTAAAAAGTTTTCCTTGCTCTTTATTAACTTTAAAAATTTCACTCATATGTATACTTCTTTTAACACATCATATTTTATTTAATATCTCTATTGTTCTTTTTGAAGAATTTCTTTCTTTAGTTTCTGTCAAGAAAAACCAGCAACAACACCAAACTTTCCATTATCTTTTACACTTTTATACACCAACCTCATCAAAAATAAATTTCATTGTATTCTCTTTAGTTTTAACTGCTTTTATAATTTTAGAAATAGTTGATTGAGTTGTCCCAAACATAGAGTTGCTAACTCATTTTGTGTGAAGTCTCCTGTATTATAATAATTTTTATTTTATTTTTAACATTTCACTCAATTCTTTAGAAGAGATAAATAAATCGTCTTTTTCTATTTTATTTTTATAGAGATTCTTTCTATTTCTTGTTTTTATTTATCATATAATATCATTTTTCTGATACTTTTCCATCAATAGCTTTTATTAAAAATTTCTTTTAATCATTTTTATCATATTCAGAATTAAGTTCGTTTATTCTAATTTGATTAAGAATAACATCTAATATTAATAGCTTTTTCTTTACTTTTTAGTTTCCATATTTCCTCCTTATTAAGAATAATAAGAATATTTATTATATTCTATATGAAGAGTAACATCTTTTTATTTTGTCAAATATTTTTATAAAAAGTGAGACTGTTACAAATTGATGATTTTTATCATTAATTTGTGTATAGCCTATTTCTTTCCCAATATGAAAATCTTTTAGAATCTATCCTATTTCAAGTTTTATTTTGATGGGCGAACTTAACACAAGTCCATTATAAAGCTATTTTACTGGATGCAATATTACTCCTTGCTAATTAATTTTGCAAGATATCTATTAAAAATTATAGGCTATACAAAGATAGTCCTATTTCTCTCTTTGCTCTCTCTTCTCCTCTAACTTTTTAATTTACGCAATTTCATATCTTCTTTTAATACTGCAAAAGTACCTTCTACTTGAATACTTCTATTCATCCTAAGTTGCTTTCCTATTTCAGTTTCTATATTAATTTTTGATATTTTTGATAATTTTTCTAAATTCTTTATTATCTCACTGTCTTTCTACTGTTTCTGGATTTTTAAAATATATTGACTTTTATCTTCTGAATAGTAGAAACTCTAATTCTAATCCATCTTTTCTAAATAATCTATTTTCTTTTTCATCATAATCTAAAATTCTCTACTCTATTCAAATCTTTTTATACTTTCTTGTCTTTGATTTTCTTATAATATATTGGTTTTATATATGATACATAATTGTTGTTTTTCTAAAATACTCATAGTTGAGGAAAAATTTCATAACCAGCATCAGCTACAACATTGATAATTTCAATATTTTGGGACTTAATCAAGAAAGTGGAAATTTAAAGTTTTAGAGTCTAGAAGGATTAGGGAAAAATTTCATAGAAGCTATATATTCGCTAATAACTCCAATTTGAAGATTATCCAGGCTTTAATTGACCATTGCCATCTTAATCTTCCTTCATTCGCTATAAATGTCACATCATTATCTGTTTTTGAAAAACTATTTCTTTCACCTAAAATCTCTAAATAGTTAGTATATTTTTAAATCTTTCAATATATGATTCTCTTTTTCTAACAATATTTGCTCTTTTTCTTCTTTTACCTTTGCTGAACTTTTGAATTTTTAAATTTTTAAATATGACGTCAAAATATTATCAAAATCTTTATTAAAGTATCCATTGAATTCATCAATTAACTCTCTAATATATTCTCCTCAAGTCTTTCTTTATATTTTTAAAAAGTTGATTTCTTCCAAACAAAACTATATTTATTAGCATAAGCTTCTATTTTAGTACCATCAATGTAAATAGTTTCAGTAGAAATTTCACTTAATTTAAAAAGTTTATCTAGAAATTGAGTGAACAACTCATAGATAACATCAGTAGCTTTTTGAGCGCACAATAGTGGAATAATCAGGAGTATTAGGTGAATTTGATAAATATTGAGCTCTTTGGCTATCTTTGCAAAAGATGCTCAATATCTCTAGTAGAATATATTCCTCTTGAGTAAGCATAGATAATTACAGCAAACATATTAACAGGATGTATCTGAGTTTTTGTTAGAAATGCTTGCATTAAATTAGAAAAATCCATTTCCTCCAGAATGGCGCTAAGTAGTCTAACAGGATCATCTTTATCAATATCTTTATTAATGTAAAAAGTTTAAGTTGAAAACTTAAGAAATCTGTTATTATTAGTTGGTTTTAACATAAGTATATTATATTAAATTTTGAAGAAAAATTTCTAAAAATTTATGTAATATACTTTTTAAAATTAAAAAGATGCTAAACCACAAAAATTATTTTTAGCATCTTTTTAATAAAAAGTTGAGACAATAAAATTTTTCCTATTAAAATTAAATCACTAAATAACTCAAAAAGAAGTGATTTCATTGTCTCTATCTAATTTTATCAAAACTATCTTAAATATTCAAGATAATAATATTTCTTTTCCAGAAGAAGAATATTGTCAAGATTATTCAGTAATCATCTAGTTAAAAAGTTTTTAAAAGTTTCTTAAGATCTAATTGCTGTACTTGTCCTCATTGTAATTCTAAAAATATTGTTAAAAATGGTTCAAGACATTATAAAATTAAATATATTCCTATTCAAAATTACAATATTGAACTTGAGCTTACTATACAAAGATATATTGTAAAGATTGTACTTTCTCTCCTACAAATATTGTTGTAATAACTCTAATATATCCTAATAATCTTAAGTATACTATTGCTCTTGAACTTGAAAGAAAATCTATCTCTTACCATCTATTGCTAGGAGATCTAATATTTCTATTACTTCTGTACAAAAGAGTCATGGATGATTGTTATTCTGATTTTAAAAGTTAATAAAGAACATTTACCAGAAGCTATTTGTATTGATGAATTTTAAATCTGTTAAAAATATTGATGGCGCTATGTCTTTCGTTTGCTAACTATCAAAGTAAAAGAGTATTATTAATATCTTAGAAGATAGAGACTTTGTTACTCTTACAGAATATTTTTCAGATTTTTCTTTAAAATAGAAATAATGTAAAAATATGTTTGTATGGATATGTGTGTTCCATACATTAGCTTAGAATAATTCTATCTTTCCTAATACAAAAATAGTAATAGATAAATTTCATATTGTTAATCTTGTTAATAGGGCATTTTAACCAAACTAGAATATCTAGTATGAATTCAATTCAAGATGAGCCATTAAAAAGAAAGCTAAAAGCTATTTTGGAAAAGCATTGTTAAAAATATTATCCTGATCTTTGTCGGAGTAAACTATTATTGTCAAAGTTTTTAAGCGCAAACTTAGTAGTAAAGATAAAAAGTGAATTATCTACTAGATAAATGTCCTGAATTAGAGGCTAACTTTAATGTATATCAAGATATTATTCAAACAATAAAACATAATAACTTTAAAAGATTTGAAGAAATAGTACATATTTAGCTCATGGAAAAAGATTTTCAAGAAAATGATGATAGTGCTAAAAACTCTAAAAATATATGAAATATATTGAGAATATGTTTGAATCAAATATTACTAATGGAGTAATAAGAAGGTTTAAATAATAAATTAAATCAATAAAGAGAACAGCATTCGGGTATTCAAAATTCATAATTTTAAAAGCGCGTATTGAGTTCAAGCAGGTATTATTCAATTAGCGCTTAATTTTTTAATGTAATAAGTAGATTTAGTTCAAATAAAAAAGAGAATTCTTAAATTTTTAATTCTCAAAAATTCTCTCTAATTCTATCAGGTCATAGTCTAAATATCAACACTATTTGCCAAAATAACCTAAATATAAATTCTTTTTAACTCTTTTTCCTATACCTGTCATAAACTCATACACAAAGTTCTGGATGTTTTAAAATCATCTATGATATCAGCATTTATAACTGTAACTTCATCTCTAATTTTATTGAATTTTTCTGATTTCTTTTTGGTATTCTCACCACCAGTGCATCATCCCATACAGATAGATATTACCTATTGTTTTACATCATATAATTGTTTATTAAAACATATAGCCTACCTTTAGTTAGATATAAACCATCTGCATAGCCTATAGGTATAACAGCATAAGTTGAGTCGAGCTGGAAAGAGTATGGTGTCTACCATAAGCCACAAAGAGTCTTCTATTAACTGTAAATGGAACTTTTGACTTTACATAGTCAAATACATAAACAAGGAGTTTTTCTTGTTTACTGCGACAAGAAAATTACATAGGCTATGCCAGCAGCCCTTACAAGATTTCCCAATATATATTTTCATGAAAATTAGTTGTACCAACACTATGTGGAAATGTGTATATATTTTAAATTCCCAAGCCCTTTGACTATATTTTTATAATTTGCTCTGAAGTGGGAAATTTTTAGCCTATCAATAGTATTACCATCACATCTGATAGATGAGTAAAAGAATTCCAACTAGATTTAAGTTATGCAGCTTACAAAAATTTATTACTTCTTCCAGCTTCATCAACTTCAAAACCTAATCTTGTCATACCTGTGTCAAATTTTAAATGTATATTAGGATTTAAAGTGTATCTACTATTTTTAATTGTTGCATGAGACTAATGGCAGTATGGATGCCTCTTTTAGTTGCTTCAACTAGTTTCATCTTCAAAACTTGCACCCACAAATTAAAAGTTCAGCCTAACTGCAGCATCACTGTCGTTCTGGCCCAGCTTCCTCGCCGGGTAGCAAGTCATTGACTCCTACCTCTTGTAAAATTTTAGCCAATTTCCAGAGACCTAATCCATGCATTAACCTTAACTACTCAAGAACCTCTCTATTATCTGCAAGTTGCTAGGTTTTAAAAATATTGTATTTTAGATTCTCTTTGTCAATTTCAACTCAGTTCTCATTTCATTTCTCTAATGATATTAAATTAAAAATCCTGTATAGATGAAAGTTTTACCTCATTGAACTTATCTAAATAAAAGAATATAAAAATGCCAAAAAGATTATAGTGTATTTTAGTATAAAAGCAAATATATATTTATTATTGAATTTAATAATTTCATCTATAAACCGTACCCATCCTTTCCAACCTAAATACTATAGCATCTTTGAAAATATTTCTCATCAATATTTTGTGAAAAATCAATATAAGTTACTCCTTCTACATCACAAATTTCTTTTTATTTTTGGTTAAATTTGTCATATTTTTCTCTTAAAAACCGTGTATTCAACCCATAATCCATTCAATGGAATATTTTACAATTGCAATATCAACATTTAATTCTTTTGCTATATATAAAACATTTTTAAATCTTCATATTCTGGAGACTCTAAATAATCTTTTTCTACTTCTAGATTAAAAAGAGACACCCATATTTTCCTTTATGTATTTATCCTTGATATCGTATTATAAGGATTATTTGTTACTAATTTTTCTGCAGTTTCTTAGAGCTTTCTCTAGTTCTAATTCTATTAAAACCTTCAAACTTTTACTGTTTTTATCATTATTTCTTTTATATACTTTTAAAAAATTTAAATTTGTTCTTTTACAACCAATAATTTTAAATAAAATTCCAAAGTAAATCCTATACATAATTTTCTTTTTTCAAAATATACTTTTTAAAGAGAACTTTAAATCTTTTTGATAAATTTGATTATCTTGTGTCAACTCTTGAGCTCTATAATTACTATACTTTATTCTCATCAGATATATCTTTATTTTTAAAAATCTATCATTGCTTCTTCACTATATCTTGCTACAAGGCTTCTCTAATCATCTATCAAACCATTGAGGAATAGAATTAGAACAAATTTATTATTTTTAAATTTCTTCTCCATTTTGCTATAGCACCCTAAATTCATTATATAGATAGACTTTTGATAATTTCCTGCTCCTATTGTCGTTACATTTATATCCATTGTAATCTAACAACTTTGAAGGATGTTGTTCTTCACTCATATACTCATCTAATTCACTAGATCCTAATAAAATAATTGTATTTTTCTCCTATATTCTTCTTTATAGTTTCTAATGAAAGAAAATTTTTCATAATTTCTATTGTAACGTTAGAATTATTAACAACTTTTAACTTGTTATTGATAACTATCTGCTCTAAATAAATAACTATATTATTACTATACTAAAATAAAAGCCTTAACTTGATCCATTTGTTAACCTTTTCCTTCAACTGTTTTTATAATCTTATTTGGAGTATTAACATCTTCTACATTAATTTCTGTAATAGGTAATTTTGTTGAAAATTCTTTTCTAATGCAATAGTGAGGTTACCATTCCTAAAGATCTAATATACCTAAATCAAGTAAATCTGCATCTAAATCTTCTCTAAAAGATCATCTTCTGATATTTCTTCTCTAATGTCAAAAATTTTGTTTTATCTGCCATAATATCCTCCTAAAAATATTTTTCTACTAATATTTTCCTAAAAGAATAAATCTTTCTGAAAAATTAAAAACCAAACATTACTAAATTTAATGTTGTAGCCATAGAAATAATCTTATAATACTTATGCTTCTTATGTGTAAATTTGCTCCTTTTTGGTATACTTCGTTTGCAGATATATAAAACTCCTAATCAAATCCCATATAGAATATAACTCCATTTACTCCATCTTAAACTCCCACAATAAACATATTAATTAGTAATTAACTCCATCTACAAATTATTTTCAGACTTATCTTTCTGTATCCAATTGTAAGTTAATCTCTTAAAAATGAGTCTCTAAAACAAAATGAAAGTGTTATATACCTACTTCCAAAAATCACTAATATCAGTACTTAAAAGAGACATTAAAATTATCAGCTACTTTAATTTTAAATAGATAAATGCTACTCCTACCGCCATCAAACTATATCCTGCAAAAGTCGAAAAATAAGTAAAATCCATATAAATATGATAGTAGTAAGCAATTGTGAAATTATAGTTACTGGTTTTTCAGAAATTATCTCCACTATTTAAAAAGAAACTCGCTATAATAAAATTTATAAAATGCTCCTGTTAAAAAATTTATCTATCCCTGTTTGAGAAACTCCTAAGTAATCATTTCTACTTATTTTATTAGAAACATCTTCTTTTAAATCTTCTATATCTATCAATTGAGTCACTAAAATAAAAGTTGGATAATAAATAGCTCATATAATCAACTATATTAATTTCTTTAATTAAACCATCTAATTTCTATAATAATTTCAACAATTTTAAATGTATATATGATATTCCAATAAAAACCAAAATGTATATTTTTACAAATAAAAATTTATTTAAATATCAATGGTAAAGATGCTAAAATACAAAATGTACTACAGTTCATTAGCAAAATATTGTTAATCTTATCAGTATGTATTCGCACAGTAAAAACAATATAAAACTATATAGTATGTAGTTTATTTTTAAAAAAGTAAATGAATAAAAATTAAAGTTTACTAATAAAATATAAGTATTTTGATTAACTTTATAATTTACAATTGATATTGGAAATATAACTATCAATAAAATTATAAAAATTTAAATCAGATGTATTGATTATACTAATTCCATTAATTTTTGTCAATTTTTCATTATTATTTGTGGATTTTTCTATAATATTTAGGACAACGCGTGCCGGCGGGTTC
>BNJS01001781.1_pt1 | contig 36453 bp, 71 predicted proteins | sample 8540461 | NCBI WGS metagenome assembly BNJS01 (sample SAMD00202454, study PRJDB9452) | human saliva metagenome | isolation source: human saliva | place: Japan
TTAGACTAATAGTGCAACACCCCATCTCATATGAGGTGCTGCCATGGAACAGACCCGAACCTACACTCATCTGAGCCCCGGAAGAGCGGGCCGTCATCATGCTGGAACTGCACCGCGCCCGTGAAGACAACCGCCCCTGCAGCATCAGGGCGCTTTGCCCGTGCGCTGAACCGCAACCCCAGTACGATCAGCCGGGAACTCCGTCGGCTGGGAGACGCTCCCGCGATGCCACCCTGCCGCCATCCACTGCAGACAACAACGCCAGAACTGCCGGACGCCAGCCTGTCTCTGTTCCCGGCACTCGCCTGTACCGGTACGTCTTCGACCGGCTCGTATACCGCCACTGGTCACCCCAGCAAATTACTGCCAGACTACGGCGTATGCCAGCATCGAAAACGCCCCGGCCTGGTCAGCCACGAGACCGCCCACGCCACCATCTATGCCCAACCCCGTGGGAGCTCAAAAAGGCCCCTCATCGAGGCGCGGTGCGCTGCTCCAAACCCCGGTGGGGCAATCGCCGCACCACAGCGGGCCACAGGGCGCAGTTTCGTGCCCGAGGAGCTGCAGTATCCAGCACCGCCCCGAGGAGATCGAGGGACGTCTGATTCCCGGACACTGGGAGGGCGACCTGATCAAGGGGGCCTACAACCGCTCTGCCGTTGGTGTGCTGGTCGAGCGTCACAGCCGCCACCTGATCCGTGCAAGATGGATGATGGTGACGGCAGAGGCGCGCTGGAAGGGCTCACGCGGCAGATGAAGAAGGCCATGCGGCTTCAGCGCAAGAGCCTGACCTACGACCGGGGCAGCGAAATGGCCTGTTTCCCGGGCAGCTCAGCGAGCGCGCTGAACATCGACATCTGGTTCTGCGACCCCCACGCCCCATGGCAGCGGGGCAGCAACGAAAAACACCAATGGTCTGCTGCGCCAGTTCCCTGCCCAAGGGCATGGATCTTTCAACCATCAGCCAGACCCGCCTGAACGACATTGCCCGACTGATGAACGGGCGCCCGCGCCTGGCGCTGGATGCCCAGACGGACGAAGTCATGACGAAAAATTCTCGATGACTACGCCAGACCTCTTGTTGCACTTGACTCTTTGAGATCGCCCCGCCATGTTGCTGGAAGCCTTCGGCGAAGTCATTGCGGAAGGAGGCAATGGCATCATCATCTCGTCGCAGTCGGGCTTTCGCCTGGACAATCTGGATGAGAACGACCAGCACGCGCTGGCCACCCTGCGGCCCGAGCAGCTGGTGGAACTGCCGCTGGTCAAGCACGAAACCGACTCGCTGCGTGCCTACCAGATCTCCAAACGCGGCAACGCACTGCGCGTATCGGCCGAGGCCGTCTCGCTGGGCGCAGGGCACCCGGCAATTGCATCAGTCCGGGCATCGTGTTCACCCCGCTGGACAATGACGAGCTGAACGGTGAACGCAAGGATTTCTACCGCAACATGCTGGCGAATCTGCCGGTGGGCCGTGGCGGCAATCCGGATGAAATCGCTGCCCTGGCCGAGTTCATCATGAGCGGCAGCGGTGGCTATATCACCGGCAGTGACTTTCTCATCGATGGGGGTGCAACAGCCAATTTCTTCTTTGGCGAGAAACCCTGATCGGGCATTGATGGTTCCAGCTCACAAGGGCGTTGACCTGGTTTTCCAGGCCACCGGAAAAGCCCCTGCGGCCCGTCGAATCCCATGCTGACCCTGCTCGTCCTGATCGCATCGGCACTGGTATTGGGCTCCGTTGCCATACGGACGGGCAGGCGTCCGGCCCGTGTGCTGAAACACGGGAAGCTGCAGATAAGGGAATGCATCCATACCGGCGCAGGCACTTTCTACGTGGAGGAGGTTGCCTTTGCCGATCATCAGGACGCCCTGAACCAGTATTTTCCAGACTGCTTGACGATGTGCAGGGCCCTGGGCGAGGTGCCGGATACGCGCTTCAGCTATCTGACTGACTGACACCACGCTGCGCTTTGCACACGGTACGGTGCGGCTGGTGCGCTGCATCGACCGCGTGAGGATGATCCAGTCACTTGTCGCCGCTATCATCTCGATGCGTCTCGAGGAGCAGGCCACCAGGCTGCACGGCAGCGAATGTCAGTAGCGGAGGATGCCGCGCAGATCCGCCTCGGCATCCTCCGAAAGGACGTAACTCGTCAAGGCTGCTCCTTACCCAGTTCTTCCTCCAGAATCTGGTGAACATCCTTGTCAGAGACCTTGCCGGCAAGCGCATTGTCCACCCGCTGCCTCAGCAGCACCTGCAGTGCCCGCCACGCCTGATCGGCATCCGCGTCTCCTGAAACAGGCGCTCGAGCGCATACCGCTTTGATGGTCTTGCCCTGAAGGGCGGCCATCGCTTTCAGGCTCTGATGCTGCTGCTCCGTGATGTCGATAGTCAGACGGCCTGGCATTGGAGCACTCCCACAATCTGTACATTCCCACATTAGCACATTTGTGGCTTGACAAACCACAGGCATCCCTTTCGTCACGATCAACGGTCCCATGCGCCCTTCCCCGCTTCACCCCGAATCTCCCTCGTTTCTCATCATCCTCAGCGCCCTGATGGCGTTCACGTCGCTGTCCACCGACATCTATCTGCCGGCTCTCGCCTGCGATGGAGGCCGCGCTGCACGGCGATGCGGAACTCACCATCACCGGCTTCGTCGCGGGTTTTGCGCTGGGACAGCTCTTCTGGGGCCGGTAGCCGACCGTACCGGCGCAAGCTTCCGCTCTCTACATCGGCATCGTGCTGTTCGTAATCGGTTCGGTGGGCTGTGCGATGGCAGACAGCATGCAGACGCTCGTACTGTGGCGCTTTTTCCAGGCACTGGGCGCCGTGTGGGCCCCATGCTCTCGCACGATGATTCGCGACCTCTACGGACCGCAGGAGGCCGCGCAGATGCTCTCCACGCTCGTGATGGCCATGGCAGTTGCCCCCATCGTCGGACCGATGCTGGGCGGGCTGCTGCTGAAGGTCAGTGGCTGGGAAGCCAATTTCGGCTGCTGACGGCATCGGCACCCCATGTCTTCGCGGTCTGCCGCCTGCCCGAAACCCCGCCGGCAGAAAGGCGCGAGGGTGGCCCACTGGGCAAGACATCTCCTGGGATACTGGCCGCTGCTGCACAACCGGACCTTCGTGCGCTATACGCTGTGCGTGACCTTTTTCTACATGGCGATCTATGCATTCATTGCCGGCTCGCCCTATGTGTACATCACGTACTTCGGCATCGACAGCAGCTGGTACGCCACTCTTCGGCGTGAATATTCTGGGGTGTGGTGGCACCCAGCGCCATCAACCGCAGGCTCCTCAGACGCCATACGCTGGCATGGATGCTCCGCATTTCCACCCGTATTGCCGCGCTGGCCGGGCTCTGCCCGGCAGCGCTGGCTGCAACGGGCACAGGTGGCATCTGGGGCGTGGCGCTACCGGTGTTCGTGGTGTTCAGCATGAACGGTATCATTGCGGGCCTGCTGCAATGCGGCGTCACTTGCCAGCATGGAAGGCTCACGTGCAGGCAGCGCAGCAGCCCTGATGGGGCGATGCAGCATGGCAGCGGCATGGTGTCCACGCGCCCTGCTTGCCCTGCTTGAGCGGAACACCGCGTACGATGGCGGTGATCATTGCGGTGTTCGTGGTGCTGTCGGCGCTGATGGTGCAGGTAAAAGGGGAAGAAAAAGCATCAGCAGTGGTCTGATGATGGATCGTGCAGATGCAATGACGCATCCCGGTACCACAACTGACAGACCGACAGGCACTGCAGTGCTATCCTGATCCCTGTCATTCCGAAGGAGGCACCGTATGTCCCGCATGCATGTTTTTTGCGCCGCGCTTTCCGTGGCGGCTGCCTGTACTCTTCATTCCGCTGCGTTTGCCGGTAGCGGCACTTCCGGAAACGACGCCCCGACTTTGGGCAGCCATGGAAACAGCAGCACCGATACCGGCACCCTTCCGAATCTCCGGAACAGAAAAAGGCCCGTGCCCTGCTCGATGCGGGTATTCAGGCCTTCGACAGAGCCGGCTATGCACAGGCGCTGCCCCTGTTCCAGCAGGCCGACGAGGCCGGCCACATGAAGGCGCCGCGCTATATCGGACTCATGTATCTCAATGCCTTCGGTGTGAAAAAGACGAAGGCCGGGCATTTTACAGAATTTTCAGAAAGCGGCGAACCGTGGCGACATCACGGGCAGTTCATGCTGGCCACGATGTGACGAACAGGGCATGGGCATCACGCAGAATCTGGACATGGCTATTCACTGGTACCGCATATCCGCACAGCGCGGCGATCGCATTGCCGCACCGGCCATGAGCGCGCTCGGGCGCCTGTATGAAGTGGGTCGCGGTGTACCCCGGAACATGGACACCGCCATCGACTGGTACCGCAGGGCCGCCGCCACGGGTGACGGCAGCGCGCTGGCTGCCCCGCAGCGGCTGGGTATCGACGCTGGCCAGGCTGGCATCGTCCGGCACAGAGGCCTCCCCCGCCCGCCCGCAGCCGCACGATCACGCACCCAGTGGCCAGCCCGTCAGCTCTTGCGCTGCCGGAAAATCCACTCCCGCACGGGCGCGATGTCATAGGCATACTCCCACGTGGCGGTATGCCCCGATGCGCCGCCCGCGCTGGCCTCGGCCTCCGTTTTGAAAGACCGAGCCCCTTGCTGAAGTTACGAAATTGATGTTCGCACGGCGTGCGTCCACGCGCCTGAAGGCGGCAGGAATTCAGCAGGCGTCCATTGCGCGTTCCATTCACCACGCGCCACCTTTGCGCCGTATTCGGCCAGTTTTTCCACGATGGCCGTCTGGCCCGGAAAGGCCTTGGTATCGTCTTCCGACACGGTGATCCACCACTTCATGCCGGCCATCTCCTTCGTGAGCAGGCTGGCATTCCACTGGCAGGCAACCAGATAGGAGGCAGCAAAGAAGTCCGGATACTTGATGTTCATCGCGATGGACATCATGCCGCCGCCCGACTGGCCGGTGGTGTAGACGCGCGCCTCGTCGATGGGCAGCTCGCGCACCAGCTTGCGGATGAGGTTGATGGTGGCATCCAGATAGGTCGATGTATTGTCACTGTCATCGACGATGATTTCATCGAACTGCGGCGCCAGCACGAAGCACGCATTGCGCGACTGCGCCTCGGGGCGTGCCCAGGCGATGGCGCCACCACCCCTGGTAGAGGGAGGCCTTTTCCGGGTGCCGGTCACGCCGGCATCGTGCATGAAGAGCACCAGCGGGTAGCGCTGACCCGCGCTGCGGTGGCGCGGCGCAAAGAGGTTGTAGTGCACGGTCTTGCCCGTAGCTTCGTCCTGATAGGTGGCCTGCTGGAAATCGTCCAGCACGCGGTTGACGGTCCGGGTACTGGTAAGCGGTGTGCTTTCGCCCTGCTCGCCCAGCACGTGGGTGCATCGATGCGGACGATGGCGGGTTTGAGTGCGGGCGCGGCCTCCCGCCTTCCCCTGCCTCGCCTGGTCCCCTGCCCGCCGGCACTCACGGTCTTTGCAACGGCGTTCGTTGCCGCGTCCTTTCCTGTGCCTGCTTCTGCGCCTGTTTTCTGCATCCATTTCGCGCCTGCATCCGGGGCGGCTTTTGCACCGGCACCCTGGGCGGCGTTGCCTTCAGATCCCCTTGCCGGCAGGCGGGTTCTGCTGCACAGCAGGGCGCCGGCATCGTAGGGGTCCAGTTCGATCACCACATAACGGCCGGAGCGGTAGGTGTGCCTGCCGGTGCGGCTCACGCAGACGTTGTCCCACCGTCCGCCCTCGACGCGACAGTCCGAGGCCCTCGATCTGCACGCATGGACGGGGCGGCGATATCCACCGACACGCCCACTCAGGCGCATGCCATCTCCGTAGACCTTGCGTGATGGCCGCGTGGCATTTTCCGCAGGCCCGGCTGCTCGCGGACAAGGCGGGGCGCTCATGATAGGCTGCTGACACCCGCAGCCGTGGCACCCGCAGCTGTAAATCCAGAAATTCGCGACGGTTAGGCATGGAAGGCCCTGAAAACAACGCTTTGACAGTGTGCCAGCGGAGCCAGCAGACTGGCGGAGGCAGACATCACAGAGCGTGTGGCCGGGCCGATACGTGGCGTCTGCGCAACGACGAGCGGTACTGCATCTGCTGGTGCCTCGCGAAGACACTGTACAGGAATGGCTTTGCACTTCTGGTCTCCAGGTATCTAACACCTTCATCCCACCAGCGCCAACCGTGACAGACGTGTAGCCACCAAAAGGTTTTGCCAATTATTTAACTGTAAAGTCATGAATCCTGTTGCACCATTGAGTATATGGAGCTGACCACCCAGCACTCCTTGAAAAGGACATACCATGAAAAGAATCAATGGAACCAAAACGTATGCAGCAGCACTACTCGCTCTCATTGTAGCGGGTGTGGAAATAGTACAGAAAACACAAGCACCGTCGAGCAGCACCAGCCACAAAACATAGAAGAAGCAATACTGCAGCTGGAAAAATCAGGACAACTTCCTCTACTGGATCGTAGCGAATCCATCTCTGGAATAGATGCAAACAGGAATGAAATTCGCGACGACATCGAGGCATACATTTCCGCGATGCCAGACACAGAACAGCAAAAAAATCGTCTAACCAAATTCCACAAAGCCATTACAGCAACGATGCTTGTAGACATCAAAGACGAAGCCGAACTCAGAAATGTGGGAAATGAATTATCAAAATCGGCACATTGCCTCTCCTATGTTTACGGAGCAGAAGTAGCCTTCAAAAAGGGAAAAGAAATCCAAAAACTAACAGTAAAACACAAAGCCGAGATTTCTGGCTTACATGAAATATAACGATGCCATGGATGGCTCGCGTCTCTTCATGCTCCCAAAAACATCTGCGAATAAGACCATGAACCGCACAAAACCTCACCGCCGCCCTGATCGCAAACTCTCCTCTCTCGCCAGCCTCAAACAATGCGGGGAAGATCAAGACGTGCAAAACCGAGTGGATACACTGTCAGGGCTTCTTTAATGGCGTATGGAACACTCACGCAGACGCCGAGCTGGGCATGGCTACCATCGCAGAATCGCTTGGAGACGAGCACAATGACGAGTCATTAAGGCATGCGCTTTTACAACAAAACCGGGAGCGCAACAGAGCAAGTGCGGCTGAGGACATTCTTGAGACATTCTGCCCAAAGATCCTGAGTTCGAAAAAGTGGAACTATCGCATAAAATCGAATACTTCGTGGAAAATGCTCTTTCCGACTGAGAGGCCCATGATGGACAAGTTATCTGAGATATTTGAGGGGTCAGTATCCGCACTGGACTCCATCATGACGGGAGTCATTGGAAAGAGCACAGAAATACTGGCAAAAATTACAAGCAGCCCTTCAACTGAAGCAGACTACAGAAAACACAATGCTACAATTGACTCTCTCGCAGCGGAAAAAGCAAAAACTGCTTCCTGATCGCACACTTCCTCAGGGAAACCTGTTTGTAAACCAGGCATTTGATTACGCGAAGACAAAATACAAAACAAACAGTGTGGCAGCACTTCACATCGCCCCAGCATCTCCCACTCTTAGAGGAGATTACATTCTTGCCGACATCGATATTATTATCCGCGGGCTGAAGATGTTTGGGTATAGCGATCCGACCTCGCACTCTGTGGCGTCTACGTCCAAAAGTAGAGACCCTCCGGCCACATGCTAGTTGGTACATAGCATGGACAAAGGGCGTCTCTGCACGAAAGTGGATTCACGATCAATCCTTAAAGGCTCTTTCATCACTTGAAACACCGGAATCCGAAGGCCACTCAGGCTTCTTTACAGTTACCATGACATGGGACGCATGAGGGCGACATTGATCTTCATACATTTGAACCCCAAGGAACTCATGTGTGTTCTATCAAAATATGTGTTAGTTATGCTGGAAGCTTGATATAGACAACTACTGAGGCGAAACGGACCTGGACATACATTACGCCTCCCTGCAATGCACGCCAACTGTCAGGCAGGCACATATTCAATCGCGTAACACTCTTAATGGCCCACCGCACAAGTGCCACCATTAACGTCACCTTCGCCCAAGGAGGGCAGCCATTAACGAAAGCTGTAGACACGGGTCTCGGAAAGGGGAGCTGTGGAGATCGGATACTACCAGGTAATGAATGTTGTAAAGTCGTGATAAGATGGTCGATGGAGCGCAAAGGCTTTTGACCGATAAGCTCCAGAAAATGTAATTCCTATGGGATTTCTGTGAGCGGCCACAAAGCTCTGCCATGAGATGAAAAGGCATCAATCGTGACTGAACCCATATCGGCTGCTCTTTTGCTTGTCATAGACCTGCCCAGCTGCACTTTTCCGCAAATCCATTACGACCGGCCAGGTTGCTCCACGCTCGCTCCAGCTGAGGTACAAGAACCTTGTACTGGGGTAACAAGCTCATCCCGACGGCACAGACTCGCATCCATAATGTCGCCCCTGAGTGCACATCCTGAAAACGCACAACGATGCAGCACTACCTCTGTCTGTCCTGAACAACCTGCCTCACCCTGATTCCCACCTGAGCCTGGAACCACCTTGTGGGAATTGCAGTGATCTGCGATCATAGGCCTGCTCTTGCACCTCCGGGCCTCAGCGGGTCCAAAGCCATCACAACCACAGACTGGCGAGCTGTTCGCACGCGCTGCGCGATCACCTGAACCTGCAGCATCCGCCGATCCTGCTGGGCGACCGATCCAGTGAGCGCATCGATGCGTTGGTGGCGGATCACTCAAGTCCCGTACAGGGCGGCCCGCCACGTCCCCCACGCTCTGGATTGCGGGGGCTGCTGTATCTGCAGCACGCCTCGATCTGGTCCGACGAGGAAGTGGGTGGCAACCTGGGTAGAGAACCCGTACTGGCAGGTCTTCACCGGGAGATCTCATCTGCAGAGCAGGCCGCCGATTGATCCATCCAGCCCGACGCGCTGGCGCAAAAGGCCGGGCGAGACTCGTGTGGAAGAGATGCTGCTCGCTGACGCTGGTTCTGCACAGGGCTTGGCATGCCTCAAGGAATCCAGCCTGAAGACGGTGATCGTGGATACGACCGTCATGCCGAAAGCGATTGCGCATCCAACGGATTCCCGGCTTCTGGAGCGTACCAGACAGCATCTGGTCAAGGCCGCCAGGGCGTGTGGCCTGAAGCTGCGGCAGAGCTACAGTCGTGTAGCCCCTCAGCTGGCGAGGCAGGTGGGCCGCTGCGCATGCAAGACAGTTCAGCGGATGCGAAATGCAGCAAAGCTGCGCAAACGGGTCATGCATCTGGCGGATATCGATCGGCAACGAGAGCAGGTGACCGGTCCATTGCGTCAATCGGCTTGATGACCTGATGGCACGGGCCGAACGGATCCTGACGCAGCAGCCGAGACAGGAACAAGCTGCACGCACTGCATGCGCAGGAGGTGGAGTGCATCAGCAAGGGCAAGGCCCGAAACCCCTACGAGTTCGGTGTCAAGGTTTCGATCACCACGACGCACAGGGAAGGTTTCGTTGTGGGCGCAAGATCGATGCCGGGCCGGCCGTACGACGGGCCACACCCTGTACGAGGCACTGAGCAAGCGTCGATTGTGGGAGATTGCCGCATCGACACCGCCGTTGTGGACAAGGGCTATCGCGGTGCTGACGCGTGAAAGTGAGAATCCTGACTGATCAGACAGAGGCGAGGCGTGACGCGGGATCAGGCGACATCGACGCCGCAGCGCCATCGAACTGACGATAGGCCACTGAAGACCGATGGCAAACTCACTGAAACTGGCTCTACAGATTGAGATGCATCACGCAGTGCTGTGTGGTGCCGACACAACATCCGCCGCGTTGCAGTGGCCGGCTGTGCGCGGCTTTCACTTTGGTTGCGATTCTGCTGTGATTACGACTGATGCCGGATCGGTCGGAAATGAGTTGTAGGCGGTGGAGCGCAGCGCCAACCTGCCTGGTTCAGACTTCAGGCCACTGACTGAGTGAGTTGGTCCATCGGGCTGACGGGCGGGATCTCTTGTGTTTAGGGCTGACTAGCCAAGGCCACAAAATTTCTACGCAAAATGTCAACGATATTGTGTATAATGAAAGTTACAACACGTTGTACAACAACTCTCGCTGATTGGATATCTCAATCAAATAATCGCATCCCTATATACCCTGGTTTTGGGAGTCGAAGTGGATAGGGAAAATTGCAGCCGCACGCTGTCATGAGATTCAATCATCACCTGGACAGAGTTCCTCGATTTAGGATCCAGAAATAGAATGGCGCAACTTGCTGCATATTCGCGGACCCCACTTAACGGCTAAAGCAAAACGTATCATAATAGGTATTCGTAGACTGTCCCGAGACCGTATAGTTAGGCCTCTGCTGAGTTTGTTCACATATGCAGACTGATCACAAACGTCTCTCGAGATTCAGGGATGAACTGGTGAATAGCAGCAATAACTCGCAACGAGAATCGAGAATCTAACTCGCAATCGTTGATAACCCCAGTCAGGATCCCTCAAAACACAGACTTCTTTGCCGGAAAACTCGGCGCTGATCGGAAAAAGCTTTCAACGACAGCATAGAAAATCGGAGAAAGCCAGCTTTTTGATAATGAGGAGAGTACGAGCCACAAACATCTTTGATCAACCCAACTTATTTCTAGACATATATCTCTCTCTGATCACGTGGCCAAACAACAGTGTAAAACACACATTAGACCTCATCAGAAAAGCACAGGGCTGGCCCTTCTTTGATACAGTGTCCACTGGCGAAATCGGAGGGATTGATCCGCGACGTCACTCACTACAGAGACTAGCAGAGGACGGCAGTCGTCAAACCTCCTACAGTTATCGCATCTCATGCAGGTAAGAATCATTTCATTTTTACTCCTGTCCAGCGTCCATGAACATCAATCCTCTTCTGTAGAGAAACATACGAAAGAGCATTGGCCATTATATCACTAATCCGACAAGGCCAACTTCTTACCCAACAAATCTAAGATCTGTTCACCAGGTGCAGTTTCATACACTCAAAAGAGAATTTCCAACTAGCGACATCTGATTATGCGGAGCAATATCAGAATTTGGTCCACATGCATCGCAAACCCTAGTTCGACTGCAAAAACAACTACCATCAATTGAAAAATCATTGACACTCCCGAGAATCACGGAGTCTTTTGAACATTGTATATCAAATAATGCAGAAGGCAGTGATCTGCACAAGTAGACCTGACGCAATTATGGCAATGACTGAAGTCAGACATCGACTCCATCATTAGCTCCAAAATCTTCGAGAGCGAGAACAGTGAAGCTTTGATGAAGAAAGAAAATTTGAAGTAGAGCAATTAATTTTGGAGGGGTTCTAATTGCTGAAAGATCGCGCCCAAAAAGGAGCATATTTCGCTTGATAGTAAACAAACACTGGCTTCCGCAACTTGAAGTTGAGGTTGAACCAACACAAAGCATTGATACAAAAAGGTCATTGTTGACTGACCTTGATGTTCTTGTGGTTGCCCCATCAGAATCTGGAAGCGTATAGAGTTTGTTTTGATTGCAAGAGTGGAAATGCGTGAGTCCGCAATAAGTCGTGCATTTTGCACATGGAGTCATTGCGCGAACGCACCCATGCGTGGATTTCGTACTTAAACAATCGCATATCCATTAGCCGTGACCATCGCATCAGCGCTTCGGACTTCGGCATCACGCTCCTCCACGAATCTGAAATAGAGAATGCGAATTGATCAAGTGTTGCGTGACAGAACGCATTATCGGCAGATATAAAATATTTGGAGGAATTCCTCGTATGATTAAAAGCTCAAATACTCCGGCTAGCCAACTACTTTGATTTCAGCCGGATCGACATATTGATGAAAATCACCTGAGAGCGATGTAAAGCTGATTGAATACTTCGTCTGTATTCGAAGCGAAATTGATCCGGCTAAACGTGAGCAATCTTAGCAGTGTTCGGCTTTGTGCCTATTTCTGTATGCAGTTTCCGAAAATGGCAACGGATCTATTCTTTCTTCTACTGAAGCTCGGCATCACGTGACGAGTACAATCGATCTACTGCTTGCTGTTTTGTATGGAGGAAAATGGAGAATATTGAGGTAGCCCAGAAAATTAAACGATGGCTCGGCGCGCGGACGAAGATGATTCTGTGAATATATTTCCTGATCTACCTCGCCTGAACATCTAATCCGTGAAAATTGCAGAAGCTCCCCTGGGAAAGTTTTACCAGCGCCCTGATTGGCACGTGAACCATCGTTTAGAACTTGACCGTTTACTCACGAGGGAGAGCTCCCTCACGACATAATCACAAGGAACTCCACGCGACTAAGTTTATCTCACTTTAAGGCGTCATTATACTTCGACCAAAGCATTACATCTACCGCCGGAGTTTTCTGAACACTACTCATCAATTAGCTGGAGGTCAGTGTCCCCTAGCAGCAGGTAAACTTCCTCATTTCCTGCGTTCCGTATAAACGGGATGGCTGATCAATCAGCCATCCTGAAGCGCCTTCTGGTATGTGTCGGTCCTGAACAACCCGTCCACCCCTGATACCCAGTGTCTGACCCGGGAACCACCCTGCAGAAATTGCGGATCTACATCTAGGGCCTGTTTTGCACCCTCCGGGGCCTTGCGGGGTCCAAAGCCATCACAACCACAGACTGGCGAGCTGTTGGGTATCGGCTGCGCGATCACCTGAACCTGAAGCATCCGCTGATCCTGCTAGGACCGGATCCAGTGGGAGCGCACTGATGCACTGGTGGCGGATCAGTTCAAGTCCTGGTACAGGGCAAGCGCCACGTCCCGCTGTCTGATTGTGGGGCTGCTGCATCTCAGCACGCCTTCGATCTGTCCGACGGGAAGAAGTGGCAAACCGTGCAGAGAACCCATACTGGCAGGTTCACCGGGGAGATCTATCTGCAGACCAGGCCGCATTGATCCTCCAGCTCTGACGCGCTGGCGCAAAAAGCATGGAGGGCCAGGGAAGAGATGCCGTCGCGACGCTGGTTCGGCAGTGAACCCTGTCGCCTCAGGGAATCCAGCCTGAAGACGGTGATCGTGGATACGACCGTCATGCCCGTAAGGCGATTGCGCATCCAACGGATTCCCGGCTCTGAACGTAAACCCCAGCGCGGCTGGTGCTGCACGGTGTCAATGGCAGCACGCCTGGCCTCACGGCACCTCGCCATGCTGAACTGGCATGAGCTGGCCTTCCTACTGCGGCTGCGTGTCTCTGATGACAACGCCTTTGCTGAAGCGCTGTTCAAGACAGCCAAGTACCGCCAGAGTCTCGCAGGTGGTATGCACAGTCTGGACTCCCGAAATCTTTACGCCTGCTAGCCAGTCACCACCAACCCTGCAAAAACCATCTCCCTACCCCCAGAACTACACCCGCCCTGGATAACGCAGATATTTCCACCATCAACGCCACCGTGACACGGCAAAAAGCCGGCAATGGCCAGTGCCATGGCCACCTGTGAGAAGTTCCATCCGGCGTTGAGCATCCAGGCGCCGGCAAATGCGCCGAGAGAATCGCCCTGTACGCCCGATGCCATGCATCCAGCTGTTGCCCGTGGCCCGCGCCGGCAGCGGGAAGAAATTAGTCGACAGCGCAGCCTTCCTGTGCCAGCCCGTGGCAGCCGGCAATCAACTGTCGCCACCGCGCACATCAGCACATAATGGCCGCCAATGCCGCTCATCAGCACCAGCATCACGGCGCCAGTCGCGTGGGAGCGCCAGCGTCCAGTGCGGACTGCAGCGATCCATCAGCCAGCCCAGCATCACCGACCCCAGCGGCCCGCCCAGCTGAACATCGCGCTGATGATGGATGTCTCCATGCGGTTCCATGCCGGATTCACGGATCATCGTCGGCATCCAGCTGCCCCAGCAGATACACCCAGGAACAGGCGTAGAAATACGCCGACCACAGCACTGTCAGGCTGCCCAGCCGGTAATGATCATCTCAGCGCAATCCGCACCGGATTGGTCGCCCCTCGACCTGCGGCGGTTCTGGGCACCACGAACGCCGTCCGTTCACTGGAGCTGCCCGCACAGCGGCTCGATGATCTTTCGACCTCGCAGCATTTTGCCGCCCCGTGGTGCAAACAGAAAGCGCAGTGATTCCGGCAGGGCAAACGCCATGACCAGACTGAGCAGAATGGGCACCACGCCCCCAAACACGGAACACACTCGCCAGCCAGATGGGGCACCCAGCTGCCGACAGAAACCCGCCGCCCGCAGCCCCCACCGTAAAGCCCGCAAACACGATCGTCACCAGTAGCGAGCTGCGCGGAGGCCGGTGAAATCTCTCCGCAAACGTCCACCATCGGCATGATCCCACCCATCGGTCAACCCGCGATGAAGGGCAGACCATGAATCGCCAGCGGCCGTCGGCCATGCCCACCAGCAGCGTGAATCAGCCTGAACAGCGCACACTGCAATACGCACCCGGCGCCCAAAGCGGTCTCCCAGCGCGCGCCCCCAGCACCGACTGAGAGCCCCACCAGCGCCGCACTCAGCACCGGCGCCAGGTCACCGCCAGTCCAGCCTCAGGCTCTTGAGCGCCGGTCCCACGAAGCCCAGTGATCACCACATCGAAGCCGTCCATCACCACCACCAGGAAGCACAGCAGAATCATCCATTTCGCCACCGCCCCACCCGGACGGCTGTCGAGCAGTGCGCGCAGGATGGTGTCGCTCAGGGCACGTCACCGTTTGTCTTGACCCTGTTTTTCCCCTCATCACGCCATGGCAGGTGCCCCTGCGCAGACCCCGCGCACCGTTTTCTCGCCATTGCGCACTTCCATCCCCCGGCAGTCCGTCCCCGGGCCATCCCCACCTGGTCCCGATTGATCTCCCCCTGCCCGCCTGATTGATCCTGCCCGTTCAGTACGCACCACGCGCCAGCCGGCGCAGCGGCGCATCCGTCGGGCAGCCCTGAACCAGGACAGGTAGGCCGGAACCTGCCTCGAACAGCAGTCGGTACCCACCTGATAGCGGCAGCTCCGCGCCTCACTCGCCGCCAGAACGGCGATCCGGCCTTCAGCACCACCTCGCCCACAAAAGCGTCTGGCAGATGCGGGTTCTACGTCCATGCATGGGATCACTGGCCTTCATGCTGAGCGACGTGGCGTTGACCACCACGTCGAACCCGGCCGGATCTGAAACGCTGCCCCGGCGCCACCCGGGAGCGCCGGATATGGTGTGCGCCGCGCCGCCAGCCGCTGGCAGGCAGCCATGTCGATGTCGACAGGCCAGCCGGTCCACGCCGGCAGCCGCCAGCGAAGCCGCAATGGCCGACCCCACGCCGCCACACCCCACCACCAGCGCCGAATGACCCGCCGGATCGATTCCCTGCGCGAGGCTGCGCACGAGCCTCCCCATCGAACATGTCCCTTCCAGCCGGGCCGTCGGCCCCGCGTCGCACTGCATTGCAGGCCCCTGGCACTGTGCTGTGCCGACACCCGGTCCAGGTGCTCTGCAGGTGCTCACCTTAGTGGCATGGGTGATCAGCGCCTCACCCACTTCTGCTTCTGCTGCGCAGGCCTGACAGCCGTCTGGCTGCGAGGCAAAGGGCACCACCGCACGAGGCCCGCTCGACCGAAAGTGGCATAGATCAGCGTGCCTTGAAGGTTTGGGGTGGGATAACTGATATGCGCGATGAGCCGGGTGTTGCCGCTGATGTCCATCGATGTCCACGATAGGGATGGATGAGGGGACTGAAGATGGCCTGTACCAGCATGCCACCCTCGACCTGTCATGCGCCCGCCCCGGGATGGGCAAGACACGGCATTTTGCATCAGCGGCGGCAGAGAAATGGGGGTTGACCCGTACATTGTGGAGGTTGCTGCGAATCGCCCCTTCTGACGGTCGGGTTTCAGGTAAAACCATGCCACGGTACCGGCAAGCCTGCCGGTGAACAATCCAGACACCAGCGCCCCTGATCTTTCCTCACTCCCGCTTCAGAATCCGGTACTCCAGGCCCGGCGCGATCCGGCATCACCAGCCGCAACAGCCGGGATTTGCCCACGCAGCACTCCATCGGTACCCGCCCGATGGCTGTCACCAGCGCTTTCGGCCACCGCCGACGGCGACATCTGCCTTAGTGCCCCGCCCCACGTGCGGGTATCGACCAGCGGCGGGATCACTTCGTACCCGCACATGGGGTGCAGACACGACCTGATAGCGCAGCGACCGCAAGAGCGAGCGCAGCGCGCCTTGCGGGCACAGTAGACCGGCGCTGACCGTTCTGGGCGCCAGGGCCAGCCCCGTGGTCACATTGACGATGGCCGCCTGGCTGGCGCGCAGACAGCAGGGGCAACAACCCGGCCGACAGCATGATGGGGGCTTCCAGATTCAGTGCCAGCCCGCGAGGCTGCGGCCTGAATCTGCGTCAATCCGGCCTGCAGCGAAGTCCAGCATGCTGGATCGGCCGCATTGTTGACCAGTACGGCAAGATCGGGATGCGTCGACACAAGCCAGGTAATCAGGGCCTCGCGGTCGGCCGCCGATGCCAGATCACAGCGCCGGAACGACACCCTCGGCTCCCGGCAGCCGCCCGGGTTCATGACGGGCACAGGTCACGACCTCGGCGCCACGCGCCACCAGCTGCGTCACGATGGCCGCACCACCCCTCGGCACCGCCAGTGACGAACGCCTTTTGCCTTCAGATGGCCGGGGTGCGTCTCCTTGCAGAATCCGCCGCAGGGCGCTGGTTCTGCGTCCTTGCTGCAGCGGCACGTTAGCCCCTCTGCAGGTAGCGGGCATGCAGATCACGCAGCGCCTGATCAGTTCAAGTGATCCATCAGACACCGATGAAAACATCCCAGTCCCTGGCAGGCAAATCAGAAGCGGCACTTGGCAGGTGCCCCAGCGGTACGGTACAAGCCTCACGGCCTCGATGACTTCGCAGGCGTTCTCGGCCATCCTGAGCATGTAGTTCCTGGATCTCACGCAGTTGCCGTCGTGCCCTGCGGACGCCACAGAACCGGGCGTGGTGGGGCAGCGATTCTGCGCTCATCTGCTCCCCGGCTGCCTCAGCTGCCTCAGCGAGCGCCGTGTAATGCCGCTTCATCTCGCCAGGAACACGCTGCTTTTCAACGTATGGCCACCTTCCAGCACGGCTGGCCTCGACCAGCGCGAAGCCAGCCGTTACTACGCAGCTTCCTGCTCGGCCGTCCTGGAACTCGTAGATGAGGGGATCGCGAACTGTTGTGGCAGAAGTCAGGTGAGCGCCCGGTCAGTCGCCCTGCCATCATACGGATTCACGGCACTTCCGCCAAGCCTCCCCTGCCGCGCGCAGGACACTGGACTGCGGATCTCCAGCAAAAACCGGCCACCCCACCCCCACACGGGAGCAGAACTGACCGGTTTTCGTCCAGCGCCTCACCGGGCCACACAGGCGACCCGGCAGGTCAGCTGACGCCCATCAGGTGATCGAAGCTCTGTAGATCGACTGGATGGACTGATCCAGCGCCTTGCTGAACTCGGCGTCGGACTGCTTGGCGCTCAGGCCCTCGGACAGGCGCACGGCTGAAGCTGGCGATGATGCCCTCGTTGCGAGCCAGACGGCGGTTGGCCCTTCACGCCTCGGAAGCCGCCTGACAGAGCGATGACCTTCAGGACTTCGGGTGAGCGACCAGCTCATCGTAGGCGCCATCCTTCCTCGGGATGGTGAGCTCAGGATGACCGGGCGGACACTTCTCCAGACGAGCCAGGATGCCTTTCTTCAGCGTTTCCTCAATGGCGGCACGTCCCGAGTTGATGTCGACTTCCGGCCTCGATGATGGGTACCAGACCGGCGGCCAGCACTTCTCACCCAGCGCGAACTGCTGGTCGAGCACGTCGCTGATGCCTTCTCGTTGTTCTCGAAGACGACCGAGCGCTCTTTCGTGCCGAACACGCCCTCGGCCTTGGGTACGGGCCAGCAGATCCTTCAGGCCCGGAATCGGCTTCCATCATCTGCACGCCATTGGCCTTGGCTCAGGCCCTTGTCGATCTTCAGAAGGGAACGACCTCTCTCTTCACAGGTACGGGCAGCATCCTTGCTCCTGAACTCTGCCGTCGAGCGTGACCTCGAACAGGATGCGCAGCACACGATCGCCATTGAAGGCGGGCTGGAGACGATGCGCTCACGCATCCTGTGCACGAGCTCGAACATCTCCTTGTCGTTGCTGTCATCTGGCTTCGTCCACGCCGTACAGCTTCAGGGCCTTGAGCAGCTGCCGCCGCTCTGGTCCAGGAGCAGCGATGAAGCCCTTGCCCTCGGCGACGCGGTCGCGTTGTTCGGTGGTGATAGACATGACGGAGCTTTCTCCTCTTGAAGGAACTTGGATGGCTGCACGGACAGCCTGCAAAGAATTTTAACAGGCAATCCGTGCGGCTACCGGGATGACCACAACGGGAAGTCGGGCAGGACCTTCCCCGACCTGATCATGATGATCAGCTGCTGCCGATGCGGACGATCTTCAGGTTGTTGGTGCCGCCGGACTTTCCGACCGGTTCGCCCACGGTGATGACCACGAGGTCGCCGTTCTTGACCAGGCCGTTCTCCAGCATCAGCCGCTCCACGTCGGCCAGAACGGCCGGCATGTCATACGAGCGGTACCGCATGGCCACCGGGTGGCACTCGCGGGAACAGCGTCAGCGCGGCGACGCGAGCTTTCTTCCGGCGTCAGCGCATAGACCGGATGCCCGGAGTCGATGCGGGTGACCCACAGCGCGGTCGAGCCTGACCGCGTCAGCGACACGATGGCGCTGGCCCGCATGTGGTGCGCCGCAAAGAGCGCCGCCATGGCGATGGACTGGTCAATGCGGGTGAAGGTGCGATCCAGGAAGGCCGCATCCAGGGTGTGCGAGCGATCGGCGCGGTCGGCCTCGGCGCAGGCGCCGCCATGGCCGTGACGGTTCTCGACCGGCACTTTGCCGGTGGCAGGTCGGCCGACAGCATCACGGCGTCGGTACCGTCCAGCACGGCGTTGGCCACGTCCGAGATCTCGGCACGGGTCGGCACCGGCGACTCGATCATCGACCCATCATCTGCTGCGGCAGTGATGGCAACCTTGTTCAGGGTCTCTGGCCGCGGATCTGGCGCGTTTCGCAGCGCAGGCACCGCCGCATCACCCACTTCCACCGCCAGGTCGCCCTGGCCACCATGATGCCGTCAGACGACTTCAGGATCTCTTCCAGGTTGCCGATGGCCTCGTAGCGCTCGATCTTGGCGATCATCAGCGACTTGCCGCCCGCTGCCCGGTTGAGCTCGCGTGCCATATACATGTCCGCAGCATTGCGCGGGAAGGACACCGCCATGAAGTCGGCCTGTAGCCCACGGCCGTCTTGATGTCGTCCACGTGTCCTGCCGCTCGTCAGCGCAGGTGCCGACATGGCCACCGCCCCGGCGGTTGATGCCCCTGCGATCGGACAGCACACCACCCAGGATCGTTTCGCACTCGATGCGGCTGTCGGAGACGCGCAGCACCCGCATGGTCATCCGGCCGTCGTTGAGCAGCAGAGTGTCACCCGGGTGCACGTCGTTGACCAGATCCTTGTAGTCCAGACCGACCACACCCTGGTCGCCGGACTCGCAATGGATGTCGAAGGCGAACGGATCGCCCGGATTCAGGTTGATCTTGCCTCGGCAAACTTTGCCGATGTGGATCTTCGGGCCCCTGTAGGTCAGCCAGCACGCCGACATCGGTACCCAGGGCTCCACCGCCACCCGCGGACCAGCCGGACCGTTTCGGTATGCTGCTCGGCCGAGCCGTGCGAGAAGTTGACCCGGAACGACGTTGACCCCGCTCGAAATCAGTCGGGCCAGCATCCGGGCGAGTTGGATGCCGGGCCAAGCGTGGCAACGATCTTGGTGGCACGGGGAATGGTGATCATGGCGCAGCTCTCCCCTAATATGACTGGCGTAACGTCCAGACAACCGATGGCCTGATGTTACGGCCGGAGCCGGCATGTCGCTGCACGCAGCAACGTCCGCCGGGCCTCCTGACACCCTTGCGCCCCTCAATTCTGAACCAGAAACCATTATGCTGCAGAATTTCACACTATCGTCCTGTTGATTCGTCCGGCATCGCCCCTATCTCTTCAGCAGGCCGCCACCTTTGTCGGATATCCCCCACATCCCTACAACCGACCAAACACAAGACATTCACCATGGTGACGGATACCGGCCGCTTCGCCATTCTGGACGACCCTGAAGAGCTGATGGAGTACGCCCGGCCACCGGCCGGCGACCCGACGCGCCAGAAGCCATCCTGGCCGTGGACGCGGTGCACTGCGCCGCCTGCACCCAGACCATCGCCGCCGCCATCGACGACGAGCACGCCCGCATCGAGATCAACGTGGTCTCGCGCCGCGCCCGGCTGGAATGGGATCCCGCCCGGCATGCCCCTCAGCGCCCTGCTCGCCCGCATCGTAGCCGATATCGGCTGCGATCCGCGCCCCCGCCGCTGGACATGGTCGAGCGCGCTGATCCGCGCCCCCGCCGCCGGGCGCTCTGGCGCATGCTGGTGGGCATCTTTCTGCATGATGCAGGTCATGATGTTCGCCGTCCCCCGCCATATCGGCGGCGACGCCATCCCGCCCGGACCTGCAGAAGCTGATGATCTGGGCCGAGGCCGCGCTCACCATCCCCGGCACTGCGTTTTGCGTGCCGGGCCCCTTCTTCACGGCGGTCCCTGGCGGACACCCGACAGGGCCGCATCGGCATGGACACCCTGGTGGCACTGGGCATCGCCATCACCGTCATCACCAGCGTGGTGGCCTTCTACCAGGGGCACGAGGTCTATTTCTTGATTCGGTGACGATGATCATCGGCCTGCTGCTGGTGGCCCGCTGGCTGGAATCCGCGCCCGCGAAACGCGCTGCGGCCGGTCTGGGCAACAGCCTGGCGCGGCTTCCGAGGCCGCCGACCGCCTGCGCCGACGGCAGCATCGAGCGCGTCTCGCGCCGCCGCCCGGCAGCCCGGCGACCGCATCTCGGTCCCGGCCGGCACCACCTTCGCCGTCGACGGTCTGCATCCTGGAAGGCCACAGCGACGTGACGAATCACTGCTCACCGGCGAATCTGAGCCCCAGCCGCGTGGCTCCCGGCATGCCGGTCGTCTCGCACCTCAATCTGCGCAACCCGCTGGTCGTGGAAGTCACCCACCGTGCCGCCGACTCGGCTGGCCGAACTGAACTGCCTGATCGAGCGCGCCGCCACCAGCCGCCCCACTGTGCTGCGCACCGCCGACCGCTATGCGGGCCCCTTCCTCGTCTGCGTGCTGCTGGTGGCCCTGATCGCCGGCATCGTCTGGTGGTTCATCGACCCGGAACGTGCGCCCTGGATCGCCGCCGCCATCCTCATCGTCACCTGCCCGTGCGCGCGCTGGCGCTGGCGGCCCTCCGCCCTGCTGGCCACGCTGAGCGGCCTGGCGCCGCGGCATCATCATCGACCGCAGCGACACGCTGGAAGCCCTGGCCCGCAGCGACGTGGTGCTGTTCGACAAGACCGGCACCCTCACCACCAACACCCCGGGCATCGAGCTGGTCGACACCAGCCCCGGCCTTTCCGGGGCTGACGCCCTGCCCTGGCCGCCGCCATCGAGCGCAGCTCGCTGCACCCCGGTGGCCCGCGCCTGCCGAAGCGGCACGCGCTGCCGCCGCGTCAGCAACAGCACCTGGTGCCGGCGACACGCTCGCTGGCGCCAACGAAACAACCACTGGCTCTCCCACGCTCGCTGGCTGCGCGGGCGCAGGTTCGTGAAGTCACTTTCAACCTGCCTGCCGGCGGCCTGCAGGCACGGCTCGATATCGACAGCGCCTCCTGGGATGCACGCATCGTCCCTGATCATGCATTCATCACGCTGCAACTCCGTCCATCATCACAGAAACATCAGCCTGATGAACACACGCGTGCGCCCTCGTCAGAAGCGGATACGCATGCCGGACGACACACCGCACCTCACCCTGCCACCTCCGCCGCCGACGCCGCTGGGCACGGCTGCCACGTCGGCTGTCGCCCTGCAGGCCCGCTTCCGCCTGACCGAAACCCCTGCGCCCCCGGCGCGGCCGAGAACACTGGCCCGGCTTCGCGCCGACGGCGTGCAGTGCCGCATCGTCTCGGGGGACCATGCCGATCGCGTGGCCGACATCGCGCGGCAGCTGGACCTGCCCCCCGAGGCGCAGCGCGCCGGTGCCCGCCCCGAGGACAAGCTCGACCTCATGCGCGAATTCCAGCAGCAGGGCCGGCGCGTCACCATGGTGGGCGACGGTGTCAACGACGCCCCGGTGCTCAGCCGCGCCGATGTCTCGGTCTCGCTGGCCAGCGCCGCCCCGCTCGCCCAGCACCATGCCGACATCCTGCTGCTGTCCGAGCGCCTGGATGACCTGCTGGCGGCCCGCGATGCCGCCCGTCGCGCCCTTGCGCACGTCCACCAGAACCTGATCTCTCCTGCCTCTACAATGTCCTGGCCATCCCGCTGGCCGCCGTCGGCCTGCGCCTCCTGGCTGGCAGGCCTGGGCATGGCCGGCAGCTCACTGGTGGTGGTGGCTCAACGCGCTGCGCGCCGCCCGCTGATCCTCATCATGCGGACATTCTCTACACCTCATTCCCTGTCCGTCGTCCTGGTGTTCGCCATCCTGGTCGCCCTGGCTCGGGCCGTGCACGCACGGCCAGTTCGAGGATCTGGACGCCGAGGCCGAACGGATCCTGCTGACGACGACCGGCCGTCCGGGCGCCATCGGCCGAAGCGCCCGCCCCACCACGGCCATGCCGAAGGCCGCTCCTCAGCCAGCGCGTACCGCCTGCTGCCGGGCAGTGACACTCACGTTCAGGACAGGTCTCCACCCGACCTTCCGCTCGCCCCTTCGGCCCCTCCGAGCAGCCCTTCACCCGGTCGCCCGTGCTCCCACACTGTCGCACGGACAATACGTCTTTCACGTCCTTTCACATCGTGCCCAGCGACGACTTCCAGCCGTCCAGCGGCTTTACGCGCGCGCTGCGCCCCTCGGGCGGACCCTCTGACTTATATCATCAGGCGATCTTTCAGATATAAAAACATCATAGCCAGGCAGATTTTCTGAGCAGTTCGCACCGCGCATTTCTCTCGCCAGGAGACATCCGCTCCAGCGTGGAAACGCTCCAGCTGCCGCCCGCATCTCGAATATCACCGACAGGGCCCATGGTGGCCTGGACTGGCGCCGCTCACACCTATCGAGGCAAGCAGTCCGTCCAGGCCTCCCTTTTTCATCGCCGTCCGCAACACTCATCGCGCTCTGCGCGTCGTTCGCCGGCTTACTACGACATGACCACATCACCCCCTATCGCGTGGAACGACCGCGTCGTCCGCCAGTTTTCCATCATGACCATCGTCTGGGGCGTGGTGGCATGACGCTGAGCGTCTACATCGCCGCCGAGCTTGCCTTCCCGGCGCTCAACATGGGCATTCCTCGCTGAGCTTCACCGTCTGCGCTCCGCTGCATACCAACGCGTCATCTGCCTTCGGGGCAGAGCGGCCCTCGCTGGCCACCGCCTATCACCGGCAGCGCACCACAGGTGCCGCTGTTCGCGCCCTAAAGCTGGCCGCGTTCTCCTTCTGGGGCTGGCAGGCCGTCATCGTCGCTATCATGCTCCCTGCCCTGGCCACCCAGTCCAAGGAGTACGCCGAGCTGGAATGGCCCGTTGACTCCGCTGATCGCTGCCGTCTGGGTGGCCTTTCGCCATCGTCTTCTTCGGCACCATCGTCAAGCGCAAGGTCAAGCACATCTACGTGGCCAACTGGTTCTCACGGCGGCTTCATCCTGGCCGTGGCGCTGCTGCACATCGTCAACAACATCTCCATTCCCGGCCGGCCTCGCGAAAGTCCCTACCTGGTCTGGCGGCGTGCAGGACGCCATGGTGCAATGGTGGTAGCGGCGCACAATGCGGTGGGCTTCTTCCTCACCGCCGGCTTCCTGGGCATGATGCTGCTACTTCGTGCCCAAGCAGACTCGGTCGCCCCATCTACTCGTGACCGTCTGTCCATCGTCCACTTCTGGGCGCTGATCTTCACGTGCAGTGGGCCGGTCCGCACCACCTGCACTACACCGCCCCTGCCCGGCTGGACCCGAGTCGCTGGGGCATGGTCTTCTCCACCATCCTGTTCGCACCGTCCAGGGGCGCATGCATCAACGGCATCGCGAGCCCTGTCGAGCGCCTGGCACCGTCTGCGTGAAGATCCGATCCTGCGCTTCCTGATCGTGGCCCTGTCCTTCTACGGCATGTCCACCTTCGAAGGCCCGATGATGGCCATCAAGACCGTCAACGCGCTGTCGCACTACACGGACTGGACCATCGGTCACGTTCACTCCGGCGCGCTGGGCTGGGTCGGTCTCATCACCATGGGCAGCCTCTACTACCTGATCCCGCGCCTCTGGGGCCGTGATCGGATGTACAGCACCAACCTGATCGAGCTGCACTTCTGGCTGGCCACCATCGGCATCGCCCTGTATGCCACTCGCCCTGTGGGTGGCCGGCGTCACCCAGGGTCTGAGTGGCGCGCCTGGAGCCGGACGGCACGCTGACCTACACCTTCGCCGAGTCGGTCAAGGCCAGCTTCCTGTACTACGTGGTTCGTCTGATCGGTGGCGTGCTCTACCTCAGCGGCATGATCGTCATGGCCTACAACGTCTGGCGTACCGTGCGTGGCGACACCAAGGCCTCCGCGCTGCCCGCCACGGTCGAGACCAGCACCCCGGTCACCCCGCTGCTCCCCCAACTGAACACCGCCAGCCAGAGCCACTGAACGGCAGGCGCCCACCCCTGCAGAACCTTCCGTGTGCCGGTCTCCGGACCGGCACACAGGGCAGCTGCGCGCATAAAGCCTCTTCGAGGAAGCTTCGATGAAACTCTCACACGAACAAATTGAAACCAACCCCTGGCTGATGATCGTCCTGATCGTGCTGGTGGTGTCGGTCGGTGGCCTGGTTCAGATCGTGCCGCTCTTCTTCCAGCGCTCCACCACCCGAGCCGCTGCCGGGCATGACCCCGCCCAGCGCGCTGCAGGTGGCCGGTCGTGACATCTTCGTGCGCGAAGGCTGCTACAACTGCCACTCGCAGATGGTCCGTCCGTTCCGCGCCGAAACGCTGCGCTACGGCCCCTACTCGGTGGCTGGCGAGTCCGTCTGGGATCACCCCTTCCAGTGGGGCAGCAAGCGCACCGGTCCGGACCTGGCCCGTGTTGGCGGCCGCTACAGCGACGACTGGCACCGTGCCCACCTGCACAACCCGCGTGACGTGGTGCCCGAGTCCAACATGCCCGCCTACCCCTGGCTGGAAGAGACCCCGGTCGACCAGAGCAGCATCGTCCGTCACATGAAGGCAGCTGCGCAGCGTCGGCGTGCCCTTCAGCGACGAGTCCATCAACGGTGCTGTCGAGGAGCTCGAGGGCAAGACCGAACAGGACGCCCTGATTGCCTTCCTGCAGGGTCTGGGCCGCGTCCGTCCGCAGAACCAGTAATGGAGGAACGGTGCTTGGATTCTCAACGTGATCCGGGGTGTCCTGACCTGGTGTTCCTCATCTTCTTCCTGGGCGTCATCGTCGCGCCTGGTCCAAGAAAAAACAAGGCCCGCTCGATGAAGCGGCCATGCTTCCTGAACGAGACCTAACGAGATGGCTGATTTCTGTATCCGACTCTGGGTCATACTACGTCATCGTGACTGACCATTCTCAGCCTGCTGTTCTGTCTGTTCGTTCTGATCGCAAACAGCCGGAAACCCGCTCCCACGCCGGACAACACCACCGGCCACGTCTGGGACGGCGACATCCGTGAGGCCAACAACCCCCTGCCCCGCTGGTGGATGGGCCTCTACCTGATCTGCACCTTCTTCTCCATCGGCTACCTGATCTACTACCCTGGCATGGGTGACTTCAAGGGTGCTGGTGGCTGGACCTCCGATGTGGTACCACGAAGAGCGCGCGCAGGTGCAGGCCACGCCTCGGCCCCATCTACGCCAAGTTCGTGGCCAGTCGCCCGACCAGCTGAGTCGAACCCCGAGGCACTTGCCATCGGCCAGCGGCTCTTCCTGAACAACTGCGCCCAGTGCCACGGTGCCGATGCCCGGGGCAGCCGTCACTTCCCGAACCTGACCGATGGTGACTGGCTGCACGGTGGTGATGCCGAGACGATCGTCGAGACCATCACGGAAGGCCGTCACGGCATCGTGCCGCCGCAGGCTGCCGGCTTCGACAGCCCGGCTCGACATCGAGAACACCGCAGCAGTGCGTGCTGTCGCTGTCCGGCTCGGCCACCGACCCTGTCAAGGCTCCAGAAAAGGCAAAGAAAGGCTTCCAGATCTGTGCAGCCTGCCATGGTCCTGACGGCAAAGGCAACCAGGACGTCGGCGCTCTAACCTCACCGACCGCATCTGGCTGCACGGTGGCGGTCTGGAAGGGTGTCATGCAAACGCCATCAACAATGGCTTTCTGACAGCTCAGATGCCGGCGCGCAGGACCCTGTTCACCAAGGAACAGATCGATGCTGCTGGCTGCCTACGTGATGTCGCTGTCCAACCAGCGAAGAAGAACTGATCCCGTGGAACCCGAAACCCGCGTCATCCAAGTCCACCGCAGCCGCTCGACGACCGGCACAGGCAAAGCCAAGACAGCAGCAGCTCCAGGCTGCAGCCCACGAGGCTGGCAAGGAAGGGGGGCTGTTCTGCAGCTACTCGGCGCGGGTCAGATCCAGCCCCGCTCGGTGCGTGGTCGCTACGACAATCTCCGGATTGCCGCAGTGATCATCACCCAGCTGGTCTTCTACGGGCTGCCCTGGCTGCAGTGGAACGGCCGTCAGGCCGTCCTCTTCGACCTGGACGCCCGCAAGTTCCACCTCTTCGGGGCCGTGCTCTGGCCGCAGGACTTCGTCTATCTGGCGGGCCTGCTGGTCTTCTGTGCCCTCACCCTCTTCTTCGTCACGGCCGTGGCCGGGCGGGTCTGGTGCGGCTACTCCTGTCCGCAGACGGTCTACACCGAGATCTTCGCTGTGGATCGGAGGCCAAGCTGGAAGGCGACCGCGCCAAGCGTCGCAAGCTTGATGCCGCCCCGATGTCCTGGTACAAGTTCCGCGTGCGCGGCACCAAGCACCTGCTGTGGGTGCTGCTGTCGCTCTTCACCGGCTTCACTCTCATCGGCTACTTCGCCCCCATCCGCGACCTGCCTGCCCAGATCATCGGCATGGAGCTGGGTCCGTGGCAGTGGTTCTGGTTCCTCTTCTACGCCTTTGCCCTGTGGGGCAACGCCGGCTTCCTGCGCGAGCAGGTCTGCACCTACATGTGTCCGTACGCCCGCTTCCAGGGGCGCGATGTTCGACAAGGATTACGATGATCATCACCTACGACCAGGAACGAGGTGATCCGCGGCTCGCGCTCCAAGAAAAAGCTGACCCCAGCGCCCTGGGACTGGCAGCTGCATCGACTGCGAGCCTGTGCGTCGAGGTCTGCCCCACCGGCATCGACATCCGTGATGGCCTGCAGTACCAGTGCATCAGCTGCGCCGCGTGCGTGGACGTGTGCAACGACGTCATGGACAAGATGTCCTACCCGCGAGGCCTCATCCGCTACACCACCGAGAACGCCCTCGCCAACCACCTCGACACCAAGGCCACCGCCAAGCGGGTGCTGCAGTCCCGCGCGTGCTGGCTCTACGCGGCCTACTGCTGGCGCTGGCCGGCTTCCTGGTCGGCTCGCTGCGCCACCGCAACCCGCTGCGTGTCGACGTGATCCGCGACCGTGCCTCGCTGGCGCGCTTTGCCGACAACGGTGATATCGAGAACACCCATGCCTGCAGCTGATGAACGCCGGCAGAGCGCCCCTGGTGCTGGAGCTGAGCTGCAAGCGGCACCTGCCCGGCCTACGCATTGCCGGCCAGAACCGCATCGAGGTGCCTGCAGCCTCCAACCGCCTGGTGCCCATCGCCCTGCAGCTGCCGGCCGACACCGACCAGCGCCCCGGCTCGCATCCCATCGAGATCGAGGTCACCCCGGTGAACCCGCCGGATCAGGCGGATGGTCCCAGCGCTTCGGCTCGCCATGAAGACAGCATCTTCATGGTGCCCCGCTGATCTCCGGCTTCACATGGATTCACGGTTGCCCCCTGCACCGTGAATCCTGCCGGAATTAATATCCCATCAGGGCGGCCACTCCCCTATCGGCCGCCCTTCACGAGCAGCGGCCCCCAGGCGCAGCGCCAACCGCCCCAAGTCACGGCCGCGGCAGATCCCCGATTCCTGTACCCCGGGTACGTATCGTCCCCGCCCCAACCTCGATCATCATGAGCAGAACCGAACAGCCCACCACCGTGCCCTCGCAGCCTGCCCGGCCCGTCAAGGCCTTCTCGCAGCCGCTGATGTGGCTGGTGGTCGGCATCCCCGCTGCCACCGTGGTGGCCGGCCTCTTCACCCTCTGGATTGCCGTTCACGGCGCCGATACCCCGGTGGGCAGCGACTACGTGAAGCAGGGACTCAGCGTGACACCCGACACCCGCCGCGAGGATCGCGCCCGTGAGCTGGGCGTGGCCGGCACCCTGGCCATGCACACCACCCCGGGCAACATGCTGCTGGTCGAGCTGACCCTGGTCCCCAACGGGGCGGACATCAAACCCACGCGCCTGCGTCTGCTGCACCCTCCGACTCCGAACAACGACTCGCCATCCACATGCTGCCTGCCGGCGATGGCCACTGGCACGCCCGCAGCCCATCACCTGGGCCGCCGGCACCCGCTGGCACATTCGGCCCTGGAAGGTGAGGACTGGCGCCTGCCCATCGCGGGCCTGCAGACCCTCGAAAGCCTGCGCGCCCAGCCCTTCGACGCCAGCAAGGCCACTGCTCCGGTCCTGCAGGCGCCGCGGACCCTGCCCGCCGACTTCCGGCCGAAGCAATGAACAGCGCCTGGCCCCTGGTCTCGGCCGCCCTGCTGATGGGCGCTGGCGGCAGCCTGCACTGTGTCAGCATGTGCGCCGGCCTGCAGCGCATGACCCTGCGTGGCATCCCGGTCATCACCGTGAAGGGAGACGCGGCCACGTCCCGGACGTCGGAAGACGCATCCCACCCGAGTGCGGCCGCCAGCGCCCCGAACGCACTCAAGGCCACGGCAGCATCCGCCATCACGCCGGACAACGGCAGCACCGCAGCCCCCAGCAGCGCTTCGCTGGCGCGACGCCTTGCCCTCAAGCTGCCCGACGCCCGCTGGTGGCGCTTTCAGGCAGGTCGCGTGCTGGGCTACAGCCTGCTCGGCCTGGCCGCCGGCGCCATCGGCCAGCAGGTCCTGGCCGCCGCCTACTGGCAGCCCATCTTCGAATCAGTCTGGGCCGGCCTGAACGCCCTGCTCGTCCTGCTGGGCCTGAGCCTGCTGGTGCTGGGGCGCGAGCCCCTGTGGCTGAGTGCGCTGGGTAGCCGCCTGGCATCACGCACGCCGCTGGCCCCGGGGCGTCGCACCGAGTGGCTGCGCGGCATGCTGTGGGCGCTGCTGCCCTGCGGGCTGCTGTACACCGCACTGGGAACCGCCATTCTGGCCGCCACCCCGCTCGGTGCCGCCGCCGTGATGGCCGCCTTTGCACTGGGCACCAACCTGGGCCTTTTCCTGGTGGAGGCAGGCGCGCGCAACCTGCTGGGCAACCGCGCCCCGCAGGTGGCCTATCGCCTCAATGGCATCCTGCTGATCATGCTGTCAGCCGCCGGTCTGGCCGCTGCCCTGGCCGGGCACGCCCATCCGTACTGCTGACGCTTACTGCGAGCTCTGCGACCCGACCACGGCTGGTGGATGCGCATCAGCGCCACGCGCCGGGCGTTCTCGGGCGACATGTCGGTCGCCAGACCGGACTCGGGCACGCCGGAAAGCACGCGCAGCCGATCATGCCCGAGATGATCTGCATCTTGCGCTGCTCCACCGAGATGACGCCCTGCTCCTGCAGGCGTGACAGCGTGCGGCTGACCGTTTCCAGCTTCAGCCCCAGATAGTTGCCGATCTCCTCGCGGGTCATCCGCAGGATGAACTGGCTGGATGAAAAAGCCCGCGCCGCATGAAGCGCCGCTGACAGCTCCAGCAGGGAAGGCGCCGATGCGCTCCTCGGCCCGCGTGCGTGCCAGCAGCATCATCAGCCCTGATCCCGCACGATCCCGCGCGAGATGATGCGATGCAGCCGCTGCTGCAGCGGCGGGAAGCGCCGGCCGATGGATTCCAGCTCCGAGAACGGCACCACGCAGACATCCGCGTCTTCCAGCGCCACCGCATCGCTGTGGAACGAGCCCCGGCTGATGGCGTCGAAGCCCAGCACGTCGCCCGGCATGGGAAAGCCGATGATCGCCTCGCGCCCGTCGGGCGACAGCACCAGCGACTTGAAGAAACGAACTGCAGATGGGATAGATGGCGTCGAAGGGATCGCCCGCCCTGCTACGAATAGGAACCGCAGCCGCACCGCGCGCGCGTCTTGATCCATGCCCGCAAGCTGCTCCATGTCGGCAGCGCTCAACCCTTCCACCAAGCACAGGTCATGCATGCTGCATGACATGCAGGAAGCATGCCCGGATGCAGCCTGGGCAGGCACCGTGGATTCAGCCGTAGGAACGTTCTTCAAGGGAAGGACCTCTGGTCAGGGCAACGAGCGTACACGCTGCGTGCAGCGTGCAGGAAGGAAAAACAGACAGATAACCGAAAATACTCTCCCGACGCGTCCAGCCCACCCATCGGGCCAGGCCGCGCGGCTATCGTCGGATGACAACACACGAAAGGCAGACGACACCACCCAGAGACCGCGCCTCAGGGATTATAAGTGTCCGTTGACCAGGATCAAAACCACCAAGTCACGTTCATTCGATGCTTTTTGTATGGACAGCACGCCAGACCTCGAGACTGATTCGCGTTTTCGACCAGCCGGGGCCCAGGTACACCTCCACCCCACGGCGGATCATTTCGCCGAGGGCCTTCGACTTGCCGAGAAACAGGCCTGGTGGCTGGACAACCGCACCGCTGCCGCCAGCCAGCGGCCACGTCCGTCTACGTCCCATCCCCTTCTGCGGGTCCATCTGCCATTGTTGCGCGTGCAGCCGCACGTCGGTGCCCGACCATGCCAGGCCGTGGCCTGTCTGCAAACCCTGAAACGAAATCCGCCTTTACGCGGCGCACCTGCATCGGGATGTCAGGATCTCTGCCAACTTCACCTGGGCGGTGCACACCTTCTTCAGCGACGAAGAGCGGCTGAATCTGCTGAACACGCTCGACGCCGAGATCGGCCTGCGGTCAGGGCCGAATGTCTCCATCGAGATCGACCCCGCACGGTGGACAACACCCGGCTCACCAACATCCGGCGCATGGGGTTCTGAGCGCATCAGCGCGGCGTGCAGGATCTCTGATCCCACGGTCAGAGTCGCCATCCACCGCATCAGCCTGAAGAGATGCTGGTGGGCCTGATGAACACGCCCACGCTCGACTTCAAGTCCATCAACATCGACCTCGTCTGTAGGCTGCCCAAGCAGACGCTGGAGACGCTGGCTCACTCCCTGGACCGCATCGCTGCCCCTGCGCCCGGGCCGCATGGCCGTCTACTGCTACGCCCATCTGCCCTGAGCACGCTTCAAGGCCCAGCGCCTCATCCATCGCGGACCTGCCCGACAGGCCATGCGCATGGCCATGGTGCGCTTCAGCCATCCGACTCAGACCAGGCCGGTTACCGCTACATCGGCATGGACTTCACTCGCCCTGCCCGACGACGACCTGGCGCATCGCCCTGGAGCGCGCACCCCTGCGCCACAACTTCATGGGCTACACCGCCATGCCCGGTGACGACCTCATCGGCCTGGGCGTCTCGGCCCATCAGCGCCATCGGCCTTCTCACAGAACCACCGAGAGCTCAAGCCTAGCGCGAGGCCATCGAAGCCGGGCGGCTGCCCGCCCGCAGCATCGAAACTCGTGGCGACGACACCCTGCAGCGTGCCGTCATCGCGGAACTTTCATGTGCCAGGGCCAGCTCGACTTCCAGTCCATCGGCGACCGCTACTCATCGACCCGCAGGAATACTCCCGCCGAACTGCGAGGGCTGCAGCGCTTCATCGAGCCGGCCTCGTCCCTGCGTGACGAAAAGCGGCATCAGGTCACGCCCGTCGGCCGCTACTTCCTGCGCAGCATCGCCGCGGTCTTCGACCGTCACGCTGACTGCGCCGCCGCCAGCGTGAACAGCAGCGCCTGCTGGAAGAGACTGGCGCCACCCGGTGGCCGTCGAGGCACGGCTGGCTGCGCGCTAGCCGATGCCGGCCGCGCCGGCGCCAACACGTTTGACGCCGCGCGCCCGACGCGTCATCCCGCTGCACGACGAGCGGCCCGGGACTCACCTGGTCAAATAACCGCCGTCCGCATCCCCGGGCGGCAGCAAGACCGCCCGTCTCCAGTCGCTGACCCAGGGGACTGACCTCGCCCTCTTCAGGGCCTCCTTTTCCCATGAGCTGACATCCTGCCTGGCGTCCCATCTCAGGCGCCCCAATCCCATGCCCATCGCGCACCATCCCACGCCTCCATCACGCGCTCGACCATGCCCCACAGGCCATGCGCCCCGCCGGGCACGTGGCTCGGACAACAGCTGCAATAGCTGTGCAATGGCACCTTGCTCAACCAATGCACCCAAATATCGTACTGATCATTACTTTCATTACTAATTGCCGCGCAGCAGCTACATACTGCGCTGCACACTCAGACCCCCATCAACCTATCTTCATCATGCACAACGCCAAGGCGCTTCCCTTCGCGCTTCTTCTGTCGACCCGCTGGTCGCCCTGCCCCGCCAGGAAGCCGACCGCGCCACCCTGCCCGCCGTGAACGTCGTCGGTGCCCAGGATGACGACTGCACCACGCCCGGCGCCAGCAGCACCAAGACCAACGCCCGCTGCGCGACGTGCCGCAGACCATCAACGTCGTCAGCCCGTGTCCTGGAAGACCAGCACGTCAACTCCATGCAGGACGCCCTGAAGAACGTGCCGGCGTGTCGCTTCTCCCCACGGTGACGGCCAGCGTGACCAGGTCTCCATCCGCGGCTTCTCGGCCGCTGACCGACCAGTACGTCGACGGCTTCCGCGACGACGCGTACCTTCCGCGACCTCTCAACATCAGGCGCGTCGACGTCATCAGGCCTACCGCCGTCCTGTACGCCGTGGCTCCGCCGGCGGCCTCATCGACCCATCATGCAAGCCCGGCAGGGACATCACCGCCGCCAACCTCAGCCTGGGCTCATGGAAGGACCGCCGGCTGAAGCTGATCTGGGTCGCGCCAATGGCGACAGAGCCTGTCCTGGCGCCTCACCGGCGCGCAGGAAAAGGCCGAAACAACCCTACCGTCAGCGGTTCCTCGACCGCAAAGGCCATCGCGCCTTCCGCCCAGCTCAAGTTCTCCCCGACACCCAGGTGCTCCTGCAGGCCGAATACCTGAATGACCGTCGCGTGACCGACTTCGGCATCCCTCTGCCAGGCCGCCCGTGAACGTGGACCCGGGCACCTACTACGGTGCCGCCAACGCCCCGCGATGCCGACTACACACGCACTCAAGGTCCAGGCCTACGCGGCGTCATCACCCATCGCATCGACGACACCCTGTCACTGCGAAACGCCGCCCGCTACTACCACTACGAACTGGACCGCAACAGCACACCACCACCGCCTCGGTCCAACGCGGCCGCCACGACCCGTCAGCCTCGCGCACGGCAGCATCTTCCGGCGTGAACAGCTGGAGCAACCAGACCGAACTCACCCGCAGGCCCACCTGGGCGGCCTGAAAAGCACAGCTGCTCTATGGTCTGGAACTGGGCCAGCAGAAACAACGGATCTGGTCTCCGTACGCGAGCTCAACGTCAGCACCGTGGACCTCTTCAACCCCGTGCTGCCCACCCTGGCGCGCCTGGCCAGCAACCCCACCAACGACAACCTCGGCCGCTTCGAGACCATGGGCCTGTACGTACCGGGACGCCAGTCTCCATCGACGAGCGGTGGAAAGTGACTGGCCGGCCTGCGCTATGACCACTTCAAGCGGGAAACCGGCGAGCGCAGCACCGGCTGCGCCAGCTGCGGCGCACCGACAACGACATCAGCCCCGCCTGAGCGCCGTCTGCAACCCGACGCCGCGGTCATCACTACCTGTCGTGGGCCGTTCCTTTCCAGCCTCCGGCGGAAGCCTTCGCCCTGAGCAACGGCAGCGCCAACCTGGACCCCGAACAGACCACCAACACCGAGATCGGTGCCAGTGACGCGCTCATGGCCGCCTCAGCACCACCTTCTCGCTGTTGTTCGCCTGAACCGCACCAGCGTCGCGACACCGATCCTGCCACCAACCAGCTGGCCGCCATCGGCACCCGTCGCACCGACGGCTTCGAGTGGAGCCTGAGCGGCGAACTGGCCCCAGCTGGCCGCGCCATCGCTGAGGCTACGCCTTCCCTCGACGCCAAGGTCACCGCTCGACCCTCGCGCAATGACGGCCAGCCCGTGCAAAAGCGGCAGCGCACCCTCACCCGCGCCACGCCGCCAACTTCCTGGATCACCAAGGACCTGGACGGCGGCTTCGGCGTGGGCGCCGGTCTCAACCTGGTGGCCAGTCGCTACGCCAACGCCGGCAACACCACGTGCGCCTGCGGCTACGTGACGGCCGACGCCGCCGCCTGGTGGCGCCAGGGCCCGTGGGGCGTGCAGCTCAACGTCTACAACATCACCCGACGCCCGCTTACATCTCGTCCTCGCACGCGCCAGCGGCAGCATGAACCTGCCCGGCGCACCGCGCAACGTGATGCTGAAGCTCAGCTATCGGATGTAATGACGTACAGCCCGAAGGTCGCATCAACGGCATCGTGCGGAGCGACGAGCTACCCTCACCCGCGGTGCATCATCGGGGTGAGGGATCGCTGCCGTAGTCCGACAACACGCAGCATCGGTGATGATGAGCGGTACTGACGGGATATTGATCATTCAGGCGCCGCCATCCATCGTCAGCCTGTCTTCCACGGCAAGAACAGACAGGATAAGGCGCATCCCCCGATATGACGACATGCTTGTTGCCCTCCCTCTCGCTGATGGGATGGCGCACCCCGTGAGAAAGTCGTCCCTGATCGCTGCCTCTGGCCGAGCGCCTGAACGTCAGCGAAGACCGGACCGAGACCTACAGAAACCAGAGGTTTCCATCTTTGTCGACCGCATGTCCTGGGCGCTGGGCTATCTTGCCATGGCCGGGACTGCTGCGGCGGCCTGGGCGCGGCAAGTACGCCATCACCGAAAGGCAAATCTCTGGTGAACGCGTCAACGACAAGATCAGGACCCTGTGGTCCGGAAGCGGGTCTCTGAAAGGAAAACTGCTCGGCGAACAGAGCGATGGAGACGCCACGCAGCCCGCAAAGAGGCGTGCCGCACTCTGAGTCAGCAAAGCAGGACACAAGCGGCAAGACGCGAGACCAGATCGAACTCTTCTCGATCTGCAAACGCACCAAGTGAAGAGATCATCGACACAGTCTCTCGAAACTGGCCGAAGGGTCGTTGTCCAGCTCCTGCAGAAGATGACTATGGTCGCCCATTCAGGATGCAGGCGCACCACCCAACTCAGCCGGGATGGGCGGCATCGACGGCGAGATCGGGAAGATGTCTGGGCCTGGGCAAGATCAGCATCAGGCCAGCGCTACCAGCGTAATCAGTCCATCAGACGTCCCGAGATCAGGCCTTCGCAGAGCGCACCAGAGAACCACTCCACGAAGGTGTCTTCATCCCTACCTCGAAGTTCCTGGGGACGCCTCGACTACGCAGATGCTTCAATAACGTCTGTCGTGCTCCATCGACGGCATGCAGCTTACCGATACATGTACCAGTATGGACTGGGCGTGGAGATCCGGGACGAGTTCGCCATCAGGATCTCGACGAAAGCTACTGGGAGGCTGGCCGGTGGCGCCATCATTGCTGCGAGGCCTGAGCCGGAGAGCAGGAGGCCGCCCTGAACAACAGCCGCCACCGACACACGGGCGGCGGCGTTCATTTCAACTCGGGTCCGGATCCAGGAACGCCAGCGCTGATTCTTGGAGCCACGCCCCCTGCACTGCTAACTGCAGCAACGGTTCAAGACCATCAGCACTTCGAAAACGGTGCGTCATCCAGCTTCTGCAAGGATGGGGTGACGCCTGTCGCTGGCGCCAGTCAAACGACTTGGGCTGATGACAGAGGACATAACTGGTCTGTGAACTTTCGCGGTACCACGCCTGCAATGACGGCAAACGGGTTATCCGTATACAGCGCCGTCGTCATGGGCAGGCCAATGACCAGAGGTGCGATCGTTGAACGTGCGGAGACAGAACCGAGAAGGGATGAACGTCCCGCATCTCCCGCCCTTCTGCGGGTTGCAGTCGATCAGATGATGTCCTGCCGATTCCGGAACCCAGGCGGCGTCACGCCGTCGCCATGTCAAGCAACTCGTTTCCAGGGCTCCGAGACAGACATAGCCTTAATACGTAACTG
>BNJS01003316.1_pt1 | contig 36427 bp, 41 predicted proteins | sample 8540461 | NCBI WGS metagenome assembly BNJS01 (sample SAMD00202454, study PRJDB9452) | human saliva metagenome | isolation source: human saliva | place: Japan
GTAAAGAGCCCTGGGATGCTGAGTGACTCAAAAGGCAGACTGGATTTACCAACTAGGACACCTGAGTATAGCAGAACAAAAAGTCTTTGGTCGAGTGCCAATTAAAAATCGAATCAAAGTAAGTCTACTGTGAGGTAGGCTTTTTAACTTTTTGAAAAATCTTTAAAAATTTAATATGGGAGAATAGCCTATTTTATTAGGAAAAATAAGGATCTTTAGCCTTGAAATGACCAAAATAACTTCAAATTAAGGTTTGTTAAAAATGATTTTTATGGTAGAATGTATAAGAATGCATATCATTCGGATAAAACAAATAAATTGAGGTAAAAACATGGAAATTATGGCGATTGTTATCGTTGTTTTTTTGCCGTCATCATTGGTTTAGTCATTGGATATGTCAGCATCTCAGTCAAGATGAAATCATCACAAGAGGCTGCAGAGCTGATGCTTTTTAAATGCTGAAACAAGAAGCAACTAATTTACGAGGACAAGCGGAGCGCGAAGCGGATTTATTACTCAATGAAGCTAAGAGCGAAAGCAAGTCTCTTAAAAAAGAAGCACTATTGGAGGCCAAAGAAGAAGCCAGAAAATACCGTGAAGAAGTGGACGCTGAATTTAAATCAGAACGTCAAGAACTCAAGCAAATCGAAAGTCGTTTGACCGAACGTGCTAGCAGTCTTGATCGTAAAGATGACAATTTGACGAACAAAGAAAAAACACTTGAACAAAAAGAACAAAAGTATTTCTGATAGAGCAAAAACCTTGATGACGTGAAGAGCAACTAGAAGAAATTGAGAAACAAAAAGCAAGCTGAACTAGAGCGTATTGGGACTCTGACTCAGTCGGAAGCAAAAAGACATTATCTTGGCCCAGACAGAGGAAAACTTGACTAAGGAAATTGCTAGTCGCATTCGTGAGGCTGAGCAAGAAGTTAAGGAACGTTCAGACAAATTGGCTAAGGATATCTTGTCTCAAGCCATGCAGAGAATTGCTGGTGAGTATGTAGCTGAGTCTACCAACTCTACAGTTCATCTGCCTGATGATACCATGAAAGGTCGTATCATTGGTCGTGAAGGGCGTAATATTCGTACCTTTGAAAGTTTGACAGGGGTTGATGTTATCATTGACGACACTCCAGAAGTGGTAACCTTGTCAGGTTTTGATCCTATCCGTCGCGAGATTGCCCGTATGACGATGGAAACTTTGCTTAAGGATGGACGTATCCACCCAGCTCGTATCGAAGAGTTGGTTGAGAAAAATCGTCAAGAGATTGACAATAAGATTCGTGAATATGGTGAAGCCGCAGCCTATGAAATTGGTGCACCAAACCTTCACCCAGACTTGATGAAGATCATGGGACGCTTGCAGTTCCGTACTTCATACGGACAAAATGTCTTGCGTCATTCGATTGAAGTTGCTAAGTTGGCTGGTATCATGGCTAGCGAACTTGGTGAAAATGCTACCCTTGCTCGTCGTGCGGGATTCCTTCACGATATCGGTAAAGCCATTGACCGAGAAGTAGAAGGTAGCCACGTTGAGATTGGTACTGAATTGGCTCGCAAGTACAAAGAGCATCCAGTCGTGATTAACACGATTGCTAGTCACCACGGAGATGTAGAACCTGAAAGTGTGATCGCAGTCATCGTTGCTGCGGCGGATGCTTGAGTGCAGCCCGTCCAGGAGCTCGTAGTGAGTCACTCGAAAGCTACATCAAACGTCTCCATGATCTTGAAGAAATTGCTAATAGCTTTGAAGGTGTTCAAAATAGCTTTGCCCTTCAAGCTGGTCGCGAAATCCGCATTATGGTAAATCCAGGTCAAATCAAAGATGACAAGGTCACAATCTTGGCTCATAAAGTTCGTGAGAAAATCGAAAACAATCTCGATTACCCAGGAAATATCAAGGTAACCGTGATTCGTGAACTTCGTGCAGTTGATTATGCAAAATAAAAAGAACTGAAATCAGAGAGAAATCTGATTTCAGTTTTTAGTTACTAATTATATAAGAGATAAGTAATGATTATCTAGGTGAAACTTCAATTGGAGATAAAAAGACTAAATCTTGTTTCTCATTATATCCTCCAACCTTAGCTTTTTATGTGAACATTTTGTCCTACTTTAATATTTTCACCATTGAAAGATTTGAAAATAGGATTAGAAATAAGACTAATTTCAACAAACTTAAAGTTAGGTCCAGTTGCTTCATCGGGATGATAATCCCAAGAATGAATTAGAATATCATATTTTGACTTCACCTTAGCTAAGTGTGCAATATTCCCATCAAATTCGATCGTCTGACCTTTGTATTTTTTAATAAAATCTTCAATTGTACTTTGATCCTCTGATTGTAGTAATACTTGGAATTCAGAGTTGTTTTCAACGGTAATTGTAGAAGATTGTGAGGGACTAGTTGACGAATTTTCGATAGAATTTGATGATGAACTAGTTGACGAATTTTCAATAGAGTTTGATGATGAACTAGTTGAACTAGATGAGTTTTCAGTATTTGTTGATGATTGTTCGCTGGATTTTTCAGTTGTTTTTTCGACAATAGTAGTACTTGTAGAAGACGGAGAGGCTGTAGTTGGCTTGTTATCTTGAAATATAGCAAGTAGAAGCATAATAAAAAATGAAAGTAATAAAGCAGCCCCAACTAAATATGGAGTAATTTTTTTTAATTTTAGTTCCTTTTCGGTTAATGGTATTATATCTACTTCAGCTTCTTTTTTTCAAAAACCAAATATTCCGGCCTGTCCTTTTTTCGATTATGTTTATGTGGACTTCATTTTTTAAGATTAAGTGCTGCTAAACCTTTCTCTATAGCTTCATCTACGTTTTTCCCTTTATAAATTGTCATAAACAACTCCTTTTTGATATTGTTATATTGATTATCTCTTAAACATAAAAAAATAGCAAGCTTTTTCCTACTGGAGTTGAATTTTTTAGTGCAGTTGATTATGCAAAATAAATAAGAAAGAGCAGTTGAAAAATTACTGCTTTTTTGTTACACTAGATAGAAAGATTGTAGCGAGCAGAAATGGCTTTAGATATATAATCTTACAGAAATTTTCAAGTCATTTCACAAACTATCCAAAGGAGATATAATGGCAGACCGAGGCTTACTAATCGTTTTTTCAGGTCCTTCAGGAGTTGGAAAAGGAACGGTTAGACGAGAAATTTTTGAGAGTTCTGAAAATCAATTTCAATATTCTGTATCTATGACGACACGGGCACAACGTCCAGGTGAAGTAGATGGTGTTGATTATTTCTTCCGTACAAGGGAGGAATTTGAAGAATTGATCCGTCAAGGGCAAATGTTAGAGTATGCAGAGTATGTAGGCAACTACTACGGAACTCCTCTGACCTATGTCAATGAAACGCTTGATAAAGGAATTGACGTCTTCCTAGAAATTGAAGTACGGGGAGCTCTTCAGGTCAAGAAAAAAGTTCCAGATGCTGTCTTTATCTTTTTGACACCACCAGATTTGGAAGAATTGCAAGACCGTCTCGTAGGCCGTGGTACCGATAGTGCAGAAGTAATTGCTCAGCGTATCGAAAAAGCCAAGGAAGAAATTGCTTTGATGCGTGAGTATGACTACGCTATTGTAAATGACCATGTTCCTCTTGCCGCAGAACGTGTTAAACGTGTGATTGAAGCAGAACATTTCCGTGTAGACCGCGTGATTGGTCATTATCAGGATATGCTACCAAAGTCTCCGACTATTCGATAAAATTTAGAAAACAGGTACAAACAAATGATGCTAAAACCCTCTATTGATACCTTGCTTGATAAGGTACCATCAAAATATTCACTTGTCATCTTGGAAGCAAAGCGTGCTCACGAATTAGAAGCTGGAGCACCTGCTACTCAAGAATTTAAATCTGAAAAATCAACTCTTCGTGCTTTAGAAGAAATTGAATCAGGGAATGTAACCATCCACCCAGATCCAGAAGGAAAACGCGAAGCTGTTCGTCGTCGTATCGAAGAAGAAAGACGATTGAAAGAAGAAGAAGAAAAGAAAATCAAAGAGCAAATCGCGAAAGAAAAAGAAGAAGGTGAAAAAATTTAAGGTTGGGGGGACTCAATCTTATTTTTTCTATTGCAAGAATACTCAATTAATTAAAAGGATTTAAGAAGATAAGGAGGTGAGGATATGGCTATTGCAAAAATCATTGTGGATGTTCCCTTGATGCAGACAGACCAGCCCTATAGCTACAAGATTCCAGAAGAATTTGAGGAAATGTTGGAAGTCGGCATGCGGGTTCATGTACCCTTTGGGAAGGCCAATCGCTTGATTCAGGGAATTGTTCTTGGAATGGAGTCTCAATCTGATGCAGATGTGGCAGACGAGGACTTGAAAGAGATTGCTGAGGTGCTGGACTTTTCTCCTGTTTTAACAGAGGAACAACTCTGGCTAGCAGAGGAGTTACGTAAATCAGTCTTCTCCTACAAAATTTCCATTCTAAAAGCTATGCTCCCTGGATTTTTGAACTCTAGCTATGATAAGATCCTCTATCCTCTGGAAGGCTTAAGTCAAGAAGATAGAGAACGCTTATTCGGTACGCAGGAGTCTCTAGCATTTTCATCTCTAGACTTAGAAAAGCAGGCTGAGATGATGCGATTGACTCGAAAAGGGCTTTTAAAACTAGAGTACCAGGCTGTGGATCAAAGAAAGTTAAGACGCAGTCTTGGGTTGAAATTCATCTTGATAAATTAGAAAGCTAGAAATTTCAAATCGTGCCAAGAAGAAATTGGAACTGCGAGAATACTTATTAGTACATCCTGAAACAGTTCCTTTGGCTGATTTGTTAGAACATTACTCACGTGAACAAGTTAATTTTTTTGTGGAACATGGTGCTATCACCATCGTACAAAAAGAAGTGCAACGTTCAGCTACCTACTTTGAAGGAATCGAGTCGAATCAAGCCCTAGAATTAAATCCAGAGCAAAAAGGAGCCTGTGAGGCGGTTGTTGGAGCGATTGGAAAAAAACATCCTCCCTTTCTTTTACAAGGAATCACAGGAAGTGGGAAAACGGAGGTTTACTTGCAGATTATCCAAGGGGCCTTGGATATGGGAAAAACAGCGATTGTTCTTGTACCAGAGATTTCTCTGACGCCTCAAATGACGGAACGATTTATTGCTCGTTTTGGCGACAAAGTAGCCATTCTCCACTCAGGCTTGTCAAATGGTGAAAAGTATGATGAATGGCGCAAGGTGGAGCGTGGAGAAGCGCAGGTAGTGGTTGGGGCTCGCTCAGCTATTTTTGCTCCATTGAAAAATCTAGGTGTTATCATTATCGATGAAGAGCATGAGGCCAGCTACAAGCAAGACAGCAATCCTCGTTATCATGCTAGAGATGTGGCTCTTTTACGAGCTCAGTACAATCAAGCTGCCCTAGTCCTTGGTTCTGCAACACCGAGTTTAGAAAGTCGTGCGCGTGCTGGCAAGGGTGTTTATCAACATCTCCGCCTGACGCAAAGGGCCAATCCTTTAGCAAGCATTCCTGAAGTTCAACTGATTGACTTCCGTGATTATATCGGGCAGAATGAAACATCAAATTTTACACCACCACTGATTGAGGCCATTCAAGATCGATTAGATAAAAAAGAGCAGGTTGTTCTCATGCTCAATCGCCGTGGTTACTCTAGCTTTGTCATGTGCCGGGAATGTGGGACCGTGGATACCTGTCCGAACTGCGATATTTCTCTGACGCTGCACATGGATACCAAGACGATGAACTGTCATTATTGTGGTTTTTCCAAAGAAATTCCTCATGTCTGTCCAAACTGTCAGAGTCGCAGTATTCGTTACTATGGAACAGGAACTCAAAAGGCCTACGATGAGCTGGCTGAACTCTTTCCAGAGGCTCGCATTCTGCGAATGGATGTAGATACAACTCGTAAAAAAGGCAGTCACCAAGCTCTACTTGAACAATTTGGCAATGGTGAAGCGGACATATTGCTAGGAACCCAGATGATTGCCAAGGGCTTGGATTTTCCAAATGTGACCTTGGTTGGTGTTCTCAATGCGGATACAGCCTTGAATCTGCCTGATTTCCGTTCTTCTGAGAGGACCTTCCAACTCTTGACCCAGGTGGCAGGACGAGCAGGTCGTGCTGAGAAAGCAGGACAGGTCTTGATTCAGTCCTATAATCCTCAGCATTATGCCATTCGTTTTTCCAAGGATCAGGACTATGAAGGTTTCTATGCCTATGAAATGGGTATCAGACGTCAGTTGGGTTACCCGCCTTATTATTTCACTATTGGGATTACCTTGTCTCATAAAAAAGAGGAAGAGGTTCTTAGATGTGCTTATCAAGTCATGGAAATATTGCGGTCAGGTTTGTCGAATGCTAGTATAATTCTTGGTCCAACGCCAAAACCTATCGCTCGCACTCATAACCTCTATCATTATCAGATTTAATTAAATACCGTTTAGAAGATGAGCTTGGTCCAACCCTTAACCAGGTCTTGGCCTTGACACAAGAACGGGAAAATAGCGAACTTCGTCTCAGTATTGATCACGAACCGCAACAGTTTTTATAAGAAGGAGAAGATATGACAAAATTAATCTTTATGGGGACTCCCGATTTTTCAGCAACCGTTTTGAAGGGACTTTTGTTAGATGATCGCTATGAGATTCTAGCAGTTGTAACTCAGCCAGACCGTGCTGTCGGACGTAAAAAAGTTATCCAAGAAACCCCAGTTAAACAAGCTGCCAAAGAGGTAGGACTTCCTATCTATCAACCCGAAAAATTATCAGGTAGTCCAGAAATGGAAGCTATCATGAACTTGGGCGCTGATGGGATTGTAACAGCCGCCTTTGGGCAATTTCTCCCAAGTAAACTCCTTGATAGCATGGATTTTGCAGTCAATGTTCATGCTTCCCTCCTTCCTAAACACCGTGGTGGTGCTCCTATCCATTATGCCTTGATTCAGGGTGATGAGGAGGCAGGAGTAACCATTATGGAAATGGTCAAGGAAATGGATGCCGGAGATATGATTTCTCGTCGTAGCATTCCCATTACTGATGAGGACAATGTTGGAACCTTATTTGAAAAATTGGCAATTGTTGGTCGTGATCTGCTTTTGGATACGTTGCCTGCATACATTGCTGGCGAGATTCAGCCTCAACCACAGGACCCAAGCCAGGTTACATTCTCTCCAAATATCAAACCTGAGGAAGAAAAGTTGGACTGGAACAAGACCAATAGTCAACTCTTTAACCAAATCCGTGGGATGAATCCATGGCCAGTTGCTCATACCTTCCTCAAGGGCGAACGCTTCAAAATCTATGAAGCTCTACCAGTAGATGGTCAAGGGACTCCAGGTGAGATACTCTCCATCGGCAAGAAAGAATTGATCGTCGCAACAGCAGAAGGAGCCCTATCACTCAAACAGGTTCAACCAGCAGGAAAACCTAAGATGGACATTGCTTCCTTCCTAAACGGTGTGGGACGAACTTTAGCAGTAGGAGAACGATTTGGTGACTAAAGTAGAAACGGCTAGAAGTTTAGCCTTAGAGGTGCTAGAAGACGTCTTTGTCAATCAAGCATATTCCAATATCGCCTTAAATAAACATCTCAAGGGAAGTCAACTATCAGCTGCAGATAAGAGTTTGGTGACAGAGCTTGTGTATGGTACTGTAGCTCGAAAACTTACATTGGAGTGGTACATTTCTCACTTTATTGAGGATAGAGATAAGCTAGATAGCTGGATCTATGTTCTGCTTCTCATGAGCGTCTATCAACTCCAATACTTGGATAAGCTTCCTGATCATGCAGTGGTCAATGAAGCGGTAGAAATTGCAAAAGCTCGTAAGAAGGGTAGTGAAAAACTGGTCAATGCTGTTCTGCGCCGTATCCTGCGAGAAGGTTTGCCAGATATTGCAAGTATCAAACGTAAAAATAAGCGCGAGTCCATTGCCTATTCTCTTCCAGTTTGGTTGATTTCGAAACTCAAGGAAGAGTATGGAGAAGAGCGAGCTCAAGCTATTTTTGAAAGTCTTTTGCAACGGAATAAAGCCAGTATTCGCGTAACAGATTTGAGCCGAAAAGAGCAGATTAAAGCTCTGCTTGGTGCAAGTGATTCTCTTTTATCTCCTGCTGGTCTGGTTAAGGAACAGGGGCATTTTGCTAGTCATGACTTCTTTTCAGAAGGACTTATTACTATCCAGGATGAGTCTAGTCAGTTGGTTGCACCGACACTAGAGCTACAAGGCGACGAGCAGGTTTTAGATGCTTGTGCAGCTCCTGGCGGAAAGACCGCCCATATGGCATCCTATCTGACGACAGGTCAGGTAACGGCTCTAGATCTCTACGACCATAAACTCACTTTGATTCAAGAGAATGCAGAGCGACTAGGTGTAGCGGACCGTGTCCAAACGCAAAAACTGGATGCTCGAAAAGTGAATGAATTTTTTGGTAAGGATCAATTTGATAAGATTCTTGTTGATGCGCCTTGTTCTGGTATTGGACTCTTACGTCGAAAACCAGATATCAAATACAATAAAGACACTGCTGATTTCGCGTCATTACAGGAAATTCAGTTGGAAATATTAGGTAGTGTTTGTCAAACGCTACGTAAAGGTGGTATAATAACTTATAGTACCTGCACTATTGTCTCTGAAGAGAACTTTCAAGTTGTTCAAGCGTTTTTAGAAAGTCATCCAGAGTTCGAGCAGGTTAAACTAGAACACGAATGTAAGGATATCGTGAAAAATGGTTGTATCCTCATTACTCCGGAATTATACGGAAGTGATGGATTCTTTATCAGCCAATTTCGCAAGATATCCAAGTAGGAAGGAACTGATACAATGGAGATTTCATTATTAACAGACGTGGGTCAGAAACGTACAAATAATCAAGACTATGTCAATCTTTTTGTCAACCGTGCCGGTCGCACGATGATTATCTTGGCTGACGGGATGGGAGGACACCGTGCGGGTAATATTGCCAGCGAGATGGCAGTTACGGATTTAGGTGTTGCCTGGGTTGATACGCAGATTGACACCGTTAATGAAGTTCGCGAATGGTTTGCCCACCATCTAGAAGTTGAAAATCAAAAGATTTATCAAATGGGGCGTGATGAAGCCTACAAGGGAATGGGGACAACTCTAGAAGCCCTTGCAATTATTGATCATCAAGCTATTTATGCTCATATTGGAGATTCTCGTATCGGTCTGATTCGTGGTGAAGAATACCGTCAACTGACAAGTGATCATTCTTTGGTCAATGAATTGCTCAAGGCAGGTCAATTGACACCTGAAGAAGCTGAAGCACATCCACAAAAGAATATCATCACCCAATCTATCGGACAAAAAGACGAAATTCAACCTGATTTTGGAATTGTCAGCTTGGAACCAGGTGACTATCTGGTCATGAATAGCGACGGTCTAACCAATATGATCTCAGGCAGTGAGATCTATGATATTGTGACAAGCGATATTTCGCTTGATGATAAGGCAGCCACTTTGGTACGCTTTGCCAACAATGCCGGAGGGCTTGATAATATTACAGTTGCCCTTGTTTCGATTAAGGAGGAGGCGGCAGAATGATCCAAATCGGCAAGATTTTTGCCGGGCGGTATCGGATTATCAAACAAATTGGCCGTGGAGGTATGGCAGATGTCTACCTGGCCAAGGATTTGATTTTAGATGGGGAAGAGGTAGCTGTTAAGGTCTTGAGGACTAACTACCAGACTGACCCGATTGCTGTTGCTCGTTTTCAGCGTGAAGCGCGTGCAATGGCTGACTTAGATCATCCCCATATCGTTCGGATAACGGATATCGGCGAAGAGGACGGTCAACAGTACCTAGCTATGGAATATGTAGCTGGTCTTGATCTTAAGCGCTATATCAAAGAACACTATCCCCCTCTCAAATGAAGAAGCTGTCCGTATCATGGGACAGATTCTCTTAGCGATGCGCTTGGCGCACACTAAAAGGTATTGTCCATCGTGACTTAAAACCTCAAAATATTCTTTTAACTCCTGATGGGACGGCTAAGGTAACGGACTTTGGGATTGCCGTAGCTTTTGCAGAGACCAGTCTGACTCAGACCAACTCTATGTTGGGTTCTGTTCACTACTTGTCACCTGAGCAGGCTCGTGGTTCTAAAGCAACGTTCCAAAGTGACATCTATGCTATGGGGATTATTTTCTATGAAATGCTGACAGGGCATATCCCTTATGATGGCGATAGTGCAGTAACCATCGCTCTCCAGCATTTTCAAAAACCTCTTCCTTCGGTCATAGCTGAAAATCCATCTGTTCCCCAAGCTTTGGAGAATGTGGTCATCAAAGCAACTGCTAAAAAGCTAACAGATCGATACCAGTCGGTTTCAGAGATGTATGTTGATTTATCTAGCAGTCTATCTTATAACCGCAGAAATGAACCTAAACTTGTTTTTGATGATGCTACTAAGGCGGACACAAAGACATTGCCAAAGGTTTCTCAAACAACCTTGACCTCTATTCCTAAGGTTCAACCACAGACAGATAGCCATCAGGCAACTAAAGCTAGCCCAGAAGTAAGCGCTAAAAAATCTGTGGAAAAACCAGTGAAAAAACGTCGTTTTAAAGCACGCTATCTGGTTCTACTAGCAAGTTTCGTACTGGTTGCGGCTTCTCTGGTATGGATTTTATCTAGAACACCAGCTACCATCGATATTCCAAATGTAGCAGGTCAAACAGTTGCTGAAGCTAAGGAAACCTTGAAAAAAGCCAACTTTGAAGTTGGTGATGAGAAAACGGAAGCTAGTGAAACAGTCGAGGAAGGACGAGTGATTCGGACAGATCCAGATGCTGGTTCAGCTCGCAAGGAAGGGTCTAAAGTTAATCTAATCATATCTTCAGGTAAACAATCATTTAAGATTGGAAACTATATTGGACGCAAATCTACTGATGTTATTGCAGAGTTGAAAGAGAAAAAAGTTCCTGAAAATCTGATTAAGATTGAGGAAGAAGAGTCCAGTGAATCGGAACCAGGTGTGATTTTGAAACAGAGTTTATCTGAAGGTACGACCTATGATCTTAGCAAGGCCACTTCTATCGTATTGACCGTTGCTAAAAAGAAAAAGGTAACGACGATAAATATGCCAAACTACATTGGCTCGAGTCTTGAATTTGCTAGAAATAATCTTAAAAGTATAGGTATTAGTGAAGATAGAATTGAAATTAAAGAAGTGGAGATAGCACAAGAAGGAATTAAAGAAGGCGAGATTGCGAAACAAAGTCCTGCACCGGATGAAAAACTAGATTTAAGCAATCCGATAGTTAAAATCTATATTTATAAACCCTAAAAAACCTCACCTTCAAGTAGTCAACCTTCGTCAGAACATAATTCTGGTCAAACTGACACAACAAACCCTACAAATCCTACGCAGGGTAACCATCCAACAACTCCTACACAAGATGGAACTGGAAGTCAACGGAATCAATAGACTCTATATATAAACCAATCTTTGTCACAGTTTTTGTGGCAAAGATTTTTTTTCCTCCGAAATTATGATAAAATAAAATGGAGTTTGAAAAAGGAGGGAAATATGGAAGAATCAAAAAAACTGAATGCAGTTATTGATGTCATCATGCTAGCTGGAACAATTCTGCTTCGCAATGGTTCTGAGATTTATCGTGTTGAAGATACCATGATTCGGATTGCTCATTCACAGGGTATTATGGATTGTAATGTTTTGGCCATGCCTGCCGCCATTTTTTTCTCCATTGAAAATACAAATATCTCTCGTATGAAGCGAGTAACCTCCTCTGCTTATAATATTGAGAAGGTATGTGATGTTAACCAGATTTCACGACAACTTGTATCAGGACAGCTTGATCTGGATACAGCCTTTATCCAACTAAAGGAATTGAATGCTAAGGCGTCTCCCTATACCAATGTTCAACTAACTGCTGCAGCGACTCTCAGTGCTCCCTTCTTCTCTATCATGTTTGGGGGAAATCCTTACGATGCGATTGGGGCAGGAGTGGCGACCTTGTTTGCCTTTACTTGCTCTCTCTATGTAGAAAAGTTTATTCGTATTCCTTTTATGACAGCTTTCGCAGGAGCTCTTGTCTTTGGTTTGATTGCACAATTTTGGGCGCGCTATTCTGGTTTACCATCGACAGCTGATTTGGTCATTGCTGGTGCGGTCATGCCTTTTGTACCTGGAATTGCCTTGACCAATGCTGTTCGAGATATTATGACCAATCACATTAACTCTGGTATGAGCAAGATGTTTGAATCCTTGCTGATTACCCTTGCCTTAGGGGCTGGAACATCAGTCGCCCTCGTACTCATGAACTAATATGACACTAACAACATTTTTATTGCAAGCTCTGGCAAGTTTGCTTGCCATTATCACCTTTTTAATCGTCTTAAATGTCCAGCGATCCATGCTCATCCCTGGTGGTGTTTTGGGAATGTCTATCTGGCTACTCTATCTGATACTCAAGGAACCAACCAATGTTATTTTGGCAACCTTTATTGCTGCGGTGATTGGTTCTTGTGTCAGCCAGATTATGAGTATCCTCTATAAGACACCAGCAGTTGTTTTTGCCCTAGCCATTCTGGCACCACTAGTACCAGGTTATCTGTCTATCGAACGACTTCCTTCTTCGTTACAGGTGACTACGGCCATGCCATTTCTAGTGCCATGCTAGTTATGATGTTGGCCCTTGTTATCTCCATTGGAATGGCCAGTGGGACAGTTTTGTTGAAATTGTATCATTATCTCAAAAAGAATCGAGCTAGCTAAGACTCGATTTTTTATAGCCCTAAAGTTCTGTTTGTTGGATCAGTCTAAAAATGAAATAAGGTTTTTAAAATGAACTTGATTTGGTGAATCAAGTCTTTTTTAGCTCATTTGACCTCAATTGTGATAAAATAGAGGTGAACGATTTTTTACAATGAATGATAAAAATAGAGGTAAATATGACAATCGGTATTGATAAGATTGGTTTTGCGACCAGTCAATACGTTTTGAAATTACAAGATTTAGCAGAAACCCGAGGAATTGATCCTGAAAAATTGAGTAAAGGGCTCCTTTTAAAAGAATTGAGTATTGCTCCTTTGACAGAGGATATCGTTACCTTGGCTGCCAGTGCAGGAAATTCTATCCTGACTGAAGAAGAAAAGCAAGAGATTGATATGGTTATCGTTGCGACTGAATCTGGGATTGACCAGAGTAAAGCTGCAGCTGTCTTTGTACACGGTTTGCTTGGGATTCAACCATTTGCTCGTAGTTTTGAAATCAAGGAAGCTTGCTATGGTGCAACTGCGGCCCTTCACTATGCTAAGTTACATGTAGAGAATTCTCCTAAATCAAAAGTTTTGGTGCTGGCTAGTGATATTGCAAGATATGGTGTCGAAACTCCTGGAGAACCAACTCAAGGTGCAGGATGTGTTGCTATGTTGATTAGCCAAAACCCACGTGTTATGGTATTCAACAACGATAACGTTGCGCAGACTCGTGATATTATGGACTTCTGACGTCCAAATTACTCGACAACACCATTTGTAAATGGGGTTTACTCAACACAGCAATATCTTGATAGCTTAAAAACGACTTGGGAAGAGTACCAAAAGCGTTATGACTGTAACTTGGACGATTTTGAGGCTGTATGTTTCCACTTGCCATATCCGAAGCTAGCTCTCAAAGGATTGAAAAAAATCCTAGACAAATCCTTGCCTCAAGAGAAGAAGGAATTGCTTCAAAAGCACTTTGATGAATCTATTATTTATAGCCAAAAAGTTGGAAATATCTATACAGGTTCACTCTTCTTAGGCCTCTTGTCTCTTCTTGAAAATTCTGATAGCTTGAAAGCAGGGGCTAAGATTGCCCTTTATAGCTATGGTAGTGGTGCTGTATCTGAGTTCTTTAGTGTGGAATTGGTTGAAGGTTTTGAAAAGCAATTGCGGAAAAATCGCTTAGACTTGCTAGATCAACGTCAAGCTTTGAGTGTTGCTGATTATGAACGAATCTTCTTTGAAGAAGCAAACTTAGATGAGTCTGGATCTGCAACGATGTCAGGTTATGAAGGGCAAGACTATGCCCTTGTTGAGATTGTAGACCACCAACGACGCTACAGCAAGGTTGAAAAATAATGAAAAAAAATTGGAATGGATTTGCTAAAAAATCAATTCAAGAGCGCCTAGAGCTAGTTAAGTCTCAGGCGCTTACTACTATTGAAGCCCAAGAAAGTTTGGAGCAGAATGAAAATCTCAGTCTAGCAGTTGCGGACCAATTGAGTGAAAATGTGGTTGGTACCTTCTCGCTTCCATACTCAATCGTTCCAGAAGTTCTGGTAAATGGTCAAGAATACACAGTTCCCTATGTGACCGAAGAACCATCTGTAGTTGCTGCAGCTAGTTTTGCCAGCAAAATTATCAAAAGAGCAGGCGGTTTTACTGCTCAGGTTCACCAACGCCAAATGATCGGTCAAGTGGCTCTCTATCAAGTCCCAGATAGGGACTTAGCTTGCCAGGCTATTCTGAGTCAAAAAGCAGAGCTACTCGAACGAGCAAATCAAGCCTATCCATCTATTGTCAAACGTGGTGGTGGAGCGAGAGAGCTAAAAGTTGAGAAAATTTCTGGTGAGACGGACTTTTTAGTGGTTTATCTCCATGTCGATACTCAGGAAGCCATGGGAGCTAATATGCTCAATACCATGCTTGAGGCTTTAAAACCTAGCTTAGAGGCTCTGAGTCAAGGGCAAAGTTTAATGGGCATTCTATCCAACTATGCCACAGATTCTCTAGTAACTGCAACTTGTCGGATTGCCTTTCGTTATTTGAGCCGCCAGAAGGATGAAGCGCGTGAACTAGCGGGAAAAATGGTTTTAGCTAGCCAGTTTGCTAAAGCAGATCCTTATCGAGCAGCGACTCACAACAAGGGAATCTTTAACGGAATTGATGCTCTCTTGATTGCTACAGGAAATGATTGGCGCGCTATTGAAGCAGGGGCGCATGCCTATGCGAGCCACGAGGGGAGCTATAAAGGACTCAGTCGTTGGAGGATAGATTTGAAAAGCGAAGAGCTTATTGGAGAGATGACCATGCCGATGCCAGTTGCCACCAAGGGTGGTTCGATTGGTCTCAATCCTCGAGTCGTACTCAGTCATGAGTTGCTGGGTCATCCATCAGCCAAAGAATTGGCTCAAATTATCGTTTCGATTGGTCTTGCTCAGAATTTTGCAGCCCTTAAGGCTTTGGTCAGTACAGGGATTCAGCATGGACACATGAAACTTCAGGCAAAATCGTTAGCGCTTTTAGCAGGTGCGACTGAGGCAGAAGTACCCAAGTTAGTAGAAAACTTGATTGCAGAAAAAACTTTTAATCTAGAAAAAGCCCAAACTCTATTGAAACATTTAAGATCATAAGAAAAACTCAGACGAATCTAGTCTGAGTTTTTTTGTTTATACTCAATGAAAATCAAAGAACAAACTAGGAAGTTAGCCGCAGGCTGCTCAAAACACTGTTTTGAGGTTGCAGATGGAAGCTGACGTGGTTTGAAGAGATTTTCGAAGAGTATTAAATACTTTTACCTGGTAAGAGACTAACTGGTAAGAAATAACCAGTGGTAGCAACCTCTTTACCTTCAATTTTTTGTAAGAGCAAATCAACTGTTAGGCGAGCAATCTCTTCCAAAGGTTGTTTTATGGTAGTAAGGTGAGGATAGAAATTCTCGATAAAATAAGTTCCATCATAGCCAATAACCTTGAGTTCTTCTGGAACAGAGATGCCAAGCTCCTGGGCAATCTTCATAACCAAGATGGCTGTCAAATCATCCGATGCGAAAATCGCATCTGGTTTTTGTTTGGTCAGGATATTTTTAATTTCCATTTCCTTACGAAGGGGTGAAAAGTCACTGGAAACATTGATAATAGGAGCCTTGGGCAAGATTGAAGCAAAACCAGCATGACGAAGTCCAGTTGGTGAATTGGAGTTGTCATTTCCTGTAATCATGATAATAGATTTGGCTCCAGTTTTAGCCAAGGTCTGAGCGGCTAGGACTCCGCCAGCATAGTTATCAGAAGAAACGACAGGAATATCTGGTGACAAGTTTCGGTCAAAGGAGATGATAGGAGCAGTAACGCGATTGTAGTCTTCAATCCCTAAGTTATGGCTACCAGAAATAATACCGTCCACCTGGTTGGCCTCTAGCATTTCAAGATATTCACGTTCTTTTTCCGAATCGTGTTCACTGTTACAGATGATTGTCTTATAGCCTTTTTTGAATAGTTCGTGCTCCAATTTGTCAATCAATTCAGCATAGAAAACATGGCTGATTTTTGGGAAAATCAAACCGATTAACTTGGCGGATTTACCTTGAAGACTGCGAGCTAAGTTATTGGGTTTATAGCCTAGCTCACGCATAGCATCTTTAACCTTTTGAATAGTCTTTTTCTGACAGGTAGCCTTTTTTATTAATAACACGTGAAACAGTAGTTGGGCTGACGCCTGCTAGTTCTGCGACATCAGTTAGTTTTGCGACCATATTCTAATTCGTAGTAAGTTCCAGTTGGGTTTCCAGATTTAATGAGGATTCCATTTTGATCTTCGTGAGGGAAGACACGACCAGAAAATACTTTTTCTCCTTTATTGATGAAAATTTCAAAGACTGAATTATCGATGAAGATATTTACAGTAGTAGCTTGGTTGTCAATTGAACATGAGCGAGTAGTTCCAAATTCTTGAGCGTATTGCTCACCTGCCTGACTGCGGTCAACGGTAACTTGGCCATTGACAAGATCAAAGTTGATCGAGAGTCCTTTGCCGTCTTTATCTGCAAGAAGGACGATTTCACTTTGACTATTAGCCTCTAAGTTAAGCTCAAGTTCGTAAGTGTTTTTGGTTTCAGAGCGATTTGAAAATTCCTCTTCTGAAGCACGGAGTTCTTTGATAGCAGCTACAGGATACTGATAGAGTTTGCCATCTTTAATGGTAAGTTCTTTTACTAATGAGAAAGTTCCTTGGTGATCAAAGCGATCAGATGGATAAGAAACATCTGGTAAACCAAGCCAACTTACTGCTAAGGCACGTCCATCAGGAGCATTGAAGGCCTGAGTAGCATATGCTTCGAAACCATAGTCTAGATTCTGTAGTTCAGACACATCTACCATACGTGCATTTTCAGGATCAAAGGAAGCACCGATTTTGTACATATTTGGATAGATGTTGTCATAGTCAAGAACCTTTTTATCCAAGCCTTGTGGACAGTAGAGAAGGACAGGCTGTTCTCCGACAAAGACAAGATTTGGACACTCCATCATATAAGCGGTACGGTCATTGTTGAAGTCAAGATCACCAACTTCTTGCCAGTTTGTATAATCATTTTCGACAGCTTTGTAAAGACGGACAAAACCCTTTTTTCTCCAAGTCTTGACCACCAACGATTGCGTAGTATTGTCCTTTAAAGTTGAAAATCTGTGGATCGCGGAAGTGGTCAGTAGCATCAGCAGGTTGATCAATCAAGACTTTATCAATTTTTTCAATCTTACCGTCCTTATCCATCAAGGCACCAATCTGATAAGGGTGGCGAACCCAATTTTCATCACGGACATTTCCTGTATAGAAGAGGAACAATTGATACCAAACTGCATAGCAGATCCTGAGTAAGCGCCGTGGCTATCCAGTGGAGTATCAGGTAAGATTTTTACACCTGTTTCAGTAAAGTGAACTAAGTCATCACTCTCAAGTTGAACCCAAGATTTCAAGCCGTGGGCTGCTCCAAAGGGGAAGTTTTGGTAAAAGACAATCCACTTACCATCAAAATAAGAAAAACCGTTCGGGTCGTTAAGAAGTCCTTCCTTTGGTTCAATGTGATAGCTGACATGCCATGGGGATTGCGCCATCTTTTCTTGGATTTCTTTTCTTTCTTCTTGTGTCCAATCTTCGTAACGTCTGTAACGACGTTCAGTAGTCCATTCATTTCTATTTCCTCCATAAAATTCTACTATCTTTATAGTAAACGTTTCCTTATAAAAAAGCAAGTCTTTTACACTAAATTAACGAAAAAAATGTCAAACGTTTGACAGAGTCCGAGAAGCGATATTTTATGAAAAATGATGAAAATATGAAAGTTTTTGAAAATTTAAAAGTAAAAACCTTGAGTTTATAGGGTATTTATTGCTGTATTGATGAAAAAAATAGCAAAAACAATCAAAAAATAAAAATTAGCAAAATTTTTTCTGCAAAACGCTTGACATATTTTTTAAACGTGATAGAATAATATTCGTAGGGCGGATAAAATCGCTTTCAAACAAGAAAAAATTTTATAAGGAGATTTTTGCAAATGACGAATACAGAAATTGCAAAAAAAGTCATCGAAGCCTTGGGCGGACGTGAGAATGTTAACAGTGTAGCTCACTGTGCGACTCGCCTTCGTGTTATGGTGAAAGATGAAGCGAAGATCAACAAAGATGCTATCGAGAACTTGGAAAAAGTTCAAGGTGCTTTCTTTAACTCAGGTCAATACCAAATCATTTTTGGTACAGGTACAGTTAATAAGATGTACGATGAAGTCGTAGCTCTTGGTTTGCCAACGACATCTAAGGATGAGATGAAGGCAGAAGCTGCTAAACAAGGAAATTGGTTCCAACGAGCCATCCGTACTTTCGGTGACGTTTTTGTACCAATCATTCCAGTTATCGTAGCAACTGGTCTCTTCATGGGTGTTCGTGGACTCTTGAATGCTCTTGGAATGACACTTCCAGAAGATGTTACAACTTACACTCAAATCTTGACTGACACAGCCTTCATTATCTTGCCAGGTTTGGTTGTTTGGTCAACCTTCCGTGTATTCGGTGGTAACCCAGCCGTTGGTATCGTTCTTGGTATGATGCTCGTTTCAGGTTCACTTCCAAATGCCTGGGCTGTTGCTTCTGGTGGAGAAGTAACTGCTATGAACTTCTTCGGATTTATCCCAGTTGTTGGTTTGCAAGGTTCAGTTCTTCCAGCCTTCATCATCGGGGTTGTCGGAGCTAAATTTGAAAAAGCTGTTCGTAAAGTGGTTCCAGATGTACTTGATCTCTTGGTAACACCATTCGTAACACTCCTCGTAATGTCAATTCTTGGTTTGTTTGTTATCGGACCAGTCTTCCACGTTGTTGAAAACTATATCCTTCTTGGAACAAAAGCTATCCTTAACTTGCCATTTGGTCTTGGTGGTTTCTTGATTGGTGGAGTTCACCAAGTTATCGTCGTATCAGGTGTTCACCACATCTTCAACTTGCTTGAAGTTCAATTGCTTGCTGCTGACCATGTTAACCCATTCAACGCTATCATCACAGCTGCCATGACTGCTCAAGGTGCTGCAACAGTAGCCGTTGGTGTGAAAACTAAAAATCCTAAACTTAAAACACTTGCTTTCCCAGCTGCTCTTTCTGCCTTCCTAGGTATTACTGAGCCTGCTATCTTCGGGGTTAACTTGCGTTTCCGTAAACCATTCTTCCTTTCATTGATCGCTGGTGCAGTCGGTGGTGGACTTGCTTCAATCCTTGGTCTTGCTGGTACTGGTAATGGTATCACAATCATCCCTGGTACAATGCTTTACATTGGTAACGGACAACTTCCACAATACCTTCTTATGGTAGCTGTATCATTCGCTCTTGGTTTTGCTCTTACTTACATGTTTGGTTATGAAGATGAAGCAGAAGTGGCTTCAGAAGCTACAACTGAACGTTTGGCTGACGAAGCAGTAACTGGTACTGTTGTTGCACCTAGCGAAGGTGTCATCCAAACACCAATCGTTGGTGACGTAGTTGCCCTTTCAGACGTTAATGACCCAGTCTTCTCAAGTGGAGCTATGGGACAAGGTATCGCTGTAAAACCTAGTCAAGATGTTGTTTACGCACCAGCTGATGCTGAAGTGACAATCGTCTTCCCAACAGGACATGCTTATGGTTTGAAAACTGCAAATGGAGCAGAAATCTTGATTCACGTGGGTATCGACACTGTTTCAATGAACGGTGAAGGATTTGACCATAAAAGTTGCTCAAGGTGACAAGGTTAAAGCTGGAGATGTTCTTGGAACATTTGACTCAGCTAAGATTGCTGCTGCAGGTCTTGATAATACAACAATGGTTATCGTGACAAACACTGCGGACTTTGCTTCAGTAAATCCAGTTGCTTCTGGATCAGTTGCTAAGGGGGATGCAATCATCGAAGTTAAAGCTTAATACTCTTCGAAAATCAAATTCAAACTGCGTCATACTCGCTTTGCCGTACTCAAGTACTGCCTGCAGCTCGATTCCTAGTTTGTTCTTTGATTTTCATTGAGTACACTACTTTCGATTTAATAGATCAAAAAACGAACAAATGTCATGTTTGTTCGTTTTTGATTGAATCTTAAAATTTACAGAGGAAAAACTAAAATATTGAGCAACTTTTCCTTCATGAAATATGCTATAATAGAGAAAATAAAAACTAGAGGTTTATCATGACAAAATTATATGGAAGCTTGGAAGCGGGCGGTACAAAATTTGTCTGTGCTGTCGGTGATGAAAACTTTAACATTGTAGAAAAAACACAATTCCCAACAACAACTCCTATCGAGACAATCGATAAAACTATCGAGTTCTTTTCAAAATTTGATAATCTTGCAGGTCTTGCAATTGGTTCATTTGGTCCAATTGATATCGACAAAAATTCAAAAACTTACGGTTTTATCACAACTACACCAAAACCTCACTGGGCGAATGTTGACTTACTTGGTGCTCTCCGTCGCACTCTAAATGTACCAATGTACTTCACAACAGACGTAAACAGTTCTGCCTACGGTGAAGTAGTAGCACGTAATAACGCAGGTGGACGAATCGAAAACTTGGTTTACTACACAATCGGTACAGGTATCGGAGCTGGTGTTATCCAACGTGGTGAGTTTATTGGTGGTGTTGGTCACCCTGAGATGGGGCACTACTATGTAGCAAAACACCCAATGGATGAGGAGAAAGAATTTAACGGTGTTTGTCCTTTCCATAAGGGATGTTTAGAAGGTTTTGCGGCTGGTCCAAGCTTGGAAGCTCGTACAGGAATTCGTGGTGAAAACATCGAACTCAACAGTTCTGTATGGGATGTTCAAGCCTACTATATCGCTCAAGCAGCTGTAAATGCAACTGTAACCTTCCGTCCAGACGTTATCGTATTTGGTGGTGGTGTTATGGCTCAACAACACATGCTTGACCGTGTACGTGAGAAATTCACATCCTTGCTCAATGGTTACCTACCAGTTCCCGATGTGCGTGACTATATCGTAACACCAGCTGTTGCAGGTAATGGTTCAGCTACACTTGGAAACTTCGTTCTTGCTAAGAGCGTAGCAAAATAAGCAAAAAAAATGAGGTCGGGATTTGTCCCGGCCTCTTTCTTTAGTCTTTTTCAATTTTCGTTTCCTGATGGAATATATTTTGCCAAGTTTCATGTCTGCGCCAGATACTTGTATGAATAGTATCACCTATCTGATAGCGGATGAGTTTTGTCTTCTGACTAATGGACGTCAAGTGAAGTTCCTTGATAGCAGAGGTTAATTCTTTTTCCTCCTTATAGGCTTCCCTTGTCTAGTTCTAGTCCGTCTTGGCGAATATAAATGAAATCTTCAGCCAGTAATTCTTCCAATTGATTTCCTTGGTCAATTAGTTGCTCTCTCATGAGCAATTTTTTATAGACATTATCAAGAATTTCATCCTCAGGAATCGGTGCTGGTTCGATATGAATATCGGTATCAAAGACGCCAAAGCGTTCTGATAACATGGATTCAACCTGATCTGCAATTTCGTGACTTTCGAAAACGGAGAGGTCTGGATTCATCTCGAGAGTAATGTCTAGATAAATATTACTTCCATAAGTACGACCTCGTTGTGATTTGACCTTGCTAATCTTAGGGATTTCCATGATAGCCTTTTGGTAATCTTCCAACAAATGTTCGTCAAAACCGTCAGAAAGACTGAAGGATGACTCGATAAAGATATCATAGGCAGTTTTAAGAATAAAGAAGGTGATAACGATGGCAACCAACTTATCCACGATTGGATAGTTAAAGCTACTAGCTAGGATAGCAATAGAAGTTCCAATAGAAGTCACAGCATCTGAAAGATTATCCTTGGCAGCAGCCTTAAGTGCCTTAGATTTAGATTTTTTGCTCAGATGGTTATTGTAGAGATAAACTGCAAACATGATGATAGCAGAGATGACACCCAGAGTCGCCCCAAGTGGATCAATGACTGTTTGCTCTCGGCTGAGTATCTTTTGAATGGTGTCCCGTAGAACATCAAAACCAACGTAAAACATGATGATGGAAGTGATGAGACTTGCCAAGTCCTCTATTTTCCAGTGGCCGAAGCGATGATCTCTATCTGCCGGCTGGCGAGCTAAACAGAATCCCAATGAGAGGGCCACATTTCCGACGATATCTGAAACGTTGTTAAAAACCATCTGCCACCAAACTGGATGAATGGAGCAGGTGGCCGGTTGCTAACTTAGCTGCAGACAAGAATAGATAGGTCAAAAATACTGATAATTGCACCACGCTCAGCCAATTTTTAAGTTTGAAACCGATTGATTCATTTAACTCCCTTTCTAAGATTTTCATATCCTACCATTATACTGGTTTTTCATGGAAAATTCAAATGGAGGAAGTAAGCTAATTCCACCTCAACGCTTGAAAACTTTTGAAATTCTGATATAATAGAACTACTCAAGGGAGTAGCTGGCGGTTAACCGCGATAGTGTCGTCATTACGAATTATTTCCGGCACTATATTAAACAGCGAGACTTGTTTTTTTAAAAAACAGGTCTCTTTTTTTGTAAAAAGAGGCCAAAAAGGAGGAGACTGTTTTGTCAAAAGAACAAAATAAAGATTTGTTTTACACGCAATCTTCTGAGGAAGTCCTAAAGAACTTGGACTCATCTGTCGAAGGTTTGTCAACTGCTCAAGCTCAAGAACGCTTAGCGACTTATGGTCGTAATGAGTTGGAAGAGGGCGAAAAACGTAGCCTACTAGCTAAATTCCTTGATCAATTTAAGGATTTGATGATTATCATCTTGCTTGCGGCAGCGGCACTTTCTGTGATTACAGAAGGGATGGATGGTTTAACAGATGCCATTATCATCTTGGCCGTTGTTGTCTTGAATGCTGCCTTTGGGGTTTACCAAGAAGGTCAAGCAGAAGCAGCGATTGAAGCACTGAAAAATATGTCTAGCCCAATGGCCCGTGTTCGTCGTGACGGTCATGTCATTGAGATTGACTCAAAAGAATTGGTACCTGGGGACATCGTCTTGCTAGAAGCTGGTGATGTGGTGCCTGCCGATATGCGTTTGCTTGAAGCGGCATCTCTTAAAATTGAAGAAGCTGCTCTTACTGGTGAATCTGTACCAGTTGAAAAAGATATTACTCAAGTGGTAGAAGCAGATGCTGGTATTGGGGACCGCGTTAATATGGGTTACCAAAACTCAAACGTAACTTACGGTCGCGGTATTGGTGTCGTGACTAACACTGGTATGTATACTGAAGTTGGTAAGATTGCGGATATGTTGGCCAATGCCGATGAGACAGAAACACCATTGAAGCAAAGCTTGGAACAATTATCTAAAGCCTTGACTTACTTAATCGTTGTGATTGCGATTATCACTTTCTTGGTTGGTGTCTTCGTCCGTGGGGAACATCCATTAGAAGGTTTGATGGTTGCAGTAGCCCTTGCGGTTGCGGCGATTCCAGAAGGTCTTCCTGCCATTGTAACCATCGTTCTCTCTTTGGGAACAACAACCCTTGCCAAACGTAATTCAATCGTTCGTAAATTACCAGCGGTTGAAACACTTGGTTCAACAGAAATCATCGCATCTGATAAAACAGGTACCTTGACCATGAACCAAATGACGGTTGAAAAAGTCTATACCAACGGTCAATTGCAAAGCTCAGCAGCTGAGATTGCTGCTAGCAACAATACCCTTCGCATCATGAACTTTGCCAATGATACCAAAGGTGGACCCATCTGGTAAATTGATTGGGGACCCAACTGAGACAGCCCTTGTACAGTTTGGTTTGGATCACAACTTTGACGTTCGTGAAGTTCTGAAAGATGAGCCACGTGTTGCAGAATTGCCATTTGACTCAGACCGTAAGCTTATGTCTACCATCCATAAAGAAGCAGATGGTTCATACTTTATCGCTGTCAAGGGTGCCCCTGACCAATTGCTCAAACGTGTGACACGTATTGAAGTCAATGGGGAAGTTCGCCCAATCACAGAAGAAGATAAACAAGCTATCCTTGCTACCAACAAAGATTTGGCTAAACAAGCCCTTCGTGTCTTGATGATGGCTTATAAAACTAGCGATGAAATTCCAACCTTGGAATCTGAAATTGTTGAGTCTGACCTCATCTTCTCTGGTTTAGTCGGCATGATTGACCCTGAGCGTCCAGAAGCAGCAGAAGCTGTCCGTGTCGCTAAGGAAGCAGGTATCCGTCCAATCATGATCACGGGTGACCACCAAGATACAGCAGAAGCCATTGCCAAACGTCTCGGTATCATCGATCCAAATGACACCGAAGACCATGTCTTCACGGGTGCTGAGTTGAATGAACTCACTGATGAAGAATTCCAAAAAGTCTTCAAGCAATACTCTGTTTACGCTCGTGTATCACCTGAACACAAGGTTCGTATCGTGAAAGCATGGCAAAAAGAAGGTAAAGGTTGTTGCCATGACTGGTGACGGGGTCAACGATGCGCCGTCACTTAAGACAGCTGACATCGGTATCGGTATGGGGATTACAGGTACAGAGGTTTCTAAGGGAGCTTCTGATATGGTCCTTGCTGATGATAACTTTGCAACCATTATCGTAGCGGTAGAAGAAGGACGTAAGGTCTTCTCAAATATTCAAAAATCCATCCAATACCTCTTGTCTGCCAATATGGCTGAGGTCTTCACCATCTTCTTTGCAACCCTCTTTGGTTGGGATGTTCTTCAACCAGTGCATTTGCTCTGGATTAACTTGGTAACGGACACTCTCCCAGCTATCGCTCTTGGTGTGGAACCAGCTGAGCCAGGTGTCATGACCCACAAACCTCGTGGGCGTAAATCTAACTTCTTTGATGGTGGTGTCTTCGGAGCAATCATTTATCAAGGTATCTTCCAAACTATGCTCGTTCTAGGTGTTTATGGTTGGGCTCTTCTCTTCCCAGAGCACCAAAGTCATGCAGAAATCCATGCGGATGCCCTTACCATGGCTTTTGCAACTCTCGGTTTGATCCAATTGCTCCATGCCTTTAACGTTAAGTCAGTTTACCAATCTATCTTTAAAGTGGGACTCTTTACGAACAAGACCTTTAACTGGTCTATCCCAGTTGCCTTTGTCCTCTTTGTGGTGACAATTTTGGTTCCTGGATTTAACAGTCTCTTCCACGTTTCTCATTTGAGCTTGACTCAATGGATGGTGGTCGCTGTAGGAGCACTCATGATTGTGGTTCTTGTTGAGATTGTCAAAGCAGTTCAACGAGCGCTTGGAAAAGATAAAAACGCTATTTAAGCACTATGAAAAGTCATCTTCGGATGGCTTTTTGTTTATATATAAAGATAAACTGAAATAATTTTGTGCTATAATCAAGTAGAATGATATCGTATGGAGGAAAGAGTCTTGGAAAAGAAAATTGTAAAAGATATCTTGTTTTTGTCGCAGGTATCCCAGCCTGCAAGCCAGGAAGATTTACCCCTAGCAAAGGATTTACAAGATACTCTGCAGGTTAATCGAGAGGCCTGTGTTGGACTAGCAGCCAATATGATTGGGGTTCAAAAGCGCGTCATTATTTTTAATATCGGCATGATTCCCATGGTTATGTTTAATCCCGTCCTCAAATCTTTTGAAGGGCCATATGAGACCGAGGAAGGATGTTTGTCTTTGACAGGAGTAAGACCGACAACTCGGTATGAAAAAATTACAGTAAGCTACAGAGATATTCATTGGAAAGAACAGACCATTACCCTGACGGGTTTTCCGGCTCAGATTTGTCAGCATGAACTAGATCATTTAGAAGGTCGTATTATTTAGGCTCAAATCCTTGGTGCTCCTAGAAAAATATGCTACACTAACACTATGAAAATTCTAATCCCAACTGCAAAAAGAAATGAATACGAAAATGTCCTAGTTTAGAGGCTAAAACCTTTGTGTCCTGAAAGTCAGGCTAGTGCTGGATGAATTAGCTAGATATTCTGCCCAAGAACTGGAGAACTTTTTTATAAAATCTCTGCTGAAAAAGCGCAAGAGGAGTATGACCATATTCAAGCTTTAGAAAATGGAACTGCGATAAACTATCCAGCCTTGCACCTCTTTGATGGACTCATGTATCGCAACATCAAACGGGACAATCTCACCAAGGCGGAGCAAAGCATATCTGGAGAAACACCTCATGATAACATCAGCTCTCTATGGTGTGATTCCAGCCTTTTGAACCGATTGCACCTCACAGACTGGACTTTTTGATGAAGCTTAAAATCGCTGGAAAAAGCCTGAAAAGTCACTGGCAGTCAGCTTATGAAGAGTCGGTGAAGGATGAAGATTGCATCTTTTTCACTCTTGTCTTCAGAGTTTGAAAACTGTCTTTCCAAAAGAAATCCGTGAGAAAATGGTGACCTTCAAGTTCATGGAAGAGAGAGATGGAAAACTAAAAAAATCCACTCAACCATTTCTAAAAAAAGCTAGAGGGGCTTTCTTAACAGCCTTGATGGAAGGTCAGGTAACTTCGGTAGAAGAAATCAAAAAGCTTAGCTTTGCTGGTTTCCACTATCGAGAAGACCTGTCTACTGGCAAGGAATTGGCTCTTTGTAAAATAGATTGAAAAATAGAGCTCTGTCCTAGTCTGTATCAGGGAGCAAGCTTTTTATGATTTGACCTTCTATTTTTTTAGTTTAGAATGGTAGGAATTTTTCTCACAATTTTTGGTATAATAGGACTATTAGAAAATTTCGAGGAGACAAACATGTCAGTTAAGATTGCTTTACTTGGATTTGGTACAGTAGCCAGTGGTGTGCCATTCTACTAAAGGAAAATAGAGAAAAAAATTGTTCAAGCAGCCCAGTCAGAAATTGAAGTAGCTAAAGTTTTTGGTCAAAGACGATCAGAGAAAGCCCGCTTGCTTGAAGCAGGAAATGATTTTAATTTTTGTAACAAATATCGATGAAATCTTTGTCAGACAAAGACATCACGATCGTTGTTGAGTTGATGGGGCGTATCGAACCTGCTAAAACATTTATCACTCGTGCTTTAGAAGCAGGGAAACACGTCGTGACAGCTAACAAGGACCTTTTGGCAGTCCATGGTGCAGAATTGCTTGAAGTAGCCAAAGCTCACAATGTTGCTCTATACTACGAAGCAGCTGTTGCAGGAGGAATTCCAATCCTTCGTACCTTGGTTAACTCACTAGCATCAGACAAAATCACACGTGTTCTTGGTGTTGTCAACGGAACATCTAACTTCATGATGACCAAAATGGTAACAGAAGGCTGGTCTTATGAAGATGCTTTGGCAGAAGCTCAACGACTTGGCTTTGCTGAAAGCGACCCTACCAATGACGTTGATGGGATTGATGCGGCTTACAAGATGGTCATCCTCAGCCAGTTTGCTTTTGGGATGAATGTCAAGTTTGAAGATGTAGGCCACCAAGGAATTCGCAACATCACTCCAGAAGATGTAGCAGTAGCTCAAGAACTTGGTTATGTAGTCAAATTGGTTGGTTCTGTTGAAGAAACAGCTTCTGGAATCGCTGCTGAGGTTACACCAACCTTCCTTCCTAAAGCACATCCCACTTGCAAGTGTTAACGGTGTTATGAATGCTGTCTTTGTGGAGTCTATCGGTATCGGCGAGTCTATGTACTATGGACCAGGTGCTGGTCAAAAACCAACTGCAACAAGTGTTGTGGCTGATATTGCCCGCATCGTTCGTCGTCTGAATGATGGAACAATTGGAAAAGCCTTTAATGAATACAGCCGTCCAGTGGTCTTGGCTAAACCAGAAGATGTCAAAGCCAACTACTATTTCTCAATCTTGGCTCCAGACTCAAAAGGTCAAGTCTTGAAATTGGCTGAGCTCTTTAACGCAGAAGATATTTCCTTCAAGCAAATCCTTCAAGATGGTAAGCAAGAAGGCAAGGCTCGTGTTGTCATCATCACTCATAAAATCAACAAGGCGCAACTTGAAAATATTACAGCAGCTTTGAAGGGTGTAGCTGAGTTTGAACTTCTCAACACCTTCAAGGTTTTAGGAGACTAAGATGAAGATTATTGTACCCTGCTACAAGTGCCAATGTGGGTCCTGGCTTTTGACTCGGTTGGTGTAGCTGTAACTAAGTATCTAGAAATTCAGGTTTGTGAGGAACGTGAAGAATGGATGATCGAGCACCAATTAGGCAAATGGATTCCACGTGATGAACGTAATCTTTTGCTGAAGATTGCTCTACAAATTGTTCCAGACCTCCAACCTAGACGTCTGAAGATGGTCAGTGATATTCCGCTTGCGCGTGGACTAGGTTCATCTAGCTCAGTCATCGTTGCTGGGATTGAACTGGCAAATCAACTCGGAAATCTTGAAGCTAAGCAAACATGAAAAATTACAATTGGCGACTAAGATTGAAGGGCATCCTGATAATGTTGCGCCAGCTATCTATGGTAATCTGGTCATTGCAAGCTCAGTCGAAGGTCAGGTTTCAGCTGTTGTGGCGCCTTTCCCAGAGTGTGCCTTTCTAGCTTATATTCCAAACTATGAATTGCGAACTCGAGATAGTCGTGGTGTCTTGCCTAAGAAACTTTCTTACAAGGAAGCTGTTGCAGCAAGTTCTATCGCCAATGTGGCTATTGCAGCCCTACTGACTGGAGATATGGTCAAAAGCAGGTCAGGCTATCGAGAGTGACCTCTTCCACGAGCGTTACCGTCAAGAACTGGTGCGAGAATTTGCGACGATCAAGAAAGTTGCCAAGAGAAATGGTGCTTATGCGACCTACCTCTCTGGTGCTGGTCCTACTGTCATGGTTCTTGCTGAGCCCTGACAAGATGCCTAAGATTAAGGCTGAGCTTGAAAAGCAACCTTTCAAAGGCAAGCTTCATGAGTTGCAAGTAGATACACAAGGCGTTCGCGTCGAAACAAAATAAACATAGCAATAGGATGGGGAAACTCTCTATTAGAGGGCTTCCTGTCCTTTTTTTGAAAATGAAACATGGGATATAAATTGTTTCCCGTGTTTAGCGACCGACAGAAGGTCAAGGAGGATTTGAAATGGCAGAAATATATTTAGCAGGCGGTTGTTTTTGGGGCTTGGAAGAGTACTTTTCACGTATTTCTGGAGTGTTGCAAACAAGTGTTGGTTATGCTAATGGTCAAGTAGAAACTACTAATTATCAATTAATTAAAGAAACAGATCATGCCGAGACTGTGCAAGTCATTTATGATGAAAAGGCAGTCTCGCTCCGTGAGATTTTACTCTATTATTTCCGAGTTATCGATCCCCTTTCTGTCAACCAACAAGGCAATGACCGTGGTCGTCAATACCGCACAGGGATTTATTACAAAGATGAAGAGGATTTACCGACTATCAATACAGTAGTTCGTGAACAAGAACTACTCATCGGTCGTAAAATTGCAGTGGAAGTAGAGAAAACTTCGCCACTATATCTTAGCTGAAGACTATCACCAAGACTACCTCAAGAAAAATCCTGGTGGCTATTGCCACATTGATGTGAGGGATGCTGAGAAACCACTGATAGATGCTGCCAACTATGAAAAACCGAGTCAGGCAGTTTTACGAGAAAGTTTATCAGAAGAGTCCTACCGAGTTACCCAAGAGGCTGCGACGGAAGCTCCCTTTTAGCAATGCTTATGACCAAACTTTTGAGGAAGGAATTTATGTCGATATCACGACTGGTGAGCCCCTCTTCTTTGCCAAGGATAAGTTTGCCTCAGGCTGTGGTTGGCCAAGTTTTAGCCGTCCTATTTCCAAGGAACTCATTCATTACTACCAGGACTTGAGTCACGGTATGGAGCGAATCGAAGTCCGTTCACGTTCAGGGAATGCTCACTTGGGGCATGTCTTTACAGATGGCCCTCGTGAACTAGGTGGTCTCCGTTACTGTATCAATTCTGCATCCTTACGTTTTCATCGCTAAGGATGAAATGGAAGAAGCTGGCTATGGCTACTTGCTTCCATATTTGAATAAGTAAAAAAAGATGGTGGGTTTTTCCACCTTCTTCATTTTGGAAATAGAAGGGACTCATGAAACACTTACTTTCTTACTTTAAACCTTATATCAAGGAGTCTTTCCTAGCACCCTTGTTTAAGCTGCTAGAAGCCGTTTTTGAACTCTTGGTTCCCTTGGTGATAGCTGGGATTGTCGACCAATCTATCCCTCAAAAAGATCAAGGACATCTCTGGATGCAAATGGGGCTCCTCTTTGTTTTTTTGCAGTTATCGGTGTTCTGGTAGCTTTTGGTAGCTCAGTTTCTACTCAGCTAAGGCAGCAGTAGGATTTGCCAAGGAGTTGACCAATGACCTCTATCGTCATATTCTATCCTTGCCCTAAGGATAGTAGAGACCGCTTAACGACCTCGAGTTTGGTGACGCGTTTGACTTCAGATACCTATCAGATTCAGACAGGGATCAATCAATTTTTACGCCTATTTTTAAGGGCTCCTATTATTGTTTTTGGTGCCATTTTTATGGCTTATCGTCTCTCGCCTGAATTGACCTTCTGGTTTTTGGTCATGGTTGCCATTTTGTCCTTTGTCATTGTCGTGTTATCACGCTTGGTCAATCCTCTCTATAGTATTTTGAGAAAGAAAACAGACCAGCTGGTTCAGGAAACACGCCAACAGATACAAAGGTATGCGTGTGATTCGTGCCTTTGGCCAAGAAAAACGAGAAATCGAGAACTTTCCAAGTACTCAATCAAGTCTATACAGCTATCCAAATGAAAACAGGACACTGGTCCAGTCTCTTGACCCCCTTGACCTATTTGATCGTCAATGGAACTTTGCTGGTGATTATCTGGAATGGTTATATTTCTATCCAGGGAGGCTGGCTCAGTCAAGGTGCCTTGATTGCTCTGATTAACTATCTCCTGCAAATCTTGGTAGAGTTGATAAAACTAGCCATGCTCATTAATTCACTCAACCAGTCCTATATTTCTGCCAAGCGGATTGAAGAAGTCTTCGCAGAAAAACCTGAAGATATACTGGCAGAAATTGCTCAAAAAGAAACTTCCTCGAACCAGTCCTTACGAGTTGAACACTTGAGCTTTTACCTACCCAGATGCTGCTCAACCATCCTTGCGAAATCTTTCTTTTTGCTATGCAACAAGGACAAATTCTTGGAATCATCGGGGGGACTGGTTCTGGTAAGTCAACTTTGGTACAGGTCCTACTTGGCCTTTATCCGGCAGATAAGGGAAGCATTTCCCTTTATCGAGATGGACGTAGTCCTCGCAATCTTTCTGAATGGCGTTCTTGGATGGCCTATGTTCCTCAAAAAGTTGAACTCTTTAAGGGAACCATCCGTTCCAACTTGACTTTAGGTATGGAAGAAACAGTCTCGGACCAAGAACTCTGGCAGACCTTGGAAATTGCCCAGGCCAAGGACTTTGTCAGTGAAAAGGAAGGTCAGCTGGACGCAGAGGTCCAAGCGGGTGGCCGTAATTTCTCAGGTGGGCAAAAGCAACGCTTGTCGATTGCTCGAGCAGTTTTACGTCAAGCTCCTTTTCTCATCCTCGATGATGCGACGTCAGCCCTTGATACCATTACTGAGTCCAATCTTCTAAAGGCTGTTCAGGAAAACTTGCCTGATACTAGCTTAATCTTGATTTCCCAACGAACTTCAACCTTGAAGATTGCTGATCAAATTCTCCTTTTAGAGAAAGGTCAGCAATTAGCGCTTGGAAATCATGAGGAATTGATGAAATCTAGTCAAGTCTATCGTGAAATCAATGCATCCCAACATGGAAAGGAGGATTAGAATGAAAGGCAAACATGCAAGTCAAACCCTCAAACGTTTGGCAAAAGATTTAGCAAGTCATCCTATCCTTCTTTTCCTAGCTTTCTTGGGAACCATTGCCCAGGTAGCCCTTTCTATCTATCTACCAATCTTGATTGGACAGGTGATTGACCAAGTCTTAGTGACGGGCTCATCTCAGCTATTTTGGCAGATTTTTCCTCCAGATGATTTTGGTGGTCATAGGAAATACGCTGGTTCAATGGGCCAATCCTCTCCTCTATAATCGACTGATTTTCTCCTATACCAGACATTTGCGCGAAAGAATCATTCAAAAACTCCATCGTTTACCGATCGCCCTTGTAGATAGACAAGGTAGTGGGGAAATGGTCAGCCGTGTAACGACAGATATCGAGCAGTTGGCAGCTGGACTAAACATGATATTTAATCAATTTTTCATCGGAGTTTTGATGATTTTGGTCAGCATCCTTGCTATGCTTCAAATCCATCTATTGATGACTCTCTTGGTTCTGCTCTTAACACCTCTGTCTATGGTCATTTCACGCTTTATTGCCAAGAGATCCTACCATCTCTTTCAAAAGCAGACAGAGTCTAGGGGGATTCAGACTCAGTTGATAGAAGAATCGCTCACCCAACAGAACATTATCCAGTCGTTTAATGCCCAGGAAGAGTTTATCGAGAGACTTCATGAGGCAAATGATAACTACGCAGGTTATTCTCAGTCAGCTATCTTTTATTCTTCGACAGTCAATCCTTCGACCCGTTTTGTCAATGCCCTCATTTATGCCCTACTAGCTGGTGTTGGAGCCTTGCGCATCATGGCAGGTTCCACTTTGACAGTTGGACGTTTGGTGACCTTTTTGAACTATGTGCAGCAGTACACTAAGCCTTTTAACGATATTTCATCAGTCTTAGCCGAGTTGCAAAGTGCCTTGGCTTGTGCAGAACGTGTTTATGCTGTTCTAGAAAAGTCCAGAGGTTACAGAAACTGGTCTTAAAGAATTGAACAGCGACCAAGTCAAGGGAGCTATTTCCTTTAAACATGTTTCTTTTTGGTTACAATCCTGAAAAAGATCTTGATTAAGGATCTGTCTATTGATATTCCAGCTGGTAGTAAGGTTGCTATCGTTGGACCAACGGGTGCTGGGAAGTCCACCCTCATCAATCTCCTCATGCGTTTTTACCCGATTAACTCTGGAGATATTTTATTGGATGGTCATTCGATTTATGACTATACCCGAGCTTCTCTTCGACAGCAGTTTGGGATGGTGCTTCAAGAAACTTGGCTCAAGCAAGGAACTATTCATGACAATATTGCCTTTGGCAATCCTGATGCTAGTCGAGAGCAGGTCATTGCAGCAGCAAAGGCAGCTAATGCAGATTTCTTTATCCAACAGTTGCCCCAGGGCTATGATACTAAGCTTGAAAATGCAGGTGAATCCTTGTCTGTTGGTCAGGCTCAGCTCTTGACCATCGCACGTGTCTTTCTAGCCATTCCTAAGATTCTTATCTTAGATGAAGCGACATCCTCCATCGATACTCGGACAGAGGTATTGGTTCAGGATGCCTTTGCCAAACTCATGAAGGGGCGGACAAGCTTTATCATTGCCCACCGTTTATCGACCATTCAAGACGCTGATTTGATTCTTGTCTTGGTGGATGGAGATATTGTCGAACATGGTAGCCATCAAGAACTCATGGCGAGAAAAGGCAAATACTATCAAATGCAAAAAGCAGCAGCTTTTAGCTCAGAATAAATGGGAAAGCCTTTATAATGCCAATAAACAACAAGAAAAGTTGCCTTCGGGTGACTTTTTTGTTACAATAGCTAGAAAAATTATCCAGTATGAATACTTATATAGAAAAGGAGCCTAGGGATGAAAGTCTTTCAGCATGTAAATATCGTGACTTGTGACCAAGATTTCCACGTCTATTTGGATGGGATTTTAGCTATTAAAGAATCCCAAATCGTCTATGTCGGTCAGGAAAATCAAAAGATTCTTAAACAAGCAGATCAAATCATAGACTATCAGGGCGCCTGGATTATGCCTGGCTTGGTTAACTGCCATACTCACTCTGCCATGACAGGCTTGAGAGGCATTCGTGATGATAGCAATCTCCACGAATGGCTAGAGAACTATATCTGGCCAGCAGAAGCAGAATTCACACCAGAGATGACTACAAAGGCCGTCAAAGAGGCGCTAACAGAAATGCTCCAGTCTGGAACAACAACCTTCAACGACATGTATAATCCTAATGGAGTGGATATAGCTGAGATTTATGAGGCAGTCAAGGCGTCCAAGATGCGTTGCTTTTTTTCTCCAACCCTCTTTTCTTCAGATGTAGAGACGACGGCTGAAACTATAGCCAGAACTCGAGCTATTATCGAGACAATCAAAGGATATCAAGACCCAAATTTTAAGGTTATGGTGGCCCCTCATTCGCCCTACAGTTGTAGTCGAGATTTGCTGGAGGCAAGTCTTGAGCTAGCAAAAGAAGAAAACATTCCTCTTCATATCCATGTTGCAGAAACACAGGAAGAGTCAGGTATTATCCTGAAACGCTATGGCAAACGACCACTAGCCTTTCTAGATGAACTTGGCTATTTAGACCATAAAGCTGTCTTTGCCCATGGTGTGGAGTTAAATGAAGCAGAGATTGCCCGCCTGGCAGATTCACAAGTCGCTATCGCCCACAATCCTATCAGCAACCTCAAACTAGCCTCAGGAATTGCACCAATCGTCCAACTTAAAAAGGCAGGAGTGCCAGTCGGGATTGCGACTGACTCAGTTGCTTCTAACAATAATCTGGATATGTTTGAGGAAGGCCGGACTGCAGCACTCTTACAGAAGATGAAGAGTGGCGATGCCAGCCAATTTCCAATCGAAACTGCCCTCAAGGCCTTGACAATCGAGGGTGCTAAGGTGTTAGGAATGGAAGATGAGATTGGTAGTCTAGAAGTCGGCAAACAGGCTGATTTTCTCGTCATCCAACCCCAAGGCAAAATCCACCTTCAACCTCAAGAAAATATGCTTTCTCATCTCGTTTATGCCGTCAAATCCAGTGATGTTGATCATGTCTATATCGGTGGTGAACAAGTCGTAAAAGACGGTCAAGTGCTGACTGTTAACTTGTAAAAAGTAGTATAAATTTACGAAATCTCATAAGAAATTTCTTGTGAGATTTTTTAAATTAAGATGGGAGTGAGCTAATTTGACTTCAAAGGGTAACATGTTCGAAAATAAATTTTAAAAAATGCGGATTAGATAAAAAAAAAAAATTGTGGTATAATAATAAGATGCAAAAAAAGGAGTATCTATGGACATTTCAGAAATTCGTCAAAAAATTGATGCAAATCGTGAAAAATTAGCTTCTTTCAGGGGGTCTCTTTGACCTCGAAGGTTTAGAGGAAGAAATTGCCATTTTGGAAAACAAAATGACAGAACCTGATTTTTGGAACGATAATATTGCGGCCCAAAAAACGTCGCAAGAATTAAACGAACTCAAAAATACCTATAATACCTTCCACAAGATGGATGAGTTGCAGGATGAAGTTGAGATTTTACTGGACTTTTTGGCAGAGGATGAATCCGTTAAGGATGAGCTGGTTGAAAAACTCTCTGAGTTAGATCAAATGATGACTAGCTACGAAATGACCCTCCTCTTGTCAGAGCCCTATGATCACAACAACGCCATCCTTGAAATCCATCCAGGTTCTGGGGGAACAGAGGCTCAAGACTGGGGCGATATGCTCCTTCGTATGTATACGCGCTATGGAAATGCCAAAGGCTTCAAGGTTGAGGTCTTAGACTACCAAGCAGGTGATGAGGCAGGAATCAAGTCAGTAACCTTGTCTTTTGAAGGACCAAATGCTTATGGTCTTCTCAAGTCAGAGATGGGAGTTCACCGTTTGGTCCGTATCTCACCATTTGACTCTGCTAAACGTCGCCACACCTCATTTACTTCTGTAGAAGTTATGCCAGAGTTGGATGATACCATCGAAGTTGACATCCGTGAGGATGATATCAAGATGGATACCTTCCGTTCAGGTGGAGCAGGTGGACAAAACGTCAACAAGGTTTCAACAGGTGTCCGCTTGACTCACATTCCGACAGGGATCGTCGTAGCATCAACCGTCGACCGTACTCAGTACGGAAACCGTGACCGTGCTATGAAGATGCTTCAGGCAAAACTCTACCAGATGGAGCAGGAAAAGAAAGCTGCTGAGGTAGACTCGCTCAAGGGTGAGAAAAAAGAAATTACATGGGGAAGCCAAATCCGCTCCTATGTATTTACGCCTTATACAATGGTTAAAGACCATCGTACAAACTTTGAAGTAGCGCAAGTAGATAAGGTAATGGATGGAGACCTAGATGGTTTCATCGATGCTTATCTGAAATGGCGTATCAGTTAAAAGAAAGGAAGTCACATGTCAATCATTGAAATGAG
>BNJS01003312.1_pt1 | contig 36339 bp, 41 predicted proteins | sample 8540461 | NCBI WGS metagenome assembly BNJS01 (sample SAMD00202454, study PRJDB9452) | human saliva metagenome | isolation source: human saliva | place: Japan
AAAGCCACAATCTGGGGAGAGATTCAGCATTATTTATGGGTAGTACATGTCCCTTTAATATAGAAGTAGATAATTGATAAACCATAATGATATTTAAAAAGCGAACTTCTTTATTATGGTATTAAAAATTTTGCTGAATAAGAATTTAAATTGTATCCTTTTGGAGAAATACCATGTATTTTCATATCAAGATTCTGAAAGTGGTAAAAATACACCTCAGAGATACTATCGAAATTTTCAAAAGTTCTAAATTTATTACTTTCACTCTATTAGTAAAAGAGCTACTCCATTATTAATATCAGTAGCTGTTATTCTAGGAATATTACCTTCCTGCATTTCTTCTTTTATTAAGTAAAGCTCCTGGGAAAGATATAAAAAATATCACTTACTTTTAAAGGATTTGCACTTTCTATTGTTTTAAATTTAACGCTTCTTTCTATAGGTTTCATCTTCAAAAAGATAAGCTCGCCCATGAGTGATCATATTCACTTCAAAAGTAAGGTAATCAGCTATTACTTTTTCAAAATCATCATCTACAGGTAGTTCATCATTGAAATAGTAAAAGAATGTAAACCATTCATCATCAGCCTCAATGGTAGTTTTCACACACAGAATTTTGTCTCTGCCTTCTTGCTCATCAAACCATACGTCAAGCAAAATGCTGCTTGTCTTTTGCCGATTGAGTTGCATCAAGTCCCATATGTTTTTGAACTCAAAACCATCATTTCTAAAAATTAATAAACTTAACTATTTTATTTTTATAGTGAGGTATTCCAGCTGTAAAATTGTAATACAAGGGTTATGTACCCACCCCAAAACGCTATTTCATTAAGAGTAATAACTCCTTCTAGTATGCTTTTTGAGAATATTTTTAATTTCTTTCTTTTTGTTTTTCCTGTCACAGCCGATTGAGGAATAATTACAATAGCTTTTTCCTCGATAGTTAAAGAGTCTAATAAAATGTTCCGTAAAGCTATTTTCTACTAAGGTTGGATTTGTTTTTGAACCTTGTGAATAAGGTGGGTCTATCATTCCTATATTAACAACCTTTTAATTGTAGTTGATGAGCATTTTTGTTTTATCTTCTTGTTCTAAATTACTCCATCCCCTCGTAAAATCATATTAGTGGTAGCAATAGTAAACATATAAGGTTGCATCTCTAATCCATGTAATTGTTGTGATATTAGCCTGTAATTGTACATCTTGAGTTTGTTGCAACATATAGTGCATTGCTGAAATGAGAAACCCGCCGTACCACAACAGGGATCAAGCACTGTGTCAGTGGATTTCAGTTGAATGAGTTCGCAAAAGTTCTGTAATGTGCTTAGGAGTAAGAACAATACCTAAAGATTTGGATCACCACTTGAATAGGACATAAATTCAAGAAAATCTTCCCATATAATCTTCAGCTGAAGAAATATATTTCATGTTATGATAAACATTAGAATCTAAAAATTTGTGTATAGTGTTTTTAAGGGTGTCTTACCTAAAGAGGTATTTATTTCTGTTAATGGCTTTAGTGTCCTTAATAATCGTAAAATTGGCTTAGCAATTTGTCTACTAATGGGGAAACTCTGAGCTCTATCCAAGAGTTGCGATAGCATCATATATATCCTCCATCGGTTTTCATACTATCCCTAAGGGTGGTATTAATTGAAAAACTGCCAAATTTTACTCATTGAGAGCAAGGAGAATACTGATACAATCAAAGGTTTGTCTTTTATCTTGAATACTACTCATAATCTCAAATCTTTATGTAATACTTTAGCATCTTTTAAGAATTTCTTCTGTAGTCTGTGTAGTTTTTCTTTTACAACACTTTGAATATAATATTCTTCAATGTCATTGAATAATGTAAAAGTTTCCACATCTTCTAATTTCTTATATATCTCCTCGTTCATTTATAAAAATAGGAGTTATTCGATGTCTTTTTCATCACCTGAAATTCCAAAAAGTGCTAAGATATATGAGGTATTCTTGATAAGATGCGTTTTCTAGTGCAAAGCCCCGTTCAAAGCATAGTTAATGGTTCCATTTATATCTTGAGCAATAAGATTATTCTCTATTTCGTCATACGTAAGTAGTGTCCTTTTATCTTCTATTACAAGTATCTTTACTGTAGCAATATATCTCAGGACTGCCTTTTCTCCACTCTTGGAGGCAGTTTTAGAGCCTCTATCTATCTCTAGTATGGAACTTCCTTGTGCTGTAGGTGCAATACCAGCTTTTTAAGTAAATCATATACCCACAAACTCGTGTATTTGCTTCTATTTTCTTAGACATTTTCTTATTATGGCAAAGATAAATCATAAAAACTATTTTTCCTAATTAAATTAATTCATTTTTCACTTTCCGAAGCTTTAAAAACGCTTCTTCTCTCGGCTATAGCGTACAACTGTTGTGAGAGGGCGTTAGTAGACATCGGCTTGGGTGCTGACGGTTTTTGTATACGCGAGCTATGGCCACCGCGAGTCGCGCCACGCATCGCCTATATCGGTGATTTCTTTGGAGAGCTCTAATAAAGGCATCGTTTTTCAGGAGTTTGCCTGCTTTTCGCAAAGAAAGCACCGTAGATAAACCTAAAATCCTGCACCCCAGTACTTCATCTCTTCCCTGCATCCGTATCAGCTGGGCGAGGTAGTGATTGGTAGTCTTTTGCACCTTTTTGCGGTGCCATTTCAGTATATCCTTGCTGAGTTTCTTAATCTCTGCTACACCCACTATAGGCACGGGAGCGAGCATCGTACTGCACGTTTGCTTGATACCCTCCATATTGCCTTTTTCTAATGAAAGTTCTTTAGGCAGATGGGTGGGTAATACAAATGTCCTTTAGGAGCCAACACGCCCACTGGCGAAAGCGCACTTTGGTGAGTTCTTCGGGCGTAAGTGTGGTAACGTATGGAATCACAGGATCGTTGATGAGGTAGTTGCGTCCTCTTTGCCATAAACCACTAAGTTGTGAGCATTGAAGTGAAAGCGGTATTCATCGGGAAAATAAGGCAGAGTTGAAGACCCCACTTGCAAACCCGTAGGGATACCCTTTTTGCCAGATTGTCGTCGAGGGCTTTGTTGTGCCCTTTTCGGGGAAGAAAAACTTTTGGCGTTTCACCTTAAAACCCTAATCGTTTAGCTACTTTACTAAAAATATGCCCCGCATAGTGCAGTAGCTAATAGCGGGTGCTTCATTGACTCTATCCAAGGAAAAATAGAAGAACAAGAGCCCAGAGCCAATACCAAAAACCATAGGTTCACTCAGCTGAACGCCATTGAAATATAACAAATTAGAGGCTACACCATTCTCACAGTGCGCCGATTGTCGATGTTTTAAAAATCTATTGTTGCCATATAAAATCGGGCAAAGATAGGAGATAATTGAGCAATTTAGCAAATTAGTAAATTAGCAAATGGAAAAATTAGGGCAATTTGCAGATAAGTCAATTGTACGATGCTAATTATTAGAGAGTATTATAGGCATTTTTTAATTCTATCTTTTAGAGAGGGAGAGTTACTCCTTCATCATCTTGTTCCGCTGATTTTCATTGAGTTTTTCAAGTGTTTGAACGTATTGCCTGGTTCTCTACTTTTCTCACAGCAAATGCATCTGCTGATATTCTAATCGATGCGTTGATACGATAAGTATAAAAGCACAACTCCATAGGTAAGACCTCACTAACGCTACTATAACAGGCTCCATAATTGTATCTCTATAATGCTGACTTTCAATAATATTCGTAGAAAAACCATATAGAAAACAAGAATAATAGAGCTCACCATATTTAGGAAAAACATTTTGTACAAATGTCCTAATTTCAAATGTCCTATTTCGTGGGAAAACAACCCTTTAGTTCATTATCAGTCATTTTTCACACAAAGGTTCTCCATAAGAATCGTTTTGGTAAAAGGAAAAACCCCGTCAGCATTAATTTTTCCTTTTAATGATGCGTATGCGATACGAGTATGCCTTCATTGCGCAGAAAAGACTCAATTTCTTCATTTTTAAATACTGAAATAATGCCCTTAAAGGTACAATCATAGTAAGAATTGATGAGTGCTAACACTATCACAGCCATTGCATTGTAAACTTTATATGACTGAAAACACCATCATAAGAATAAAAATTAACGAGACTACAGCACTGTCAAACAGCTCGTCTTTCCATATAAAAATATCAGTAAAAGCATATTTTTGTTTTGTTCATTTTGAATGAAAGGTATGCCAATACGAAGGTTTTCAAAAGCAAAAATGGCAATCACATAAATAATGTAGAGGAAGAATGGATTCATATTTTTATTAGGTTTTATATGCGTTATTGAGCGCAAAAATAATAAATCATTAGCAAATTTACAAATTAATAAATTAGTAAATGGGAAAATGATATTACGCTTCAAAAATCATAAAATTTCTACCCTTTTTGCTAAGAACAGCTACTATTACAGCGTTTATAAAAACCTATAATAAATTAACATTTTGTTTACGCTCTCTCCTTGAAAAACCGCACTTTACAAGCTATAAACTTAAAATTATAAAAATTTTCTCAGGAAAAATGGTAGTATTCATATATTAATTTTACGGCATGAATTTAATTGACTTTACCTAAAAGCCAACGACCTGACTTTCTTCTGCTAGCCAGAATACCAAACATTATGAACGACCCACTTTTACTACCATACCTCTCTATCATTCAGGGAAGGCATCAGCACTTTATAGATACACTCCATAGAGTGCAGGGACGCCTCGCGCCTCGCTGATGCTTGTAATTCGCACCTCTACTACGGTCTGCACCGTAACAATACAGAATGGGTGCTGCATGAGTGGGCGCCAAAATGCAACGGCTATCTTTCTTCTTTGTGATAGCAATGACTGGCAAAAACAATCACTATTCTTTTTACTAAACTAAACGACCAAGACTGGGAATTGCGCCTCCCTGCTAATATCCTCCACCACGAGATGCTCTACAAACTGCTCGTGGAATGGGAAGGAGGTAGCGGCGAACGTATCCCTTCACATACTACCCGCGCTGTGCAAGACGACTATACCAAAGTGTTCTCCGCCCAGCGTGGTGCCCTGAGCATCCTCTACCATTGGCAACACCCGCGTCCAAAGCTGCCCCACATCCGCTCATCTCACGAAGCGCATATCGGGATGAGTACAGAACATCAGCGTGTGAGTACTTTTGTAGAGTTCCGCCTCTATGTACTACCTCGCATCGCTGCTTTGGTTACAACACTATCCAACTGATGGCTATACAAGAACACCCCTTACTACGGTTCTTTTGGCTATCAGGTGGCTAACTTTTGCGGTGAGTTCACGCTTTGGTACCCCTGAAGAACTCAAAGAACTTATCGATGCTGCCCACGGTTTGGGCATACGTGTACTGCTTGATATTGTACACTCGCATTCGGTGAGTAATGAGGCAGAAGGACTTAGCCGTTTCGATGGCACTGACTATCTTTACTTCCACCGTGGTGAGCGCGGTAAACACCCTGCTTGGGACCTCCCGTTGTTTCGACTATGGCAAGCCCCTAAGTGCTCAATTTCCTACTCTCAAACTGCAAATACTGGCTTGAAGAGTTTCGCTTCGATGGTTTCCCGTTTTGACGGGGTTACTAGTATGATTTATTACGATCACGGTTTAGGCAAAGCCTTTTACCGATTATAGCTTCTATTATGATGGTAATGAGGACGACGACGCTTTTGGTGTATCTCACTATGGCTAACCAACTTATACACGAGCTCTGACCCTCGAAGCGCTCACCATTGCCGAAGAAATGAGCGGACTGCCCAGGGCTTGCTTTCCCCATCAGTGAGCAGGGAATGGGCTTTGACTACAAGCTGAGTATGGGCATCCCCGATTATTGGATCAAACTCCTCAAAGAAGTCCCCGATGAGCAATGGCACGTAGGCGATATCTATTACGAACTGACTCAACAAGCGCGCTGAAGAACGCACTATTAGCTATGCCGAAAGCCACGACCAAGCGCTCGTAGGGTGATAAAACTATATTCTTCCGCCTTACCGATAAGGAAAGTGTATACTGGAATGAGCGTGTTCGACCACAATCTAGTTATAGACCGCGCGATGGCTTTTACACAAGATGATACGCCTCATCACTTTAGCAACAGCAGGAGGCGGTTACCTCGCCTTTATGGGTAACGAATGGGGACACCCTGAGTGGATTGACTTTCCTCGCTCAAGGGCAACAACTGGAGTTATGCCCACGCACGCAGACTATGGAGTTTGGTTGATAACCCCGACTTGAAGTTTAAATACCTTACGCTTTTGATAGCGCGATGATACACTTTGCCGCCGATAGCAAAGTTCCTAGACCGAGAACCCTCGTGTGTTGGTGCGCGACATCGAGCAACAATTACTTGTATTTGAACGCAGTGGTTACTTATTTGTTTTCAGTTTCAACCCCACCACCTCCTACACCGATTATCAGTTTGATGTGCCAGCAGGCAAATACACCACTGTACTCAACACCGATAACCCTTGCCTTTGAGGCGACAACCGCATCGATGAAAGCGTAGAACATTTCACACAGTACACTGGCAAAGAGAATTTGCTGTCGCTATATATACCCGCGAGAATAGGAATGGCTAAAATTTGACAATTGACAAAGGTTATGGCTTAAATAATACCTTCACGTTTTGAGAAAAACATTATGAAACTTAAAAGACTCATCGGTATATTGTTAGATACTATTTATCGTGATCATATTTACTTTGATAAGCCCCTATAATTAATTGAGACATTAATCGATGGGGTACAATAGACACTTTAGAGATAATTACAACAAAGTATTACCCACCTTATTGAAGTGGCAGGAAAAGGGTATATCTCTTTAGTAAATGATGGTGATACTATTTTTTATTTTTCACCCTGAAAAACTACCTTTAAAGCAGAAGATTTTACGATCAGAGAGTGTTCTTGTAAAAAGAAAGAAGAAATTATTGATGATTTCTACACACAAAATAGAGGTTTACTATAGAAATTTTGGGAGTGAATGGTCTATTTGTGATTTTTCTCAAAAATGAAGTTCGAAAAGAAGTAATGAAAAATTTCTACCAACTCTTGAACAAAAAGGCATTATCAAAATGATAACAGATGAAAGATTTTGAAATCATTGATTTACCATCTAATCACATTAAAAGTGAGTAAATCAGCTTTTAGGCAAGAGCTCTAATATCTTTATATATTTTTCACAACTTATAAGCAAAGAAAAACAAGAAAATGGAAGTCATAAGTTCAAAAACCAACAACTCATCAAAGATTTACGTGATTGGAAAATCAATAGAGAAAAGTTTATAGAAAAACTGCTTTTTGAAAGCTAATTACGAAACAGTTAAGATATTTATTATTGAGTGTTAAGGATTATACAAACAAAATGAATACAATCAATACTTTTGGTGCTATTCTTTGGGATTTACCTAATAGTATGAGTAAAGAAGAAGATGAAGCTTTATTTCAAGAGTTTTGTTATGTAATTTTCACCTGAACACGAGAATATGGCAAGTGCTCAGTCGACTTTTTAACAATAATATAGAAAAACATTCCTATCTTACTAAAAGCAACAGACAACGATTCCCCAAATATTTAGAGCCTGAAGATTTTAATACCCTTATGTAAGAAAAATCATTTATGCTATAGGTGCCCAGCCACAACCTGAGAGTAGCTTTTTAGAGCAATTAGTTTCTCAGACTAACGATGTAGAAATAAAAATTAGCCTTACACCAGCTTGAGAAACGAAAAGAATTAGGTCGGTGGGAGTATGAAAGAAATGAAAAGTTATAAAACTCAATCAAAAGTTTACAAACTTTGAGCTATCTGCTAAATCATAATAACGCGTAATTATAATACAACCTAATTATTATTAATTGATCAATTGTTAGTGTATTTATCATTTAAAAAGACCAACTTATTAACCTTGAATATTCTCTCGCAAGAGAATTTCTCGGTACTAACCGCGTGGAGGTTACTGCTCCTCTACCCTCGTATTCTGCAACACCCGTAAATACCACGGGCTACTCGTCGTGCCTATCGAAAAAGTTTCAGAGGCAAGAAACTATGTGATGCTTTCATCACTCGACGAAACAATCCTACAACACGGACGCGATTTTCAACTCGGCGTGCATAAGTACATGAAGGCACCTATGAACCTCGCGGACATAAGTATATTGTGGACATTTTTCACGAAAAAGCCTTTTACCGTTACTTACCAAGTGGGCGAGTAGTACTCAAAAAGAAATCTTGATGGTGCACAACGCCCCACAAGTGCTCATTCGCTATACTTTGGAGGACGCTCATTCAGCTACTCTCTGCGCTTTGAATCCTCTATTGGCATTCCGCGATATCCATTCGCTTAGCAAAGCAAAACCCCTGTAGCCAATACCCAAGTAGAAGAAGTTGATGGTGGCGTACGTGCCCAAATTATACCCTGAATTCCCTTACCTATATATGCAACTCAGCAAACCCGCTAATTTTGGTGGAGCTGCTTATTGAATAACAACATCTATTACACCAAAGAAAAAAGAACGCGGCTACGATTTCCAAGAAGATTTGTTGAGCGTTGGGGCTTTTTGAGGTGAGTCTGAAAAGGAGAAAGCATTGTCTTTCTGCCAGCTTAGAGGAAGCTAAATCCTAAAACCTCGCTAAAAGGACTTTTACCAAATATCTCAAAGAACGCGCCGACCGCAATTCGTTTGAAGAATGCTTGCAACACACCGCCCTCAGTTTATCATTCACAAGGCAGGCGAAACACGCATCAAAGGCAGGTTATCACTGGTACGACAGCACCACCCTGCGATACCTTTATCGCACTCCCTGGTATCGCTCTTTCAGGAAGTACCGCCAAAATATTTGACGAGGTGCTACAATCAGCCCTCAAATACCTGCTACAACGGGCGCTTTTGCTCGCGACATCAGTACCCACGTGAGTAAATCCTGTGTTTGATGCCGACACCTCTGTGGTTCTTCTGGACACTCCAACAATACGAAAAAGAAACCACAAGAAACAAAAACAAATCTGGAAAGAGTACGGCGAGACCCTCAAAAGCTATCCTCAAATAGCCTTCAAAAGTCGTGAGCACAAAAACAATGCGTATGGACGACAACGGACTTATATGGAGCGACGACCTCAGCCGCCCGCTTACTTGGTTCAACGCCGAAAAAGCAACTATGAGCTATCATACTCGCAATGGCTATGTAGTGAGGTGAACGCCTTGTGGTACAATGCTGTATGTTATGCTTTGGAATTAGCCAAAGATGCTAAAGGACAAAACTTTCCTATCCGAATGGGAACTATACCGAAACTATTGCCGAGAGCTTTCAATCAGATATTTTGGATTGAAAGCGAAAATACTTAGCCGATTACGCTAACCACACTCACTCAAAACACTGAAGTGCGCCCTAATCAGCTATTGGCTTGTGCGCTCGACTATTCACCACTTACTGAAAAACGCCAACGCAAAGTGTTAGCGATTATCACTCAAGAGTTGCTCACACCCAAAGGCTTGCGCAGCTTTGTCGCCCGAGAGTCCGCGTTACATGAAGGAGAGAGTGTAGGCAATGTATTTGTGAGAGATAAAGCCACTTTCAACGGTTCAGTACACCCTTGGTTTGTAGGGTTCTATGTAGAAGCGAACCTCAAACTCTTTGCGCGATACTACATCCCCGATCGGCAAAGCCTTTCATGAAAATTTTGAAGAAGAAATCAACACTCACGGTGTTGACTCCATCTCTGCCATCTACGACGGTAATCCACCTTTTCAACCCTCGCGGTTGTATTTCCAACGCCAAAAACGTTGCCGAAATATTGCGCGCTCAATGGCTACTTTCAGATAAGAAGTAAGAGGTATGGCAAAAAATAGAAACTATTAGTGTACAAGGTTTTGATATTGTATGGTATCGAAGCTAATTACAACGACTATATTTCTCTTTACTGATATAGCTCGCTATAAAGATGCTGAACATACAGACGACATCATCAAAAGAATTACTTAGAAATCGCAACACGATTGAACTATTGGGGTTTTTGGGAAAGCATTTACAATCTCTAATTTTTAAACCCCGTCGAATTCGACGGGTTTAGGAAAACAAGCGGGACTAAATAGCTTTGTAATGACACCTAAAAATGGATAGAGAGTACCAATGCTATTGGTATTGTATCCAAACTCAGGAAGATACGGAGGAACATTTGCCCATAAAGATATTGCTTTAGAGTTTGCTTCTGTGGATTTCAATTGAATTTAAACTCTATATTATCAAAGAGTTTCAACGTTTAAAAGAAGACGAAAACAAGTCAGTTAAAAATTAGAAATGGAACTTTACTAAACGAACTTGTCTAAAATCAATTATCACATTCACACTGAAGCTATTAGAGACAATTTGATTCCAAAAAGAAATTACTAAACAGCAAGTGCTAATTTTGTCTATGCTGACGAAGCCGATTTTACTAAATGTAGCCTCTTTTGGACTCACGGCTAAAGAATGGAGGAAAATAATCCCTGATAAAAAGGAAATGTGCGAGATTATGCTTCTTTAGAACAGTTAGTTGTTTTAAGTAATATGGAGAGTATTAATGCCTCACTTTATAAGCATGCGAATAACACCGTCAGAAAGACTTAGAGAACTCAATAAAGTCGCTATTACTCAAATGAAATCTTTTAGTTAAAGAACAAAGCAATTAAACAGTTGAATTAAAAACAACACTCCTTCTTAGTCCCCTCCATGGAGAGAGGTTAGAGGAAAGAATAAATATAAAAGCGTATGAAGAATGCAAGAGTATTAATGTTTGATGGGAATTTCCCTCATATCAGTGTTAGAACACCTGCTTTGGGTATCGCCTGAGCGATTGGCTAAAAAACGGCGTGACAAGTGCTGTTTGTAATGCCAAAAGCCTCTGGTGATGAAGATGGCAGCGTGGCGAAAATTATCAACGCCAGCGATGTAGAGATGTTGCAAAACACCGAAAAAATTGAAGATTTCTGGAAACATATCAACTTTATGGAGATAGGCTCAAACCTCGTGCCTTTACCTCGACCCCGAAACCTTTGCCCGCGAACGCGATCAATACCTCAAAGAGGGCGAACATCGCCAGCGCATTTTCGTATCACAACAAATTTCAGTTTTCGGGCTAAAATATCGCGCTAATCTTATGGAAGAGGTGTACCGCTATGCCTTAGTTGCGTACCGTTGCCAAACGCTATGAGTTTGACGTAATTCACGCCCACGACTGGCTTACCTATAGTGCAGGTATCATTGCTAAGAAGATTTCTGGGCAAACCCCTTTATCTGTACACGTACACGCTACCGAATACGACCGCGGGGGCGAGTACAACCGCAATACTTTGGTGTACGACATCGAAAAACGCGGTATGGAAGCTGCCGATAGAGTGGTAACCGTGAGCAACTGGACGCGCAATATCGTCATTGAAAAATACGGTATCCCTGCCGAAAAAGTGATTACCGTACACAATGCTGTAGATTTCAAAAGCCGAAAACCGATGCCAAAGAAGAACGCGGCGTGAAAGATAAAATCGTTACTTTCTTAGGGCGTATCACCTGCAAAAGGGTCCTGAGTACTTTGTGGAGGCAGCTGCCAAAGTGATGAAACGCGTGCCTAACGTGCGCTTTGTAATGGCAGGTAGTGGTGAGAAAAATGAACCCTTTAGTGCGCCGTGTAGCACAATTAGGATTGGGTACCCGCTTCCACTTCACAGGCTTTCCTCAGAGGTAATGATGTACAGCGTATGTTCCAATACAGCGATGTATATGTAATGCCCTCTGTAGTCTGAACCTCTTTGGAATTTCCCCTTTGGAAGCAATGCGCTCAGAGTCCCTACAATCATCTCCAAAACAATCGGGGTAGCTGAGGTCTTTAGACCACGCTATCAAAGTAGATTATTGGGATATCAACGCCCTTGCCGATGCTATCTATGGCATTTAGCCATACCCTACTCTTGCCCACTATATGCAACGCGAAGGCTATGACGAGGTTAAACCAAACTCAAATGGAAAAACGCCTCCTTGAAACTTAAAAACATTTACGAATCTTTAATATAAATAAAACCAACGATGAAAAAGTCAATTTGTATTTATTTCCAAATCCATCACCCCGAACGTCTTAGAAAAATACCAATTCTTTGACATAGGTAAAAACACAACTATTTTCGATAACTACGCCAATCGTTCAGAACTTGAAGACTTTGGCAGAACATTGCTATCTGCCTGCCAACGCCCTCTTTGTTAGAACTCATCAAAAACACGAAGGAAAGTTCAAAGTAGCGTTTTTCTATCACAGGGAAGTGCTATCGACCAGCCTCGAAATGCACACACCCTCGAGGTGATTCGCGCAGTTTTCAAGAACTCGCCGCTACTGGCTGTGTAGAGTTTTTAGCAGAGACTTATTCACATTCGTTGGCTTCACTTTCTGAAGATACCGATGAGTTTGAACAACAAGTAAAAACGCCACAGCAATGCCATCAAACAGCTCTGGCAAAAAGCCTGTAACCTTCCGCAACACCTCTCTCATCTATTCCGATAAGATAGGCGAACGCGTTGCAAAACTCGGTTTCAAAACGATGCTCACCGATGGCGCTAAACACGTATTAGGTTGGAAAGAGCCCCAAATTTCGTTTATAAAATGCCTCGATGAAAACCTCAATCTCTTGCTCAAAGAACAGCAAACTGAGTGATGATATCGCCAATCGCTTTTTCCGATAGCAACTGAGTGAATACCCTCTTTACTTCCGAAAAATACGCCTCTTGGGTGAAAGCAGCTTTGCAAGATACTGAAGTGCTCAACCTCTTTATGAACTACGAAGTCATAGGCTATTTACAACAATGCTCAAAGCGGCATTTTTCGACTTCTTGCGTTACTTTATAGAAAAAATATATCAGCCAACCCTAACTATCAGTTTTCTTATTACCTAAAGAAGTAGCTAAAAACACCCTGCTAAAGAGAGTATTGCCTGTGCCCCTACCCTATTTTCATGGATCAGACGAAGAACGCGACATCTACCTCTTGGCTTGGTAATGAACTGCAAAAAGAAGCCTTTAGCGAGCTCTTTATAGTACAACCTTTGGTAAGAAAGAAAAAGAATGCCGACCTCATTGAAGATTACAGCCGATTGCAAGGTAGTCGAACATTTTCTATTTTATGCGCACCAAAGCTCTTTTCGGGCACCGATTATCACAAGTACCTCCTACCCTCACGATTCGCCCTACGAAGCCTTCATCAATTATATGAATGTGCTGAGCGATTTTTATCGAGAGAGTAAATAGATTAGGTCATCAGGTGTGTGAACGTGACTACGCTGAAAGATTTAATAATAATTTAAAAACAGACAAAAATGAAAAATGCAGAAAAGAAGAGAGAAAGCAATCTTTGAAGGAATTGTTTCTGAAGAGATGAATGAACTGTCTGGAACTACAAGAGTTGCCGAGACAAACCCCGACGAAAATGTCTACAGGACATTTAAGTAGTGAAGATTTTCTGTACTCAACCCCAAAAAGAAAAATCAAACCCCTCGCTAAAAACGTCGACAGCGACTTAGTGGAGAACCTTATCTTCACTCTGTTTTTAAAGCCCTCGCTTGCAAGCGAGGGGCTTTTTAGATTAGTGAAAGTAATTTGCTAATTTACCAAATTTGCCATCAATTTGAACTAAAAATCCTAAAAATTTGCAGATTCAAAAACTATTGTACCTTTGCGCCGTCAATCAAACAAAAGTTCATCATTTGCGGGTGTGGTGAAATTGGCTAGACACGCTAGACTTAGGATCTAGTGCTTCACGGCGTGAGGGTTCGAGTCCCTTCACCCGCACTTGCAAAAGGCTGCCTAATGTAGGCAGCCTTTTATTTTAATAAACAACAAGTAACAGCTTAACAAGTATGAAAGTATCAGTAGAACTTACCTTCAGTCCGTTGCAAGATGATTTTGAGCAACCTATCATTCATTTTATCAAAAAATTGCGTGCCTCTGGGCTTATCGTACAAGAAAACCCTCTTAGCACTCAAGTGTATGGCGACTACACCCAAGTAATGAGCGTGCTCACTACCGAAATAGAAGAAGCACTCGAGCTAGTAGAACGCGGATTGATGTACATAAAAATCGTAAAAATCCGACCGCCACGAGTATAAACCGTTTTTAGGTAAGAGGTAAAAGTAAGAACGAATGACTGATTTTTTTGCGCAATATAGAGGAGTAGAGACGCATTTGGTGGTACTCGAAATTATTGGGGTACTCTTTGGATTCCTCAGTGTGTGGTATGCTAAAAAAGGAAATATTTGGGTATACCCTACGGGGATTATCAGTACGGTGTTGTTTGTATACTTGCTAGTGGCACTATGTGTTGTGGGGGTGATATGCTCATCAATGCTTATTATACAGCGATGAGCATCTACGGCTGGGTGTTATGGGCAAAGAACGCACACGATAATGTGATTACTATTTCGGTTACTACGCGCCGTGATTGGCAAATATGCGGGCTTTTTAGGGCTGTTTAGCTTCTGTTTTGTGATAGGGGTATATTACCTCAAACCTTATATCAAAAACGATTTTTCAATGGAGGGCATTTCCTTAGGTTTTCACAACTTCCTCCTACCGAATATGTAGATGTATTTACTACCGCCATTTTCTTAGTAGGAATGTGGCTAATGGCAAAACGCAAGATAGAGAATTGGCTCTTTTGGATTCTCGGAGATGTTATTTCAGTGCCGCTCTACTTCAAAAAGGAATGCTTTTTCACTTCATTCAGTATTTATTATTCACTATCATCGCCATAATGGGCTATATCGAATGGAAAAACACTTGCGCAACGAAAGAGCGACATCAAGCGTATCGCCTTTTGTAGGCCCGGAATGCACGGGCAAAACCACGCTGAGTCGCACCCTTGCCCAGCATTACCAAACAGTATGGACAGAGGAGTATATGCGCACTTACTTGCAGCACAAGTGGGATACCCAACACCTCACCTGCACCCCCGATGACCTGCTGCCTATCGCTCTCGGACAAGTAGCACTTGAAAATGAGCGCATTTCGCAAGCAAATAAAGTGTTATTCTGCGATACCTGTCTTGTTAGAACTGATGATTTATTCGTATCTTTTACTATGGCTACTGCTGACCCAACTGATAGAACAAGCTGCTCTTGCCCATCATTACGATGCTATTTTTCTTACCTATATAGATGTTCCTGGCAAGCCGATGACCTGCGCGACAAACCTCACGAACGGGAAAGTGTTTTTGCTTTCTTTTCAAGAACAATTAGATGCGCGAGGTATAAAATATCAGATTTTAAAAGGAAGTGTTGAAGAGAGAATTCTTCAGGTAGAAAGTAAGGAATTAGCAAATAAGAATTTAGATAATAAAAATCCCAAGTATTTTTAAAAACAATACTTGGGATTTTTATATGAATTACTACACTACTAATCGGCAAGGATTACCACCTTGTTGTGATTACACTCAAAGTGCTGCTAATTGTAAAAGATTTCAGTTCTTTTTACCTTCAAAAGGGTAACCTCGCCCGCAGTAAGCATTGAAATGATAGGGAGCGTGGTGATCTAATATTACAAAAGGTCCCCTTAGCCCCAGGAACATTCACTGCAGTTACTTCACCTTTAAACAAAAGGGCTTCGGGAGAGGATTTCTACTGTCATAAGTGCGAGCCGCACGGGCTTTTTGTTATTGTTTAAAAACTTTTGTCAAAAGGTGCAAGCTGCACGGGCAATTAAGGACTTTGACAAAGTATATAATATTCTAATTAACTAGCTAGCTTCTGCAAGCATTTTTCACCAGCTTCAATTACTTCTTCAATAGTACCTTTGAGGTTGAAAGCAGCTTCAGGAAGGTGGGATCGAGTTCACCATCGAGAATCATATTAAATCCTTTTGATAGTATCTTTTGATATCTACGTAAGCACCCTGGTAATCCGGTGAAATTGTTCGGCTACGTGGAAAGGCTGTGACAAGAAAGCGTTGTACACGGCGCGCACGAGCTACCGCAATTTTATCGTCTTCAGAAAGTTCTTCCATACCGAGGATAGCGATGATATCTTGCAATTGTTTGTAGTGTTGCAAGAGCTCTTTCACACGCTGTGCGCACTCGTAGTGTTCTTTACCGAGATTTCAGGGGTAAGGATACGCGAAGTAGAGTCGAGTGGGTCTACGGCAGGGTAGATACCCTAGCTCAGCGATTTTACGCGACAATACAGTAGTGGCATCGAGGTGGGCAAAGGTAGTTGCCGGAGCAGGGTCGGTAAGGTCATCGGCAGGTACATATACCGCTTGTACTGAGGTGATAGAACCGTGTTTGGTAGAGGTGATACGCTCTTGCATCGCACCCCATTTCGGTAGCCAAAGTAGGTTGGTAACCCACCGCTGATGGCATACGATCCCTAACAAGGCTGATACCTCAGAACCCTGCTTGGGTGAAACGGAAGATATTATCCACGAAGAAAAGCACGTCTTTTTCCTTGTCCTTCGCCTGCGCCATCGCGGAAGTACTCGGCAATGGTAAGTCCCAGAAAGCGCTACACGCGCACGAGCTCAGGGTTCGTTCATTTGTCCGAAAATACGAAAGTAGCTTTAGATCTCTTTAAGTGCGTTGCGGTCTACTTTGCTCAAAGTCCCAACCGCCTTTTTCCATCGATTCTACAAACGCATCGCCATACTTGATGATGCCCGATTCAATCATTTCGCGGAGGAGGTCATTCCCTTCACGGGTACGTTCGCCTACACCCAGCGAAATACTGATGAGACCACCAGACCCTTTTGGCGATATTGTTGATAAGCTCTTGGATAAGCACCGTTTTACCTACACCAGCAGCCGCCAAACAGACCAATTTTACCACCTTTTGGCATAAGGTTCGATAAGGTCGATAACTTTGATACCAGTGAAGAGCACTTCGGTAGTAGTGGAGAGTTCTTCAAATTTAGGCTTCGCGGTGGATAGGCAAACCGTTATCGCCATCTTTTGGCAGGTTGCCAAGACCATCTACACCGTCGCCAATTACGTTGAAGAGGCGACCACAAATATCTTGACCCTATAGGCATTTTGATAGGGCTACCGGTAGCGACTAACTTCGGTATCACGGCTAAGCCCTTCGGTAGAGTCCATAGAGATAGCTCGTACCACATCTTCGCTCTATGTGCGATTGTACTCTAATATAAGTTTAGTGCCGTCGGGTTTGGTGATTTCTAAAGAATCGTAAATGCGAGGCAGTTGTTTATCCGATGCAAACTCTACGTCTACCACCGGACCAATAACTTGAGCTACTTTTCCTTTTTGAAACATAATTTTTTTCAGTTAAGAGTTAAGAGTAAGAAATAAGAAAATTCCTATTCCTGAATTTCTATTTTTCTAATATCGCGCAAATGTAGGGAAGTCGTAAAGTAACAAATAAAAAGAATTTTTATTGAAGTAGTGATTAGTTGTCTGTAGCCTTACAAAGAAAAAGCGGGGATAAGAGAGAAAAAGAGTATCCCCTCTTTTCTTTGTAACCGCCTGATTTTTCTTTACGAGAATAGATGAAAGGAGATGAAAAATCAGGACTTTAAACTTAAAAAGCAAATATTTCCGGGTGCAAAGATACGGATTTTTACCCCCATTATGTTAAAATACTGTTAAATTTTTACAATTGTCAATGTTAAAGTGTTAATTTAAGAGACGACAAGGGTTCAGTTTTTAGAAACATTGAGGAATTATGCTGAGGCGTTTTTAAGGATGCTAATTGTTGTTTTATAAGGTTACTGCTTTTCAATTGCAAAATTATTCTTAGCTTTTGCAAAAATCAAACTCACAACAGATGAACAAAATACTTACTAAAAACGCTTTTCTCTGGCTCTTGGTAGCAATGGTGCTCCTCGGTTACCTCCTCCCCTATCGCGAAAGTTATAATGCTTATTTTCAATCTCGGCACTTTTATCGACTGGGGGATTGTGATTATCTTCCTGCTCTACGGACTCAAACTAAATCTCCGCGAGGTGCTGAACGACATCAAAAACTGGAAATTACACCTCTTGTGCAGGTAGCTACTTTTGTACTGTTTCCGCTCTTTTGGTGATACCATTCTACAAGATAGCACAAGGCACTGAGTTTTTACGTGTTATGGCTCTCGATATACTTTCTTTGGCGTGCTTGCCTTCTACGGTTTCCTCATCGGTGGTGATGGTTTCTATCGCCAAAGGAATGTGCCTTCAGCGATTTTTTCAACGCTTCTATTTCAGGACTTATCGGTATTTTTGCTACGCCTATGCTGATGCAGCCTTTTTTGAAAAAGCAGTAGCGGGGCGGCGGTAGACCAAAAGGTGCTATCATTCAACAATTGCTACTGAAAGTATTGTTGCCCTATTGTGTTAGGGTTTGTTGCTCAATCCGCTGTGCAAGAAATTCATAGAACGCTATGGCGTAAAGCTCATCGGTAAGTTTGACAGACTCATTATCTTACTCATCGTTTACGAGAGTTTTCAACGGCTTTTGTAAATCGCGTGTTTAGCAGTGTGCCGCCTATTACTTTTGCGATTATTGGCCTTTAGCTGCCGTAGGCTTAGTTTTATAGTGTATCACCTTTTGGGGTGGACATCAAGGCGTTTGCACTTCAATCGTGAGGACACGATTACAACCACTTTCTGTGGTTCTAAGAAAATCATAGTTCACGGCAGCTCTGTTTATGATGGTTTTGGGTATTCCTGATGACAACAAAGTGATGTTTCCTGCTACCCATTATGCTATATCACAGTTTTTCAGCTGTTTTATGTAAGTTGGCTAGCGAATAAGTTGTCAGGTGATAGGTAACGGTGTCAGGTGTCAGGTAAAGCGAGGAAGTTGGTGCAGCTGGGCAGGTGAGTGATAATTCAGCTAATATCGCTTAATAGTGATATTATTGCAATGAAAAATCAATTAATAACAACATATAAAAGAATCGAGAAGATAAATAAAAGACAATCCAGATGTCCGAGTTTTGTCTAATACCCTCTAATAACTAAAAACCAACCTCTTATGATAGTAATCATCTCAATGATTTTAATAGCCTTTTGTAGGCTGTAAAACACACATTAAACCTCTTACAGATTTAGAAGATAACCAATTGCACGGCAAGGTAAAACAAATGCTTTGAACTAACCTATTCCTACGGCAATGTTGATAGAGTTTATTTTTGAAGAGAAAACTAAAAGCCTCTGACTCAACACTGTATATTTTTAATGAAAAGGTTATTATACCGGAAGCAGTTCACTTAACCCCCTCCCTAATGATGACAGACCGAACGAGGCGCTCAGAAATATATATGTTACTCGCACTGCCGACGAAGTGAAAACAACCGCTACAACAGCGATGGAGATATCCTATACTAGCATCAGTAAGCTAAACCCCGAAGGCTTAGAGCTACTCGAACAGATATTTTTAAAAAGATGACGATAATATTGTAATGAACTCCACTTATGACCATACTAATCTAAAGAGAGAAATAAATATTGAATACAAGAATCGGAAGTAAACACAAAATGTACTAACCTATAACAAAAAGGACAAGTCATTAAAGGAGAGTTTTACATAGGCAGCGAAAATGAGCTTTTAACTTCTACATATGCTTACAACAGCAAGGGCTATTTAGAAAACGTGAACAGAAGTATATTACTACTTATGCGGTTACTACTACTACGAATATGAATATGATGCTCAAGGCAGTGCTATTTGTTGTCAAGAATACGAAGACGGTAAACTCACAATTACAAAAAAGAGAATCATAGAGTATTAAAAACAACCTTAAAAACCTATAGTCTATCAGAATTGAATTGCAAAAATTACAGCGTGCATACTTTCTCAAAGTTTGAGACTTTGACAAAGTCTAATTAACTGATAAATAGTTATATTTGCGTTATAGTTTAGTAGGGGGCGTTTGTAGCAAACGCCCCTCATATAATCTTATTTATTCGTAATCTATTTCTTTTTGACTATAACTAAATTATGACTATCAAAAACTGGGAAGATACCGATAAGCCCTCGTGAGAAGATGATAGCTCAAGGAAAAACAGCTTTGAGCAATGCCGAACTTTTGGCTATTTTATTAGGGTTCAGGCTCTGCCAATGAAAAGTGCCGTTGCTTTGAGCAGACGTATATTGGCTTCAGTAGGCAACAGTCTCACGGCTTTGGGCAAACAAACATTGGCGCAACTCACCGCCTTCAAAGGGATTGGTGAAGCTAAAAGCAATTACGATTCTCGCCGCCACCGAAATGGGTCGCCGGCGCGCTGCCGAAACCCGGAACCCTCAACCTAAAATTGAAGCTCCTCAACACGTTTTTACTTTGATGCAACCCCTTATTGGCGACCTGCCTCACGAGGAATTTTTGGGTGCTTTACCTTAACAGTGCCAACCGCGTGATTCACAAATGCCGACTTTCTTCAGGGGGCATCACTCATACTACTGTGGATATACGACTGCTCTTCAAAAATGCCTTAGAACAAGGCGCTGTCTCACTGATTTTAGTACATAACCACCCTCGGGGAGCACCACTCCCAGCAAAGAGGATTTAGAACTCACAGAACGCGTGAGAAACGCTGGTGATACTTTTGGATATCAAACTCTTAGACCACGTAATCGTTACCGAAAAAGAATACTTTATTACAATTAACAGGTAACATAATAGGTAACAATTAACAGGTAATAGTGTCAATTAAGGACTGAAACAACTTGATTATAAATCAAATGTCTCAACTCAATCATCAATAGATAAAATATGTAAAACTTTAATATTAATTATTATTTGTTTCTCATCATTTTAGCTGAAAAACAAAGATGAGCAACACGACAATCCCCATAATTGCCCATAGTAGTGGTTTAGCTGATGCCACAGTACCATTGGTAGGACTTTTAGTAACTGAAGTTGTTGCAGTAATAGGCTGAGTCTTTACATATTCTACAGTCTCATTGTAATGAATGGAGGGGAGTTGTTTAGGGATATGCTTTCACAAAATGAGTGATGTCGTACTGAGGTGCTATGTCGTTAGCTTTTGCCATACACTAAAAATAGTGATGAGCCGTATCGGGGAAAGCGTGCTGTGAGTTTATAAGCGATAGGGGACAGAGGTAATTTCATCAAATGGCAAGTGGGAGTATTATCTTGGTTATCAATATCTGATCTTGCAGATGCTTTAAACAGTTGTGAGTGCAAAAAGTATGTGTTATTTCCTTAGAGTTGAGCACCCCTTTAGCTACACTGCTCAGATAGGTATCATCGGTAGTTTCGTTTTTGCAAAATCTTCACAGAACGATAATAATCATGAAGTCGCTGCAGGGTGAATTGCTACTTTTGGCAAGGAGCAAAAATTCGGGAAGTTTCACATCAATAATCGTATGTTTAGACGCTTTGTCGTTCTTTACAGCAAAGTGCGTAATAGTTTGAGTAGCAACCACTGTATCAGCTATCATATAAGGCACTTCAATAGTATCGGTAACCGAAATGCCATAGATGCGCAAATCGTTATAACTCTCCATACGGTCGAAGATAGTAATGGGCAAAGTGAGAGAATGCCAACCACTTTGGTTGAGATTTTCAAGCGCTTGTTTGTAGCGGTATGACGAGAGCTGTGCCTGAGCAGTAATGACTACAGAAAAATAGCAATACAAGGAGTCATAGTTTGATAGCAAGTTTACTAATTTCTACCGCAAAAAGTATAAAAAGTTTTTCGTTATTCGCAATTATTTAGTACCTTTGTCGCGATATACTGAAGACATTTTTGAACTCAATACAATTCAAATGGAAAAACATAGCATCACAAATCGTTGATTGGATAAAAACTTATGCCGAAAATGCTCGTGTAAAGGGCTTAGTCATAGGCGTATCAGGTGGAGTAGACTCGGCAGTCGTCTCTACGCTTTGTGCGCGTACGGGTTTACCTACACTCTGTCTCGAAATGCCCATCCACCAAGCTGAAAGCCACGTGAGCCGCGCTGAGGAGCATATCGCTTTCCCTCAAAGCTCACTACCCCAATGTGAGCAACCTGCGCACCGACCTCACTCCTGTATTCGACCAATTTGTAGCACAAATACCCCCTACCGATAAATCTACTTATGAAATGGCACTTGCCAACACTCGTGCGCGCCTGCGAATGACAACCCTCTACTATTTTGCGGGACTCGAAGGCTATATAGTGGTAGGCACAGGTAATAAAATTGAGGATTTCGTAGGGATTTTTTACCAAATACGGCGATGGGGGTGTGGATATCAGCCCTATTGCCGACCTGATGAAAAAGCGAAGTATACCAACTTGGCAACACTTGCAAAATCTCCGCAGTATTCTCAAAGCAAAAACCTTCCGACGGTCTTTTTGGCGACGACCGCAGCGATGAAGACCAGCTCAAAAGCCTCTTATGACGAGTTGAATGGGCTATGCTCCAAAACCGAGCAAGGCAAAAAGCGGAAGATTTTAGCGGTAGAGAGCGTGAAGTATTTGAGATATACACCCGCCTGAATCGAGCTAACCAGCACAAGATGCAACCCGATACCGATTTGCAAAATCGACAAGTGAAACAAATCTACTAACCGACAAATTGACTAATTAATAGAAATGAACATAGCTTATCCTTGGCTCTGGCGGTCGTCGAACACGCCTTTGCCGTAAAACTACACCAAAGTCCGCTTTGCGACAGCTCATACATCGCCCCTGGTAATGGGGGCACCACACCGTAGCTACCAATGTGGCGATCAGCCCCACTGACTTCCCCGCGCTCAAAGCCTTTGTGCTTGAAAACAGATTGCAATGGTAGTGGTAGTCCCGAAGACCCTTTAGTGCAAGGGGTATACGATTTCTTTGCCAACGATAAAGAACTCACTCACGTGCAAGTGATAGTCCTTCACAGCAGTGGCGCTCACCTTGAAGGCGTAAAGAGTTTGCCAAAGAGTTTATGGTGCGCCACAACATCCCCACAGCTAAATACGCCAGCTTTTACCAAAGGAGACAGTGGACGAAGGTTGCGCTTTCCTCAGCACGATGAAAGCTCCTTATGTACTCAAAGCCGATGGTTTAGCAGCGGGTAAAGGGGTAGTAATACTCGAAGATTTACAAGAAGCCCAAGCCGAATTGTGCCGTATGCTCATCAACGAGAAATTTGGCAAAGCAAGTACTAAGGTGGTAATTGAAGAGTTCCTAAAAGGCATTGAGCTCAGCTGCTTTTGTCCTCACCGATGGAGTAGATTATAAAAGATATTGCCTACCGCCAAAGACTATAAGCGCATAGGCGAAGGTGATACAGGGCTCAACACGGGCGGTATGGGGGCTGTTTCGCCAGTGCCTTTCGCCGATGCAGTCTTTATGCAGAAAATTGAAGAGCGCATCGTAAAGCCTACTATTGCAGGATTGCACAAGGAAGGCATTGTATATAAAGGTTTTGTATTCATCGGACTCATAAAAGTAGATGGTGAACTTACGTGATAGAATACAATGTGCGTATGGGAGACCCTGAAACCGAAGCTGTATTGCCACGTATAGAAAGCGACCTCATCCCGTTATTCCAGTCGTTGTACAACGGCACTTTTGCATCACAAGAGCTGAAAGTAACCCCGCAGTGCTAATACGGTGGTAATGGTATCAGGAGGTTATCCTGAGGATTACGAGAAAGGAAAAGAGATTACTGGCACTGAAAAAGTAACTGATAGCACTGTATACCACGCCGGTACCACCCTTAAAGACGACAAACTCTCACCGCTGGCGGTCGTGTGCTTGCCATTACTTCACTTGGTGATGATTTTCAAAGAAGCCTTACAACGCTCCCACAACAATATCAGTAAAATACATTTTGAAGGTGCTTACTGGCGAAAAGACATCTGAAAGACCTTTACTGATAATTAAAAAGACTACCCTAAAAGTTTTAACAATCGTGATTTGCACCCATTACACTTTTGCCAAAGGTCTAATTGCATCTTCTACAGCTCTTGGCAAAATCTACTAATCCTTATAAATCATGAAAAAGAATATAATCGCAGTCCTCACCTATATAACCCTAATTCCACTATCTTTTCTCAGAACACCCTCTCCAACACCTTTGTAGATAAGGAGACTAAAGCCCCCTTTAAAAAGTGCTACCATCCATAATGCGAAACGACTATACCGTTACCAATGACGATGGACACTGTGTTCTATTCATACCAACGATAGCGTAACTATCAAAATGTTAGGCTATGAAACCCTCAAAACTACTTTCAAAGCGCTGAGTCGTACAAAAGACACCTTGTACCTTATTCAAAACCTTTTTCAGTTAGACGAAGTAACCCTTTCTAACAAGAACATACTACAAGAAGGCTATAATCACGCTAGTACCAATTATCCCTATGGAACCTTTTTGTTGAAGATTTCTTTTTGCGTTGTATCCTCAAACGCAATGGTGAACTCGTGAAAATAGAAGATTTTCAGCGGACGTATCAAGCGTGATAAATTATTAGGAGCCGAGAAAAATATCACCTTTCAATTGCTGAATATGCGTAAGTTTGGTATAGAAAAAGAAAAGGAGGTGCAGACGATTTTTGAACTATCCCTTCCTTAGATGATGTTTTTCAATGGTGGAGTAATATTTTATTTTTAGACTCAAAGGAGTACCGTTTTTCATTCCTTAAAGTTATAGATGAAACACATCATCAGGTGAAATCACACTCCTAAAAATGAAGAGGATTATAAAAAGTGAATAGGTCATTTTTATCATCAGTACAGATGATTATGCCGTCAAAGAACGCATTTATAAAATCAATCCCAGTGGTAGATAAAATACCCTATACTAAGAAGCTTATCTAAGTATCAGAACTACAGACTTTTTTATCTCAGAGAAAATGGAAAAGATGTTGCAAACAAAGTAAGTACTTTATAGCTAATGGTCTGTATACCGAAAAGATAGGAGGGTATATAGACGATGAAAGAATTGTATATGATGTAAGTTTCGAGCTCATTGTTCTCAATCCTTTTTCAGACCTCAGTACTTTTAAAGCCAATGTAAATGGCAAAAAAAGAACTGTTTAAATTAGAAGTACCCTATAACAAAGAATTTTGGGAGACCCAAAACCAGCTCCCCTCACCAATGAAATGCGCGATTTTATCAATAAACCCCACAATCCAAAAAGAATACCGCGTGATATCTAATTTCTAAAGTAATGTAAAAACACAACAATATGAAAAACACTCATTCCTTTATCCTATTATTCACAGCCACAGCCTTACCCGCCCAAGTAGCCGAACTCACCCTGCTGGATGTCTCTACAAAGCAGCCCATCCCCAACGTTGAAGCCTATTACGCACGCTCCCTCAACGGCACTATTACCAATGAGGAAGGCAAATTGCGTATTGTGGTGGAGAACGACACCCTCACCCTAAGCCATATAGGCTATGCAACTCAAAAAGATTTTTACAGATAAAAACTTTTTGCCAAAGCAACCATTTATCTCAATCCTCAGGAAATACAACTTGAGGAAGTTGTATTGTACAATTTTGATTTGAAGAAAAAAGTAAAGTATGTTTTAGATAATTACTTCAAATTGTATGACACTAAGGCTAAAATATTAGAGTGTACCCTACTGAGAGAAATTTATAAGAGAATGACACGCTTACGAAGGCTCTACTCAAGTGCAGCTAGATTGGTGGAGCAAGAATTATGTCTATCAGTTTAAAGAACCATTGAAATAAAAATATACATAATACACCTGTAAAGAGTACTGATTATTCCAAGATTTCTAGTCATGAAGACGGAACTAATTCAGCATTTTCTTTAGAACCTGTTTTATATTTTCAGTATCTTCATCTCAATCCATATTTAGTGTTTTTGTACAATGCTAAGAATGTACAAATCAAAAAGTAGAAAAAGACAAAGACATACTATTGTAACCTTTTGATTTTGACTTATTTCCAATAAAGATAAACAATACAGTTCTCAAATTCCGTAATTTATTTTGATAATCACCACTAATGCTATCAAGCGAATTTCATTCACTCAAAGAAACCTATACATGAGGCGGAGTTTCAGAAAAAGACAAAAGATACCCTATAAGACAATTGATAGTCAAAGGCACTTGGGAACTTACCTTTACCTCTTATAACAGATACTATTATTCAGTTCATTTACTGTAAAATGAGTTGTATGTTTCAATATGAAGAAACAAGCAAGATTATGTTAATATTGAGCAATCTTTTCGCACAGGTACACAAAACAAAGCATATCAGAAAGATAAAATAGACGTAGAAAAACCTTTCTTTGAATACGTTACCCTCATAAACAAGGTGAAGCCAAGTTTTTACATACCAAAGAAGAACAAAATTTTATAAAACCAATAGGCATAATATCTAAACATTTAATATAAGAAACTTATGAAAACTAAAATTACGTATAACAACAATTTTACTACTAATTTTCTTTTCAATTTCTTGCTGCACAACAGAAGATTATAAATGTTTTGGATAATACAACCAAACAACCTATTAGCAATGTGCATCTATATCTGCCTAATCTTGAAAAAGGAACAATTACTAATGAAGAGGGGAAAGCAAAAATAGATTTTTAGCATACAAGATAGCTTAATTATGAGTTGTGTAGGTTATGCAACAAAAGAAATTAGTTATAAATAAAGACACTTCTTAGCACTCTGTATTTAACTCCTGAAGAAATTTTTGCTTGATGAGGTAGTTATTTATAATTCGACTTAAAAACAAGTAGGATACATGTTAGATAATTATAAAAAGCTCTATATGAACTACTGCTAAAACATTAGAATGTACTTATAGAGAAAAGTTTATAAGAAATGATACATTAACACGGCTTTATCGTACAGTTAAAATTGGTACTTCAAAACAATATTTATTTATCCCACAAGAAACATTAGATAAACAGTTGGCTGTTGCACTCAAAAATACTGATTATTCTCACATAAAAGAATAGATAAAGAACAAACACACAGGAGCTTTTTAGATCCTAAAGAAATTTATTTCAATTTCTTTTGCAATAGTTATCTATCTTTCATAAAAATATTATGGAGAATATTGAAATTAGTTGAAAAGAATGCGATTACACCAGTAACTTTAATGCAGACATTGTTATCAAAAAGAACTCAGTTTTAAATTAACTAACTCAGTTATTCTATTTTGATAATCACTAAATGCAGTGAAACGTATTATTTTTAATGATACCAAGCGTTCTGTAAGTGAAAATGTTTCAAAGGAAAGCAAAATTCCCTTTAAATTATCTCAGATAATTTTCACTAGACATTCGTAGTAATTATAAGAACAAATTATTGTTTAGCAGTCTGTATGTAAAAGCCAGGAGGTATTGATATAACAACAAAAGGATAATCTTCCAAAACAGAGCAATCTTTCTTGCGTACAGGTGTAACAAAAAGGACAAATAAAAAGAATGACAGAATAGACGTAGAAAAACCTTTTTTGAATATGTGCTCATAAACAAGAGTGAAAGCCAAGTTTTTACTACTACAAGAAGAACAAAGATTTATATAAAACCAATAGCCACTAATATCTAAATATCTCATAATAAATCAGGAATTAGTTTGCAAATTTTGCGTCGCTATACTTTAATTGCTTGTCGTGCTACTTGACCTTTAGCAAGTATACGCGACAAAACATTTTGAGACCTTTTCCTGAATAACACCTGGCACCTGACAGCTGACACCTACCCCCTACCCTTGGTGGGTTTTCTTGAGCAGGCTCGTTTACTACTTTCACAGGGTTGAAGGTGATGATAGGCACTTCAACGAATAGGGTAACTCAATGCCATTGAGCCATTCCATAAACCGGGAGTTCTAATGCTTAGCGGACGACCCATATAGGTTTTGTGAGGTGATAAAGGCTTGGTTAGGTCTACGTATTTGTTGTAGGTCGAATTTCTCGCCTTTATAGTCTTTTTGGTACCGCAAATCAAATCACAGGGTTAGTGAGTAGACTGTTGGAAGATTTTTGCTTTGGCATCCGCCATATTCACTTGGGCAGATTCGATGATTTGAAGGTGAGCCCCCACCCGTCTTTCACCAGAACGACCTCCACCAGGTTCACCTTCATTCTTCACCATTCCGCACACGCGTATAGGGCGATTGAGTTTGTTCTTGATGAACTCGTAGCGTATTGGCGGCGAATTTATAGATGTAATCAGGAACAGAGATATTGATTTCTTTTAGAAAATCGATATGTGTTTCACTTCTTTTCTCTTAATCTTATTATTGTCACGGCGCAAGATTCTAAAAAGATTTCAATCTTGTACTCACATATTTGCCCGCAAGCGCTTCTTTTTGTAGAACACATCTATCGGTGTATCACCACCACATTGTCGATATTTCTTTAACAAAGATGATATCTACACACTGTCGTTGAGGTTGCTCAGCAGAGCTCCGTGACCAGCAGGAGTGAAAAGGAGATTACCTTCATCGCGTGAAGAAATCGTTATCTTCGGTTACCGAAACCGTGTCGGTACTTGGCTTTTGGTAAGAGAAAATTCACATCAAAAGTGATGTTATAACGCTCTTCGAGCAGGTTTGATAAGGTCGAGTTCTCGTGAATGCTCGTCGTTGCCGGTAATGGTGAAGCGCGAGCTTCGCTCATCGGAAGCGTAGAGCACTGCCTCTGCGGAAGGTGTCAAAAGGCAGGATTTTTCGAGTGTTTGTAAAGGGAGTCAGCTTTTGCAGATTGCCATAGCCTCAAACCATCCTCATTAAGGAGGGTATTGATAATGATGTGTTTTTGGACATCTTCGTTTAGTGAGGAAAAGTCGGGGTGATGTTTATCGATAGTTGCTTTGAGGATTGGGGTAGAAAGCAAAAGCTCAAGACCTCGAAAGACTTTAACTTCCTTGTTACCACGTTCTACGGACATAGGCTACAAAACGATTCGCGGTCGGGCTGAAAATCATCTCTAAAGGCGAACAGCGATTTGAACATACGCGTGGCCGCCCCCGGACGCGTGGTACACAAATTTCAGGATAGTGTTGCCTTGTTTGCGCTTGTAGATTGCAGCGTATTTGCAGCTTCTTCTTTACCAACGATAATACCATCGCCTATCACAGCGGCTTTGTAGAGCTGAATAGGAGGTACCCTTGCTTGAAATTGGCTATTTGAGTACTAGACATTGCTACAGCTCTTTTCTAATGAGTAGCTGTGCGGTCTTTTCGTGATTCATTCATAATATAATAGTTTCGCTTTCAACGTTCTAATTCTCACGATTGTTTGAGACGTCAGTTGCATAAAACAGACGTTAAAAGCAAGATTATGTCAGAGTAATAAGTAATAGCGGTTATTTTATCGAACTGTGCCAAAGTCCTAGATCTTTGGCAAAGTGTAGTGATGTAGAGGCTATTTCGAGATCGACAGCTTTGATATGGTAATTATCATGTGCCGCGAATTTCGTCGTAATTGCTGTCATTTGATTGCGTATCTTCCGTTATACCACCTGCTACCTCGACAGTGAACGTTTGTGCCATTTTCTGCGTATGAAGAGTAGCCATGACGTACCAATGGGTGGTCAGATAACGCTGCCATCGGAAGGCAAATAGGAGGATTAAAACCTAAAGCTGAGAGCACATACTCAACCGCTCAATTTGTCCGCAGTCCCTCAGTGCCATAACGCCCGCTGGGGGTGGCTTTTTGTATTGAGTATTCAATATTTCGGCAACGCTGAGATACTTCGGGTAGTCTCGTGAAATGATAAAGATAAGCTACGTGTGATGACCTCGGTTCGTCGGCCGTGCACGTATTGGACCTCATCATTCCGGTGCGTACCGATAGGCAGTTTCTCATCGGGGGTATCGTTGGCAAAGTGAACATCGAGTCGAGCTTTCTGTCCAAAAGCGTCCACCCTCCCATCGCAGCGCGCAAGCCCTCGAATGCCTATGTGGCACAAACCAACGGTACGCTAAGCATTGCCGTCGCAGCAGATTTACCGTACTCCTTAGGATTTAGAAAGGTCGATAAACTGTCCTTTTGCTGTCTTTAGGACGGAAGAAAAGTTGTCGTCGAAAAGAGGTTGCGATCAGTTTCTCAGCGTCGTTTGGCAGCTAAGCAGCATCTTCCTCTTTCGCCGAGTGATTTTGGCAAAATTGCGCAATACACTCGTGTCGTCGTGCATACCTAAGGTCGTAGACACCGACCAGTCTTTTCTCTCCTGATTTATCTGAACTCGCAAGTGCACATAACCATGTCGTTGATAAAGCACCGACTTTCGTTCTTTGTCACCATCGCACTTTGTTTGCAAAGTCATAAGCCAAGATATCCACGATATTCTAAAATAAGCATCTACAGTAATAGTACAGCGTGATAGCCTCATCATCATATTGGTTTCACCGCCTCAGCATACTCCATACGCAGCACGCCATTTTCGCGGTAGTGTGCTAAAAAGACTCTTGATAAAATCGGCAGATGCCCACGATGCCACAAGCATAGAGAGGGTGAGCCGCGCGGAAAGTAATCCCAAAGTGCAGAAAATGTGATCGTAAACGCTTTTCAGGGCATCGACATCGCTGTAGAGGTTAGGTGCCAAACACCGATTTGGTAGAGCATTGTATAGAAGTATCGTTTTTGCCCTCGTCTCCTTCACTGTGGTAATGGGCTTCGTAATCGCGTGCAGAGTGTTACGAGCCGCCTCGCGAGTAGCCGTCGAAAGCAAGTCAAAATGAGCTTTGGCTTCCATATTTTTATAAGCTGCCTGCAATGCTAGTGCATAGAAAGTGCTGTACTACCATAGTCATCATTGTCGGCGGTGGCATAGCGGAGCACCATTTTAGAGCGGTTGGCTTTTGCCGTTTTCTTTTTCTTCTGTAAATTCCTCATCAAGCGAAAGGGTTTGGAGAGCATGACTAAAGCAACAGCAGATAGCAGCTTTGCTTACAGCGCCCAGCCAGTAGAAAAGGATAGCCTTCCAGCAGTGTTATCCACCACTTTCTAAATAAGTTTCGTGCAGGCTGGTTCTGCCCAGCTGATGCTATAACCCAAATCTACAGTACCTGGATCGTCGTCCTAGGGAAAGAGAAGGTTGTACGCCCATGCGAGTAGTGCGAGTTCGCTCTTCGACATAACTCAGCAACTGAACGCTGTAGTAACCGGCGGTGGCGGTTTCGTGTTTGTGGAGAGAAATAGGAGAAAGGCAGGTGGTTATCGCCCCAATGCCTGTTAAATCTACTATTGGTGGGCATAATGAGTACATCGTAGAGGTCGCGCGCCCCCGTACCCGAAAGGTGGTGTGAAAAGCCGGTAACGATGCTATCGGGTAGAAGCAGTTCGAAATTCTATCCCCAACCCAGATACCAATATCCGGACCGAGTTGCACCATCCCAAAAAGGCCACGCTCAGGCAGGTATTCCCGCGCCATCGGTACCGATGAAGGGGTTTACAATTAGTGAGTTGTTCTGTAGCTGGCTCTTTTTGCTCTGACGGATTGTGGCAAGCCAACATGCAATGCCAAAGGTAAAGTATGGTTTCATTAGTTTGTTATTAGGTATTAGGTTTGTGATTTTCCAAATTTTCTAATTTCCCACAGCTCCATAATCACTCGTTAAGAGCGCCAATGGTTTTATCGAGATCTTCGTAAGTAAGGGCATCGTTGAGGAAGTAACTTCAAAAGCACTTGGTGGCAACAAACGCCTTCTGCGCAACATTCCGTGGAAATATTTCTTGCGGGAAACGCGCTGCATCACTCTTAGCCGAAGAAGCGAAATCGGTTACGGGATTTTCATTGAAGAAAAGGGTAAAACATAGAGCCAAAACTGTTGATTTGGTAAGGAATGCCTGGCAATGTTTGTTAACATTGTCAAACTCGTGCAAGTAAGCTGTTTTTTTTCGCTAAACTAATGAACACTTCGGGCTGTTCATTCAAAGCGGTGAGCATCGCCAAACCATACCATCGCCAAAGGATTACCGCTAAGGGTTCCTGCTTGGTATACAGGCCCTTCAGGCCAATAGCCCATTATTTCTTTATTAGTATAAAAGCCCCCACAGAGTCCACCGCCAATCACTTTCCCAAAGGTAACAATATCAGCTTTGATACCAAAGACTTTGCGCTCCACCTTTGCCAAGCGGAAGTCGGTCATCACCCTCATCAAATATCAAAAGTGCGCGCCATTTTCAGTACACAATTGTCTCCTTAACTTTCTAAAAATCCTTCAGCAGGAGGTACACAAACCCATATTGTCGCGCAGGTTCGATAATCACGTCATTTGCTGAGGATTGGCTTCAAAAGGGTCTTCACCGATGCTAAATCGTTGTAGTTTGCTAAAAGTGTATCTTTAGCCGTACCTTAAGCTACCCCAGGGCCACGGACTGCCAAAAGTTGCGCCACCACTACCCGCCCCAATGCGAATGCATCGAATGTCCGTAGCAACCGGCAAACTTGATAATTTTCTTCGCCAGTATAGCCACGTGCCAAAGCGGATTGCGCTCATATTAAGCCTCTGTACCGCTATTCACAAAAAAAAAAGCGGATTTTATCGATATTTGCGCACCATTGCAACCGCCAATTCGGCGATTTGCACTTACCAGTAGGAATACCTGAAGGACGTACCTTTTTAGCACGCCGGTTACCGCCTCAATTACAGGGGCGTAGGCGTGGCTTCAAAATCAGAGGACCTCAAGAGGCAATATAATCGATGTACTTGCGGTTGTCCCTCATCGGTGAGATAAGCGTCGGGGCTTTTTATAATAGATGTCCCCCACAGCATTGAAAGGCATGGGAAGTCTTCACCTCCACTGTGTATACTTGTTGTGCAGCTGTGAATACCCGCTACTTCTTTTGTGTGTATATCTTTTTATTAAGAAGTAAGATAAGAGGCAAGTAATTTGCCTTTAATCTCTCACCTAAGTTGAACATCAAACTGTGTAAGGTCTCTAAATTGTTGTAAGCGAGCAGTCTGCTCGTTGTGGGTGAGGGTCATGTTCAGCACCAAATTTTTTCAATGCAAAATGAAGCTACATTCGACCCTTGAACGATAGCGTTTTTCAAATTAGCAAACGAGTAGTCGCGAGTTTTAGTGAGATAATTCCACCATACCACCTGCAAAACACATCGCCAGCACCCGTAGGGTCAAACACTTCGGCTAAAGGCAAAGCAGGTGCAAAGAACACCTTATCCGTGGAATAATAATGCCCCGTGTTGCCTTTTTTAATCACTACATACTTCACACCCATTGCCATAATGCACTGAGCAGCCACAAGCGAATGCTCTTTGGTAAGCTGGCGTGCTTCTTCATCGTTGATAGTGAGTACATCCACACGAGCACTACCTCCATTAGCAAATCCCAAGTGTGGTTCATCCAGTAGTTCATCGTGTCCATTACCACCAATTTAGGCGCTGTGTCATTTGGTTGAGCAATTTCCATTTGGAGGGAAGGATGTAAACCACCTTAGCAGGAGTACTGGCATCGCGGAAAGCCTCAGGGACTATAGGTTTAAAATCGTTGATAACATCTGTTGGGTATCAAGGGTATCATGTTGTTCATATCGTTGTGATACTTGCCACCCAAAAGCGTTTTGCCCTTGTACAATCTCACTACCCGATACATCAATACGACGCTCAGTTAGTAGATTTAGATACTCTTGTGGATAGTCGCCGCCTACGATAGATACAACAGCAGCAGGAATTTCCCAAACCGAGCAGCAAGCTAATGCAATATAGTTAGCCGAGCCCCCCATAATAGAGTTGCTTTTTCCAAAAGGTGTTTCTATTTGGTCGAAAGCGATGCTTCCAAGAATAAGTAGTTTGCTCATTTATTTTAGGTAAGAGGTAAGAAATAAGAATGTAATATTCCTACTTTTTGTAAATTTTGGGCAAAAGTAAGAAATTATTATGAAATACGGATTATAAACGAAGGAATTGTATTTTTCTGTTTTTAGCGAAAAAAAGCTGGTGCTTTTTTCTGCAAGAATATATTTTGCAGAATGAATAAAATATGTTATAAATTTAAAAGGCTGCCCCAAAAGTCTCAAAATCGTATTTACTCCCCTACACTTTGCCAAAGTTGATTGCTCTGAAAATCAGTTACTTTTATAGTATAAATAGTAAGGGCGTTTTGCAAACGCCCCCATACAAAAACTTGTTGAACAGTCCTTTTTCACTTTTTTTCCTCATTCATACCTCCTCCTATTTCATAATTATTTTGTAATTTTGCACCCTTCAAACTCAACAATACTAAAATCAACAATAAAATGATAAAAATTACACCACCCGACGGTTCAGTAAAAGAATACCAAAGTGGTATCACCCCTGCTCGCAGCACAAAGCATCAGCGAGGGGTTGGCGCGTAACGTACTCTGCCTCTTTCAACGGTAAAGATTGGTAGAAAGCGTTATCCCACTGACGACTTGGACGGCAGTCTCACTCTATACTTCTGGGATAACCCTGAAGGTGTAAAAAGCTTTCTGGCACTCTTCGCCCACATCTTGGCAACAAGCGCTCGAAGAACTTTACCCCAAAGCATCAAACTCACCATAGTAATCTGCAATTGCCAATGGTTTCACTGATTGACGATCATCAAACCAGTCCATGATTTCTGCTGGAAAACCGCAAACATCAAAATGCGCGCCGTGAGCAAAGCCGGAAGCCTTGTCGTACTACGCCGCAGGCAAAAATGAGTACAAAACCGAACTAATCGAAGCGCCTGGAAGATGGTACGATTACCTTCTCACCACAGCACCTCACCGACCTTTGTCGTGGGGACATATCCCTAACACAGGCTTTGTGAAAGCCGTAAAGTACTCACAGTGCTGAGCTATTGGCGTGGTGATGAGCACAACCCACAGCTCACCCGTGTGTATGCTATCTCATTCCCTAAACAAAAGAACTCACCGAATACCGAACTGCTTGAAGAAGCTAAAACGCGACCACCGCAAGCTCGGTAAAGAACTCGAACTCTCTTTACCTTCTAACAAGGCAGGGACAAGCCACTCGCTCTGTTACCCAAAGGAGCTGCCTTGCGAACGCTCGAAGCCTTTTTATGCAAAGCCCAAAACAAGCCGCCGGTTACGAGCAGGTAGTTACCCCACATATCGGTCATAAGAATTGTATGTAACCTCAGGTCACTGGGATAAATACGGAAAAGATAAGCCTAAACCCATTACCCCTAACGAAGGTGAGGAATATTTGCATTGAAACCGATGAACTGTCCGCATCACTGCGAGATATACAACTCACACCCTTGGAGTTATAAAGATTTGCCAAAACGTTTCGCCGAGTTTGGTACAGTATACCGCGAGCAAAGTGGTGAATTGCACGGTTTAACCCGCGTGCGTTGTTTACCCAAGACGATGCACACATCTTCTGTACTCCTGAACAGTTAGACGACGAGTTAAACACGTAATCGATTTGGTGCTCTATGTATTTGGTTCTGATTCTCGACAATTTTACTGCACAAGTATCGTTGCGCGACCCCGAAAACCTCAGCAAGTACATTACCAGAAGCGAAAATTGGCAAAAGCCGAAATGCGGGATCATCACGCAGCAAAAGAAAAGGCTTGAATTATGTAATCGAAACAGGCGAAGCTGCTTCTACGAATTCCAAACCTCGACTTTATGGTGAAAGATGCCTTAGGCAGAGTTGGCAATTGGCAACACCATTCAGGTAGATTACAACCTTCCAGAGTTGCTTCTCGACCTTTGGTATAAAGGTGTTGATAACGAGATGCATCGCCCTGTAATGATTCAATGTAACCTTTCGGAAGTATGGGAGCGTTTCGTAGCCATTTTATTGGAACACACCGCTGAAACTTCCCTTTGCGGCTCAATCCAAATCGCTTACTATACTCATCATTGAGCGAAAATATGAAAATTATGCTCAAAAAGTTTTGAGCCTGTTAGAAAATTCGATATTCGCACCGATAGACAATCGTGCCGAAACTATGGTAAAAAATACGCGAAGCCGAAAACACAAAACCCTATATGCTCATTGTTGGCGAGAATGAAGAGAAAGAAGGTACCGCATCGCGCGCAAACGCGGCGGTGAAGATTTAGGAAGTATGAGCGTAGAAGCGGCCTGCTAAACTCATCAACAGCGAAGTAGCCGTATCATCTCAAACAATCGGCACTAGTCAATCGCTAAATCGCCAAATTAGAATAGTGAAAGTAATTTAAATTTAAATAGCCATCATAAAAAAAGTAAACACACTGGCAGAGATGACAAACAACTCATCGCATCAACCGCGACATCCGCGTTCCTGAGGTACGTTTGCAGGGGAAAACGTCGAAGGTGGCGTATACCCCACTCGTAAAGCATTAGAAATTGCTAATGAATTAGGAACCGATTTGGTGGAAATTCACTAACGCCACGCCCTGTTTGTAAGGTAATCGATTATAAGAAATTCCTTTACGAACAGAAAAAGGTGATA